>Ga0308390_1002078_pt1 | contig 12507 bp, 9 predicted proteins | sample Hotspr2Sample149_FD_202358 | JGI IMG/M metagenome (GOLD analysis project Ga0308390, IMG submission 202358) | Hot spring phototrophic mat microbial communities from Mushroom Spring, Yellowstone National Park, Wyoming, United States - 20040719_149 ...
CTTGCCCGCGAGCTGCGCGCCGTGCCGCTGCCGGAGTGGCTCGGATGCTGATCCCGGTCCATCTCGACGGGGTCGAGACCCCGCTTCTGGTGGCCCTCGACGGTCCCTCGCTCCTGGTCCGCCGCGCCGGCGCCGCCGATCTGCGCCTGCCGCTGCGCCGGCTCGCGCGGATCAGCGTGCGCGGCCCCGTGACCTTCGCCGCCGAGACCTTGCCCGCCTGCCTCGCAGCCGGCGTGCCGGTCGCCTTCCTCGACGGCCAGGGCCGCTCGCTCGGCCAGCTCCTGCCGCTCCACCGTCGCCACCAAGACCTCGCCGCGCTGGTCGACGAGGCGGTCGCAGCCGGCCGCTTCGCGTCCCTGCGGGCCGATTGGCGGGCGGCCGTCGAGCGCCGCGCGATCGTCCGCGCGGTGGCCGCCCTCGGCCTTCGGCTCACGGACCTCAGGCCGCGCACGGTGCGGCTCGCGGCGGCCCGCGCGGTCGACCGGATCGGCGCGAGCTGGCCGACCGAGGAGCTCGAGGGGCGGCTCGAGGCCCTGCTCGACGGGCTCCTCGCCGAGCGGCTGATCGAGGAGGGCGCCGGGCTGCGCTTCCAGGGCCAGGACCCCGACCTCGACCTGGCGGCCGATCTGCGCGCGGCCCTCGCCTTCGAGCTCTGGCCGGTGACCCGCGACCTCGCCCGCTACCTCGCCCGGCACGGCGCCAAGCATCGCCGCGAGAGCGAGCTCCAGGCCCGGATCGTGCGCCGCTTCGAGGCCGCCCGGCCGCGGCTCGAGCGGGCGATGGCCGAGGCCTTGGCGATGCTGCGCCGCTGCCTGCGGGAGGTCGTCCATTGAGCCGGCGGACCGGACAGTGGCTCGTGGCCTACGACATCGCCGATCCGAAGCGGCTCGCGCGGGTCCATCGGCTGTTGGTCGCCTGGGCGCTGCCGGCGCAATATTCCGTCTTCCTGCTGGTCGCGACCCGCGAGTCGGTGGGCGTGCTCGTGGGCGAGCTCGCCCGGCTCATCCACCCGCGCCAGGACGATGTGCGGATCTTCCGGCTCGAGCCCGGCTGGCAGCGCAGCCTCGGTGCCAGCACCCTGCCGCGCGGCGTGCTGGCGCTCTTCGACCGTCTCGCCGCGCCCGCCGCACCGCTGCGCAGGCCTGGCCCCGGCTCTCGAAGTCGAGCGGGATGGGGTCGGGTCCGAGCCGTTCCGCCGGCTCCGCATCAGCCCGCCGCGCGCGCCGCGAGATCGGCGAGCTTGGATTTGAAGGCCGGGCTTTCGAGGACCTGGCGGTTGACCACCGAAGAGGGGGGCCGGCCGGCCAAGACGTCGAGCACGTGGCGGATGTCGGCAGCCCCGTTGCCGGCGAAGCACTGGTCGGTCCAGCAGAGCGCGTGCGGTGCGCAGATCACCGTGTCGAGCGACAGCAAGGGCTCGTCCGCCGGGCAGGGTTCCACCTCGAACACGTCGAGCCCGGCCCCGGCGAGCCGGCCCTCGACGAGCGCTCGGTAGAGGGCCTTCTGGTCGACCACCGGCCCGCGTGCGGTGTTGATCAAGAAGGCCCCGGGCTTCATGAGCGCGAGCCGCTCGGCGTTCACGAGGTGCCGGGTGGCAGGCGAAAGCGGCACCGAGACCGACAAGAAATCACTTTCGCGGAAGAGCGTCTCGAGCGAGACGAGCTCGACGCCGAGCTCGCGCGCCACGGCCGGGTCGACGTAGGGGTCGTGGGCGATGTGGCGCATGCCGAAGGGGGCGGCGAGGCGGAACACTTCCGCACCGATGTTGCCCATGCCGAGCTGGCCGAGCGTGCGGCCCACGAGGCCCACGCCCATGTGCTCGGCGCGCTTCGCCCATCCCTCCGGCCCCTGCCGGCAGAGCTTGTCCTTGATCAAGAGCTTCTGCGAGAGGGCGAGGACGAAGGTGAGGATCGAGACGGCGACCGGCCGGCGCACACCGTCCGGGGTGATGGCGAGCGCGATCCCGGCCTCGGTGCAGGCCTCGACATCCACACTGTCGTAGCCGACGCCGAAGCGGGCGACGAGTGCCAGCCGCCCGTCCTTCGGCACCGATTCGCGCGAAAAGCGCGGCACGAGCAGGATCAAGGCATCGCAGCCCTCGAGCCCCGCGGCCGGCATCACGCCGTCGACCGGGTCGACCCAGACCAGCTCGATGTCCGGCCGGCTCGTGAGCGGGGAGAGGTCGAACATCGGATAAGTGGGCGTGCCGTCCGGCTTCCTGAAGTCGCCGCTTAAGGCCACCCGGTAACGGGCCATGGCCGATCCTCCCCTCAGCTTTTCCTCGACTTGCCCCTGCGCCGCTCGGGCTCGGCAGGGGCCGGCTCCGGGCGCGCCGGCTCGGCCGCTGCGATGCCGGCGCGGATGCCCTCGATCCCGGCTCGGACCGCCGCCTGCAGCGCCCACACGTCACCCGAATAGCAGAGGAAATCGAAGCCGCGCCGCCAATAGTCGATGCCCGTGGCGACGTCCGGCACGAGCCGACCGCAGGCCTTGCCGTGCTCGCGGCAGGCGCGGGCCACCCGGTCGATCGCCTCCAGGAACGTCGGGTGCTGGAACTCGCCCGGGATGCCGAGGGCGGCCGACAGGTCGAAATGCCCGACCCAGAGGCAGTCCACACCCTCGAGCGCGGCGATCTCGAAGGCGTTGTCGACCCCGGCCGCGGTCTCGATCTGGCAGAAGAGGGTGGTCCGCTCGTTGGCCCGGGCGAGTTTCTCCAGGACCGGCCCGCCCGAATAGGCGTCGTGGGCGATGCCGAGGGCCACGCCGCGCCGGCCTTCGGGGGTGTATTTGAGGCAGTCGAGGATCCGCTTGGCCTCGCGGGCATCGTTGACCATCGGCAGCATGATGCCTTCCGCGCCCATGTCGGCCGCGCGGGCGATGTGGTGGTATTCCTTGGACGGCACCCGGACGATCGCCGGCAGGCGCGCCGCCTCGAAGTAGCGCAGCGCGCACTTCACCGTCTCGTGACCGAAGCCTGAATGCTCGCAGTCGAACAGCACGAAATCGCAGCCGGCATTGGCGAGGATGTGGCCGATCCCTGGCGTCGCGAACTCGACCACGAAATGCCCGAGCTTGGGCTCGCGCGAGCGCGTCATGGCTTTGAGGGTCATCGAGCCTCCCCGCCGTTCGAGCACGGCCGGATCGCGGTAGGGCCGGGCCCCGACCCGGTCAAGCGACGCGCCGGCAGCCCCGCCCTGCGCGACGGCTCACCCTGGACGGCGCCGCTGCGGCAACAGGAGGTGGCGGATTTCGACCGACCCCCAACGATCGCGCAGATATTCGGCGACGAGCCTGCGGTGGCAGTGATGCGGCCTGTCCTCGCTGCAAAGGAGGCAACCCTCGTGAAGGTGCTCCGGCCGCAGCTTGTTTTCAATTTGCCGCTCTTTCATAAGGGCCAGGAAACGCCGCTCGTACTCGCTCCAATCCCCACCGTTTTTCCGGTAAGCGTCCAGCATGCCCTGTGTCGGGGCCAACTCTGGGCGGTGCACATAACGAATTCCGTGGAGCTCGCAGAAATAGGCGAGATCGTCCTTCTTGGCGAACCCGGCGAGCTGCGAGACGTTGTTGAGACGCACATCGATCAAACTACGCACGCCGCCTTCTTGCAGGAGCCGGAAAAAGTCCCGCGCGTTCTTCCGGGTGAAGCCGATGGTCGTGATTCGTGTCGTCAACGGAGCAGTCCCGAGCAACAGCGCGCTTTCCGACCGCTGCGATCGATGGGCTCCCTGCAGAGCGCACCGTCGCGGGGCCGACCGTCGAGCTGGTCGCCCAAGAACACGTACCGCAGGCCCGCCTGCCTCGGCGCGGGGGCGAGCTCCCCCTGATCGAAGGGCCGAGCGAAGGCCCTGCCTGCCGTGCTGCCGCGACGATGGTCGTTCGGGCGTGGCTCGGCCAGCGTCAAGTCCAAGACGTGGGAGACGCCGCAATCCGGCGGAGTCGAGGCTGCGGTTGCGCCGATCGATCGGGCGCGGCAGGAGTGGCCGCGGCCGGCGGCCTCGGCCGGCCCGGCAAACGCGGGGAGGCGACCATGCAGAGCGAGCCGTCGCGGGCCATCCGTCTGTTCGGCACCGAGGAGCCCTTGCCCGAACGGCGCGTGCTGCGGGCGGGCCCCCTCGCCTGCACGCTCGAGGCCGGCAATCTGCGCTGGATCACGATCGGCGGGGTCGAGGCGATCCGCTCCCTGGCCTACATCGTCCGGGACCGGAACTGGGGGACCTACAACCCGACCATCCGCGACCTCCGGGTCGAGGAGCGCGCCGGCGGCTTCACCGTCACGTACGAGGCCACGGCCGAAGATGCCTCCCAGGCCTACCGTTACCGGGCGCGGATCGAGGGCCGGACCGACGGCAGCTTGGTCTTCGAGGGCGAGGGCGAGGCCCTCACCGACGTCGTGACCAACCGCACGGGCTTCGTCGTGCTGCATCCGGTGGGCGTCTCGGGGCGGCCCCTGACCGTCGAGCACGTCGACGGGCGGGTGGTCGAGAGTCGGTTCCCCGAGCTCGTCGACCCCCTGTGCCCGTTCCAGGACATCCGGGCCCTGACCCACGAGGTCCTGCCGGGCCTTCGCCTGCGCTGCCTCATGGAGGGCGAGAGCTTCGAGATGGAGGACCATCGCAACTGGATGGACGCCTCCTACAAAACCTATGTGCGGCCACTCGCCAAGCCCTGGCCCTACACGATCGCCAGGGGCGAACGGGTGTCCCAGCGCGTGACCCTCGAGCTCCGCGGCCAGGTGCCGCTGCCGGCCCCGCCCGGCGGTCCGGCCACGGTGACGGTGCGGGTCGGCGAGGCCGCGATCGCCCGCATGCCGGCCCTGGGCCTCGCCGCCCCGGCCGAGCACCTGGCGGGCGCGCTTTCCCGGGCCGAGCTCTTGGCCCGGGCCCGGCCGGCTTTCCTGGTCGTCCACCACGACCCGCGCAAAGGCCACGCTGTGGCCGAGCTCGCGCTCGCCAAGGAGCTCGGCGCGCGGACGGGCTGCCCGCTCGTGCTCGAGGCCGTGGTGCCCTGCCTCGACGCCGACGGCCGGCCGAGCGACGATCCGGCGATCCTCCGCCGCGACCTCGAGGCGATCCGTTCCTCGGTCGACGCGGCCAAGGTGGCCTTCGCCCGGGTCGCCGTCTCGCCCGCCTGCGATCTCAAATGCACGCTGCCGGGCAGCGTCTGGCCGAAGGCGCCGAGCTGGGACGCGCTCATGGGGACGGCGCGCGAGCTCTTCCCGGGCGTCCCGGTGGGTGGTGGGATGTTCTCCTACTTCACCGAGCTCAACCGCAAGCGGCCTCCCGCCGACGCGCTCGACTTCATCTGCCACACGGGTTCGCCGCTCGTGCACGCCGGCGACGATGCCACGATGATGGAGAACCTCGAGGCCCTGCCCTCACAATACCGCACGACGCGCAGCTTCGCGGGCAACCTGCCCTACTGGATCTTCCCGACCGCGATCGCCATGCGCGACAACCCCTACGGCCAAGTGCCGGCCGAGAACCCGCACAACATCCGCCAAGCAATGAACCGGGTCGACCCGCGCGAGCGCGGCCTCATCGGGGCGGCTTGGTACGCGGGCTACCTGGCGCACGCCGGACGCGGCGGGCTCGCCGCCGTGACCCTCGCGGCGATCGGCGGGCCCTCGGGGATCATCGTCACCCCGCAGCCCGAGCCGCGCCCCTGGATCGACGCGGCGGGCGTGCCGCTCCTGCCGACCTACCAAGTGATCCGCGCGCACACGCGCCTCGCCTTCGGCGAGGTCCTGGAGAGCGAATCCTCGGCCCCGGAGGCGGTCCAGCTCCTGGCGGTGCGCAAGGCCGGGAAGACGTTCCTCACCCTCGTCAACCTGACGCCGGAGGAGCGGACCGTCCGGCTCGAGGGGCGGGGCCTCGACGGGCTCGTCGCCCGACGGCTCGAGGAGGCGAACTTCGTGGCCGCCTGTACCGATCCCGATCTCCTGGTGGCGGGGACGGCGGAACCGCTCGGCCGCGAGGTGCGGCTCGGGCCTTACGCCGTCCTGGTCGCCGATCCGGCCGGTTGAGGGGCGCTCAGCGGCCGCGCAGCAGGGTCAGCTCTTCGGCCGGGGTGCGGTCGAGCTCGGCCTGAGCAGCGAGGCGGACCGGAGCGTTGACCTCGCCGTAGCGCGCATAGCCCCGGCGGCGCTCGACCAGCTCGAAGAACAGCCCGTTCATGGAACGGGTGTACAGGTGGAGGAACTCGCCCTCCGCGTCGCGGTCGTAGAGCACGCCAAGTGCTCGCATCGCCTCGAGCCGCTCGGGCTCGAGGTCGAAGCGGGCTTCGAGGTCGGCGTAGTAGTTGTCGGGGATCGGCAGCCTGAGCTCGGCCGGCAGCGCCCGCGCCGCAGCCAAGAGATCGCGGCAGGCGATCGCCAGGTGCTGGGCGCCGGCGCCGGCGGTCCGGGCGAGGAACCGGCCGGCCGCCGAAGTCTGCGAGGGCGAGCTGTTGAGCACGATCCGCAGCCGCCCGTCGGGGGCTTCGAGCGCACGGCTCACGATCGGCCCGCGCGGATCGACGAGATCGGCCCGCCGAGCGGGCTCGAGGCCGAGGAGCGCCCGGTAGAAGAGGATCCAGCTCGAAAGCTCGGTCGGCGGCACGACCTGGGCCAGGTGATCGAAGCCCAGGAGGCCGAGGTCGGGGACGGGTGCCGGATCGGGGTCGGGCAGGAAGTCGATCTCGTGGAACGTCGCCCCGGGCCGCGCCGGGTCGAGGAAGAAGAGGAGACTTCCGGCCACACCGCGGACCGCCGGGATGACGAGCTCGCCCGCCCCGACGGGCGAGACGAAGGGTGTCGCACGCAGCGCCTCGGCGCGCGCCCGCGCCCGCTGGGCCCCCTCGGTCTCGAGGGCGATCGCCGCCACCGAGAGGCCGTGCAGGAGCTGGAAAGCGTGCGGAAAGCCTTCCTCCTCGAGGTTGAGGACGATCGCCACCTCGCCCGCGCGGAAGAGCTCGACGCGCTTCGAGCGGTGGCGATGGGTGCGCCTGAGGCCGAGCGACCGCAAGGTCGCGCGGAACGCCTCGGCCCGCTCGGCCGCCTCGACGAACTCGACGAAGGCCACGCTTCGCGGCGCGGCCAAGGGCGGCAGCGAGCTGCGGCCGAGGCGCTCCTCGAGGAACGAGAAGGAGCGCATCCCGTCGGTGGCCGCCTGGCGGGCCGAGGTCGAGCGGAAATCGTCGGAAAAGATCTCGTGGCTGAGCCAGCCATCGAAACCTTTGGCGAACAACACGCGAAGGACGCTCTCGACGTCGAGCTCGCCTTGGCCCGGGAAGCAGCGGTAATGCCGGCTCCAGAAGAGCGGGTCCATGGCGATCGCCGGCGCGTCGGCGGTCTGCACCAGGACGATTTTCTCGTTCGGCACCTCCCGGAGCGGCTCGACGGGCGAGCCCTTCGCCAAAAGGTGGAAGGTGTCGAGGATCAACCCCAAGGCCGGATGATCGGCTCGGCGGACGAGGTCCCAAGCCTGCCGCCAATCGTTCACGAAGCGGCCCCAAGCGAGGGCTTCGTAGCCGATCGAAAGGCCGCGCCGGTGCGCCCGCTCGGCCAAAAGGCGGAGATCCTCGACCAACCGCTCGGGCTCACCCGTGGCGTCGGGCCGGGTCTGCGAGCAGACCAGGAGGAGCCGCGTCCCGAGCCGTTCCATCAGATCGAGCTTGCGCTCGAGCCGGTCGAGCATCTTCGCCCGCTCGCCGAGCGGCAGACCCTCGGCGTCGCGGAAGGGCTGGAGGGCCACGACCTCGAGGCCGAGCTCGCCCACGCGCGCGCGCACCTCCTCGGGCGTACCGGCATGGTAGGTGAGGTCGGATTCGAAGAGCTCGATGCCGTCGAAGCCCGCGGCGGCCGCAGCCTCGAGCTTCTCGGCGAGTGTTCCGGCCATCGAGACGGTGGCGATCGCGCGTCGCATCCCCGGCTCCGTCCTGCCGCCGCGGTCCCGGACCCCGGGCCGCGGCCTCGCACCGCAGAGCTACACGCGGGGCTCGGCGCCGGCCAGAGCCGCACCCGCCGGCCGGCGCGGCTCGCCCGGCATCGGCTGCGGGCAGGCGCTCTCGAAGGCCCGAGCGGCGCGCAGCACGAGCGCATCGGCGTATTTCGGCCCGACGATCTGCAAGCCGACCGGCAGACCCGCCGCGGTGAAGCCGCAGGGCACGCTGATCGCCGGCTGCTGGCCCAGGTTGAAGGGCCAGGTGAAAGGCGTCCATTCGGTCCACCGGCGGTAGGGTCCGCCCGGCGGCACCTCGCAGCCGGCTTCGAAGGCCGGTATCGGGAGCATGGGCGTGACGAGCAGGTCGACCTCGGCGAACAGGGCCTCGATCCGCTCGGCGAAGGCCGCCCGGTCGAGCTGGAGCTGCTGCAGCTCGGTCGCGGTCACCCGCACCCCCTCCGCCGCGATCTCGGCGAGGCCTGGGTCGATCCAGCCGCGCCGTTCGGCCGGGATGCGGCCGACGAGGAACGCCGCGGCGGCGTACCAGTGCCGCCGGAAAAGGGGCTCGCCGTCGCCGATCCCGGGACCGCGCTCGACGATCCGGGCACCCAGATCGGCCAGCACCACGAGCGCTCGGGCGAAGGCCGTGCGGATCTCGGGATCCACCCGGGCGTGGCCGAGATCGGCGCTCGCGAGCACGGTGCAGCCGCGGATGCCCGATTCGAGGCCCACGGTGAAGTCGATGCCCGGGCGCGGCAGGGCGTACCAGTCGCGCCGGTCGGGGCCCGTGAGGCCGTTCAACATGAGCGCGGCTTCGGCCACCGTGCGGGTCATGGGCCCCACATGGCTCACCGTGCCGAAGGGCGAAGCGGGCCAGGTCGGCACGAGGCCAAAGGTCGGCTTCATGCCCACGATGCCCGTGAAGCCCGCGGGGATGCGGATCGAGCCGCCGCCGTCCGAGCCCTGGTGCAGCGCGCCCATCCCGAGGGCGGCGGCGACCGCCGCACCGCCCGACGAGCCGCCCGCGGTCCGGCTCGTGTCCCAGGGGTTGCGGGCGACCTCGCCCAGGGGATTGTCGGTCACACCCTTCCAGCCGAACTCGGGAGTGGTGGTCTTGCCGAGGATCACCGCCCCCGCTTCGCGCAACCGTGCGACCGGCGGGGAGTCGACCGAGTCCGGTGCGGCCCCTTCGGTCGTCCGGCTGCCGCGGCGGGTGGGGAAGCCCTTCATGAGATTGAGATCCTTGACGGTCGCCGGCACACCGTCGATCGGCCCGAGCGGTCGGCCCTCGCGCCAGCGCGCCTCGCTCGCCCGCGCAGCCTCGAGAGCACCCTCGGCGTCGACCAGGGTGAAGGCACCGACTGCGGCGTTCCACCGCTCGATCCGGGCGAGGCAGGCGCGTGTCACTTCGACGGGCGAAAGGGCGCCGCGGCGGAACAGGCGGGCGAGCTCCTGGGCGGAGAAGAGGGCGGGATCGGTCGTGGACACGGGCGCTGCTCCCGGGGCTTCGACCCTCGATTAGCCGCGCCGTGCGGTGGCCGCCAGCCGATCCGGTGCAACGGCGTTAACCGGACTTTAGGAAACGGATGGTGGAATGCGCTCGGTCGGACCGGATCGGCCGGCCCGATCGGTCGGAGTGGCCAGCATGATGGCTCGCAGCTCGGCGATGCTGCTCGCCGTTCTCTTTTGCAGCGCCCCGCCGGCGACCGCCCAGGTGCCCTCGGGCGTCGCCCGGATGCTCTGTCACGACTACAAGGAGCTCGTGCGCCAGCTCGGCAGCCGCTACGAGGAAGTGCCGGTCTCGACCGGCCTGCAGAGCAACGGCAACCTCATCCAAGTGTTCGCCTCGCCACGCACCGGGACCTGGACGATCCTGAGCGTGGCGCCGGACGGTACCGGCTGCGTGGTCGCCGCCGGGCGGAGCTGGGAGACGACGCCCCCACCGCCGAGCGACCCGCCGGCTTGACCGCCCGGTCGCACCGTCGGCGGGCGCCGTCGCGCTGCCCCGGCCGAAGCGGCACGGCTCGGGTGGGGCCAGCCTCGGCACCTCGCGGCGGCTCGGGGACGGGCGGGGCTCGGCGCTCCGGCCCGGTCGAACCCCGCGGGCGACGCTCCGCGCCGAGCCGATCGCGGGCCGGACGCATGGCCACTCCGGACCGTGAGGGGCCGCCCGATCCGGCAAGGGGCGCGTGGCGAGCGGCGGCGCTCGGGGGTACTCCCCGCCCTGGCGGCCGCGACCGCCAAGCTGCGGAACCTGACGCGGGCGCTGGCGGGATTCCCCGCCCCGCGGGCCGTGACGTGGCGACGGCGCGGGTTCCGTCGTGAGCCTGAGATGTCGGCCGCTTCGACTGCGAGTCGTGATGCAGCATCCCGTCGCTCGGTGAGGGTCGGGCCCGGATGCCCGATCTTTCCCGGCGGCGAGCGGGCAGGATGAGGGCTCGTGCCGAACACCGTGCCGGGCGCGCTCCGAAATCGGAGGCGTCGCCAGCTTCCGCGGAGGGCGGCACGCGGCGTGCTTTCGCTCGGCGAGGACCCGGCGCCGCTGCCGGGGTGCTCGTCGGGTGCGGCCCGGGAGCTCGCGCCGAGGTGCTCCCTGTCACGATGCGGGTCGGCGATGGCGGAACGCGCGCGGCGCACCGGCCGCCCTCGCGCCCACGGAGCCGAGGCCGTCGCAAGCGAAGCGCTGCCGGCAACGTTGACGCGGCGCTCGCGCGGCCACGGAGCCGAGACCTTCGACACCGATCGAGGCGGCGAGGCTTACCCCCTCGCGCCCACGCAGCCGAGATCGACGACGCGACCCGCAAGGCGCTCACCGACATCCCGCTCTCGCGCCCACGGAGCCGAGGCCGTCGCAAGCGAAGCGCTGCCGGCAACGTTGACGCGGCGCTCGCACGGCCACGGAGGCGAGCCGTTCGGACAGGGCGGAGTCGGCCCGAGCCGTCTGGACAGGTTGCGGGGCGGGGCTTAGCTCTCCCGAGAATGCGTCCGCCCGGTCGAGCACGGGGAGCGCGGGAGAACGCGTGACGCCGCCAGTCCTGCCTCCGGCCTATTCGTTCGCGATGGTCGAGCGTGGGCGCGACCCGCTCGCACACGCCCGGCGTCGGCTCGTCTCCGGTGTCGAGGACGGGCTCCTTTTGCTCGAGGACCGCACCGACCGGCTCGAGCTCGCGCTGACCCTGGAGCCCGACCGGGACCGCGCGGGCAGCCTGCTCGTCTTGCCGGTCCTCGCCGTGGCCGTGGCCGATACGCTCGCCGCACTGTTGCCGCCCTTGCTGCCGGTCACCCTCGGCTGGCCCGGCCGGGTGCTGGTCGACGGTGCCCTGGTCGGCCGGCTGCGCCTCGCGCTCCCGCCGGGCCCGGCTGCCGAGCGACCGGCTTGGCTGCTGCTCGGCGTCTCGCTCGACATCGCCGGGCCGACCGAGGAGCCCGGTCGCGAGCCCGGCCGACTCGGCCTTTCCGAGACCGGCTGCACCGAGCTCGACCCGGCGCGCCTCGCCGAGGCGCTGAGCCGGCATTTCCTGAGCTGGCTCGACCGTTTCGAGACCGAGGGGTTGGAGCCCGTCCGGGCGAGCTGGAACGCCCGCTGCCACGACCGCGGCCGGCGCGCCCGGCTGATGATCGCCGGCCAGGAGTGGCTCGGCACGGTGGGCGGCCTCGAGCGCGACGGGACGTTCCGCCTGGGCGAGGGCCGGCTGTCGCTCGAGGCGGCGCTGCCCGAGCTCGTCTGAGGCCCGCCCGTGCCCGTGAGCCCCGAACCGGGCGCGCCCGACAGCCGGTGGGATCGCCCGCGCGGCCTCCTCGTGAAGCGATGCTGGCCGAACCCCGGCGCGGGCGGCCGGCCCGGCGTTCCCGCGTTCGACCCGCGTTGCGCGAGAAGCTCGCCCGGCGCCGCGGGCGCCCACGCCCTTCCCGGCCGAACGACCGGGGCCGAGGGGCGCGGGGCGGCGGCCCGGGTCGCGCGCCGGGGGCCGGGGCGGTGAGCGCCTTGCGGTTGTTGCGCGCGGTCCGGTTCGATGCGACCGACGAGCGGGTCTTTCCGGCCGCGGCGGCCGAGGGGGAGTGGCTCGTGACCGGCAGCCTCCTCTGGGCCGGGGTGGACCCCGCGACCCTCGAGGCCAAGGCTCGGCTCGCCTTCACCCAAGGCTTCCTCGGCATCGAGAGCTTCGGCTTCGCGAGCTTGGCCACCGCCGGCCGGATCGAGCCGGACGCCCTCCGGGCGCTCGAAGACCGGCTCGCCGACCGGCTGCTCGAGCGGGCGGGCGCCCCCGACCGGGCCGCCGCCCTGGCCGCCGCAGCCGAGCTCCTCGCCGACTCGATGGCGCTGGCCCGCCACCTCCCGCCGGGGGCGCTCTTGGCGATCGAGCGGCGGATCGATCCGTCGAGTGGCGCGCTCGCCGAACGGATCCGCAAGCTCGAGGCGCCACCCGGCCTGCACGCCCGGGTGTTCGAGGTCGCGATCGCCGAGGACGGGGATGAACCCGAGCCCGCCGCCTGAGGCGCCGCCCGACTTCTGGCCGGGCTCGCTCTGGCACGCGCTCGAGCGCGATGCGGCCGGCCGCCACCGGATCACCGACGACTTCCTGCGCGG
>Ga0308390_1002087_pt1 | contig 12469 bp, 17 predicted proteins | sample Hotspr2Sample149_FD_202358 | JGI IMG/M metagenome (GOLD analysis project Ga0308390, IMG submission 202358) | Hot spring phototrophic mat microbial communities from Mushroom Spring, Yellowstone National Park, Wyoming, United States - 20040719_149 ...
GAGGAATTTCTTTTTCAAGAATTTCTATGCTTGTTTCTTTTAATTGAGTTTCTGAAATTTTCTTTTTAGTTTTTGAAACTTGTTTTTCAGTTTTTACTTTTCGTTTTACAACTTTCTTTTTTGTTTCTTTTGTTTTTTCTGCTTCTTCTATAAGTTTTATAAGTTCTTCTTTTTTTGCTTTATTTGAGTATTTAATATTTTTTTGGTCTAAAATTTTTTTTAATTCTTCTTTTTTTAATTTTTTATAATCCATAAATTTTTGATTTTATTTTACAAAAATTGTGAAATAGCTTAAAATGCTGATTAGTAATGCTAAAAATGCCAATCCAATTCCAGTAATCCATTTTAATGTTTTTATGTCGGATTTTAATATTTTAATCTCACTTTTAACAGAGGTTATTTCACCTTTTATAGAGTGCACCTCATTTTCTACAGAGCCAATTTTATTTTCTAAGGAGCCAATTTTGTTTTCTAATGAGTCAGTTTTCTTTTCTAAAGAACCTATTTTATTCTCTAAAGAAGCAATATCCTTTTTTACAGAATTTATTTCATTATTTATTTCAATTTTTACAGCATTTAGTTCTTCTTTTGTTAACATTTTTTCTTCAAGATGTCTAATATGATTAAACTGGCCTCTTAAGAGTAGAGGAATAGCATCTTGTAAACTAATAACGCCTTCTTTTTGAATATTTTGTTTTGCTTTTTGAACAGCTGCATCCAATATTGAAATTATAAGTTCGTCATCTATTTTTGAAGCGAAATCATTGTTCATTTTTTCACCTCATAATATGAATTATAATTATTTTTTTTTAGTTGTCAATATTTTTTATAAAATTTTTAACAGGTTGAAAGCTTTTTCTATGTATTGGGCAGATACCAAATTTTTTAATAGCAATTTTATGTTCTTTTGTTGGGTATCCGCAGTTATTTTTAAAATTATAACAGGGAAATTTTAAATGATAAAATCCCATAATATTATCTCTTATTACTTTAGCAATAATAGATGCCGCTGCAATACTTACAGAAAGTTGGTCTCCTTTTATAATTTTTTTATAATTTTTATAATTTTTAAGCTCTGTTCCATCAACAAGAATAAAATCAGGTTTAATATTAAGAATTTCAATAGAGTATTCCATTGCCAGAATTGAGGCGTGATAAATATTTATTTCATCAATTATATATTCTGGTATAATACAGGCACTAATTGCAAGGGCTTTTTCAGTGATAAGAAAAAAGAGTTCAAATCTTTTTTCTTTTGAAAGTTTTTTTGAATCATTTATGCCATATATATTTTCAAAAAATTTTGGGAAAATAACAGAAGCTGCAACTACAGGTCCTGCAAGAGGACCTCTGCCTGCTTCATCTACTCCTGCAATAAAATCTTTACCAATTCCCCAGTAGAATTTTTCATATTCAGAATTCGGTAAATTATTCCTTGTCACTTTCAGCTTCTTTTTTCATTACCTGTTCTCTTACTTTGCTTGCTTTCTCACCAACTATTTTTCTAATATAATATAATTTTGCTCTTCTAACTTTGCCTTTTTTAACAACTTCAATTTTACTTATTAAAGGTGAATATAAAGGGAAAATTCTTTCAACTCCAACTCCATAAGAAAATTTTCTTACAGTAAATGTTTTACTTAATCCTTTGTTTTTTATAGCAATAACTGTTCCTTCAAAAATTTGTATTCTTTCTTTTTCACCTTCTTTTATTTTATAATGAACTTTTACAGTATCACCTGGTGAAAAATTTAATTTCCTTTTTGGTATATAATCTTTTTCAATTTCTTTTATTATCTGTTCCATTTTTTCCTACCTCTTTATTTTTTAAATTTTCATAAATTTTATATAAATCAGGCCTTTTTCTTTTTGTTAATTCAATTTGCATTTTTAATCGCCATTCGGCAATTTTTTTATGGTCTCCTGATAATAATATTTCAGGAACTTTCATTCCTTTAAAAACTTTAGGTCTTGTCCATTGAGGATATTTTAATAGAAAATTTTCAAAAGAATCTGTTAAAACTGAATCTTCATTTCCGACAACATTTTTAACATATCTTGAGATAGCATCAATCAAGACAACCGCAGCTATCTCGCCACCTGTTAAAATATAATCACCAATTGAAATCTCTTCATCTATTAAATTTTCAATAACCCTGTTATCAATCGCTTCATAATGACCGCAAAGAATAGTAATAGAATTAAGTTTTGCTAATTCTTTAGCTTTTTGGAAATTAAAAATTTTGCCTTGTGGTGATGGATAAATTATTTTGGTTTCAGGCTGGTGCTTTTTTAAATGAATTATTGCATTATAAATTGGCACCAGCATTAGAACCATTCCTGCTCCACCACCATAAGGCTTATCATCACATTGTTTATGCTTATAAGGTGTAAAATCTCTTAAATTTAAAATATTTATTTTTATCAAACCCTTTTCCTGAGCTTTTTTTATTAAACTTACATCAAAACAACCTTTAAAAAACTCAGGAAAAAGGGTTATAATATTAAAAATCATTTATTGTCTAAAATTTCCAATGTGACTCTTTTACCTTCTTTAGAGGCAACGGCTGATAGAATTGTTCTAATTGCTCTTGCGATTCTACCTTGTTTGCCAATAACTTTTCCAATATCTTCTGGTCCTACTTTAAGCTCAATTATTGTGCTTTTCTCACCATTAACTGTTTTTAAATTTACACTTTCTGGCTTATCAACCAGCGCTTTAACAATATACTCAACAAGTGTTTTAGCATCCATAGTTTTTCCTCCTAACTATTAAATTTTATTTAACTTTTTTAAGTAAATTTTTAACAGATTCCGCAAGTTGGGCTCCTTTTTTAACCCATAAATCAATTTTTTCTTTCTCAATCTTAATTTCACCTTTTATTGGATTGTAAAATCCTACTTTTTCAATATATTCACCATTCCTTGCATTTCGCTGGTCAGTAACAACTATTCTATAAGTAGGTTGTTTCTTTTTACCAAATCTCATCAATCTAATTTTTACAGCCAATTTTTGCCTCCTTAAAAATTTAACTTCATTAATGAATTTATGTCAATGTTATTATAATTTATACCACTTTTTAAAAATTTTTTCAACATTTTTTTTGTTTTTTTAAATTGTTCAATAAGTTGTGTTACTTCTCCTATTGGTCTGCCCGAACCTTTGGAAATTCGCATCTTCCTGCTTAAATCTATTATGTCTATATTATCTCGCTCTTTCGGTGTCATTGATAAAATAATTGCCTCTATATGCTTGAATCTTTTCTCATCAATTAAATTTTCTTTTGGTAAATTTATCGGCAATAATTCAATTATTTTACTTAAATAATTTCCTTTTTGAATTCTTCTTAAATTTTCTAAAAAATCATTTAAAGTGAATTCTTCTTTTCTAAATTTTTTCTCAATTTTTAAAGCCTCTTCTTTGTCAATAATTTCCTGCGCTGTTTCAACAATTGAAATTACATCTGTCATTCCTAAAATTCTTTTTGCAATTTTTTCAGGTTCAAATAATTCTATGTCATTAACATTTTCACCAGTTCCAATAAAAAATATATCAAGTCTTGTAATATATTTTAAAGAAAGCGAAGCACCGCCCCTTGCATCACTATCAAATTTTGTTAGCATCACTCCATCTATTTTAATAAATTCTTTGAATTTCAATAAAACATTTATTATATTCTGACCAGCTGTTGCATCACCAACAAATATTGACCAGTCAGGTTTTATATTTTTATTTATATCCTGTAATTCTTTCATAAGATCATCATCAACTTCCATTCTACCAGCACTATCAATTATAGCAAGATTATAATTGTTCTCTTCGCAAAATTCTAAACCACTTTTAATTATTTTTATTGCATCTTTTTCATCTTTATTATAGAAAACTGGAATATTATACTTTTTACCAAGAATAATAAGTTGCTCAATAGCAGCGGCTCTTTTAGTATCAGCAGCAATAACTATTGGATTAAATTTTACATATCTTTTCGCTAATTTTATACAGGAAGTTGTTTTTCCACTACCATTTAGACCTACAAGTAAAATAGAAGTAACTCTATTTGTTGGAAAATTAACAGGGAAAATTTTTTCTTTATTTCCAAATAGATGAACAATTTCATCATAAACAATTTTTATAAATTGTTGAGAGGGTGTAACACTTTTTAATACTTTTTCGCCGAGAGATTTAGATTTCACATTTTCAATGAAATTTTTTACAACTTTATAATGGACATCAGCTTCTAAAAGTGCCAGTTTAATTTTTTTAACAGCCTCTTCAATATTCTCTTCTCTAATTTTTCCAGTTTTAGTTATATAGCGATAAATATCCTGAAATTTTTCTTTTAATAAATCTAACATAAAATTTAAGTTAATTTATAATAAAAAATTAAATTGTCAATAGGAAATTTTTAAAATTTCAGAAATTACTTAAAAAGTTTTTTAAAGTTCAATAGTCCAATAGTTAAGTTCAATAGGGACGGAGGGAAACTTTGTTAAATTTATAAAATTTTTAAAATTTTTGAGAGTTTATAAATTTTAGTTTTGTTCTAAATTTTTACTGCTTGTAATTCTGTCCGAGAAAAATTTTAAAAATGTACTATTAGTTCACCCTCTCCTTTAGGAGTGTTACAATATATTACAAGTTTTTTGGGGTGGTCAGAGTATCGGGAGTAAGGGTTAAAATAACGAGTACCATTATAAAATAAATAGGCAGGTATGGTAGCAGTCTCACCGGAGTGAATCTTAACTGAATAAGTGAACCAATAATAAGAATAAGAATCATAAAGCAACAACTCAGGAACATAAATTTCCCAGTCAAAAACATCATTGTTAGTTATCCGAAATTCTACAGTTTGAGCATTAAAAGTTACAAAACCATTTAACTTAATTCTTTTTGAATAGGTAGAAAATTCTTTTTCATTTTTTTCTGACTCTTCGTGATTATTACAAATACTTGTTGCTAAAATGTAAATAAATACTATTATAAAAATAATGGAGCTAATAGACTGTGGTACTTTCTGTTTTAAGTTTTTTTCACCAGGGGTTGTGGATTCCATTATTTTTTCCCTCCTTTTAAATTAGAATTCTTTTTAATTTTAATTTTTCTCTATATTTTTTAACTGCTTCTCTTATTCTGTTTTTAAGTTCGGGGTGGGAGGCGTAATATTTTCTGTGGTAGTCTGGATTCTCTTTTCGCCATTTTCTGTAATATTCCCTTGCTCTCTTTTTTGTCCATTTTCCATTATTATATCCAGGGTTTCTCTGCCACCAAATTCTGTTATATGTTTTTTTATATTCCCTCTTGCATTTTTTACTTTTGCATACTTTTTGATGCGGATGAAATTTATCAGGTTTAAAATATTTTTTACATATAATACACTGATTCATCTCATCCTCTTTTGCTATAAAGTAAACTATTTTTTTTTTTTTTTTGTCAATAGGAAAAAGCAAAAACTTGCTTTTTATTTACATAATTTTTTTAACTTTTTTATTTTGAAAAAAATATATTGACAACTTTAAAAGAATTTTTTATATTTTAGAATGAAGTTTAAAATAATAGGAGGTAGATAAAAATGTTTTTTCCGTTTGATAGCACATATTTATTGATATTACCTGGAATAATTTTAGCGTTTTGGGCGCAGATGAAAGTTAGAAATGCATATTCAAAATGGTCAAATTTCAGGACGAGAGCAGCTCTTACAGGTAAAGAGATGGCGGAAATGATTTTGAAAAGTTACAATTTAACAAATATTCCTGTTAAACCAATAGCAGGCGAACTTACAGACCATTATAATCCTATAAAGAAAGAGCTTGCTTTATCAGAAGGGGTTTATGAAAATGATTCAGTTGCAGCGATTGGGATAGCGGCGCACGAGGCAGGTCATGCTATTCAGCATAATTATGGTTATTTTCCATTGCAACTTAGAAATGGAATTTATCCTATTGCGAATTTTGGTTCTTCACTTGCTTTTCCATTATTCTTTTTAGGAATTATTATGGGTTGGAATAAATTTTTAATTGATATTGCGATATATCTTTTTTTAGGATTTGTTATTTTTACAATTGTAACTTTACCTGTTGAATTTAATGCGAGTAAAAGGGCAGTTGTTATTTTAAATAATTCTGGTTTATTTACGCACGAAGAGATTAAAGGAGTGAAAGAAGTTTTATCTGCTGCTGCTTTAACTTATGTTGCTTCTGCTTTAACTGCTCTTCTACAACTTTTAAGATTGCTTTTAATCAGAAATAGTAGAGAAGAATAGTGGGATATAGTGTTGCTATTATAAGAAGTGAGGAATACGAAGAGAAAAAGCTTGAATTTGACATAAAGAGAGTTTTATCATATTTAGGTAGTATAAAAAAATTTATAAATAAGGGGGATAAAGTATTAATAAAGCCGAATTTGTTATCGCCGAAGCCACCTGAAAGTGCCTGCACAACTCATCCTGTTTTTGTAAAATCAGTTATAAGAATAATAAAAGAAGCTGGAGGTATTCCTTATTTAGGTGATTCGCCTGCCTTTCATAATTTAAAAAATGTTTTAATCACTTCTGGGATTCAAAAAGTTTGTGATGAAGAAGGGGTTGGAGTTGTAAAATTTGAAACTCCGATTGAAGTTAAGAATCCGCAAGGAAATATTGTCAAATCTTTTGTAATTGCGAAAGAAATTTTGGAATTTGATAAAATTATAAATTTGCCAAAATTAAAAAATCATTCATTAACATTAATAACTGTTGCTGCAAAAAATTTATTTGGAGTAATACCCGGAGTTAGGAAAGGTGAATATCATATAAGATTTAAAGATGCGTATAGATTTTCGCAAATGATAATTGATTTGAATATGTTAGTAAAGCCTGTTTTGAGTATAGTTGATGGTATAGTTGGTATGGAGGGAGAAGGACCTGCTGATGGCTTACCTAAAAAATGTAATGTTATAATTGCGGGAAATGATACAATTGCTGTTGATTATATATCTGCATTAATAATGAATTATGAGCCATTTGATATTCCTTTGATAAAGGCAGCAAGAGAAGCAAATTTTGGCGGTTATAGTTCAAATTTAATAGATTTAAAAGGTGAGCCTTTAAATTCTTTAATAGTTAAGGATTTTAAAACATTATTACCGAAGAGGCATTCGTTTTTAATTAGATTTGGATATGATTTGGCGCAAAAATTTATTGTTAAAAGACCTGTTATAAAGAAAAAAGTTTGTATTGGTTGTGGGGATTGTGCCAATACTTGTCCTGTTAAAACTATTTCTATAATTAACAAAAAAGCTGAGATAGATTATTCAAAATGTATAAGGTGTTATTGTTGTTTTGAAGTTTGCAGGTTTAGTGCAATAAAGCTTGTGAGATTTATTTTAAAGTAAATTTAAATAGGGAATATTTATAAGTTTTCAAGCACTTTTTTTATTTTTTCTTCTAATTCTGGTAGTTTTGATTTTATTGTTTCCCATACAATCTCATATTTGATACCGAAATAGAAATGAATAAGTTTATCTCTAAATCCCACCATAGTTTTCCAAGGTATATTAGGGTATCGTATTCTTATTTCTTTTGGAATATTTCTTGTAGCTTCTTCAATTATTTCAAATTTTCTAATAACTGCACTTGAAACAAGGTCATTATTTTTAAATGTTCAAAATTCATAACTTTAACAAATTTTTTAATTGCTTCTAATATATCTTTCAGATAAAGTTTTATATCTCGTTCAGTCACAAATAAACTGTCTTCTTTAAAATCTCATTCTTAATTTCATTTCGTATAGCATCGTAAGGAACTATATCTACTTTAATACCAAGTTTTTCTTCCAGAAATATAGCAAGCCCGACAAATTCAAAGAGTGTGGCACCTTCATAAAATTTAACAAGAATATCAAGGTCACTTTTTTTTCTCTGTTTATTCCTAACATAAGAACCAAATATTCCAATTATATCTGCTTTATATTGTTTTTTAATCTCATTTTTGAGAATACATAGATTCTTTTTTATATCTTCAAGAGTTTTCATTTATAACCCCTTAATTTTTATTTTGCATAAAACAATTTCCTTTTTTTATATAAAATTGGTACTAATCTTTAACTAATCCTTCAAATTCTTGTTTACGCAACTTGTGAAAAAAATTATTAACATTTCTTTAAATTAATTCTGAATCAATCTTTGGATTTTCAACTATAGAAATAAGAACCAAATAGAATAGTTTTATCTGAGTTATATACTTTCATATATACTGTTAATCATATGAAATATATGAGAATTTTCAAGAGAAAATTTTTAGCAAAAACTTTTTAAAAAACCGATATGAAAAATAAAAGATTTGACATTTTAAAATTTATTTGATATTTTAAAATTTATAATGGCAGAGAACGAGAAAGAAAAATTTGATGATATAGATAAGTTACTTTCCGGGCTTGAAAAAGATTTTGCTTCAATATTAAGTGGAGCCGAAACAGTATCAGTTACGCCAACCGAAGAAGCGGTTTCACCTGTTTCTGAGAAAATTTCAGTTGAGGCTCCTATTCCTACTGAGATACCTAAAACTCCAACGCCGCCACAACCTCCAAAAGAAGAAAAGATACCACTTCCTGAAGAATTTTTAACAGGACTTGAAGAATCAAAACCTGAGGAAATGCCTCCTGTTAAAGCAGAAGAAACTATACTACCAATAGAAGAGACAATTCCACCTAAAGAAGTGAAAGAAGAAATTTCAGAGAGACCGCCAATTTTTCCTGAAGAAAAAATTGAAACCCAACCTATAAAAGAAGCAATCCCTACGACTCCTGAGGAATTAAAAGAAGAGATTCCAACTCCGGCACCTCAAAAAGAAAAATTTGAACTTTCAGAAGAAGATGCTTTAAAAATTTATAAAAAAATTTCTAAACTTTCTCCAAATTTAAAAAAGTATGTAAAAAATATAATAATCAATGAAGACCTTCCGCAACCTGAAATGGATGGTCTTTTAAATTTACTTTTGCAGAATGCGCCAGAATCAGAAATTAAAAATTTTATTGAAAAAGCAAAAAATATTATAATAGAAGAAATACCAGCTAAAATTAAACCACCGGTTGTAAAAAGATATAAGCCAACTTTAGGAGAAGTAATAAGACACGATTTTATTCCTATATTAAGACTTGCAATTATACTTGTAGGTATAATATTTTTATTAATTTCATTTGTTATAATTCCAATTAGAAAAAACATAAAAGCGAAGTCACTTATTAAAGAGGGTGTGAATTTAATTTATACTGATGATATTTTTAATTTTCAGAAAGCTGAAAATAATTTTAATGAAGCGTTAAAATTGAAAAAAGAATTTTACGAAGCCTATATTAAATATGGCGATGCTTATAAGAAAGTTAAAAAATATGAAAGAGCGGAAAATAAATATAAAACATTACTTAAAATTAATCCTGAATATTTAGATGGATATTTTAGATTAGGTGATTTATATTTAGAAACAAAAGATTATGATAATGCAGTTTTATCTTATGAGAAGGTTTTAAAATTTGATAGGAATAATTTGAATGCATTAGACAAAATAGCAAGGGTCCATTATGATACAGGTAAAAAAGAGGAAGCCTTAAAAATTTATAAAAAAATGATTGAAAAAGATAAGGACAATATAATTGCATACTATGGATTGTTATCAATCTATATTTGGGACAATGACCTTGACAATGTTGAAAGGGAACATTATCAGGTTTTAAGAATTGGAATAAAGAAAAAATATTTTGACAAAGAGAGGTTAAATAAATTAGCGGCCTTTTATATTGATTACAAGACTGATAACAAAATAAAGCAGGATGATTTACTATTAAAAGCCGAGGATACTTTAAATAGGATTTTAAAGATAGATGATAAATATAGTGATGCATACTATGAGAGTGCGAGGCTTTTAAGGAAGAGAAAAGATTATAAGAATGCTATTAACAATGTGATGAAGGCGATTAAAATTAAAGAAGATGATGCGCGTTATCATAATCTTTTGGGTGAATTGTATGTTGATATAAATCAAATTCCACTTGCAATAGATAAATTTAATCAAAGTTTAATAATTGACCCGAATTTTAAATTGGCAAGTTATAACCTTGCAAATGTTAATTATTACAAACTTGAAAATTATGGTGAAGCTAAAGAATTATATTTAAAAGTTGCGCAATCTACAAATTTTCCTGATATGTCTTATAATCTTGGATATATTTATTACAATGAAGGTTTAAACAATGATGCGCAGGAATGGTTTTTAAAAGCTGAAGATTTAATGAAAATGATAGCAGGTGAAAAAAATCCTGTTTTAAAATATGCTTTAGGTAATACTTATGTTAAATTGGGAAGATATGATATGGCAATTTCTGAATATCTTGATGCAATTGATTATTTTAAAAGCAAATATGGTGAATATCCGAAAGTTAATATAGAAAACAGGCGGATGGTTGCTGATATGAAATTATTAAGTGCGATTTACAATAATATTGGTGTTGCGTATTTAAACGAAGGTAATGAGAAGCAGGCTCTTATATATTTTTGGAAAGCAATAGAAGCAGCAAAGAAATTAGGCTACTCAAATGAAAATGCCTATGCCCGCGCAAATATAGAATTTGTAATGAAAAAAAATTGGCAGAATCAAAGAATTGGTAATATAAATATAGGTGAGTCTCCAATTAAAGAACCAACTTTATTCAATGAACTTCCAAAGTCCCTAACTGAATATGAATTCAAAGAATCACCTGCAACATAAATTTAAGGGTCTTGCACTTTTAAGTGGAGGCCTTGATAGTATACTTGCAATAAAATTAATTCAAGAACAAAATATTGAAGTTGAAGCAGTTGTGTTTGTTTCTCCTTTTTTTAATTCAGTTAATGCTGAAAGAGCAGCAGATTATTTAAAAATCAAATTGCATAAAATTGATATTACAGAAAAAATAATAGAAATTTTAAAAAATCCTAAATTTGGTTTTGGTAAAAATTTAAATCCTTGTATTGATTGTCATCTTTTAATGATAAAAGAGACATCAAAATTAATGAAAGAGATTGGGGCGGATTTTCTTATAACAGGGGAAGTAGTTGGCGAGCGACCAAAATCTCAAAATTATAATGCTTTAAAAATAATTGAAAAAGAATCAAATTTAAAAGGCAGGATTTTAAGACCTTTATCAGCAAAAAAATTAGAACCAACAATAATGGAAAAAGAAGGAATAATTGACCGTGAAAAATTATTAGGAATTACAGGAAGAAGTCGTTCAATTCAAATGGAACTTGCTTTGAAATATAATATAAAAAATTATCCGACACCAGCAGGCGGTTGCCTTTTAACTGTTCCAAAATTCGCTGATAGATTGAGAATAAATTTAAATATTGGTAAACTTGATAGAAATGAATTAGAAATTTTAAAATATGGCAGACATTTTATTGATAATAAAAATACAAAAATTATTGTTGGAAGAAATGAATCTGAAAATTTTAAAATCTTAGAGTTAGCTGATGCTTTTTCATTTATTTTTGAAATTTATGAAAAGCCAGGTCCTATAACTATTCTTGACAACCCTGAGCCAGATGAGACTCAAATAATAAATTCAGCTTCTTTAACTGCAAGGTATAGTAAATATAGAAACGAAGAGAAAGTTGAAGTTAAATTTTACAGAAAGAATGAGCCTCAGAAATTTAATTTAATAAAAGTTAAACCTAAAAATTTTGATGAACTTACTTTAAAATTGATTTAATATGTTAGAAAAAATTAAAGAGATAGTTAAAAGTTTAAAGAATTCAAATTATGCAGTTGTATTTACAGGAGCTGGGATTTCAACTGAAAGCGGAATTCCTGATTTTAGAACACCAGGGAAAGGACTTTATAGTTTTGTTCCGGAGGAAACTTTTTCATTAACGGTTTTTAAAAAAGAGCCTGGGGTTTTTTATAAATTTGCTCAAAAATGGTTTTCAGAATTTTTAACAGTAGAACCAAATTTTGCTCACACTGCAATTGCACAACTTGAAAAAATGGGTATTGTTAAGGCTGTTATAACTCAAAATATTGATAGCTTGCACATTAAAGCGGGGTCAAAAAATGTTTATGAAATTCATGGACATTTCAGAACATCTCATTGTTTAAATTGTAATAAAGTATATTCGCTTGATTATGTTAAAACTAATCTTATAGATAAAAAAATAATTCCTTTAAGGTGTGAAATATGTAATGGTTTAATAAAACCTGATATAATATTTTTTGGTGAAATGTTGCCTGAGGATTTTGAGAAATCAATTGAGGAAGTTAAAAAATCAGATTTACTTTTAATTTTAGGAACCTCTCTTAAAGTTTACCCTGCTGCATTTCTTCCTTCTTTTTGCAAAGGTGAAATTATAATTATAAATAAAGAAAAAACTGACTTTGATGAGAGAGCAAAAATTGTTTTAAACAAAAATTTAGTTGAAGTATTTAAAGAAATAATGAAAGAGTTTTAGGGGGGGAGTTGTTAG
>Ga0308390_1002089_pt1 | contig 12458 bp, 10 predicted proteins | sample Hotspr2Sample149_FD_202358 | JGI IMG/M metagenome (GOLD analysis project Ga0308390, IMG submission 202358) | Hot spring phototrophic mat microbial communities from Mushroom Spring, Yellowstone National Park, Wyoming, United States - 20040719_149 ...
AACCAATGGATAGAAGGATCAGTATCCTTAAACCAGTTTGACTGCCGGCGAACAAACTGGCGCGTCGAACGTTTGATATCTGCAACAGCTTCTTCAAGCGAACATTTCCCCTGTAAATATTGGATAATCTGGCGGTACCCAATCGCCGAGAACGCTGGCAAATCTGGGCTATAACCGCGGTCAAGTAAAGATTGTACTTCCTCAATCAACCCCTTTGCGATCATTTGATCAATTCGCTCATCAATGCGATGATATAACTCTGCGCGGGGTCGTCTTAAACCAACCATCAAAACGCTATAGGGTGAAGTCGTTTGCCGGCGCTGTTCAGCAAAACGCTTGCCAGTGCGCAAAATAACCTCAAGCGCCCGTACAGTCCGACGCAAATTCCTGGGGTCAATTCTGTTGGCTGCCTCTGGGTCTATGAGTGCCAGTCTACGATGTAACTCAAACGGTCCAATAGACTTCGCCCATTTCTCCAACAAATCTCGAAGCCGCAAATCCGGTGGCTGTTTGGGTGGATTCCAGCCTTCAATGATCGCCCTGACATATTGCCCTGTGCCACCGACCAGAAGAGGAAGCTTGCCTCTGGCATGAATATCGGCTATCACTTGATACGCCATTTGCTGAAATACTGCCAAAGACAAGGTTTCAGCGGGATCAACCACATCAATGAGATGATGTGGCACTCTAACTCGGTCTGCTTGTGAAGGTTTGGCTGTGCCAATATTCATGCCGCGATAAAAGAGGCGCGAATCCGCCGAAACAATCTCACCATGCAAACGCTCTGCTAAACGAATCGAAAATTCAGTTTTTCCAACCGCCGTTGGACCAACGATAACCAGAAGCGGCGAAGGAACATCAACCAATTGCATTTTCAAACCATTCAACTTTCACCAGTTTACCATTGGGCTTTCCCTCAATGGCAATAACATCAATGCGCCATGACAGATCACCTAAGTCGGCATGAGACTGAAGATACGCTTCAGCCGACTGGACCAAACGAACTTGCTTTGAGGGCGAAACTGCTATCTCAGGAAACCCAAAGCTATCAGTGGTTCTGGTCTTTACTTCCACAAAAACCAACACATCCCCTTGTCTGACCACTAAATCCAGTTCGCCATACGGCGTATGAATATTTCGGTCAAGTACAATCCACCCGCGATCAACAAGATATGCTTCTGCATACTGCTCTCCCCAACGTCCAATAAGCCGATTATGATCTTTCATGCACTTTGTCACTATCCCTACATCTCTCAAACGTAAATCTCTAGAAGAGTATATAATAACGTTATAAAAGTGTATCCTGTATTCGCCTTATCAACTGATGAGGTCAAGATGGGCAAATATACGAACTTCTTGCGTGATACGGATCTTTTCTACAACCTAACACCCACCCAGCTCGAATTGATCGAAAATATCTGTGAGAAACGCATTTATCAGGCTGGTGAAACAATTTTTGAGGAAAATGCCCATGAGAACGAATTATACATTATCTACCGCGGGCAAGTTGAAATCTCAGTTAGCCCTTCTCTGGTTGCGCCGCACATGAGTACAGAGGTCCATTCTGAGTCTGTAGCCAGATTGCTACGCGGACAGTCCTTTGGCGAAGTTGCCCTTGTAGATGAAGGTATCCGAACTGGAACAGCAAAAGCCAGAGAAAAAAACACCATCCTCTTACGAATTCCAAGACAAAAATTGATTATGCTTTGCAATACATACCCGGAATTGGGGTATCGTGTAATGTACAACCTGGCTGCAGACCTGGCGGGTAAGATTCGCAATGCTGATCTAAAAATACGCGAGGTATTGTTGTATCAGAAAAACCAGTCCAAGACTTAGTGGTATTTATAGGGTATCATGACTACGGCTGAAATTGTCGCAATTGGGACCGAATTGCTTTTAGGGGAAATCCAAGATACGAATACTCGTTATTTGGCACGACACTTGAGAGATATTGGGATTGATTTGTATCGCGCCACAATCGTTGGTGACAATCCTAACCGAATTGCTCAGGCTGTTCGGGAATCTTTGGCACGCGCCGACCTCGTCATCACCACGGGCGGCTTGGGACCAACTATTGATGATCCTACCCGCCAGGCAGTCGCCCAGGCAGCAGGTGTACCTCTTGAGTTCCGCCCCGAGTTATGGGAGCAAATCCAGAACCGCTTTGCGCGCTATGGGCGAAAAGCAACTGAAAATAACCGCCGTCAGGCTTATATTCCAAAAGGCGCGGTTGCTGTTGAAAACCCAATTGGCACTGCACCAGCGTTCATTGTAGAAAAAGAACTGCAAACCATCATTAGCCTACCAGGTGTTCCTAGAGAACTGGAATACCTCTGGAAACAGCAAATTTTACCTTATCTAAAACACCGTTATCGCCTTCATAGCCTTATAAAAGTACGTGTGATTCATCTTGCGGGTATTGGCGAATCGCAAGTGGACGAATGGATCAGCGACCTGGAAACTCAAGATAATCCTACGGTTGGTTTGCTTGCGCACCCCGGGCAAATTGATATTCGTGTTGCAGCAAAAGCAGAGAGCGAAGAGCAGGCTGACCACCTGATTAATCTTGCTGAAACGGTGGTGCGGGAGAGGTGCGGAGATCATATTTACGGTACAGATACAACGACTCTGGAACAGGTAGTTATAGAAAAACTAATGGCTCGGCGCTGGAATCTCACCATAATAGAATGCGGGTTGTCAGGCGCTTTAAGCGCGCGACTGACCGAACCTTCCGCTGTCACTGTCACCCCAGGAATCAAGATACTCTCGCGGCAATGTGAGAATAATCTTGAATATCAGCAAATTATCCAATCACGTCAGATGTTTGGGACCGAAATTATTTTCGGTGCATGCCTGCAACCCGGCAGCGAGAAGCTGGAATTAAGTCTGGTGCTGTTCTTACCCCAACAAGTCAAAGAAACTTCCCGCTTCTTTGGCGGACATCCCGCGAATGCTGTGCTTTGGTCGGTCAATATGGCGCTAGATTACTTGCGTAGAAACCTATAACTTGTGTCTTTTAAGGAGAGAGAATGCAAACTGCCGAAGTGCTTTTTATCAATGCAATTGTCCTGACTATGGACAACAAGCTGACACAATACAAATCAGGCAGCGTAGCCGTTTCAAATGGGAATATTGTAGCCGTTGGTGAACAAGAGGATATCACGTCACAATTTACCGCTGAACAGGTTGTAGACTGCAAAGGCAAATTGCTCATGCCTGGTTTGATTAACGGACATACTCACGTGCCAATGACTCTCCTGCGCGGTTTAGCCGATGATTTGCGTTTAGATGTCTGGTTGATGGGCTATATGATGCCAGTGGAACGCAAATTTGTCTCGCCAGAGTTTGTTCGGCTAGGCACCCAGCTTGCCTGTGCGGAGATGATCCGAAGCGGCGTGACCACTTTTTGCGACATGTACTACTTTGAAGAAGAAGTAGCTAAAGCAACAGCAGAAGCTGGTATGCGCGCAATTTGTGGCGAAACCATATTAAAGTTCCCGACTCCAGATGCATCTTATTTTGATGAGTCACTTGCATACACACAGGATTACGTAAAACTTTGGAAAGGTCATCCCCTGATTGTTCCTGCTATTGCCCCCCACGCGCCTTACACCTGTACTGCAGAATTGCTCCAAAGTTGTGCATCAATGGCGGTTGAGTATGATATTCCTCTCATTATTCACCTTGCAGAAACCGCATTAGAAGTTGAAAACATGCGCAATCAGACCGGGATGCCAGTGATACCATACGTGAAGAAACAAAACCTCTTTAATGCGCGCGTGATCGCTGCCCACTGTGTTCACGTTGATGAAGGTGAAATCCGAACTTTGACTCACCATGGTGCTGGCGTCATTCACAACCCATCCTCAAACCTTAAGCTGGCATCTGGTATTGCTCCTGTAAAACGTATGATCGAGTTGGGGCTTAATGTCGGTCTGGGTACGGACGGTCCAGCCTCGAATAACGACCTAGATATGTTTGAAGAGATGCGACTGGCAGCTTTCATTGCGAAAGGAAGCAGCGGTGACCCAACCGCTCTCCCCGCACCCATTGCCGTGCTGATGGCTACTCGCTTGGGCGCAAAAGCTCTTCACCTCGACGGAATAACTGGCTCTATCGAACCGGGTAAGCGTGCTGATTTGATACTGGTACATATCAACCCGATACACAATTCCCCGCACTTCACCCGTGACCCCCATAGTGTATATGCTCAAATTGTATATGCCGCAAAGTCAACTGATGTAACCGATGTCATGATCAATGGGAAATTTGTCATGCGGGACAAAGCATTGTTAACTTTGGATGAGGAGATACTTACCAGGGAAAGCCAAAGTTACGCGCACAAAATAGACCTCTTTTTGATTGAACGCGAACAATCTGTCCTTGCCAAACTGATCGAAATCGGTGGTGCCACAGAAGAAGAATCCTTTGAAGTTCAGGCAAAAGTGCCTATCAAAGATAATTCAGCCATCCTCATGGCACTTAACAAACCCGAGATAGAGATTATCTACCAGCGACACTACAAACAATATGATACCTACTTTGGCTTTGAAGATCAAAAACAGGGGCATATCCGCTTTCGTGAAGACCACTTAATCAATCCGACAGGGCAAGTAACCAACGTGAGAACCCGCCTTACACATATTGGTGAAACCAGTGAATACCACTTCCCTCAACAAGTGATTTTGTCGCGCAGTCGCTTTATCGCACCAGCTACACAAAGCTTACGCTTTTACCGGGAATATTTCAAACCCGCCTCAGAGCGAGAAGTTGAAAAAGATCGCTTGCGCTTTTTAGTTCGATACAAAAATACCGAGTTCTATGTCAACGTTGACACAATGATTCAGCCTCAGCTCGGCAATTTTTTAGAGGTTAAAAGCCGAACCTGGAGTCGAAAAGATGCGGAATATAAAGCGCGCCTTATTCCTGAGTTGATCGAATTTCTGGGCGTGCCTTCAGCGGAAACAATCTCAAAAGATTATATTGAGTTAATCCATGACTAAAGAACTGCGCATTTTATTTCTAATTTCTGAAATTGATCCCTTGATAAAAATTGGAGGACTAGGAGACGTTGGTGGTTCTTTACCACGAGCGTTGGCTTCTCTGCCGCCAGAAAATATCAATGGATATAGAATAGATATTCGTGTATGCGCACCACTCCATGCGCCAATTCGCCACAAATTGCCAACAGCAAAAATAATCGCGGAATTTCCTCTCGAAAACAGGAGAGGGAAGGTTTCAGCAACCGTCTTCGAGACCGAACTAAATGGTATGGTGACCTATTTGATTGACGGAGAACCTGTCAGGCAGGCACCAAAAGTTTATAACGAAGATGAGACATTAGATGGGGAAAAGTATGTCTTTTTCTCTCTGGCATCACTAGAACTGGCGCGGTTTTTGGGCTGGAAACCGGATATTGTTCACTGTCATGACTGGCACACCGCACCGGCTGTTTACCAGCTCTCCCGCAGCCGACTTGGTGATATGTTTTTTACCAACACGCGCTCCATCTTTACAATACATAACCTCCCATTCATGGGAAAAGGTGCTAGTCAGGCAATGACGGATTATGGACTTCCACCTACCAGCAGTCCAGCCTTGCCGGATTGGGCACGCCATCTCCCGCTACCTCTGGGACTGCTAAGTGCCGATTGGATTACCACCGTCTCACCAACCTACGCAGCAGAAATCCTTTCTCCTGAATTTGGCTGTGGCTTAGAGGAATTTCTTGCTTCAAGACAATCAACAATTTCTGGTATTCTGAATGGTCTAGACCTCACTAGCTGGGATCCCCAGAAGGATAGAGCGCTTATCTTGCCCTTCAACATTGACTCTGTCCATAAACGAACTGTAAACAAGCAGGCTCTCCTAGAGGAATTCTCACTTAAAAAAGACCCGGCTATTCCATTGCTTGCCTTTATTGGACGAATGGATTTTCAAAAAGGATTAGATGTGTTGCTGGAAGGTCTGGAGCTTATTGCTGACACAAGCTGGTTGGCAATCCTTTTGGGAACCGGGAATGCGCAGTTGGAACGCGCAGCTATCGAGATGCAACAAAAATATCCCAACCACATACGCGCTGCAATTCGCTTTGATCCAAAGTTGTCTCGCATGTTATACGCCGGTGCAGATATGATTCTGATCCCTTCTCGTTACGAACCCTGTGGCATAGTACAGATGATCGCCATGAGATATGGATGTATCCCGGTTGCCCACGAAACTGGTGGATTAAAGGATACCATTCAAGATAGACCGGATGGCCAAAAAACTGGCTTTCTGTACCAAACGAACACGGCTATAGAACTAGCTCAATCTTTAAGACTGGCTTTTTCTTACTATAAAAATCAAAAACTCTGGCGCACAATTCAACAAAATGCTATGCGACAGGATTTCTCTTGGGAGCATTCTGCTAATGAATACGCTAAACTCTACCTAAGGCTCAAGGAGAACACACAATGAAAACTCGGGTGCTGATACTTGCTGGTGGTGAAGGAACAAGATTAGGTGTTCTAACCGCAAAACGCACCAAACCCGCGGTGCCGTTTGCTGGAAAATACCGCATTATTGACTTTACACTTTCGAACTGTGTTAATTCGCAGCTCTTTGACGTCATGATCGTCGCACAATATCGTCCCCATTCTTTGATCGAGCATATTGGCGCAGGAGGTCCTTGGGACTTAAACAGGGACTTCACTGGCGGTATACGCATTTACACACCCTATAAATCCCCCGGCTCAAGCTGGTTTGTAGGTACGGCGGATGCAGTGCAACAAAACTTCTCCTTCATTAAACGAGGAGACCCGGATTTGATCCTGATTCTTTCGGGTGACCATATTTATAGCATGGATTACTCCGGCATGATTCGATTTCACATGGAAAAGAATGCCGACCTGACCATGGCAACCATTCAAGTCCCAATTGAAGAAGCTCCTCGCTTCGGAATTGTCGGTACTAATCCAGACCAACGAGTCATTTCTTTCGTGGAAAAACCCAAGCAACCACCTTCAACCCTGGCAAACATGGGTGTCTATCTATTTAATAAATCCTTTCTTGGTCGAATTCTCTGGGAAGACCATTTAAGACAAGATTCGTCTCATGATTTCGGGAAAGATATTCTCCCAGCAGTGGTCAGCGCCGGTGAGCGTGTCTATGCCTATCCTTTTACCGGTTATTGGGTGGATGTTGGCACTGTTCTTTCCTATTGGAAAGCGCACATGGACTTACTTGATCCTGACCCGCCTTTTAACCTTCATAATCGTTCCTGGATCATTCACACAAGATCGGAGGAGAGACCACCCGTTAAGATCCATAAAGGTGCGGAGATAGAAAACAGCATGATATGCGATGGATGTGTGATCGAGCGGGGCGCAAGAGTAATCCGTAGTGTTCTTTCCCCTGGTGTTCATATTCAACAAAACGCTACTGTATATGAATCAATCATATTAACTGATGCGATTATTGAATCAGGCGCCAAGCTTGAACATGCCATCCTTGATAAACGCGCACGTATTGGTGAACAGGCAATTTTTGGCAAAGTAACCGCAGATCAACCCACGATCACTATGATTGGAAAAAACTCAGTTGTAGCGCCAAAAATGGTGGTAGAGGCAGGTGCAATGATCGCTACAGATGTAATCCCACCCGATTACCCTGCACAGATTGTAAAATCCGGCGAATATATACAAACACGGAGATTGCCTTATGAATTATAAACGTTCGTCTGGCATCATTTTACATCCTACCAGTCTACCCGGGCCAGACGGAATTGGCGACCTTGGCCCAGAAGCCTATCGGTGGATAACTTTCCTAAAAGAATCAGGGTGCAGCCTATGGCAAATTCTTCCACTTGGTCCAACAGGATATGGTGACTCACCTTATCAATGCTTCTCTGCGTTTGCTGGCAACCCATACCTGATCAGTCCAATTGCATTGGTAGAAGACGGGGTTCTTGATCATGAAGATTTGTTAGGCAGACCAGCGTTTGCAGATAGTAGTGTAGATTATGGACGCGTGATACCATGGAAGCTATCCTTGCTAACACAGGCTTTTCTAAACTTTCAAAAACGTGCTCCATCAGAACTGATACAGAAATTTGAGGAGTTTCAATACGACCATAAGTATTGGCTGGACAACTTTGCGTTGTTCATGGCAATCAAAGAAACCCAAGGAGGGACTGCATGGTGCGACTGGCCCGAGCCGTTGCGTAAACGCGAACCCAACGCCTTAAGGTCCTTCAGGGAACAACATAGAGAGATTGTTCTGCGTCATATTTTCTGGCAATTTCTCTTCTTTCGGCAATGGAAAGCATTGCGGTTATTCGCAAATCAAAACAAGATTCAAATCATTGGGGATATACCCATTTTTGTCGCTTACGACAGCTCCGATGTCTGGGCTAATCGATCTTTATTCTATCTGGACGAAGAGGGTTTGCCAACAGTGGTTGCTGGTGTGCCACCAGACTATTTCTCACCCACTGGGCAGCTCTGGGGCAATCCATTATATCACTGGCAAATGCATCAGAAGACAAACTATACATGGTGGCTGCGTCGTTTTCAAGCTACTCTGCAAATGGTAGACATTATTCGTCTAGATCACTTTAGAGGTTTTGCCGGTTATTGGGAAATACCAGCCGGCAACCCAACAGCCGAAAAGGGACGCTGGGTGCGTGGACCCGGTCATAAATTTCTTGAAACTGTGCGAAATGCACTGGGAGATCTACCGATTATTGCAGAAGACCTCGGTGTCATTACACCAGATGTGGTTAAGCTGAGAGAGGATTTCGGGCTTCCGGGAATGAAAGTGTTACAATTTGCTTTTTCCACTGATCCGCATGACCCGTTTCTCCCTCATAATTACCCAGTCAATTGTGTGGCATATACTGGGACGCACGATAATGACACTGCGCGTGGCTGGTATGAGACTGCACCCGAGCGAGAACGAGACTTTTGCCGCCGCTATCTAGCACGTTCGGGCGAGGATATTTCCTGGGACATGATCCGCGCGGTTTGGAGTTCGGTTGCCAGATTTGCCATTGCACCATTACAGGATTTTCTTGGTTTAGGCAGCGAAGGTAGAGTGAATTTCCCCAGCAAATCCAGCGGAAACTGGTGCTGGCGCGCTCCGTCTGACTCTTTCAACTCAGCACTGGCTGCACGAATTTATGAATTAAACTACCTGTATGGACGCTTATCAAGAAATGATGACAAAAAAGTAACGGATACCATTGAGTATGAATCTCCCTGAACGGGGTGCGCCATCAGCATCAAATATGCTTTTTATTTTCTGTGCGGCTCACCAGATATATGCCAACCAGAATGAAACTGCCACCTAGAACCTCCATCAACGTTGGCACCTCATGCAAAAAAATGGTTGCCAATAACGACGAACCTATAGGCTCACCCAAAAGTGTTACCGATACAAAGGCAGCAGGCAGATAACGTAAAGCCCAGTTAAAAGAAGAGTGACCAATAAGTTGTGGAACAATTGCTAGCATCAGCATACAGACATAAGTTAACGCTGAATACCCAGTAGTACGTAGCCCGGATAGAAGGATCACTATCCAAAGAATAACTGCTGCCACTCCGTAGACTGCAAAAGTGTAACTAAGCAAGGAAAGAGAAGAGCGCACCCTTCGCCCAATCAGCAAATACCCCGCCGCGCACCAAGCCCCAACTAACGCCAGAAAATTACCTCGCAAGGCTTCTCCAACGGTTGCATCCTGTGGCAATGAACAGTTAACCTCAGTCAAAGCTCTAGGTAATTCGATGAGCTGGCAGGACTCACTTGCTCCCACAACAACGCTTCCTGCTAACGCGACTATTAGACCGATTGCCACTCCAAAAGACACTCGCTCCTTTAAAACGAAGGGAGAAGCCAAAGCCACCCATAATGGTGTTGTCGTCACCAGAACAACCGAGCTGGCAATACTGGTATATTGCAATGAGCTGATCCAGGAAGCAAAGTGTAGCGCAAGAAAAAGACCCGCCAACAATAACAACAAATATTCCCGTCTGGAAAAGAGTCTTATTTCATTGCGCGCCCGAAACCACGCCATCGGCGACAAAATAACCGTTGCAAAGCCCAAGCGGTACGCAGCAATCACGAGTGAAGGAGCTTCTCTCTGGGCAAGTCGAATAAAGAGAGAAGCCATTGAAACAGCCAAGACCCCGGCAAAAACAACAAAGTAAGGAGAAAACTTAGGCTTTGTAGAATGTTCCATAAAGGTTTGCTTGACAGATCGAGATTTAATAAATACAATTTAGATAATATTAGTATAATTTCGATTTCTCTTGCAAATTTTGATTTTCAATTGTAAACTATAAGGAGGCAAATTATGGCATTCACACTACCACCACTCCCCTATGCATATGATGCATTAGAGGCAGCTATTGATGCAAAAACAGTAGAAATTCATTATACCAAGCATCATCAGACGTACCTTAACAATCTTAACAGCGCTTTGGAAAAGTTCCCGCATTTCTTTGAGAAGTCTATCGAGGATATTCTACGAGACCTCAATCAAATACCCGAAGAAATTCGCACTACAGTTCGCAACAATGGCGGCGGCTATTACAATCACAACATTTATTGGGCTATCATGCAACCTGCTCCAGCAGGTGAACCGCAGGGAAAACTAGCAGAAGCGCTTGAAAAACATTTCGGTAGTTTTACCAACTTCAAAGCTGAACTGGAAAAAGCCGGTATGGCACGCTTCGGAAGCGGTTGGGCATGGTTAAGCAAAAAACCAGACGGCGGTTTGGTTATCCATTCTACCCCTAATCAGGATACACCACTGTCAGAGGGATTGTATCCGATACTTGGTGTAGATGTTTGGGAACACGCTTACTACTTGCGGTATCAAAATCGCCGCGCAGAATATCTGACCAATTGGTGGAATGTAGTCAACTGGAAGGAGGTTGAGCGGCGATTTATCGAAACATAATCAACTTAATTTAGTTTAGGAGGAAGATATGACCCACGTTATCACCAGTCTTTGTTTACGTGACGGCGGCTGTATGACAGTATGCCCAGTCGAGTGCATCGTACCAGGAAAACCAATTGATCAGTATCCATGGTACTACATCGATCCAGACACCTGCATTGATTGTGGCGCTTGTGTAGCAGAGTGCCCATTTGAAGCTATCTTCCCTGAAGACGAGGTGCCCAGTGCATACAAAGCAAAAGGCGGTGAACGTCTTTCGATGCCTGTCGGCACTCCTGGTTTTACAGAAGTTTACGATGGAAAGAACCACAATGGCGAGCCTGTTCATCTGGAAGCTACCCGCACTCTGCAGGCTGGTGAAGTGGTCGATCTCACCCCCGATATTGCCGCAAATGCTGCGTTTTTCAAGGATGGTCCAGGTTATGACGCCTTGAAGTAGATGATGATGAAAAACAGGCTGGCATAGAGGAAGTCTCTTGACTTCCTCTATTTTGTTATTAGATATTAAGATGAGGTTTGAAAATGAATGTTGTAGGTTTTCGGATAGAACGAGATTCATTAGGAGAAGTCCAAGTGCCAGCGAGGGCGCTTTATGGCGCTCAAACCCAGCGGGCAGTGGAGAATTTTCCTGTTTCTGGCTTACGCCCGTGGCGCGCTTTCATCTGGTCAGTCGCAGTGATTAAACGTGCTGCAGCAGAAGTTAATCGAGACCTGAGTCTGCTCGACAAAAACATTGCCGGGGCAATCATTCAAGCTGCTAGTGAAGTTATGCGTGGCGATTGGGATGATCAATTTGTTGTTGACCCATTTCAGGCAGGAGCAGGCACCAGCCACAATATGAACGCCAATGAGGTCATTGCAAATCGAGCAACGCAATTGCTGGGCGGACAGTTAGGTGAGTATCGCGTACACCCGAATGATCATGTCAATATGTCACAATCTACCAATGACGTTATTCCAACTGCAATTCGCCTTGGTTGTTTATGGCGCTTGGATGAACTGCTCTCTGTCATTCGTGACTTGACTGAAGCTCTGGACCAAAAAGCACACGAATTTGACAATGTTGTTAAGTCAGGCCGCACGCACCTTCAGGATGCAGTGCCTATCCGGCTCGGACAAGAATTTGGCGCCTATGCCGTTGCAGTCAAGCGCGATGGTGAGCGTATTCAACGCGCCGCCGAAGGATTGCGCCGGCTAGGGATTGGCGGAACGGCGGTAGGGACTGGTTTGAATGCTCATCCCCAATATCACGTGCGTATGGTAGAGCGCCTGTCAAAGATCACCAATCTGACGCTTTATACCTCAAATAATCTTTTTGAGTGTATGCAATCCATGGCAGATGCAGCAGATTTCTCCGCTTCATTACGCACTCTGGCAATCACCCTTACACGCATCGCAAATGACATTCGCTTGCTGGCTTCCGGTCCATCCACAGGGTTAGATGAGATTCGTCTGCCTCCTGTTCAACCCGGCTCAAGCATCATGCCCGGCAAAGTTAACCCTGTCATGGCTG
>Ga0308390_1002098_pt1 | contig 12436 bp, 9 predicted proteins | sample Hotspr2Sample149_FD_202358 | JGI IMG/M metagenome (GOLD analysis project Ga0308390, IMG submission 202358) | Hot spring phototrophic mat microbial communities from Mushroom Spring, Yellowstone National Park, Wyoming, United States - 20040719_149 ...
GTCATTCTGAGAGAAGCGAAGAATCTAAACTCGTGGCCGGCTGAAGCGCTGCGGGGTCGCTATCAGGCTGCGGTATGCTTAAGCAGCGCTTTCAAGCGCATGCCCGACCAAGCATGAACGACGCTTCACCGGCCTCCTCATCCCCGCCCACCCGCCGGGCGTGCGCGCTGGTCGCGCTGGCCTTTGCGCTGGCCGCCTTCATCCACGCTAACCTTTGGGGGCAGATCATCCCGCTCTGGCAGATCCCGGACGAGGCGGCGCACTTCGAGTACGTCCACCTGCTGACTCGGCTGGGCCGGCGGCCGACGCCCGCCGACGCCGACCCCGCCCTCCAAGCGGCGATGCTGCGCTCGATGTGGGAGAACCGCTACTGGGAGTACCTGGGCTACCAACGGCCGGAGCAACCGCCGGCGCGCATCCTGCCCGGTGGCTGGACCTCTGGTGGGGCCATCCCGGACACGGCGGTGATTGGCGATGCGTTCGTAGGCGCCTTTAGCCAGTTGCAGAACCCGACGCCGGTCTATTACGCCCTGCTGGCGCCGATCCAGGCGCTGGTCATGGATCAGCCGATAGATGCGCAACTGCGGGTGCTGCGCCTGGCCTCGCGGGTCATCTTTGCGCTGGGGGTAATGTTCATCGTCTTGACCGCCGGCGAGCTGTTTGCCTGGCGCTGGCCGGCGGTGATCGCGGCCGGGCTGTTCGCCGTCCTCCAGCCGATGTTCGTTTACATCGGCAGCGGGCTGAACAACGACAACGGCGTCATGCTGTTCACCGCGGCGCTGGCCTGGCAGGTCGCGCGCGGCTGGCGGTGTGGTTACCCCTGGCCGCGCCTGCTGCTGATGCTGGGCTTGGCGATCCTGGCGATCTCCGCCAAGCGCACGGCGGTCTTTTTGGTCGCCTGGCTGCCGCTGGTGCTGGGGGTGCGGGCGCTGCTGAGGATGAGCGCCGGCGCGCGCCGGCGCGCGCTGCTGGCCGGCGCGGGCGGGTTGGCCGCGTTGGGCGTCATCGCCGCCGCGCTCTACTTCGTGCCCGGCCCGACGCCGGCCAACTGGCGCAGCGCCTCGCCCTGGCAGGCGACCTGGGCAGAGGGCGATGCGGCCGAGGGCCGGCGCGCCTTCGCCCTGCGCGGGGCGACGCTCACGGCGTCGTTCAAGCGGCCGCTCGGCCTGGCCGATGGGGGCGTCGTGGTGGTCGAGGCGCAGACCAAAGGCGGCCCAGGCGCGCTGAGCATCCGCGACGATGGGGGCAACGCGGCGGAAGCGGGCTTCGCCGGCGCGGTGAGCTGGCAACCGCTCAGCGTCACGTTGCCGCTCGCGCCGAGCGCGTCTCGGCTGTGGGTGACGCTGCGCGGGGCGGATGGCGCGACCGCGTTCTACGCCGACGGCCTGCGCGCCTACGCCCAGGTCGGCGGGCAGGCGATCCCGCTGCCGCTCCCCAACCCCTCGGCGGAGCAGGCGCTGCCGGTCTTGGGCCAGCTCATCTTAGAGGTCGCCCAGCCGCTGGGCGTCTACGGCCAGGCCGCCCGGCTGGTGCGCGAATACCGCGACAACCTGGCTGCGCTGCCGGCGCGCCTGCCGATCGCGATCGCCTTCGTCCAGCAGAGCTTCTGGGGCAAGTTCGGCATCTTCGCCCGCGCGGCCACACCCACCTTGCACATCGGCTGGGTGACGCTGCTGGCGCTGCTGGCCGGCGCGGTCCTTGGACAGGCCGTCCGGCTGGTTGTGCGCCGGCAGCCCGACCCCGACACCGCCGCGCTGCTCGGCCTGTGGCTGTTGGGCGCGGGCTTGCTGATCCTTCAGACCTTCGCGCCGCTGCTGAGCTTCGCCGCCGAGGGGCTATGGCTGCCCCAGGGCCGCTACCTGTTCGGCGGGATGGCGCTGCTCGCGCCGGTGATGGGCGGCTACGCGCTGACGGCGCAGGCGGATCGCCGCGGGTATGCGCTCTTGGCGCTAGCAGGGCTGGTCTGGTTGGGCCTGGCTGTGATGCTCTATAATGACTGTGTGAGGTACTACGTGCGATAGCCAACCATTCCTCTGTTCTTTAAACCCTGCCTGGATGCATGACGAACCAAAATAGTAGTAGCAGTAAGCGATCCTTGGCGATGCAGTTGCGTCGGTGGTTGGCCGGCCGAACCCGAAACGTCGGTTGGGTGCGCCCGCTCGCTCAATGGCAAGCCAGACAGCGCGTATTACCGTATGCCTTGCGCTTCCGCATAGCCCGTTGGGCTAACTTGTTGACCCTGGACGCCGGCATGCCTGAGGTGGTAGATTACCATGACCAGCAAACTGGTCTAATATTTAAGCTGAACTTGAGAGATTTTGCGTCTTGGATGGGATTTTATTTTGGTAGATATCAGCAACAAGTGATTGATACTATTTTGTCGCTGATTTCACCTCAGACATGTTGTATTGAGCTGGGATCAAATATAGGGCTGCACACTCTCTTTATAGGCCGCCAATATGCAATCTGGGGTAAGCAACAGTCTGTGATCGCATTTGAGCCTTCTCCATCTGCTTACGAAGTTTTGAGAGAACACATACATTTAAATCAACTCGAGAATGTGATTTTGCCCTATCCTATGGCAGTGAGCGATTTTGATGGCGAATCAGAGTTATATCTTGCAACTCAAGTTGCCTTTGGGGGTACTAACTCGGGTAATAACTCCTTGCGTGACCTGAGTGGCGCGCCTGACAGTGCACACGAGGGCAGACACACGAGTGTTCGCACAGTCCGACTGGATACGTTCTGGCAACAGCCGCCTACCGATCAGCGCATCGGTCTCATCAAAGCGGACATTGAGGGCGCCGAATTGCCTGCGCTCCGAGGTGCTTGCTCTTTGCTTCGCAGCCACCGTCCATGCCTCATCTTTGAAGCACACCCGGTTTGGATGCGCCATTTTGGGTATCGTCTTGATGATGTTTTGTCTTATTTGAGGTCATTAGAATATGAAGTGTATTTCATTAAAGGCGAGCGGACTTTTACTAAAGTTACGCAAGACAGTGTGTTACAAGATTCAACTGATTGTTTAGCGCTGCCTGTAGAAAGTGAAAGAGAGATATTTGCTAAACTGCTTTAGCTGATTGACAAAAGATGGTTAAGACTTTGGTTTTCCTGCTTGTCACTATGCTGGTGGTTGGCTGCGCGCAGACGGCACAGCGCAATACACCTTCAGCACCCACCCAGTCGCCTAGCGAGGGCGTCCTTGCGTCGCCTCTCCCCCTGCCCGAGCTGACGCCCTACCCGCTGCCGGAGGGAGTCGTACGGCGTTCGGGCGGCGAGGGATACCTTGCTTTTGCCACGGACATCAGCGGGGTGTATCAGGTGGGCCTGCTGGACCTCAAGTCCGGCCAAGTCGCGCTGCTCACCCGATCGCCCAGCCCCGGGGATGCGGAGCCGCGCTGGTCGCCGGATGGTCAGACGATCTACTTCGTCTCGGCGCGCGACAGCGCGCTGGGATACGTGCTTTTCACCATGAAGCGCGACGGCAGCGACCAGCGGCCGTTCATCTCGTTCCCGGGCAAATACACAATTAACGCCGGCTTCGCGCTCAGCCCCGACGGGGAGCGCGTCCTCTTCCACAGCAACCGCGACGGCAACTTTGACATCTATATGGCCAATGCAGATGGCAGCGACCCGCGTAATTTGACCAAACACCCGGCCGACGATGTCACAGCCGCCTGGTGGCCGGACGGTTCGCGCATCATCTTCGCTTCGAACCGCCAGAACAACGAATATCAACTCTTCGAGCTGGACCCGAACACGGGGAACGTGACGGAGTTCGTCTCCTCGCCCGGCAACTCGATGCACTCGCCGCGCTTCTCGCCGAGCGGGCGGCGGCTGGTCTTCGTCACGCGCCCCTCGCTGGTTGGGCCTGCCCAGTTGGCCGTTTACGACGTGAGCACGCGCCGGTTCGGCATCGTGACCAACGGGTTCGACGAGCACACCCGCCCGGATTGGATAGATGACGACACGCTTGTTTACGCCAGCCGCGTCTCAGAGAGCGTGCCGTGGGGGATCTTCGCGCTGAATATCGAGACGCGCACCCGCACGTCCCTGCTGGTCGGGGTGAGTAACTTTACCGATCCGGACTGGATAGCCCGATGAATCCGCGTGTCTTCGTGCTGGGCGTAGATGGGCTGAACGAGGCCATCTGGCGTCACCTGCGCGACGCCGGCCTGGCGCCCTTCCTCACCCGGCTCATCACTCACACGCTGCCCCTGCAGTCCACCACGCCGGCGCACACCGCGCCGGCGTGGACGTCCATAGCGACCGGGCTAAATCCGGGTCGGCACGGCGTGTTGAACTTCTGGCAGCGCACCGCAACCGTGCCGGTGAGTTGGCGTTCCTGCCCGCTGGTGACGCGGGCCGCTCAGCCGTTCTTCTGGGAACTGGCTCATCAGCAGGGGGTCCAAGTCGGTGTCTTTAACTACCCGCTCAGCTATCCGCCCAGCCCCGTCTCGGGCTATTGGGTCTGTGGCCTCAATACGCCGTCGCGCGCGCGCGACTTCATCTACCCGTCCTCACTGGCGGCGGAGCTGGACTTCGCCGTTGATGTGGACATCGCCGGGCTGAGCCTGCCCCATCACGGGCGCCTCTCGCCGCGCCGGCGACAAGTGGCGTTGCGGCAGATCACCTGGCTGTTGCGCAATCATTTCACCGCTGGCCAGCGGGCGATCGCCTCAGTCGGCGCAGCGCCTCGGCTCTACGTCCACGTCGTTACGGCCACCGACCGGCTCTTTCACCTGTTCTGGGATGCGCTCTTCGACGTCAGTCACCCGCTGGCGGCGGAGATCGCCGAGTTCTGGGCCGCGCTCGACGCCGGCGTTCGCGCTTGGCTGGAGGCTGCCCAGCCCGACGTCGTCCTGTTGGTCTCGGACCACGGCGCTGCGCCGGCGCCGCAGTTTGCGTTTAGCGTTGACCGTTGGCTGACGTCGCTCGGCGTCGGTCAGATGACAGGCACAGAAGCGTTCTTACATCTGCCATCGGCCACGCTCCTCAAGCGCCTGGTCCGCCGTCTGCTGCCCGCGGTCGCCAGCCGGCTGCGCAATGGCCGGGAAGCCGACGCGCTGGCCTTCTATGCCCAGCACTGGCCGGCGATTCCCGAAGTGCTCTACGGGCCGACGATCGGGATCACAATGAACGTGCGCGGCCGACAGCCGGCCGGCTTGCTCTCCCCAGCACAGGCGGATGAGCTGCTCGCGGCCATTGCCGCTGCGGCGCGAGACCTGCGCGACGCAGAAGGACGGAACGTCTTCCAGGCCGTGAGAAGCGCTGCGGAGGTCTGGTGGGGTGAATACGCAGCGCGCTTCCCAGATTTGGTGCTCGAGTTGGCGCCGCCATACAGCGGCGCAGTCGGCAGTTCCGATCAACGCATGGTCTTTCCTGTGTTAAGCGCGCGCCTCGGCGATCATGCCGCACTGGGCATATTGGGGGCCAACCGCCCGCTGGCGTATGATGCTCCGGTGGTGTGGGATGTGGCGGGTCTGGTCCTGGACCTGCTCGGCGCGGCAGTACCCAGCGCGCTCGATAGCCGCGCAGCCGACCGCAGCGCTGCGCCTGGGATGCCCCTTCCTCACCCTCCTGTTGCGTTTAGCGCTGCGGATGCGGATGTCATCGCGCAGCGCCTGCGACGTCTGGGTTATGTGGACTAAGCGCGCCCTGTTGTCTGCCTTCGGACGCATGTGCAGACGATCTCCCTGGCTCACCAAGCTTGGGCGCGCGATGAAGCTTGGCCGGCTGTTCGCAGCAGGCGATATGGGTCGGCTGGTGCTGGATGGGGACGTGCAAGTTGATTTTGACCTAAGCGTAAGGGATTTTAGGTATCTTTATTTTATGACTGATCTGGCAAGCAGTCCAGAGTTTAACCTCTTAAAACGTCTACAAAACCCTGAGGGTATTTTTATAGATATCGGCGCAAGCACGGGTTTTATTTCTCTAGTGGCTGCAAAGTACTATAAACATGTTTTTGCCATCGAGCCAGGTTTTTCAAACTTAAGATACTTGCGTCATAACTTAAACTTGAATCCTAATCTTTCCAAGAAAATAACTGTATTGCCTTTTGCGCTTGACAAATGCCAGAAGGCGGGGAGTCTTTATTTTGACTCAGACCGGCCATTGATTGCTTCGCTGGCTCCTATTGAAGGCTCGGTCACAAGATCAGAGAATGTTCAATGCAGAACCTTAGATTCTATTTTTAGCAAATATAAAGATGTAACTTTGATCAAGATAGATACTGAAGGTTCAGAATATAATATACTGTTAGGCTCTGTTTACACTATAAAGAACAACAGACCTTTTGTGATCTGTGAAATATCAGATGTAATGCAGAGAAGATTCCAAAACAAGGCAAGTGATATATATGATTACTTTGCCGATCTAAATTATGTATGCGTATTATCTCCATATAATAGAGATTTGATTCTTAACAGAGATCGCTTTAACGAAAGGGCCTCGCAGGCTGGCGGCCCTTTTAATGTATTATTTTCTCCCAGAGAATCTTTGATTGATCCGGCGTGAGCAGCAGACTGCGTATTCTCTTCGTGACCGATTTTGCGCCCTCTGTGCGTGCCGGCGATGCATGCGGTGAAGTGCTTGTTTACGGATTGCCCTCGCTGTCAACTGTTAGGACAATGGATCGTAGCGTTTTGGATTGGATACAGACATTAACAAGGATGTATCGCTTTGACCAGTGAGCTAGTCTGTTCGCCGTTTTATTGTTCTTGCCTAGATAAATATTTAAGCTGTATCTATAAGATACTTAATCAATATATAATATGAGTAAAAAATTACACATTCTTTTTTTATCAGATTTTGTGCCTTCGCCGCGCTCTGGTAGTGCAGCCAGTCAATTATACGCTTACTACATTGAAGGGCTGCGTCGGCGAGGTTACGATGTTTCTTTCGTGGCTCTGGCGCGTGCACATGAGCGCCATCTCGCGGATGACCTGCTTCAGCAGGTGACCTATCGTCAAGTCGTCCCGATCGCTCAAGACCTATTTGCGCGCATGGGTCGCCTGGTGCGACGGGTGATTGATCCCGCAGAGTATGCGCTGGTGCACAGCAGTGGATTGGATTCGATACTGCTTGACGTGATGCGACGGCAGCGTTTTGACCTCATTCACGCCAATCACCCCTGGCTCGTTCACGCGGCGCGGCGCGCGCTGCGGCGCTTGTCTAATGCCGTCCGACCAGTGTTGATCGGTCAAGTGATGGATATCATCACTGCGCTGCGCTTCCAGCACATTTATTCCGCGCCTCGCGCAGTTCGACCACTCTACCTGCTCTCTTTTGCCAGAGCTGCTTATTGTGAATTTATCAACTATAGCTTAACAGATGGCCTGATTGTACATAATACGAAGGATGCAGAAGTAATCAAGATTTTATTGCCTAATTCTAATAATGTTTTTATATCTCCGGCGTGGTTTGACTTCATAGAAGAAATATGTGATGGCTATAGAGAGAGAAAAGGGAATAAAATTCTTTTTATAGGAAATTTCAATGATAAAAGAACAAAAGAGGGGATGGCTTGGTTTACAGATAGGGTATTGCCAAATTTATTACAAGCTATAAATAATCTAGAGGTAAATCTGGTAGGTATAAAAGACAAAAAGAGCGAAGATGTATTCTGCACTAAAGAATATATAAAATGCTATGGATACCAAAGTCACTCCGATTTTTTAGCCTTCTATGACTCTGCGAGCGTGCTCATCTTTCCTTTGCAGTTTGGGCGCTACAGTTGCCATCTTAAGGTGTTAAATGCTTTTGCGCGTGGGCTGCCGGTGGTGATGACGAGCTGGGCCAATTCTGGCGCGGAAGCCGTGCCCGGCGAAGAGGCGCTGGTCGCTGACACGCCTGAGGCGTTCGCTGAGTGCATCATCCGGCTGCTCCGAGACCCCGCCCTCGCCGCTCGCATTGCCGAGGGCGGGCTGAGGCGCATCCGCCGCGAATACCCCTCGCCGAGCGTCGTCTTGGATAGCCTGGAGCAGGCCTATCAGACGGCGATCACCCAAAAAGAGTATAGACGCTGAGGAGCTTTCTGACTATATTAGAGCCAGTCCAATTAACTTTTGGAGGCACAGTATGAACAGATCAACTCTCTTTCGACTTGCGTCGCTGTTGACCACCGTTGGCCTCACAGCGATGCACCTGAACACCGCCCACGCCGACCTGACGGACCCCAGCGGTTATCTGGTCGGCACAGGCAACAGCAGCTATTCGGTGATGAATACGTCGAGCAGCACTCCGGCGACTGTAGTGGCCGAGTACTACAACACCAACGGCTCACCCGCCACCTCGCCGCAGAACTTGCCGTCCATCCCGCCGCTGGGCCGCGCCGCCGTCGCTCTCTCCAGCGTGCCCGGCCTGCCGTCCAACTGGGTCGGCAGTATCGTGCTCAGCGCCGACCAGGACATCGTCGCCGCAGCCACGACAGTCTACTCCGGCCGCAACCCAGTGCCAGACCAGTCCGCTCCGCCGTCGGGCAATGAAGCCGGGGCATACGAGGCGTTTAACACGGGTTCAACCACCCTCTTTGTGCCGGCGATTTATCGCATTCCAACCACAAACGGCCAACCCGCCCGCCAAGTGAGCCGCTACACCATCCAGAACACCACCGGTTCCACCGCCAACTACACCATCACCTACCGAAGCTTTGCTGGGGTGACCATAGGCACACAGACCGGCACGCTGCAGCCTTACGGTTGGCAGACCTTCCGGAGCTGGATAGACAGTGAGGCACCAGCGACAAACATCGCTGCATTCAGCGCCGTGATCAACGCCACGCAGCCTCTGGCTGGCGTAGCAGAAACACTGACCAACGTTGGCGTGCCACCCATCCTCGCCAACTGGGTCGGCGACTACGCGATGCTCACGCCAAACGCCGCCGCCACGGTGCTCTACTCGCCCTCGGCCTTCCGCCTGTGCCCGAACACGCCGGACGCCCAGGCGAACTGTGCGAATTACTCTGGCATCAACAACTTCTACACCACCTTCATCCAGTATTCTTCGTTCCAGCTCCAGAACACCACCGGCAACGTAGCCAACGTGACGGCCGAATTCTTCTATCAGCCGACCGGTCAGATCAGCTACACGCTGAACTTCACGATCGCGCCGTTCTCCAGCTTCGGCATCAACCTGTTCAACGGCGGCAGCCTGCCATTGACCCATCCGATCTTCCCCGCCCTGGGCGGGCGCTTCTTCGGCAGCGTGCGGTTCACCTCTAGCGAGCCGCTGGTGGGCGTGGGCAACCTCGACTTCCCGCAGACCACGGTGGCCTCCTACGGCAGCTACAACCTCGTCAGTGATGTTGACGCTACCAACACCGTCTTCGCTCCCGTGTTTGTGCGGATCTGCTCTGCGTCGCCTTGTAATCAGGTTAACCTGCAGAACTTCAGTCGTGTTTCTGCAATACAAGTGATGAACGTGGGCACTGTGCCTGTGACGCTGAGCAGCATTGACCTGAGCACGCCGACCGGAAGCATCGCCCTCTCGCTGACTACCCTGCCCAACGGCAATCCCATCACCTTGGTGCCCGGCGCGAGCGTTGGCTTGAATCTCCTCAACGGCGGCACGTGGGGCGTTTCTTACCTGAACAGTACGATCATCCCTGCGATCGGAAACAACTTCCAAGGGGCAGTGCGGGTCACTGCGCCCGCCGGTGCAAAGTTGAAGGCGCTGGTGGAATGGCGCGACGGCAACCGCGGCATGGACGTCTTCAACGCCTTCAACCGGTAAACGCACCGTCGGTCTTGACGAGAGGAAAGAGTGATGGCTATACTCAGCCATCACTCTTTTTTGCCATGCGGGTGCTTCACTTGAACCGCTTCAACCGCGTCATCGGCGGCAAGGAGCGCTATATCGCCGAGGTCAAGCCGCTGCTGGCCGGGCGGGGGATTGACTATGCAGAGTTCTGCCTGGCCGAGGCCGGCAACGCGCCCTCGCCCTGGGCGGCCTTCTTCCCGCCGCGCCTGGCAGTGGACTCGCCGAACCCGCTGCGCCGCCTGCAGGCGGCCGCGCTGCGCATCTATAACCGGCAGAGCGCGCGCGCGCTGCGCCGGCTGCTCGACTATGCGCCCTGCGACGTCGCGCACGTCCACTCCGCGCATCACTTCTCGGCGGCCACGCTGCGGGCGCTGGCCCGGCGCGATATCCCGGTAGTTTGGACGCTTCACGATTACCTAGCGATTTGTCCTGTAGCTACTTTGTTTACGGCGGATGAGGTCTGTGAGCGCTGCCGGGGTGGGCGCTTCTACCAGGCGGTGCGGTACCGCTGCGCGCAGAGCGGCCTGGCTGGCAGCGCCGTCGCCGCGCTGGACAGCGCGTGGATGCGCTGGAGCGGCGCGCTGGCGAGCGTCAGGCGGTTCATCGCCCCTAGCGACTTCGCGGCCCGCATGGCGGTCGCATTCGGCCTGCCGGAGGACAGGCTGGTGACCATCCATTACTTCGCGCCGGTGGACAAGTGGCCGCCCGAGGCGATGCCGGAGCGCGGGCCGATCACCTTCATCGGGCGGCTCTACCGCCAGAAGGGCGCGCACGTCTTCCTCGAGGCGCTGGCCAGGCTGCGCCTGCCGGCGGGCCAGCGCGTCGTGATCGCCGGCGATGGTCCCGAGCTGGCTGCGCTCGAGGCGCAGGCCGAGCGCCTGGGGCTATCCCAGGTGGCCTTTACCGGCGCGCTGGACGAGGCAGGGGTGCATCGTCTGCTCAGAGAGAGCCGCGTCGTCGTCGTCCCCTCGATCTGGTATGAGGTGCTGGGCATCGTGATCCTGGAGGCGTTCGCCGTCGGTCGGCCTGTGGTCGCCGCCGCCGTTGGCGGCATCCCGGAGGTTGTTATCCATGGCCAGACCGGCCTCTTGTGTCAGCCGGGGGATGCAGAGGCGCTGGCCGACCAGATCGCGACGCTGCTGGCCAGCCCAACGCAGGCCGCCGAGATGGGCAAAGCGGCCAGGCGCTATGCCGAGACGGCTTTCTCGCCGGCGCGTCACCTCGACCAACTGGTTCAGGTCTACAAAGAAGCCATCGCCGAGGTCAAGGGATGACGACGGTGCTCTACCTGGCCGGCGCCGGCCGCAGCGGCGGCACGCTGATCGGCAAGATACTCGGCCAGCACGATCAACTGCTCTACGTGGGCGAGGTCCGCGAGCTATGGACCCCCGGCCTGTTGGTGGACAGGCTGTGCGGCTGCGGCGAGCGCCTGATGGACTGCGCGTTCTGGCAAACAGTGTTCGCCAGCGCATACGGGGGACTCACCTGCGAGGACGCCGAGTGGATGTGCGCGATGCGCCTGCGATACACGCGCACGCGCCAGGCGCTGCGCTGGCTGCGCTCGACCAATCGGCCGAGGGAGCTGGAGGTCTTCGCCGAGCGGCTGGAGCGCCTTTACGTTGCGTTGCGCGCCGTGGGGGGGCGGCCCGTGCTGGTGGACGCCTCGCGCCTGCCGACCTATGGACGGCTGCTTCAGCACATCCCCTCGATTGATCTGCGGGTGGTGCATTTGATCCGCGACGCGCGGGCGGTGGCCTTCTCGTGGGGACGCCGGCGCACTGGCCAGACGGCCCGGCGCACCGTGGCCCTGCCGCGCAAAGCGCTCTGGCGCGCGTCGGCCGAGTGGTTGGTCCAGAACTGGCTGACCGAGCGCTTCTGGGGCGCGCAGCCGGCGCGCTACTACCGGCTGCGTTACGAGGACTTCGTCGCGCAGCCGCGGCGGGAGATGATACGGCTGCTGCGCTGGCTGGGGTGTGATGAGGGGGATTTGGGCTTCGTCCAGGGCACGACCGTGCATCTAGGCGTCGCCCACAGCGCCGCCGGCAATAGCTATCGCCTGCTGACCGGCCCAACTCAATTAGTGTTGGACGATGAATGGCGATATGAGATACCACAGCACATTCAATCTCTAATTAAATTGCTCACCCTTCCTTTATTGCGAAGATATAACTATTTATAACTGAACTCATGATTAATTACTATTTACTATCTAATTTATAAGTTAATTCAAGTATATTCCCTCACTTCCTATTCCTTTTCGGTGATATATTGTGAATTACCATCAATTGTGCGTATTATTAAACCTTATACTATTAAAGGTAAATCTAACTATCATAGCATGAACGCTCAAGTGTTAGCAAACTGTTGATGTATGGTTATCTTTTCAAAACGTTTTTATAGTTGGAACACGATGTAGTGCACTGAGATGGTCAACGTAAACGTGCTGATAGATGCGCACCTGATCGGCGCGCAGGAGACCGGCAACGAGACCTACACCGCCGGCCTGCTGGGGCAGGCCGAGGTCTTCGCCGCGGCCGGCTGGCGGGTCTGCGCCCTGATGCCGGCGCCGCGCCCCGAGCTGATCGCGCCGGCGCAGACGGTCGCCGACCCGCGCTGCGCGGATGACCTGTATCGCTTCTTCCGCGCGATCCCGCGCGCGCTGGCCGGGCTGCGCGCC
>Ga0308390_1002110_pt1 | contig 12387 bp, 14 predicted proteins | sample Hotspr2Sample149_FD_202358 | JGI IMG/M metagenome (GOLD analysis project Ga0308390, IMG submission 202358) | Hot spring phototrophic mat microbial communities from Mushroom Spring, Yellowstone National Park, Wyoming, United States - 20040719_149 ...
TGGCGCGGCGGCGTCCATCCCCGGCCGTATCCCCGAGGGCCGAGCCGGTACTCGGCCGTCGGGTGCACGGGTCGATGTCGCGTTCGCGCAGATCGGCCCAGGCGGCGGACCCGGCGGGTGGGCGGTCAAGAGGTCAGACCATAAACGAACTTGCGAATATATTCCGTCGTGCCGGGCGGGACGATGAGCGGCTTGGGCTCGGCGGCGGAAGCGGGCCGGTCGGGGGCGGCCGCGAGCTCGCGATGCGCCCGGGCGAGGTAGGCCGCGCCCTTGGCCAAGGCGACCAGTTCCTCGAGCGGCGCGTCGGGGCCGAGCGCTTCGTCGACGAAAGCGATGGCGTCGGCGACCTTCTCGCGGTGACGATCGATTCGCTCGACCGCGGACCGCAATTGCCGCGGCGTCAGGCGCACGCCGTTCTGGGCGAGCCAGCGGCCGAGTTCTTGCGTCGTAGCGCCGCCCGCCCGGCACATGGCGAGCTCGCGGCGTTGTTCGGGCGTCAGGGACCTTTCGGCGGCGAGCGGTCGCGGCATGCGGGCAGATTACCGCACCGGCACGGTCGCGAGGAGCCGCGAGAAGTCGTCATCCGCCCGCCCGCCTGGCCGGCCGACGGGGGTTCCGTGCCCGGCTCGACCGCCGGCACCGTGGCGCGGCACGTCGCGAAGGTCGCGCCGTTCTTGGCCACGCGCCGGATCGGCGGTTCGGTGAGCACGATCAAGCCGCGCACTTGGAGCACGGGGCGGTCTCCGTCGGCTCGACCTCGAGCCCGTCCAGCACCCGGTCGAGCGCGGCCGGGTCGCGGGCGAGCGCGGCTTCGAGGGCGGCGCGGCAACGGTCCGGGTCGCGGGCGGCGAGGGCTTCGAGCCCGGTCCAAGTGCGCGGGTCGAGCCAGATGCGCGTCGACGCGACAAGCAGCTCGCGGGCGCTTTCGAGGTCGACGATCGCGAGGAGCTCGAGGATCGGCTCGGCCGGGTCGGCCGGGACGAGCACGCCTTCTTCGACGAGCGCTGGATCAGGCTCGACCACCGCGAGCGCGAGGGCGGCCCGGGCGAGGTCGCGTTCGGCCTCGGGCTCGTGGTCGATTGGCCCGAGGGCGCGCCGCTCGGCCGCGTGCGTCGGCCCGGCCGTGTCCACATCGCACTCGAGGCGGCCAGACTTCATCGCGTGCCTCCGTTGTCGAACAGCGGGGCGAGCGCGGTCCGGATCACCGTACGGTCCGTCGCGACGGCGGCGCGACGGATCGCCTCGCGGATCGCCGGTTCACGGGCCAGCCCGAGCGTGGCGAGGAGCTCGCTTCGGAGAAGCGCGAGGTCGCCGCGGGCAGCGAGCGCGACCGCTCGGTCGAGCAGGGCGGCGAAGCCGCCATCCGGCGGGGCGGGCTCGGGGCCATAGGGTCCGCGCGTGGCGAAAAAGGTGTGTAAGCGACCGTCCCCATCGTCCCCGCCCCCTCGCAAGGACCGATTTCGCCTTTTCCATCAAAGGGTTGCAGCGGGGACGATTGGTCGGCGGCAATCGTCCCCACTTCGTCCCCGCGGGGACGGTTGGCGCGGCCAGCGGGGACGATTGATCGGCGGTGGGGACGATCGGTCGAGGGCACTCGTCCCCACTTCCCGGATCGAAAAGTTGTGTTTTTTCAACGACTTGCGAGCCGGTATCGGGGCGCGGGGACGATGGGGACGATGGGGACGATTTCTCCGCGCCTTTTTCACACGCGCGCGGGGGCGCGGGTGACGATCAGGGTGCGCACCTTCTCGCGGCCGCGGCCGGCCGAGCCGCGGCCGATCTCGAGGCCCGCGGCGCGCCGCAGCGCCGGGCCGAGCCGAACAAGCCGCGCGGCGAGCCCGCGACCCGTCCGCGGCCAGTCCGGGGGCTTCTTGGCGAGGTCGACCCCGGCCTCGCGGGCGAGCAATTCGAGCAGATCTTCGGCGCTCTTCTCGAGCCGGCCGTCCGGCGCGAGCACGTCGAACTTGGCCACGAGCGTGCGGCCGATGGGGTCGCCTTCGATGACGTCCTGATGGACGGTGCCGCGCGCGGCCGCGTAGACGCACCGGAAGACCTCCTCGCCATCGCAATAGGCCGGGGCCGCGGCCCGCGCGACGAGCTCGGCATCGGCCATTCTGCCGAGACCGACGCGCGGCATGGTCGGTAGCCGCGCGAGCGCGAGTGCCGCGGCGTCGCACAAAGCTCCGAAGACCGCCGGGCGCAAAGCCGCGAGCTCGGCCTCGAGGTCGCGCAGCGGCCGGCGTTGGACATCGTGGATCGGGCCGAGCGTCACGACCAGGGCGCGATCCAGAAGATCAGGTGCCACGAACGGATTGTTGATCGCGGTCACGAGAACGGGTCGCGTGCCCTCGAAAACGTATTCGTCGGCATCGGTGTAGAGTTGCCGTTGCGCGACCCCGCCACCTGTCGTGTACATGCAAAGATGATCGCTCATCCATTGCGGAAGTGTCGTGACGTTGTCGAAGCCGATGACGTAACTGGACTTCGCCATCGTCGCCATGGACCGTTCGTCGTGCGGCAAGGCTCGCAACGGTGCCACGCGCGGGTCGACAAGCGAGCGGATCGCGGCGGCGACGGTCGATTTGCCGCTCCCGTGTTCGCCCACGAGCACGAGCGCCCAATGCGGACCGGCCGGATTGGCGATCACGCTCACGAGCCAGGCGAACACGAGCACGCGGGTTTCGGCCGACAGGCCGAGGAGGTCGGCCCAACGGGCGAGGGCTTCCCATCCGGCGCCGCGGCGCGGTTCGGGCAAGGGCCGTGTCGACTTGGAACGCCAAAAACGGATGAAGATCTCGAGGGCGTCCACGACTTGCCAACTACCCGGCGCGATCTCGACCACGCGCCAATCGGCCGCCGCGAGGTCGAGATGAACCTTGTTTCCGTGCGCGCCGATCCGGAGTTCGACCGGCAGCTCTTCGCCTTCGATCGCGGCGCGGGTCGCCAAGACCTCGGCCGTCTCGCGCAGAAGATCGCGACGCGGGAGATCGTGCCCGCGATCGCGGAGTTGCCGCGCGAGCCAAGCGATCGTGCCGGGCGAAACGGCCGGCCACGTTTCGCGCCGGCCGTCCACGATGAGGTCGACGAACGGCTCGCCGCGCCAGCGGATCAACCGCATCGCACCGGAGCGCAGCCCGTCGGTCACGATTTCGGCCAAAACCGCCCGGACGCTCGCACGTTTCTGATCTTCGACGGCGTTGCCTTCGAGGTCCCACTCTTCGGGGCGCTGGCGGCTCGACGGCCCGAGCCCGAGCTCCTCGAGGGCGGTCGCGAGCTCGAGACCGAGCGTGCCGCAGACTTCCTTGACGAACGCGCGTCGTTCGGACGGAGTTTCGATCGTGGCGAGGACCTCGGCGAGCTCGTCCCGCAGGACGAGCCACGAGACCGGCTCGCGTTCGATCCGCTCGAGCAAAAGTCGCGCGGCGGGCGGCAAAACGAGCGACGGGCGCGCCGGCTCGGCGACCGACTTGACCAGTTCGACCGGTGGGGCGGCCGCATCCAAGTCGCGCAGAACGTCGGCCGGCGCGACCTCGAGCAGCTCGGCAAACCGCCGAGCTGCGGCCTTCCGAGCGACCGCGCCGCGGCCGGCCATGGCGCGGGCGAGGTCGCCGCGGCGTGCTTCCCAGAGAGCGGGCCGCTCGGCCGCCGGCGCGGCCTCGAGCTCGGCGACCAGCGCGGCGACCGGGTCGAGCGGCTCGGCCGACCCGTTCGGCGCCGGCCCGGCGAGCTCGGGCGACGGCACGGGCTCGGGCGCGCTCATCGGCCGGCCTCCCGCACGCAGCCGAGCTCGGCCCGGATGCGCGCCCGCTGCGCGAGGCGCCAGCGAGCCCGCAATGGAAGCCGGTCTTCGGCGAGGCGGTCGACCGCGACGGGCCGCGGCGACCTTGCGCCCGCGATCCTGTCCGAAGGCAGGCGGTCTCCTTGGCCGGACGAACCAGATGCGCTAAGGGATTGCGCGGTCATGGGAATTCCTCGCGGCCCGCTGGCGAGCTCCGGCGGGCCGCTCGCGTTTCGGGGGCGGGGTCAGGGGCGGCGCGGCTCGGCCTTCTCGGCGGCCGCGATCCAGGCTTCGACGTCCGATCGCTTCCAGCGGGTGGTCTTGTTGCCGAGCCGGATCGGCTGCGGGAAACGCCCGCGTGCGGCCCAACGCCAGATGCAAGCCCGCGACAAACCCACGGTCGTGGCGACCTCTTCGACCTTCAGAAGGCGTTCGTCCTTGATCATCTGCCGGCTCCATCCGTTGCCGGCATCTCACCTAGGCGATCGGAATTGTGCGTTGGCGGGATCGCTCAATTCGGGCGCGCACTTTTTCGCGCCGTCGGCCGTGCTCAGGGGTTCAGGATCGCCGTCTCGCGCTCGTAGTAGAACCGCCGCTCGCGCGCCGGCGTTGTGCCGAAGGCTTTCGCGAGCTTCCGCGCGACCTCGGAGATCGCGCCACGCGTCGGCCGCCCGTCGGGCCGCAGTCGCGCCGCGAGCTCGGCCCGCCAGCACGCGATCCGTCCTTCGATCGCGACGAGCGCCTTCCTGCGTTCCCGACCGCCCCTGCGCGCTCCTTCGATCGCCGCGTGTCCGGCTAATGCCCGGTCCTGCCATTCGTTCGCAGCCTCGAGCCGGCCGTAGGCCAGGCCGATGCCGGCCGCCTGGTTGATCAACCGGTCGCACGGTTCGCCGCGTTGGAGGCCCACCATGAGCTCCCCGATCCGGCCGATGAGCTCTACGGCGACGTGCGCCGGGTGCGCGCGGTTCGCTTCCGCGTCCGGCGGCAAGCCGTCGCGCAGCGTGACGCACAAGTACGAGGCCGGGGCGGCCCGAAGGAACTCGTGATGACCGGCACTCTCGGGTGGCGGCTCGAGCCCGTCGTTGCGCATCGCGGCCCTGACCTCTCGAAGGTCCGGCTTCGCGAGGCCGTAGCGTTCCAACACCCGAACGCATCCCCACAGAATGCCGTCGAGCCCCCGATCGAACATGGTGTCGACAATGCCCGACGCGTTCCCGAACTCGAAGGGCAACAAGGCGACGCGCAACATGCCGTGTTCGAAGACCGCTCCGCCGCGGCCCAGCGGCTCGACGCGCTGCTCCGGCGCGCGCTTGCCCCGCCTGGTCACGGCCGCGACCCACTCGCGCAGAACCCGGCCCATGCCTCCATCAAGGGCCGGCGTCCCTCGAGGAGATCGGCCCGGGCGTAGGCCGCGCGGACCTTGTCCTTGTCGGCGTGCGCGAGGGCGAGCTCGGAAAGGTGGTCCGGCCAGCCGTGGGCGCGCGCCCAATCCTTGAAGGTCGCGCGGAAGCCGTGCGGCACCACGGCCCGACCTTCGGGATCGCGCCAGCGCGGCGGCTCGCCGGGTGCGAGCCCGTCGAAGCTCATGCCGCGGGTCACGGCCGACAAGCTCATGTCGGAAAGCGGCCGACCGGCCACCGCGCCGGGGAAAACGAGCGAGCCCGGCCCGCGTGCCAAGGGCTGCATCGCCTCGAGGAGCGCGAGGGCCTCGGGTGCGAGCGGCACGCGATGCGTCCGCCGGGCCTTGGTGCGCGCGGCCGGCACGGTCCAGATCGCGGCCTCGAGGTCGATTTCGGCCCAGGTGGCGACCCGCACCTCGCCGGACCGCGCGGCCGTCAGGATCGCGAAGCGCAACGCCGCCGCGGCGATGCCGGGGCGGGTGGCGAGCGCGGCCCAGAAGGCCGGCATCTGTTGCCAAGGGAGCGCCGGGTGGTGGCGCACGGCCTTCACCCGCCGTGGCGGCGGCAAGAGCGCGGCGAGGTGGCCTTTCCAGCGGGCGGGGTTGGCACGGCCGGGCGGGATCCAGCCGTGCGCCCGGGCGTAGTCGAGCACGGCCTCGATGCGCTGGCGCAGCCGTTGTGCGGTCTCGGGCACACGTTCCCAGATCGGCCGCAGGGCTGCGAGCACGTGCTCGGTTCCGATTTGGTCGACCGGCAGCGGGCCGAGCACCGGGAAGGCGTGGACCTCGAGGGTGCTCGCCCATTGCGCCGCGTGCTTGGAGTTGCGCCAGCCGGACCGCTTGGCCTCGAGCAGGGCGCGGGCGGCGGCGGTGAAGGTGCGATCGGCCGGGGCTCGGCGGCGTCGTTCCGCGCGACGCTCTTCGATCGGGTCGCGGCCTTCGGCGAGGGTGCGGCGGCACGCGAGCGCGAGCCGGCGGGCTTCGGCGAGGGAGACGAGTTCAGCCGAGCCCAAGCCCATGTACCGTTCGCGGCCGTTCGCGACGTAGCGGAAGACCCAGGACCGTGCCCCGTTGGGGGTGACCTGCAGGTAGAGCCCGCTGCCGTCGGCGAGGCGGATCGGCCGGTCGTGCCCGCCCGGGTGCTTCGCTGCGCGGACCGCCAAGGCCGTGAGCCCGGGCATCGTCGAACCCTGCTATCCCCGTCGCTATCCCCGTCGCGTGCGGCAACGGACTGCGACGGTCCGATCCGGCGACAGACGGCGGATCGCGTCCGGGCAAGGGGTTACAGGGCACCCGGGCGACGGTCCGCAACCGGCTGCCACGGCCCGATGGCGGACTTTCTTCCGCCAGCGCGACCTGCCCAGCGATCGATGCTGCTGGAGTCTTGCCCCGGAAGCGTGCCGCCGACCGGCACGGCTCGATCCCGCGGGCCTCGTCGGGCAGCGCATCGCCCGGTCCGGTTCCGCAGCCGAACGCCGGCCGGGGGTTCGGGAGTTGCCCGGTGCGTGTGCGGAAGGCGAGAACATCGGCCGTGGTCGTGGCGGCATCGTCAATCGCGCCGAGCCCGGCCGCATCGCCCGCCGCGGGCGGGCCGGGGTGGCCGGCGGGGATCCGGCCGCGGGCCGCGATCCGCTGCCCGGCAGGGGGCGACCGCGCGGCGTCGCGCCCGCATTTCCGTACGAGGCCGTTCGGGGCACCCCCGATCGGGGCGCGGTGTGTACCGGCCCGACGCCCGACTGGGTTCCTCCCGGACGAACGATCTCGCGAGCGACGGCCGCCAGCTCTTCGACGCCGGATCTTCGAGGAACGCGGAGCCAAGGGGCAGGTGGCAACCGGCCCGGCTCGGCGGGCGGCCGGACCGAGACGCTGCCGCCCCGGCCATGCGCGCGGAACCCGCGTTTTCCGGCGCGTAGGCCGGACCCACACGCGGACGATCGCCGCGCTGCGGGCCGATCCGTCGATCGGCGCGCTGCTCGCCACCGGACGGCATGTCGGCGGCGCGGCGCGGTCAACCTTTCCTCAACCCTTTCGCGCTAAAACGCGCGGCGAGAGGTTCGGAGGTCGCGTGGTCGCTCTCCTCGGGTTCGTCGCGAGCCTGCTCCTCCTCGCCGCCCTCGCGCTGCGCCTCGCCCGGCCCCGCGGCCGATCGGCGGCGGTCCGCGACGGTGGCTCGCCCTCGCGGCGCGGCCCGATGCACGCCCTCGCGGGCGCGGTCCGGCGGGACCGCCCGTCACGCCGGCCGGTCGCCTTTCTCGACGCGCAGCACCCGGGCGTCGACCGCCGGCAGCATCCGCGCCGGATCGCGGGTGACGACCACGTCCACCACGCTCGGAAGGGTCCGTTCGGCGAGGGCTTCGGTGAGCGCAGGCGCGAGCCCCGCCGGATCCTCGACCCGGATGCCGCGGCAGCCCATCGCACGCGCGACGGCGGCGTAATCGAGCTCGACCAGGTCGGCCGACTGGTAGGCCCCGTACATCGCGTGCTGCAGGGCTTTGACGTAGCCCGAGGCGGCGTTGTTGACGACCACGAGGGTGAAAGCCGCGCCCAGGCGGCGCGCGGTCTCGAGCTCGCCGAGCGCCATGTTGCAGCCACCGTCGCCGGTGAGGCCGAGGACCGCCCGGTCGGCTGCCGCGAGCTTGGCGCCGAGCGCCCCGGGCAGGCCGTAGCCGATCGAGGCGAAGCCCCGGTCGGCCACGAAATGCCGACCGGCGCGCCGGGTATTGAACAGCAAGCCTGCCCAGTGCGCGGCGAAGCCGCCGTCGGCGACCAGGATGCCGTCCTCGGGCAGGGCGCGCTCGATCTCGTGGATCAGCCGGGCCATGTGGATCGGTCGCTCGTCGGAGCGCAGCTTCGGCTCGGCCTCGGCCCACCAGCGCGCCCGCCGCTCGGCGAGCTCGGCCCTCCACGCGGACCGGTCGACCCGCGAGGGTCCGACCGCCGCGGCGAGGTCCTCGAGGGCGAGCCGGGCGTCCGCGGCGATGCCGACGGCGACCGGCGTCGTCCGGCCGATCTCCTCCGGGCAGATGTCGATCTGCACGAGCGGGACACGATCGGGCAGGAGCTGGAAGCGACGCGTGGCGATCTCGCCGAGCTTGCAGCCCACCGCGATCAGCAGATCGGCCCGGGCGATGAGATCGTTGGCGAAGCGCGAATAGCGGCCGAACAGGCCCGCCGAGAGCGGATGGCTGCATGCGATCGCGCCTTTGCCACTCAAGGTGTGGGCGACCGGGATCGTTTGCGCCTCGGCGAGCCTGGCGAGCGCCGCGTGGGCGCCACTGCCGTGGATCCCGCCACCCACCAGGAGGAGCGGCCGTTCGGCACGCGCCAGAAGCTCGGCAGCCCGGGCGAGTTCCGAGGGATCGGGCCGGGTGCGCCGAGCCTGCACGGCGAGGGTCGCGGGGTCGACCCGGAAATCCGCCACGTCGAAAGCATGCTCGGCATGCGCGACGTCTTCGGGCACGTCGAGGACCACGGGGCCCGGCCGGCCGGAGGTGGCCACCGCGAGCGCGCGGCGGACGAGTTCGGGAATCCGCTCGACGCGCTCGATCCGGATCAGCTCCTTGACCGCCGGCCGCAGGATCTCGGTTTGCCGAGCCTCCTGGGTCATGTTCTTCCAGGAATACGCCCGGTGCGTGTCGCCGACGATCGCCACGAGCGGGATGCCGGCGTTGAGGCTCTCGACGAGGCCAGTCACGAGATTGGTGGCGCCCGGCCCGAGGGTGGCGTCGCACCAGCCCGGACGGTTGGTGATCCGCGCCCAGGCATCGGCCGCGAAGGCGCCGAAGCGCTCGTCGTTGATCAGCACGTGGCGCAGGGCGAGGGCGCGGCAACCCTCGTAGAAGGGCAGGAGCTGGAACCCGCCCATGCCGAAGATCGGCCCGCAGCCGGCGAGCTGGGCCATCTCGGCGAGCGCCCGCCCGCCCGTCATCGTCACCCGGGCATTGTCGCCGGGGCCGCTCATCGGCCACCCTCCGCGAGCAGCGCCTCGACCAACAGGGCCACGAGCGCGCGCGCGCTCATCCCCTCCCGCCCGCCGAGTGCCGCCGCCCGGCGGTTGACGCGGCTCACGATCCCGTCGGCGAAGGTCGAGCGGGCATCGCCGATCCGCGCCGTCGCCGCGTCGACCGTGGCGGCGGCGATACCGCGCGCGTCGAGCGCGGGCAGTCGGGTGGTGCCCGCCTCGTCGATGCCGATCCCGGCGTCGTTGAAGAGCGCGGCGAACACCGGCTCGGCGATCGCGCTCTCCGGACGCCCACCCAAGAGGCCGCCGTGGCTGCCGGTCACCACGATCCGGCCGCGGTCTTCGGGACGGACCAACGACGCGGAGTCGATCGCCCAGACTTCCACCTCGCCTCGGCACGCCTCGTCGAGCCGCACCCGCACCTCGCCGATCGGGGGAACGTCCCTGCGGACGGCCGGTGCTGCGGCGAGCCGGGCCACGAGTTCGGGCGTGCGTTGGCCCGGTGCCGCGCCGAGGGCCGCGGCCGCGCGATTGACCCGGCTCGCGACACCGCGCTCCCAAGCGTCGCGACCGTCGCCGATGCGCGAGCGATCGTGGTCGAGCGCGGCCGCCGGCAAGCCGAGGCCATCGAGCCAAGCGAGGCCGGCCACCCCGGCCTCGTCCTTGCCGATCCCGGCGTCGCAGAGCACGACCCCGCGGACCCCTCCGGTGGCCGCGCACCAGGCGGCGTACAGCCCGCCGTGGCTGGCGCAGACCGCGACCCTTCCGGCATGCTGCGGGCCGAGCTTGGTCACCGAATCGAGGATCACCGGCTCCTCCGCCATGGCCGCGTTCCTCCCTGGTCCCGGCGCGTCCCTAGCGCGCCGGCCCCCTCCTGTCAGCGCGTTCCCGAGCCCGGCCGCCGGCGCGGGTCACGAGGCGAGGGCACCGATCGCGGCACGGGTCGCCCGGAACGCGGCGGTCCTCGCGGCCGCCCGACCGGTCACGGCAGACCCGACGCCGGTCGGGGGCGAGGCGGTCTCCGGGCGAGCGGGACGCGGTTCGCGAGCCGAGCCCGGCGCGTCGGCCCGGCCGCCGGCGCCGAGCTCGGGCCCCGTTACGCTCGGCCGTTGCGCGGGACCGGCCGGGTCGTCGACCGGGTCCGCACCGCCGCGAGGCCGGCCGGGGACGCGGTTGCCGCCGGGCCGGCTCCACTGGCCGGAGGCGCCGCCGGAGCAGGGTCGCGAGGGCTGCCTCCCGCTCGGTCGCCGAGCGGTCCCGGCCGGCAGGTCGTCCGCCTCGGGTGGTGCCCCCCGGACCATGGCGTGTGGGGGGCGGCGCACCTCCTCGGCATTCGCCGCCGGGAAGCCGAGCCCCCGTTCGACCTCGGCGGTGCGAGAGCCTTGCCGGTATCGGGCTCGCACGGATGGTGCCGGGGAGAGGGCCATCGGCGCCCGCGGGGGGACCGGGGCGTCGTGTGCCGGGGGCCTCGGCGAAGGGACGGGGCCGCGGTCCGCTCGGTGTTCGGGGCGCGGCACAGGAGCGAACCATCCGCGCCCCGCGAGGACCCGCGCCGCGAGCGGGCTCGCTCGGGCCGGAGCGATCCCTCGACCGGCGCGCCCCGGGCGGTTAAGAGCGGGTGGGAAGAGCAGAGGAGGCGGGCATGGTCGGGCGACGTCGGGTGCTCGGTCTCGTGGTCGGGGCGCTGGCCTTCGGAGCGGTCGAGCCGCTGGCTGCGCAAACCTTCGTCAACGTGCTGACCGGCGGCACGGCCGGGGTCTACTATCCCTTGGGCGTGGCGCTCGGGCGGATCTACGGCGAAAAAATCCCCGGGATCCGCACCTCGGTGCAGTCGACCAAGGCCTCGGTCGAGAACCTCAACCTGTTGCAGGCCGGCAAAGGCGAGATCGCCTTCACCTTGGGCGATTCGCTGATCGCCGCCTGGAAGGGCGACGCCGAGGCCGGCTTCAGGGCACCGCTCGACAAGCTGCGGGGGATCGCCGGGATCTACCCGAACTACGTGCAGATCGTGGCGAGCAAGGAATCCGGGATCACGACGCTCGCCGACCTCAAGGGCAAGCGGCTGTCGGTGGGCGCCCCGAAGTCCGGAACCGAGCTCAACGCCCGGGCGATTTTGGCCGCGGCCGGGCTCTCTTACGCCGATCTCGGCAAGGTCGAATACCTGCCCTTCGCCGAATCGGTCGACCTCATGAAGAACCGCCAGCTGGATGCGACCTTGCAGTCGGCGGGCCTCGGTGTCGCCTCGATCCGCGACCTCTCGACTTCGGTACCGATCCGGATGGTCCCCGTGCCGCCCGAGGTCGTCGCCAAGATCGGCGCGCCGTTCCGGCCGGGGGTGATCCCGGCCGGGACCTACACGGGCCAGGACGCGGACGTGCCGACCGCGACGATCCCGAACTTCCTCGTCACGCACAGCGGCGTGTCGGACGAGCTCGCCTACGCGATGACGAAGGAGCTCTTCGCAAATCTCGACCAGCTCGCGGCGGCGCACGCCGAGGGCAAGAAGATCATCCTCGAGCGCGCGCTCGACGGCATGCCGGTACCGCTCCACCCCGGGGCCGAGCGGTTCTACAGGGAAAAGGGCCTCGTCCGTTGACCGAAGGCCGGCCCCGATCCGCGACGTCGGCCGCGAACGGTACCGAGGCGGGACCGCACTCCGACAAGGCCGGCACGGCGCTCGAGCCCCGACGACGATCGGCCCGCTCGGACCGCTCGCGCGCCCCACCGGCAGCGGGTTCCCGCCGCCGCGCAGCCGGCCCGGGCGCCGGGCAGGAGGCCGGAGCCGGCGGGAGATCGATCGCTTTCGGCGAACCGCACCCGGCTTCGCCGGACGATCCGACCGTCGACGCGCGAGTCTCGGTCGTCGGCGCCGCCTGTTCGACGCTCTCGGCGTCGCACCCGCCTCCGGGGATCGACGGCTCCGGCCTTCGGTCGCTCGGCTCTGGAGCGAGGTCGGCACACCGGCGCCGTTCGGCTCGTGCGCCGGCCGGTCGAGGGGCCGACGCGGGCGCGCGGCCGGAACGGTGCGACGCGAACGCTCGGCGGTCGACAGCCGGACGGGCGGCCGGAAAGCGAAGTCACGCGCGTCGGCGGATCCGTCGCGTCGAGTTCGACCGGGCCACGTGCTCGCGGACGGCCCTCGGCCCCACCGACCGGTCGAGCCGACCCGCGCGGGCCTTCGGCCGCCTGCCCCATCCGGCCGGTCGCCGACGGCGACGGAACCCGGCGAGCGAGGAGGTTTCTTTTCGA
>Ga0308390_1002117_pt1 | contig 12341 bp, 9 predicted proteins | sample Hotspr2Sample149_FD_202358 | JGI IMG/M metagenome (GOLD analysis project Ga0308390, IMG submission 202358) | Hot spring phototrophic mat microbial communities from Mushroom Spring, Yellowstone National Park, Wyoming, United States - 20040719_149 ...
CATAAATCAACCAATGTATACTGTCCAAAAAAAATAATGATAAAAATGCCTGAAGTTACCCGGAATGTAAACAGGATTACATCTCTCAACAAAGTAATATCCACGTTACAGATTCCCCTGCATTTCAATTTGCCATAAACCGGGCGTTCAGTAAAACCATATACCTGCAGTCAGCAACCACGTCCCCCCTTAGTACCGGTCTGCCTGAACGTTTCCCCCATATCTTCTTTTTGTCACCACAAGAATTCCGATACATAGAGCAACGATGGTGGTGAAACCCGAGACCGAAACCTCCGGCACCACGGTCAACTGGAAGGGCGGGGACTGATAAACCGCTTTATCGGGGGTGGTCAGGGTTGCCACATAGATCCCCGCGTCAGCCTCACTGACGTTGAGTAGCACCAGGGTCTCACTGAAAGCGCCGGGAATTTCCTGACCATTCCGGCTCCAACTGACTGCAGGCGTGGTCAGCAGGCCTGAGTAGACGACTGAGAGCGACACGTCTGATCCTATTTCCACCTCTCTGGGCCCGATGATATGCACGTCAACCGGGACCGGTGTCTGGAAAGGCGATTCGGCCGACCACACCGGTCCGGGCGGATTGCCGCCAAACCGGATTACCCCATCACTGGGACCACCCGGATACCCGGAAGTATCGTGCAGGATCAGACCACTGCCTTCATCGAAGAGATACAGGGCCACCGTGTCCGCATCCGGCGTAAAAGGCGTGCTGGGCGGCGTGAAGTTCTGCGCATAGCGGATCACGCGAGACAGACGGACATTCGTCAGCCAGCCGCTGAAGGATGGAAACATGCTGCCGGCGTCATGTTTTTCCGCACCAAAAACCAGGTAGGGATCGCTATTGACGCATGGCCCTCCACAATAGTTTCCAGGCACCCCGTCATCAGGATATGAAATATCGCCACCCGGTCCGGTAACCTGTCCCTGCAAGACCCCGTCCACATACATGGACATCACCCCGGTCATTCGTTCCCGCTGGACGGCCACATGATGCCACAGTCCGTCCAGCACCGGTACCGCGCTGCAGAGGGTCACGTCACCCGTCCCGTCTCCACTGACTCCGAACACGATGTATCCCCCCGCCAGCGAGATGCCAAACTTGCGGTCCTGCAGGTAACGATCCCGGTCAATAATGACGTGTCCGTAAATCCAGTTGATGTTCTCGCCGCATTCCACAGCTGGCGCCGGATTTTCAGCCAACGTGCCCTTAAGCCAGAACTCGATGGTGAAATCCTCGGCCCCGATGTCCGCGGGTGGGCCTGGCTGTGTGTCTGCCGGATTGTCGATCTGAATTTTTACCCGGTCTATGTCATCCACACCATTTCCAAAGAATCGCAATGAGGCTGCCTGAGCCGCATTGACAATCAGCAGACACACCGTGCCACTCAGAATAAGCCCACGCATACGTCACACTCCTCATGTCTGGTAATAGTATACCAAATTTGATAAAAATCCGGGGGCCACAGGTAAAAGGGGGGTATCGTGTAAAAGTCTGCCTGATGAACTATACTGTTTACCATTCAGGAGTTGGATATGGACGCGAAATCATCAGAGGCGTCACGCCAAGGAATCACCGCGCTCAGCCGAAGATACAGTATTGGTGCGAATGACCGGATTCACGTCGGCGTGATCGGCTGCGGACTACGGGGTCGGGGCGACCTCATGACCGCTATTCACCGCTGGGATAAAGCATTGAATGTGGAAATCATCGCGGTCTGCGACGTGTGACGCCAGCGGCGGGAAGAGGCTGCAGCCATGGTCAAAGACTGGTATGGCCGGGAACCCAGGCAGTGCGTATCCTACCGGGAAGTGATGGATATGCCCGAAGTGGACGCTGTGGTCATTGCCTCACCGGACCACGTGCATACCCTGCACCTGGAGGCCGCAGCCCAGGCAGGCAAACATGCCTACTGTGAAAAACCCCTCGCCAAGGACATGGACGGCCTGCGACGCGCTGTTGACGCCGTTCGGGAAGCGGGCATCATCGTGCAGGTGGGTACCCAGTGGCGCAGCCTGCCCGCCATGACCGGTGCCCGTGACGTCATCCGCGCCGGCACCTTGGAAACCATCGCCCGCATCGAACAGTACTTCAACGATCCCAGACCCTACTGGTACCCCCGCCTGAAGGAAGCCCGGGAGGAAGACGTGGACTGGTCGGAATTTCTGTATGACCGTCCCGCGCGTCCTTTCGATCCCTGGGTCTTTACGGGATGGATGGGCCACCGGGAATTCTCTGACGGCGCTGTGCCCGGTTACGGCAGTCATTTCATTGACCTGGTACAGTATTTTACCGGGGCTGGCGCGCCGGAATCCTGCGTGTGCCTCGGCGGCGTGTATGTCTGGCGGGACAAGTACAATTTCACGAGTCCGGATACCGTCCAGGCTGTGTGGCAGTACCAGGAAGGCTTTCAGGTCACCTACTCCACCTGTTTCTGCAACGATTCGGGAGACACCTTTCGCATCTTTGGAAACACCGCCATGATGAACCTGGATGACTGGTTCCGGTTCGGGGCCGATCCCGCGTTCTACCTGACCACCGCCGGTGCAGGCGCCCCCGACGGACGCAAAGAAAATCAGGTGCCGGTGCAGCCGGTAGACCGGCCGGATCACATGCGGAACTGGCTCGAATGCCTGCGCAACGGCAAGACACCCCACGCGAATATCGACGACGGGTATAATCATTCTGTCGCGGTGATCATGGCCATGGAAGCTTACGACCGGGGCTGTCAGGTGAAATACGACCCTGTACATCGGTCCCTGTACACAGATTAAACCCCGTAACCGGAGGAGAAACCTATCATGAACCCCACACAGACATCCCGCAGAACGTTCCTGAAAACGGCAGCGGTCGCCGCGGCCGCGGTAACCATGACCGCGCGGTCCTACGGCCGGGTCATCGGCGCGAACGACCGGATCAACGTAGGCGTTATCGGATGTGGCTCCCGCGGCCGAGGCGACCTGATGACCGGCCTGCACCGCTGGGACAAAGAACTGAACACGGAAATCATCGCAGTATGTGATGTGTGGCGCCAGCGGCGGGAAGCGGCCGCAGCCATGGCCAAAGACTGGTACGGCCGGGATCCGAAACAGTGCGTCTCCTATCTGGAAGTAATGGACATGGCTGACGTGGACGCCGTGATGATCGCGTCCCCCGACCACGTGCATACCCTCCACCTGGAAGCCGCGGCCCGGGCCGGAAAACACGCCTACTGCGAAAAGCCCCTCGCCAAGGATATGGACGGTCTGCGGCGTGCTGTTGACGCAGTCAAAGAGGCCGGCGTCATCGTGCAGGTGGGTACCCAGTTGCGCAGCCTCCCCTCCATGACCGGCGCCCGGGAAATGGTCAAATCCGGCATATTGGGTACGATCGCGCGGGTGGAACAGTGCCGGAATGATCCCCGGCCGTACTGGTACTCCCGGCTGGCAGACGCCAGCGCGGAAGATGTGGACTGGAAAGCTTTCCTGAACGGCCTGCCGGACCGACCGTTCTGCGCGGATATCTTCACGGGCTGGTATGGCTACCGGGAATTCTCGGACGGCGCGGTGCCGGGATTCGGCAGTCACTATATCGATCTGGTGCATTACCTTACCGGTGCCAAAATTCCTGAGACCGCGGTATGCCTGGGCGGCATCTACACCTGGAAGGACGAACATGAATTCACGTGCCCCGACTGCGTGCAGGCGCTGTGGACCTACCCTGAAGGATTTCTGGTAGCCTACTCGACCAATTTCGGCAACGGAAGCGGCGACACCTTCCGGCTGTTCGGGAACAACGCCATGATGAACCTGGACGAATATTTCGGCCCGGCCGACAAACTGTACGTCACGCAGGAAGGCGCGGGACGGCCGGATGGGCGGGTGAAGGACCGAGTGCCGATCCCCGAGGTGCCCATGCAGGATCACATGGAAAATTGGCTGCGGTGCGTGCGGGAAAACAAAACCCCGCACGCCTCCATCGATGACGGCTATGCGCACGCCGTGGCGGTCATCATGGCCATGATGGCCTTCGACACCGGTCAGCGCATGCGCTACCACCCGGAAACACGAGAAGTGATGCCAGGATAAAATCCTTTCATAAATCGCCGGATCTGTTCGTCAGCTATACAGCCAGCGGCTGTCAGAAAGAAGATAACTCAAGTTCTTCCGGATGCACTTCCGTTCGATTTTTCTGGCTCACCAGGGGCTGTTCGGACGTCGTGTTCCGTAACCGCGGAAAACCAGAACGGCTTACCGGTTAGTTCCACAAGGTTCCAGAAGCGCCGCCAGAAATGGCGTCACAGCTTCGGCAATCAGCCGGTGTCCATAATCGGTCGGGTGAACGACGTCCCACCAGCGCAACCCATCGTCATCATTGCCAATAACTTTTTCTAAATTCATATATGGCAGACCGTGACGTTCCGCTGTTGCCCGTATGATTTCCACGTAGATCTGAAAATGTTCATAGTTATATAAGTTTGGGAAAACAGCTTCAGAAAACACTACCACCCGCGCCCCTACTGATTCGGCTGATCGGATAATCCGTTCGAGGCTGGTCTGCAGAAAGTCCGTGCAGTTGGTATGATCGTTCATGCCTAAATTAACACACAGCAGTTCATGCGGGAACGTAACGGCAACTTTTTCATAGAGGTCCGCCATCTGAGAACTGACCACGCCCCGGGTCCCTAAATTTAGGTATTCAAGATCGGGACAGGACAGCTTTTGCTTCAGTTCCTGCATCACTCGGGGTACCCACCCATATTCCGGCTCACTGGCCCCCTCACCAAAAGTTTGTGAAGATCCGACAAAAATAATTCGGCGTTTCTCAGTCTGTTCCGGGTGTTGCACTGTTAGTGTTTGTGTCTGTTCACGAATCAGCCTGTTGGTGAATTCCAAATCTGCCATAAACGGCGCGGGCGGGTAAGAATTCCGCTGCCGGGTGGCCATATACCAGAAAGCCATCCCCGTGCTCAGCAGGGTAACTTGAACCAGAATCAGTCCCGCCATTATGGGAACTTGCCAGGCCGCACATCGACGGATAAAGTACAGCGCGCCGACACCAGGCAGAAGAAAAATCAGAAAACACAGTGGCCAGGAAAAAAAGAACAGGTCCCGGCGGTCGAAGGACTCAGATAAAACAAGATTGCCTACCCTGTCCAAAATGCTGACATCATCCACCGCGCAGAAATAACGGGCAAAAGATCCCCTGAACGCTAGATGGCGAGTTCCGGACAAAGTTCGGGTAGTAGTGGATACCGGTGTGCTATTCTGGTACAGGGTAATTCCCTCTTCGCTGAAGCGCAATAAAAAGGGGATCCAACGCCTCTCCGTTAAGTCACTCTTCAGGGAAAAAACCTGTTTCTCCGTAAACCGCCCCTCCCCATCGACCATAAGCCAGGCGGAAGGTGTTTGGGGATTAGAGGACAGCCTGACAGCCAGGCGAGGGGGATCATCCGGATGGGGTATGGGTCGGGTTCGATCCAGAAACACCACCAGCGCGGCCCTAGGACTCAGTTTCGCTCTGAAAGACAATTCAGAAGGATCGCACGGACGAAGAAGCACCATTTCCTGGAACCCGTGCCAGACGTGAAGGTTGGCCCGGTTACCCGCAAAATTCTGGGAACCGGTCAGCATGGGACGTGACCCCACAGGCATCACCCGATGATGGGCCTTGGTCCACGTCCATAATGGATGATCGACCGGCCGGTTCTGCCGGCAGGCCAGCTCCCAAGACCATGGCAGCGCCGCCACCGCGGCCAGCACTGCCGTTATCAGATAAAGTGGAAGTCCACTCTGCCGCAATGGCCCGGTCTCTTCCGAATACGGACTGTTGTGATACGATTGAACCACCTGACTGCGAGCATAACCCCATCCCGCCAATCTCTGGGAGAACGCGTCAGGCATGGTATCATGGCCGGCGATGGCAACGCCAACGGTCTGATATCCGAGTTGTTTGGGGGAACGCTGACATGAATGAACTCACGCGTATCAGCATTACCCTGGAACAGGAACTGCTGGAAGCACTGGACCGCCTCACCGGACAGGCCGGACTGAACAACCGGTCTGAATTTATCCGGGGACTCATCCGAAAGCACCTGATTGAAGAAGGCTGGAAGCGGGATGAGGAAGCCGTAGGCAGCATCACCCTGGTCTACAACCATGAGGCCCACCACCTCGCCCACGAACTGGTGCACCTGCAGCACCATTACCATGAACAGATTCTGGCAACCACCCACGTCCACTTGAACGAAGACCTCTGCGTGGAGGTGATTCTGATCCGGGGACGGGCCGGGGACATCGAAGAACTGGCCCGGCGGCTGCGCGGTTACAAAGGAGTTATCCACGGAGATATTTCGATGGGTTCAACCGGCAAACTGCTCGAAACCGCCGGTTCGCCGGATCCGGGCCATACGCACAGGAATGAATGATGAATCAACTCTTTTACGTACTTGCGGTATTTGCGGCAGCGGGTTTAATTTCCGCTTACGGGGAAACTCCGGTTCAAGGGAATGATATGTCCGGTTCGTCGTTCATGCGGATTGTATGGGACCTGGATCCCGCTGAGGGCTCGGAGCCGTTCCTGGATTGGCTGCGGGAACGGAGGTGGTGCTGGGGGGTGGAAATACCGGCCGACGCTCCGGATACCCATTTTGAACGGGCAGCCGCCAGGGGTCTGCGCTGCATCCCGCAACTGTATGCCCATCCTGAAACCCGGGCCTGGTTCTTTGCCCGTTTCGGGCGACCGGTACCGCCATTCTCCCGGCTCGTGGATCTGGTCCGGAAGTATCCTGCCGACGGACCGGTCGCGCAGATGTTCATGGAAGACGACTCGGCCGGCGTAGGGTTTTCCGCCCGGTTGCTCCGGGAAAAGCCCCGAAGCCACTTCGCGGCCAAACAGATGTGGGACCGCTACCTCGAAGAGGCCATGATGGCCGTACGGGAATTTCCGGAACTCAAGGTATGGGGCATGGCAGGGTACGCGCGCAGCACACACGATTACGCGCGCCACGGTATCGACACCATGCTGGTGGAACGCGCGAATGACGACGTGGAAGATCTGCAGACCGCAATCGCTTTTGCCCGGGGAGCGGCCCGGCAGTTCGGCAAATCCTGGGGAATCGACCTGTCCCTGTGGTGGGGGGTGATCTATGGCTGCGTGCCGAATCTGAATCCTTCGCTTTATAGCCGGCACCTCTGGATCTCATGGCTTTCCGGTGCACGGGCCCTGAGGATTGAAGGCGGCATGATGCATTTCGGGCCGGAAGGCCCCGGCGCCGTGGCGAAGGCAGTCGACACGTTTGGAACCATCGCCCGGCAGTTGGATCCCGGCATCCCCGATGTGCCTGTCGCGGTGATTCTCGCTGAAGATCACGGATGGATGACCCCGCCATACTGGCGCACCGGCAATACCGCCTGGAACTACGCGCGAATCCCCTATCGTCAGGGTGACCGGGGTATCGACGGCTTTTTCCTGAACGCCTTTCCGGGGGCGAACTATGCCATGGATCCTTTTCCCGCCGGGTCTTATGCCGTGGACAATCCACCGGCCACGCCTTTCGCTCTGTCCTGTATCACGCCGGAGTTCGCGCCCCGGCCCGAGGACGTTTACAACGCGGAACCACCCATTCCGTTCGGGCGGTTCGCCTCCCGAGACGAAGCCCGCAGGGTTTTTCTGGAAGAGAAACGGGACCCTTCTCCTTACCGTCCCATGGGAGACTCGCGCTGGGGGGACATTTTTGATGTGTTCACTGACGATGTCCGCGCCGAGACGCTGCGCGAGTATCCCGTGGCCGTTATGCTTGGCCAGCCCTTCCCGGAAAATCATGTTAAACATACCCTGCAGGCGTACGCGAGGGCCGGAGGAACTGTGGTCGTATGCGCAGGCCAGGTCGGTCCGGAAGATTCCGGATGGTGTGGCGTCGCCATTGAGCCGGAACTGCGCGTGGGACGCGCCTGGCGGTGGAAAAATGAACCGCTCCGGCACGAACCTTTCCGGTACTGTCTGGCGCGGCCGTCCGCGGAAGCGGAAATCCTGGCGGCGGCTCCATCGGGCGATCCGCTGGCAGTCCGTGCCCCGCTGGGAGCGGGATGGGTCATCACCGTTCTGGTGCCATGGTATGAAGGGGGGATCGCGCCCCTGTGCGGCGTGGCGCTGCGCGCTTTGGACGAACTGTTCGACACCGTGCAGCCGGTCCGGGTGGACGGACCGCCGGCGGAATGGCTGAGCGCCGTCGGAAGCACCCATCGCACCGTGCTGATCGCGAATCACGACGGCATACCATGGCAGGGAACAGTCACCCTGCGGGACCTGCCGGACCTGTATACCGTGTGCCGCGACATCGTGACCGGCCAACCTATCCCATTCACCCGTTCCGGAAAATCCGCCTCCGCGGAACTGGCTATTCCTCCATTCAGCGTAAAGATAATGCGCTGGCGTTCTGAATAACGAACCTCTACTAAATCAGAAAGTGTTGTATGATTGAGTGAGTAAGAGTTCTGAACGTGGAAAACTTTTTCAACAACACGGGAGGTCAGGTCATGGACAAGCGGCACGCGGGATGTTGCGGGTGTCATCTGCACGGGGAACATGGACACGGAGCCCATCATGGGCTGACGCGGCGGGATTTCTTCGTCGCGGCAGGGGGTGGCGCAGCGGGACTGGCGGTACTGGCAGCAGCCCGCGCGGCCGGAGCGCAGGAAGCAGCGATCCCATTTGAAGTTCGTCCGCCCAAAACGCTCAGGGTACTCCCCGTACTGAGTGTCACGCTGTATCAGCGAGCCGAGAAACGCAGTTGGCGGCCGTGGGGTGGCCTGCACACCGAGGAAGACATTGCTGCGGAAGTGGAACGGATCCGCGGGGAACTGGCTCAACTGAAAACCCTGGCGGGCGTGCCCGTGGAATTCCTGGACGTGGTGCAGTTCCGGCCCGAAACCGACCGGGATACCATCGTGAAGACCGACGCCGATGTGCTGCTGATTTACGGCGCAACGGGCGAAGTCCGACCGCTCATCACGCCGGACAAATGGAACATCCTCTTCGTGCGGCACAAGTCCGGACCGGTGTCTCTATGGTATGAGATTGCTCATCCCCGGCTTCTGCGGCATGAAACAGACCACTGTGTCATCGAGGGACTTACTCCGGAAGACGTGGTGGTGGACGATCTGAATGACGTCGCGTGGCGGCTGCGGGCGCTGTACGGCCTGCGCAACACCATCGGCGCCCGGGTGGTGTGCGTGGGCGGTCCCGCTGGCTGGAACGACGGCGGCAAAACAGCCGTCCGGGTCTGCCGCGAACAGTGGAAGATGGATCTGCCCACAGTCAGTTACGACGAACTGGGAGAGCGGATCAAAGCGGCATTCGCCGATGAAGCGTTGGCGCGCCGGGCGGTCGCTGACGCCGCGGCATGGCTGGCGGACCCCGCCGTCTCCCTGGAAACGGACCGCGGGTACGTGGAGCGGGCGTTCCTGCTGGCCCGGGTTTTTGAACAGCTGATGCGCGAGCACGACTGCTCCGCCATCACCGTGAACGATTGTATGGGTACGATCATGCCCATAGCCGACACCACAGCCTGCCTGACCCTGAACATTCTGAACGACGCGGGCGCTCTCGCCTTCTGCGAATCCGATTTTGTGGTGATCCCCTCCGGCATCCTGCTGCACCATATATCCGGCCTGCCGGTGTTCCTCAACGACCCAACCTATCCGCATCATGGCCAGATCACCCTGGCCCACTGCACCGCCCCGCGTAAACTGGATGGCAAAACCCTCGCGCCGGCCCGCATCGTAACCCATTTCGAATCTGATTTCGGGGCCGCGCCCAAGGTCGAGATGGCCCTGGGACAGATCACCACCACGCTGGTGCCGGATTTTGAGAACCGGATCTGGCACGGCTTTACCGGAAAAGTACTGGACAATCCCTTCCTCGACATCTGCCGCTCACAGATCGACGTGTCCATCGACGGCGACTGGAAACGGCTGGTCACCGGCATGCGCGGCTTCCACTGGATGACGGTATACGGAGACTGGCTCAAGGAAACCGGCTATGCCCTTTCCAAAATGGGCGTGAGCTGGCGCAACCTGACCTCTGGCGCAACCGTAGAGGTATAGACAGACCGTTCCGGACTTTTCGGCAACCCCGATGCGTTGTTGTCCGGCTCCAGGTAGTCAGCGATCGGCATATTCGCGCAGGGCGTTTCTGTGGGCCGCCGGGGCGGCGGCTATGACAGCGGAATCTCGAGGACCGGCCGCGCCTCAGGGACCTCCTCGGACAGGCGGCGAAACCTGATCCTCATTCTGGTCGACGATCTACGTTGCGACGGCATGGGGTGTCGGAATCCTTTTTTTGAAACACCCCGCATAGACCGGCTTGTGAAAGAAGGCACCCTGTTCGCGAACGCTTTCGTGACTACCTCGCTTGCTCGCCCAGCCGGGCCAGTATGCTCACCGGCCTGTATGCCCACCGGCACGGCGTTATGGACAACAACACGCCGCTGCATCCGGACATACAGACCTTCCCGCAAATATTGCAGGAATCGGGATACCGCACAGCCTTCATCGTTAAATGGCATATGGGGGGAGAACACGACGATCCACGACCTGGATTTGACCGGTGGGTCTCCTTCCGCGGTCAGGAAGTAAACAACAACCCCATACTGAATATCGACGGGAAGCGGGTTCGCCGAGAAGGCCCGGATTCTAACAGTAAGCGCAATAAGAGGTCAGTTTGGGGATGGATCAGGTTGGCAGTCACCGCGCGGGACTCCCGAACAGGCGCTATGAGGCGCGTTTCCAGCCATCGGCCAACCGGAAATGAAAGAAGACATTGGGATTTAATGCGGTAGCCATTTTCCTGGTTGGTTTAACCACCACCGCAGGAGGATATCCCCATGTCTTGCCAGCATCTTAACTCCATCGAACGGGGTCAGATCCAGGCCCTGATCCGCACGGGATGTTCAGTCAGACCAATCGCCCGGGCCCTGGGGCGAAGTCCCAGCACCATCAGCCGGGAAATCCACCGGAACACCCCCCCTGCGCGGCGACTGTGACGGCCAAAGGGCTCAGGCATGGTACACAGAACGGCGTAAGGCCTGCCGGCGTACCCGACGCCTGGATGATGAGCCCCTGCGACAGTACGTGAAAGACAAACTGATGATCGGCTGGTCTCCAGAGCAGATTGCCGACAGGTTGTGGATCGATTATCCCGGTCATCCCCGCATGCGGGTAAGCACGGAAACCATTTATCGATTCATCGACCAGGATCCTGAATGGGGACCCATCCTGCGCCCCTATCCGCGACAGGCCAGGCAAAGACGGCGCCAGGGCACCAAAAGGGCCGTACGCTCCCTGATCCCCAACCGCGTCAGACAGCGGCCAGCCTGCGTGAAGGAACGGGCCCGGTACGGAGACTGGGAAGGGGATACCCTCATCGGACGCCACCGTAAAGGGGCTATCCTGACCCTGGTGGAACGAAAATCCTTGTTCACCCTGGCCGCGCCGCTGGAAAGCAGGCAGGCCGCGCCTGCGGCTGAAGCCATAATCCGGCTGCTGCAGTCCCTGCCTCCACACTGGCGGCAGACCCTGCCCCTGGATAACGGCATCGCATTCCGCCTGCACGAGCAGGTCCACCAGGCCACCGGCATACAGATCTGTTTCGCCCATCCCTGCGCCGCCTGTGAGCGTGGACGCAATGAACATACCAACGGCCTGATCCGATCGTATTTGCCCAAGTCTACCGACTTCCGTAAGATATCCCCAAAGAAACTCCAGGAGATTGTCTTTGAACTGAACAACCGACCCAGGAAAAACTCGGCTTCCGCACACCTCTCGAGGTCTTCCTGAAAAATGTTGCACCTAGAATTTGAATCCGGGCATATTATAGTTGAAAAAATAAATTGACATACTGTTTTTACATGAAGTAAAATGATAGAGGTTATATGCGAGTGAATTTCTTCACTCGCACAACAAAGAGGAGGAAAGGTCCATGAAGAAAATGCTGCTAGTGGTAACGTGCGTGATGTGTCTCTCTGCGCTAACCGGCTGTCCAATGCTTCCCACCTCTTGGAGCCTCGCCGGAAAATGGGAAACTGTGGAACCGGTCGTGGTGGATCCTCAGAGTGGTAGGCTTACTGCCGCCAAGGACGATGCGGATAATGCAGGACGATTCAAAGCCGAACTGGAGTTCAACCAAGGAAACTTCGTGTATCGGGAAAAACAGTTCCTTCCGGATCGGATGGGGAGGGATGCGATTTACAGTTGGGTGATTACCTATGAGATGAAAGGGACCTACGAGGCCAAAAGTGGCGCCAAAGTGGAAGGATGGCCTGCATTGGATACGATGCTTTTGC
>Ga0308390_1002119_pt1 | contig 12327 bp, 10 predicted proteins | sample Hotspr2Sample149_FD_202358 | JGI IMG/M metagenome (GOLD analysis project Ga0308390, IMG submission 202358) | Hot spring phototrophic mat microbial communities from Mushroom Spring, Yellowstone National Park, Wyoming, United States - 20040719_149 ...
GTTGCTCACCACCGCTCAGTTGCGCCGGATAGTGATACAAGCGTTTTCCCAAACCGACACGATCGAGCAATTCAATCGCTTCTTTTTCATCAACCTTCTCGCCGCGTAGTTCCAGTGGCACAAGCACATTTTCAAGCGCAGTGAGTGTTGGAATGAGTTGAAAATTTTGGAACACAAATCCAACGAATTGATTGCGCACTTTGGCGCGTTCATCTTCGGAAAGTGTATCAATCGTAATGCCACACAGCGACACAGAGCCTGAAGTTTGTCTATCTAATCCTGCGCACAATCCAAGCAAGGTTGTTTTTCCGCTTCCTGACGGTCCGACAATCGCGCATGAATCTCCTTCGTTCAAACTAAAACTGACGCGATGTAGCACGGTGAGCAGTTGTTCACCACTGTGATAGGTTTTAGTTAAATCTTTGACAGATAAAATTGTTTGACTCATTATTAAAGAGGATTTGTTGAAGTTTTGCGGCGCGTTTGAGCATAAGCAACATCTTGCCTTGTTGTCTCATCTTTGAATAAGTTTTCGTTAGATTTCATTGACTTTGGTTTGATTCATAAATTTGTATCAATTTGCATTACACGAAAACTTACTTCACCTAAACCAAAACCATTATAAAAGGTTGCATTTCTTTTTGCTGATGCGTTATGTGTTTTTAGCGTTACTGCTCTTCCTTTTTGCTTTTGGGTTTCAAGACGAGAAGGTGATTTTGTTTTTGGGCGATAGTCTTTCTGCGGGGTTTGGGCTTGATGTTGCTGAAGCGTTTCCTTCGCTGATTCAAAAAAGAATTGAGCAAGAAAAGTTGCCGTTCAAAGTTGTCAATGCGGGGCTTTCAGGCGAGACAACGGCGGGTGGATTGCGCCGAATTGATTGGCTCTTAAAACAAAAGGTTGATGTTTTAGTAATTGAACTCGGCGGGAACGACGGGCTTCGTGGAATTGCGCCATCAGAGACCGAAAAAAATCTGCAAGGCATTATCGATAAAGCACGTGAGAAAAATCCTGATATGGTGATTGTATTGGCGGGTATGCAAGCCCCACCAAACATGGGAAAAGATTACACTGAAAAGTTCCGTGCGATTTTTCCCAGACTGGCAAAGAAGAACTCGATTACGCTCATTCCTTTTTTGCTTGAAGGCGTTGCAGGGAATCCGAATCTGAATTTACCTGATGGTATTCACCCAACTGCTGAAGGGCATCGCCTCATTGCGCAAACTGTTTGGAGTACTCTTAATCCTGTTTTAACACGAACCATAGAAGCACACCGCAAATGATTACTGCCGAAGAGCTTAAATCACGGTTGCACGGTGCCAGCGACCTGCTACAAACCATCAATGACCTCAATGAATCTGTTTGGGAGATGAGCCGCAACGACCCTAAACAAGGCGTCGTGCTTTGCCATCTTATTGAGAAATGGTCTCGTGAAGCCAATTATCTTCAAGGGATTGCCAAAGCATTGCGCAATCGTGCCATTTGCCACCAACGCTTATCAAGTTATGAACTTGCGCTCAAAGATTTAAGCGAAGCCTCTCGCTTGTTTAGAGATTTGGGCGACCTTTCAGGCGAAGCCAGCACACTGAATACCAGCGGACTGATTTTCATGGAACTCGGCGAATACGCCAAAGCCATGGAATGCTTTGAACAAGCCTTGCCAAAATATGAAACACTCAACTACACAATCGGGATTGCTTCAACGACATCGAACATCGGACACATTTCGGTCATTTCAGGAGAACTTGAATTAGCCTTGGATTACTTCAAAAAAAGCCTTTCACTTTATCGCGGTATTCAAGATAGGCGTGGCGAGGCTTCTGTTCTTGTGAGCATCGGAAATGTTTATGCTACCTTGAACGCGCCTACTGAAGCCTTGAAATGCTTTCGTGAAAGCCTTGCGCTCTATGAACAAACTAACGACCTTCAAGGAAAAGCTGTTGCGTTGCGTAATACAGGCATGATTTATGCAACTCTTGGTGAAGAAAGCGAATCACTTTCGCACTATGAGCAAAGTCTTGCGATTATGAGAGAACTGGGCGACAAACGCGGCGAGGCTTCGGTGTTACTTGGACTGGCTAATCTTTATCTCAAAAATGGAAACATTCAGCAATACGCGTCTGAAATTCAATCTTACTTAAGCCACGCTCTTCCGATTGCTGAAAGCATTAAAGCCAAATCTCTTGTCTATGAAATTCACCGCAGTTACGCTGAACTCTATGAGCTGCTGGACGACTACAAGAACGCACTTTTTCATCACAAAGCGTTTTTGAATGTCAAAGAAAGTTTGATGAGTGAAGAGGCTCGCAGGAAATTGCGCAATCAACAAATTGCAAATGCGATAGAAAAGTCGGAAAAGGAAGCCGAACTTTATCGCTTGAAAAATCAAGAACTTTCAGAAGCCAATCGCGCACTCAAAGAACTCAACGATTTGAAAACTGAACTGATGAGCTTTGCCGCACACGACCTTAAAGCCCCGCTTCAATCTATTATGACTTTCGCCGAACTTATCCATGCTTCTCCTGATGATAAGGAATCGGTTTTAGAATTTTCGCAAAGCATCTTTAATGCGTCGGAGCGAATGTTCAATCTCGTCAAAAGTATCTTGCAATCGACTGCGATTGAACTTGGAAAAATCGAACTGAATTTGCATGTCGCAAATGTTTCAAGTCTTGTGCAAAGTGCCGTCGAGCAGAACCTTCCGAAAGCACAATCCAAAGCACAAGAGATTCACTCTGACATTGCCGAGAACCTTTTAGCCAACATTGACTCGGAACGCTTCTTGGAAGTTTTGGATAACCTTATCTCCAACGCGATTAAATACACACTGCCAAGTAAGAAAATTTTTGTCAAGTGTGAAAAGAAGCCGTCTCAACATCTCCAATCGTCGAGCGAATCTGTGTTTATATCGGTTAAAGATGAAGGGCAAGGATTAAGCGAAGATGATATGCAAAAACTCTTTGGGCGGTTTCAAAAACTTTCCTCTCAACCAACGGCGGGCGAACACTCGTCAGGACTTGGACTTTACATTTCCAAAAAATACATCGAGATGATGGGCGGGAAAATTTGGGCAGAATCCGAAGGCAAAGACAAAGGTGCAACCTTCTGCATTGAATTGCCTGCGGTGTAAGTTCAAGGCAAGTCGTTTGGTGAAAGCAACAGTTGCAGTTCGCCGCTCATCAACGTTGAGCCAACCGTAATCACTGCAAGCGAACACGGCTCGAAGCGAAATTGTGCGCGATGCTCGCCGCTAATCAGCGTTGAAATGACTTTGGTCAAAGTTGGCTGATGCCCCACAACGCCTAATGTTTGCACATTCATGTAGTTTCCCAGCACTTCCAGGTAAGTTCGCACGCCAAAGTCGGTTGAAAGTTCATTGACCGATTTTTTTTCGCACCCTAATTCCGCCGCCAACATTTCCGCTGTCTGAACCGCACGCACTAATGGGCTGTGCAAGAGCAGTTGAAGTTTGTGCTGTTTGGCTTTCAAGTATGCGCCCATCTTTTGCGCATCTTGTTTTCCTTTTTCAGTTAGGCGACGCTCTTCATCGCGAAACACACCGTTTTTACCGATGTCTTCGGCTTCTCCGTGCCGAAAGATGTAAATCTTCATACATCAAATTGTTTGAGTGCTTTGTAAAGTTTTGCGAGTGGCAACCCCACCACATTGTAATAACAGCCCTCAATGCGCTCAATAAAGCATGCGCCGAAATCATCTTGAATGCCATAGGCACCGGCTTTATCCAACGGTTTCGCTGTGCGAATGTAGGTGCGAATTTCGTCAGCCGACATAGGCGAGAATGTAACGGCAGTGCGTTCAAAATCCATTGCTACTGATTCTCCTTTTATCAGCGCGAAGCCTGTAAAAACTTCGTGTGTTCTGCCTTGCAGTTTGGAAAGCATTTCAAAGGCATGCGTGTCATCATTCGGTTTATTCAGCACTTCGCCATCAAGCACCACAATCGTATCGGCAGACAGCACGATTTTATCAGCCGTTTCGGCAGGATAGCGTTCACGCACCGCCTTTCCCTTGCGAAGCGCAAGTTCGGTTACAATCTCTTTCGGTGAAAGCGATGGCTCAAATTCTTCACCTGTTTCCGCCGTCAAGATGCGAAACGGCAGTTGAAGCAATTTCAGCAAGGCTTGACGGCGTGGCGATTTTGAGGCTAAAACAAGTTCTTGCATTTAATCCTTAGGCTCAACAGCGGTTGCCTGTCGCTTCAAACGATGGGCGTATTTCTTCTCGTAGGCAATCGTGATGTATTCTTCAAGGCTCATCAGTTTATCAATTCCCAAAATGCGTTTTGGCTCACTCATGTCGCACATCATGGTGTCGTAACTGAAATCCAAGAGATGCACGATTCCCCAGATTTGTTCATTAAAGGGCTTGATGATTTCAGCGAGAATTCGCGTCGGTGTCAGCGGAATGTGTAGTGGCCACACAGGGCGACCTTCATATTTCAAACGCACTTTTGACCACTGCGCAATTAACTCATTGAAACTCATGGTTGTGCCGCCGCCAATTTCCAGCGTTCTGTTGAAGCACTGTTCATTGCCTAATGCGGCGACATACATTCTGGCAACATCTTGTTCCGCAAGCATTTGCGTGATGGTGTTGCCATCGCCGAGAATCGGGAACATATCGATTTTCTCGACAATCGGCTCACCGCGATAGTAGAGTTCGTAGAAGAATCCGCAAGGGCGGAAAATGGTGTAGGTCATGCCACACTCGCGCAGTTTTTCTTCGGTCATTAGTTTTGCCCACACGAAACTATATCCAAGCGAATTTTTTGGGAAGAGGGTTGAAGTAAAAATGAACTGTTTGACACCTGCGGCTTTTGCGGCATGTATGACATTCATTTGTCCGTAGTGTTCAGCATTGCCGCGCGATTCTGAAGTTCTATTTTCGCCTGCACTGACACACGAAATCACATAGTCTATGCCGTTGCAAGCCTTGCGCAGACTGTCTTCGTCCATAATATCGCCCTGTGCGATTTCAAAGTCAGGCATATCTTTAGTCTTGTGCAAGGATTTCGGGCGCACTAATCCACGCACATGAAACCCTTTTTCGTTCAAGAGCGGCACAAGTTGATGCCCCAACACGCCGGTTGTGCCAACGATTAAAACTTTTTTGTTCATCGTTATTACTCCTTAAAATGTTGTTTGAAGAAAAAGAACTGAATCATTATTAGCACACAGATTGAACGGATTTTCACGGATTCCCACCGAAAAAAATCTGCGTCTTATCTGTCCAATCCGTCCCATCCGTGTTCTCTCATTATGCGTTCATTTGTTTGCGTTTCAACACGATTTTCACTTTTTGCATGATGGCTTCGTGAGTGAGTCCATATTTTTCTAAGAGTTGGTTTGCTGTTCCCGATTCGCCGAATTTATCCATCACGGCGACCATCTCAATCGGCACAGGGAAACTTCGCGCACACACATTTGCGACTGCGTCGCCAAGCCCCGTGTTGATTTGATGTTCTTCGGCGGTTACGATTGCGCCGGTTTCTTTTGCCGCGTTCAAAATCGCTTGCACATCAAGCGGCTTAATTGTGTGCATATTCAGCACGCGCACGGAAATGCCTTCTTCTTCTAACTTGTATGCCGCTTGCAACGCACGCCACACCATCACACCGCACGCAATCACGGTTACATCGCTTCCTGCATTGAGTTCAATCGCTTTTCCAATTTCAAATGGAATCTCATCAGTCGTAAAATCGGGGACGGCGGGGCGACCAAAGCGCAAGTAGGTTGCGCCGTGATGTTTGTAAATGGCTTTGACGGCGCGTTTGGTTTCGCTAAAATCCGCTGGCACAACCACCGTCATATTCGGCAGTGAACGCATTAAGCCAATATCTTCGAGAATTTGATGCGTTGCGCCATCTTCGCCAAGTGTTAAGCCTGCGTGCGACGCACAAATTTTGACGTTCTTTTCCGAGTATGCGACCGATTGCCGAACTTGGTCAAAACTGCGCCCTGTGGCAAAGTTTGCAAACGTGCCAATGAACGGAATTTTGCCCGTTGTACATAGCCCTGCCGCAATACTGGTCATGTTAGCTTCAGCAATGCCAACATTGAAGAAACGCTCTGGATACTTTTCGGCAAATTTTTTCATGCCAACCGATTCGGTTAGGTCGGCACAAAGGGCGACGACTTGTTCATCGCTTCCGATTTCAAGCAAGGCTTCGCCGAAACCTGCGCGTGTGGCTTTATCGCCGCGTGAGTGAAGTTTTGTGTTCATCTTGTTTGTGATTTCAAGAAGGTCAACTCAATGAAGAATTTAATGAAGGTCAAATATAAAGAGACCGAAGTCGTGCCGAAAAAAAGTTTCGGACAGAATTTTCTGACTGACGACAACATCTTACGCAAAATTATTGATGCCGCTCGCCTTTCGCCTGATGATACGGTGCTTGAAATCGGTCCCGGCTTCGGCGCGCTCACCAAGCACATTGCCAAGATGGTTCCGCACTTCACGGCAGTTGAGTTAGACAAAGAGTTAGCGCATTTCATTCGCACCGAATTTCCAACCGTAAATTTGATTGAGGGCGATGTGTTAGACCTTTCACTCGCGACGATTGCGCAAGGAAAAAAACTCAAAGTTTTGGGCAATATCCCCTACGCGATTACTTCGCCGATTCTCTTCAAACTGCTTGATGAACGCGCCCACCTTTGCGAAGCCATTTTGCTGGTGCAAGATGAAGTCGCACGCCGACTTTCTGCAATACCGCACACAAAAGAATACGGCATTCTCACGGTTCAACTGCAAGCCTTTGCGAAGGTTGAGTATTGCTTCAAGGTTGGGAAACACGTCTTTAAGCCGCAACCGAAGGTCAATAGTGCCGTGATTCGTCTTTCCTTTCAGCCTGAATTTTCACAAGTTCCTGCCGAGTTAGAAACTGCGTTTCGTCTTTTGGTTCGCCGTGCGTTTGCCATGCGAAGAAAGACTTTGGAAAATAACTTGAAACTTCACTACGACCTTTCAGGCGTGCCTTTTGATTTCAAACGGCGGGCGGAAGAACTTTCAATATCCGAGTTTATTGCACTGACTTTGAAACTGCATCATCGGAAAGTTGCGCCGAATTATTTGCCCCAACATCAAGGTAAGTAAAAACGGCTGGAATTGTTACTAATGTGAAAAGTGTTGCCGCAAGCAATCCGCCAATGAGCGGCGTAGAGAGCGATGCACCAAGTTCCGAGCCGCTGCCGATGTTGAAAAGAAGTGGAATAATTCCGACGACGGTTGTAACAGTTGTCATCACAATCGAGCGCAAGCGTTTAGAGACACCAAGAAAAATCGCCTCGTTTCTTGAATAACCATTGCGCCGAAGTTCAACAATAAAATCTGTCGCAATCACTGCATCGTTATCGACAGCACCGACCATAATCACCAGCCCAATCAGCGAAAGTGCATTGTAACTTTCACCGACTAACAGCATGAATAGAATTGCACCAATGATAGCAAGCGGACTGGTTAGCATAATCACAAGTGGATATAGCAAAGATTCAAATTCCGCCGCTAAAATCATATACACTAAAAGGAGTGAGAGGAGTAGAATAATTAGAAGACTTTTAAATGAAGATTTTACTTCTTCATTTTCACCGCCAATTTCAAGGCGAACCCCCACAGGTAAAATTCCCGCTTGTTTGATTTGCGTTTCAATTTTTTCAACAACACTTGTTGCTGAAATACCTTCACTCACATTGGCTTTCAGCACAATTTGATTTTTGCCATTTTCACGAAATCGCTCGCTGTAAAATTGTTGCGATTTAATTTCCACTAACTCTCGCAGTTCCACATATCCCGAAGGCGTTTTAATTTTTTGTGAAAGCAATTCTTCTAATGTTTTCGCTTGTTCATCTTCTATGTAAAGCGTGAGTGAAGTTTTTTGAATCGCATCTTGAATCAGGGTTGCCGAGTAACCACTTGTTGCGGATTCAATTATGCGTTCAACCAAAGCAGGCTCAATGTTGTACCGTGCAAGGGCTTCGCGATTCAGCGTCAGCAATAGTTCGTTGCGTGCCTTTTCCAACCCCGACCGCACATCTCGAATTTCAGGTATGCTTTGAACAAGCGTTTGCACCAACGGCGCAGTTTGTTGCAATTCAGCAATGCGGTTTCCAATCAATTTAATTTTGAAATCATCTTTTTCAGGGCGAAAAATTTTTTCAAGTGTTGTTTGTTTGCGCAGAACTGAAAATTCAACCGGTATTTCTTGCGATTGTGCGTGCAGGATTCGGCGCAAATCTTCAATCAGCTTGGCTTCATTTGCGGTTTCGGTCAGAGCGATGTCCAATATGGCAGTGTTTGCCGTATTTGTTTCGTCAAGTGAAAAAATTGCATCGCTTTCTGAAATACGCCCGATTTGTGCGAGTGCCTGCTCTACGTCTTTTTGCTCTAAAATTTTTGCGGTGAGTCGTTTTACGGTTTGCGTCATTTGCTCTAACCTGTATCCGCTTGGAAATGTGAGTGTTAGTCGCAATTCTTTTTGCGCCAACTTCGGCACTATTTCTGTTGGAATCAGTGTTCCTAATGCTAATGCTATCAATAGAATCGCAAATGAGCCAATGACTACTGCATGCCGTTTTGCTAAAATCCATTTTAATACTCGTTCATACAGGGCAATAGTGCGTAATTGAATATCCAAGCGTTTATTCAGAATTGCATTTGAAATTTCCGAAAGCCGTAGAAATCGTGTTGAGAATGCCACTTCTCCAAATCCCCAATTCAGTAAAGTTGGCACTAATGTAACGGCAATCAGCAGTGATGAAAGAAGAGAGAATGTCATGGCTAAACCCATATCTCTAAAAATTTCTCGTGCGATACCATCTGTGAAAATTACGGGCAGGAAAATAGCGACATTCGTAAAAGTAGAAGCGGCGGCGGCAACATTAATTTCCTTTACACCTTCAATAATTGCCTTTGTGCGCTCCATGCCTTCATCGCGCAAGCGTGAAACATTTTCTATGACGATAATTGCATTATCGCCAAGCATTCCAATTCCGATTGCAATGCCTGTCAGTGAAATGATGTTCAGATTAACGCCGAAGATGTATAGAAAAATAAAGGTTAGAATAATCGATATTGGCGTTGTAATTGCAATGACAAATGAATAACGCAGTTCGTTCAGAAAAAAGAACAGCACCAGAAACGCCAGCAGTGCGCCGATGTAAATCGCATTAAGAATGTCATCTATTGAGCGTTGAATAAAAATAGATTGGTCAGAAACAACTGCGATAGAATACATTGGCAATTCTTTACGCAATTCCTCCAATACTTTTTTAACTCTTTTAGCCGTCTCGACCGTATTGGCGGCGGCTTCTTTACGAATAGCAATTTGAACGGTCTCCATACCGTTAAATAGTGTAATCCCTTTTGGCTCTGCAAAGTCATCGCTTACGCTTGCAATATCTTTAAGTAGAATTTCGCGCCCATCTTTGGTTCGTGCAATGATTACATTTGCAACATCGCTTGGTGTTCTCAATGCGCCTTCTAATCGCAGGGGCAAGCGAAAATTACCTTGCCGAATACTTCCGCCGGGCAAAATAATATTCTGGCTTGCAAGTTCTCTGGCAATGTCGGGAATTGTAAGTTTTAGTGAATTTATTGCGTCAGGATTTAGCACAATGCGAATTTCGCGTGAAGGTGCGCCTAACACGCTTGCTTGTGCCACGCCCTCCTGTTGCTCTAACCGCCGTTTAATTAGAGCTTCAGCCACTTCGGCGATTTGGCTTTGCTCATATTTTGTAAGTGCGCGCAGGGAATCTTGTTTTGGCGTAATTACTATCATCATAATTGGTTCGCTGGCAGGGTCAACTCGCAGGATTGTTGGGCGTTCTGTTTCTTTGGGCAATAATACTTTAAGGCGGTCTAATTTTTCGCGTGCGTCAATAAACGCATAGTTCATGTCCGTTCCCCAGTAAAAATCTACTTGCACAAATGCAACGCCCTCACGTGTTAGTGAGCGGATATTTTTTACGCCTGTCAGCGTGTTCATCGTCTCTTCAATGGGAATCGTAATCAGTCGCATCATTTCTTCAGGGGAAGCGTTTTTATAGGTAGTTTTAATCGTCAGGCGCGGCGTAGAAATATCGGGGAGAAAATTCACGCTTAATTTTTGAAAGCAAATAATGCCTACAATCATCGCCGAAATAAAAAACATCATGGTTGCAATCGGGCGTTTGAGGCAGGCTTCGGCAATGTGCATATACAGGCTCGTTTAAGGTATTCTTGAAATTGGCATATCGTGAGAGAGCGTAAAATTATTTTCTATAATCACTTCTTGACCTTCCTCGAGTCCTTCTACAATTTCAACTTCTTTGTCATTTTCCTCGCCCGTTTGAACATAATGCCATTTCGCAAGTTCCTTTCCGTCAGGTTCTTTTTGAGCAACGAAAACAATTTTTCGTCCATCTCGCTCTACGATTGCTTGTTTAGGCACAGCGAGGCGGTTTTGAAAAAATGCCGCTTCAATCCAAACCGTTGCATACATTCCAGGTTTAATTCTAAACTGTGGGTTTGCAAGTTCAATAATCGCTTTTGCTGTTTTCGTTTCTGGTGAAATAATAGGGCTTACCGCCGTTACATTTCCGAATAGTGTATCCTTCACAAACGCATTAAATATCATTCTGGCACGATTTCCGACTTTAATATACGGCACTTCTTTCTCTAATATTCCAACTTCTACCCGAATGCGCGAAATATCAACAAATTCCATACATGGCTGACCTGTGGCAACAAATTGTCCTTGCGCGACTTTTATGCCTGATGCAAAGCCCTCAAACGGCGCACGAATCACTGTATTTTGCAAATTGAGTTCAGCGCGCAACAGTTGCGTTTTCGCTCTTGCAAATCCTGACCGTGTGCGCAAAATATCATCTAATTTTTCTCCCGATAGAATTTCTGAAAATTCAACTTCTTCACGCAATCGTTCTACCTCTTTTTCTGAAATTTTACCTTGATGCTTGCCCCGTTCAGCCTCTTCTAATTTACGGCGCATGTCTTCAAGGTTATTTTTATTTCGTTCTGAAGGTGCAAGTTTGGCGTAATCACTTCGCTGAGTGACATAGTCGCTTTGTGTTTTGAGATATTCTTCTTTGGCTTCTTGCAATGCAATGCGGAATTCTTTATCACTAAACTGTAAGAGCGTATCGCCTGTGCGATAAAATCCGCCTTCCTTGGCGTTCAGGCGCAAAAGTTCAGCAGAAATACGTGCAGAAATTTGAACCCGACGCATCGCTTCCGCAATACCTGTGGCAGAGACCGACTGCACCAATGTTTTTCGCTTTACTGGTGCGGTTCGCACACGAATCGGCTCGATGCGAATTTCAGGCAAATTTCGCTCTTCTTTGGCAGTTGCTTCGTCACTTTTGGTGAAGACCTTGTAAGCAACTCCTAAAACCAAAAGGAGCGAAATTGAAGCAAGAATAGTCTTTGCTAAATTTTTCTTCATTTTTTATTATCCTTATTACTTCAATTCTTTCAATTCTTAACCTGCGCAATGAGTTATTTCAATTGCTTTTTCTGACAATATAAATAGAAAAAATCATCAATACAACATCTTGAAACAGGCTCATCGGTGTCAAAACTCTTTCCCAGAGAAGTGAAAAACAAGAACATTTTGAAGGAATATTATTTACTAACAAATATGATATAAACCCGCTGAATAGAAAAAGAAGGGAAAGAATAACTATCGCAGTAAGTTTCCTGAAATTTGAAACCCAAATCAGAGTCGCGAGAATCATCTCCAAAATCCCCAACAGAATTCCAAATATGACTATTTCGGAGTTTGTAAATTTCAAAAGGAATGGCATAGGGCGAATTGACTTCAGAAAGCTATCCGTATCAAGAATTTTTCCTAATCCGGCAATTAAAAATGTCAGAGATAAAAAAGTAATACAAAAGTATAAAATTATGGATTCATTTTTTAGAAACTTCTCTAAGTTTTTTGACATCAATATCATAAACAAAGAATTTGGTTAACTCATTCTCATTTAGATTTGTTATCGCATAAAGTTTATTATCTTGAACATCAAATGACTTTATAAAGGCTGAAAGTTTTGCTGAACAGAGATATTTTCCATCTTTTTTTGAGAAAATGTTAATGACTTTTGCATTTTCTGTGAAAAGAATGTCGGTTAGAGACTTTACTTCTCCAAGTATTCCCCCGAGTATAATGCAAAAATAAACTCGTCATTTGTTCTTACGTCCAAATTCACAAGAATAGTGGACTTCGGATCCGTAGAGTAAGTTGTTTTATTACCGCTTTTTTCAAAATATGGCTTTGGAATCGGAATCGAGATAGGCGTATCTGCAATAAATAACAGTGAA
>Ga0308390_1002123_pt1 | contig 12309 bp, 7 predicted proteins | sample Hotspr2Sample149_FD_202358 | JGI IMG/M metagenome (GOLD analysis project Ga0308390, IMG submission 202358) | Hot spring phototrophic mat microbial communities from Mushroom Spring, Yellowstone National Park, Wyoming, United States - 20040719_149 ...
CGTTTTCTGCGGATCGTGGCCCGGCAGGCCGACCGGCTGGACGCAATCCTGGGCGACCTGCTGACCCTGTCGCGACTGGAGGAGGGCGACGCGCGGCAGGTGATCGAGATGGCGCCGGTGGCTCTGCGTCAGCCGGTGGAACACGCCCTGCAACTGCTGGAATCTCGGGCGGCTGGACGGGGGGTGCGGCTGACCGTTGAGGGGAATCCGGACCTGATGGTGCGGGGCAGCGCGGCGCTGCTGGAGCAGGCGGTGGTTAATCTGGTGGATAACGCGATCAAATACAGCAACCCCGGGGGCACGGTACGGGTGGAGGTGACGGGAGAAGAAGACGGGCGGGTTGCCCTGCGGGTGTATGACGATGGGTGTGGTATTCCGGAGGAACACCTGCCGCGGCTGTTCGAGCGGTTTTACCGGGTGGACAAGGCGCGCAGCCGAAATGAGGGGGGGACGGGACTGGGGTTGGCCATCGTGAAACATGTGGCGCTGGTGCACGGGGGAAAGGTGGGGGTCAACAGCAAACTGGGGTCTGGGAGTGTGTTTTCCGTGCTATTACCGGGACACGTTGACGGAGGGGGGAATTCTGAGGGGCTGCCCGAGACGGCTTCGGAGGATACCCAGGCGGTATCCGGTTAAGGTGGAAATCCCGAATCGGGACGGTGCGTTGTCCTAAAATGGGACTGAAGCAGGTTTTTTGAGGGGTTTTAAGTTTTTTGGAAACAGATATTCTTATATAAAAACTTTATTTTCAGGTACTTATATTTTATTTTCAAATTGGGAAGAGAGGTGGCATCGCGTTTGCTACAACACAAAGCGGCATACAGGCACAAATACAGTTCCACATGGGTGGCGGGGACAGCAGGTCCCCACCGGCGGCGGGTCCGGTTGAGGCGGCGCCAGCAGAGGTAGCCAACGGGGCGGCGGAGCGGGGAAGCTCCGCCGCCCGCCTGTTGTGGGGGGCGTAGGCATAGCGTATTGAGCGTTTTGTGGCTTTTCGCATGTTTGTCCGCTGAGCAGAATGGGATTTTTATGCCAAGTTCAGCGATCATCGGCGGGTGTGGCCGTTCCGCAGGGGCAAGTGGGTGGTGTCCCGGTGATCCGGAGGGCTATTTTTTGCCCGATCGGGAACCGTTGTGCCTGCCGATGGGGACGGAGACGGACGGGTTGCGAGGTTGGTGTTTTTGTCCTGTTGAGGCGTATAAGGGCTCGAGACGCGGTCTGGCGCAGCAGGTTTTGCAGAGGAGCATGCCGCGCCGGCGGTGTGGGGTGGGGGTGCTCCGGCCGGGTGGGCGGACAGTGAGGGGAGTCGGTCCGCGGGCGGGGTATCAGGGGAGCGGTGGTTCCGGTCGGGCTTTTCGGGCAGGGCCGGGCCTTTTGGCGGGATGAGCAGGGCTGGCCCGCCGGCCGGGGCGTCCAGGGGGCGGGTGTCCGAGGCGGAGGCGGAGGCTGGCCGCCCGGTTCGCGGCTGTTCGCGGGGTTCGACGGCTGAGGCGGGCGGGTGCAGCGGGGGCGCCGGGTTGGCAGGGTCCGCGCCGGCAGGTCGGGTTTCGGGGTGGGGTGGCTGGGGTGGTGTTTCGGCGCGGAGGAGCGATTCGAGGAGGGCCATGGCGTCACGGCGGGCGCGGGCGGCCTGCCGGATGAGGGCGGCGGAGGGGAGGGTCTGCTGATCCTGATCGAGGGCGGTCAGCAGTCGGCTTTCGAGGCGCGCTGCCAGGAGCAGCATGACGGCGGCCTGAATCCGGCGCAGGAGATGGAGGGGATCGCCGTCGGCGGGGGGCAGCACCTGGTCCAGAAAGGCCAGGATGGCGTGTATTTCGGGGTGATCCGGGGCGCAGGCGGCCATGAAAGCGGTCTGGGATGTCATAGGGGGTGCTCCTCAGATGCGGTGGAACCGGCAAGAGCGGTGAGCAATGTGCCTCTATTTATATAGGCATTCTGTTGCGTCGCGCAGGGGGACCGGAGGATGGGGGCGACAAATGCTGTGTCTTGGGGTGGGAATTCGGGCATGAGGAAAACATATCGAATATATCGATCATCCATTGGGGATACCTATGGGTTGAGTGAGGGACGCCGCGGCGGCTGCGCCGGATATTTTCCGCGGGCAGGATGGCAACAGTCATTCCGATGAAACCTGGTATTCTCGGTAGTAACATCCTTGGGGACATGGATGGAAACAAAGATATTTTTTTGAATCATCGTGCTGGGATCGTGTCAGGGGGGGGTTACTGGAGATTCGCGGGGCGGATGGGGTATTCTGATGGGGATGGCGCGGAGCAACCGTTGGACCATTCCGAGGCAAGGAATTCCCCATGAGCGATACCCGGCGAGAAATTATTCTGTCCGGCATACGGCCGACCGGCCGGCTGCATTACGGCAATTATTTTGGGGCGATCCGGCATTTTCTGCGGCTGCAGGAACAGGACACCGCCACGTGTTATTACTTTGTGGCGGATTATCACGCTCTGACCACGATCACCGAACCCACGGATATCTACGCCAACACCATCGCCATGCTGCGGACCTACGCGGCGTGCGGTCTGGATCCGGTTAAATCGGTAATTTACCGGCAGAGCGACCTGCCGTGCACGGCGGAACTGGCCCTGCTGCTGGGGATGATCACCAACATCGGATTTCTTGAACGGGGCACGACATACAAGGACAAACTCAGTAAACTGCAGGAAGATCCGAAAGCGGAGGGCAATCCGCTTTCCTACGGTCTGCTGGGCTACCCGGTGCTGATGGCAGCGGATATCCTGATTGTTCGGGCGGACACGGTGCCTGTGGGAGATGATCAGCGTCAGCACGTGGAGATGGCCATGGACATCGCGCAACGGTTCAACAGCCGGTTTGGGGAAACCCTGAAGGTGCCGCGTCCTGTGGGACGGGACGCGCTGCGTCTGCCCGGTCTGGACGGATCGGCCAAGATGGGTAAAAGCGACAACAACACACTGGACCTGCTGGACGATCCTGAAACAGTACATCGGAAGATCCGGGCGGTGCCGACGACCACCGAGCCGTTGCCGCTGGACACGGACAGCGATGATCCGGATGTCGTGATTCCCCGGATGCCGGCGGGGGTAGGGGTGCTGTACCGGCTGCTGTCGCTGCTTGCGCCGGAAGCGTACCGGGAATTTCTGGAAGCCTACCGGCAGGGCGGCAAATTCTACGGCAAACTGAAACAACGGGTAATTGAGGAGGTCAACCGGTTCAACGGGCCGATCATCGAGCGGTATCACGCGCCATGGAATACCCGGGACTACGTGGAGGATTTTCTGCGGGCCAACGCCCGACGGGTGACGCCGGTGGCGCTGGAAACCGTGGAGTCCTGCCGGGCGGCGATGGGGATCGGCCGGTCCCTGTATCGGGCGTGAGGATAAGGAGGCCGGAAGTCAGGGGCCGGGCGTATCGGCGGTGTGGTCCGGCTGGAGACGGGCCTCGCGAAGGATGGGCAGAATACTGTCTGCGACGAGCCGGGCTTTGTCGTGAATGGACCACAGGCGCATGTGGCAGTAATCGGTGTAGCGCTCGACGCCGCCGCTCAGACGTGGAGCGATGTCGAGGATCGGCAGGTGGTGTTCCGCGCAGTAGCGGCGCAGGCGGTCATTGTAGCGGTCCACGATCCAGCAGTACTGAGTCAGGGTAAGGCCGCGGCCCCAGAACTGGGCATGCAGTCGTTGTTCAATCATCGCGCGCTCTTCGGCGGAGATGTCGGGGTTCGGCCGGGCGAAGGTGCAGAACGCAAGGTTTGCCCCCTTGTGACAAGCGGCGTTCCGCAGGATGTCGTAGTGGCGGAAAGTCAGGTCCAGCGCGCGGTCAATCTGGGATTCATTCCACACGATGGTGCGGTCGAAGAGCCGTCGGACCAGCACGGAAACACCGGCCAACCGGAGGAACAAGGATCGCGGCAGGCCGGATGAGGCCGAATCGGCCTGCCGCGTGGCCATGACATGTTCCATGTCGTTGACGAAATTGTGATGGATGATCAAGTCCGGATCGAGGGCCAGGTAATCCTCGGTATGCTGTGCCTCGCCGAAACTGTCCAGGGCGACGATGCCGGCGTTGACCACCTCGATGGGACGGCCGGTCCATTTTCGCAGGTGCCGCTGTAACAGGGCGGGCCAAGTGAGGGCGTTGTGATCCCCTTCGTAGGTGGTGGAGCCGCCCACACACACAATCCGGAAGGTACCGCCGGTTTGGGAATAAGGATTTCTTCAGACCGCCAGCCCCGACTGTTAATCTCTACAATTGCCCCGGCTGCCTGCTTTACGCCGGGGCGCAGCGAAAACCACAGTTCCTTCCAGATGGAAAGCCGGACAATCAGCAGGTATCCGCTCCGCAGGGAGGGCATGGCGGCAGGGGACTCGATCCGCGAAAAAGCGAACTGGAATACGGTGAGACCATGGGGCTGGGGCAGGGGAACCGGATATTCCCGGAACTGCCAGAAGGACGGGGCGGCAATATCCAGCCCCATGGCAGCATCCCGGGCCGCTTCACGGGGGAGGACCGCATCCAGAGGGGGGCCGGGCTCAAATCGTGCGGCATAAACCGCCAATTCGGGAGGCATATCGCGGGGAACCACAAGGGTATGCATCTGGTGGTTTTCGTCGAGAAACAGCAACACCTCTTTATGTTCGTCCGCCCGTTGCTGCCACGTTTCGAGGGTGGAGGCGCTCAGCAGTTCCTGCCACGCCCGCTGATCCTGATCGAAGGCCACCTGCTCCGCCCCCAGCACTTCGCGCAGGATGTTTTGATTTCGCGTTACAGTCAAGCCATCTTCGTAAGCGTAATGGTGCTCCACCGCGGATACCCGCCGGATGAGGCGCCATTCCGCGAATCGTGCCCAGGTTTCCAGGGCAATCAGCCCACACCCGCCCACAGCATCGGGATGATCAGGTTTTTTACCCGAATCCGGATCATGGAATACCTCGGAGGCGATTATAACAGGACGGTGGCCGGATCAGAGGGTGGTGTCCTCGGTAGCCGTGATCAGTGGCGCGAGGGCTTCGGCGATCACCCGGGCCTTGTCGTCGATGGCCCAGAGGCGCATGTGGCAGATGTCGGTATAGCGTTCGATGCCGCCGGCCAGACGGGGGGCGATGTCGAGGAATGGGGCGTTCCAGGCGACGCAACGGGCGCGGAGTTCGCGGTTGTAGAGGTCGACGAGATGGCAGTAGGCGCGCATGGTCAGCCTGGGTCCCCAGATCATGTTGAGGATGCGCCGGTCAAAAAAGGCTTTTTCCGCCGGAGACAGGATTTCCCAGGCGGGCCTCGCGAAGGAACAGAAGGCGACAGGCACGCCCTTCTGTTCTGCTTCCCGACGGAGGGTGTCCATGTTGGCGAAGGTATAACGCAGTCCTGCCCGCAGTTCGGTGTCGGATGGCATGGTCCACAGGTCCAGATATCTTCGGACAAAGGTGGAGTGGCGGGCCATCCGGCGCAGGATCCGGCGGGGGGAGAACGCCGGTTCAGCAGCCTCGGCGTGGTCCAGCACGCTGACCACATCGTTGACGAAATTGTAGTGCAGGATCAGGCTGGGCTCCAGCGCGAGGTAATCGGCGGCGTGTTGGGCTTCGCCGTAACTGCCTATGGCAAAGATGCCCGCGTTGACCACATCAATGGCTGCTTTTTCCCGGCGCAGGTGCCGCTCCATCAGGTTGGGATAGGTCAGGGCGTTGTGGGGTCCCTCGGCGGTCGTGGACCCGCCCACGCACACGATCCGGAACGTGCCGGGCGGTCTGGGAAGTATCACCTCATCATCCCGCCAGCCGAGGCTGTTAGTGCGGAAGTCCATGATATCCTGATGATGAATGTTCGGCCGGAAAGTCAGCCAGAGTTCCCTCCAGATGGACAGACGGATGACGCATAACACCGCCGAATCGGACGCGGCAGGCAGCCACACCCACTGCAGCACCTCCGGCGGAGCGTTCTGGTGAAGGGGAATGGGATATTCCCGGATCTGGTGTCCCGTGGCGGTGTCCCGCAGCGCGGCTTCGGCATCTGCCATACAGTCTGGCGGCAGCATGTCGAACACCCGAGCGTCAGGCGCGCATCGCTTCAGCCACGTTTCCGGAAGGGGTGAAACCACGGAATCCGGAATGACCCGGTCTTTTACGCGTCCGGATGTGTCCAGAAAGAGAAAGAGTTCGCCACAGGTGTCGGCCCGTTTTTTCCAGACCTCAGCGTCCGGTGGATGATTCAGCAGTTCGCGCCACGCGCGGAGATCGGCATCCGTATCGGGCCAGCCGCCGAGCACCTCGCGGGCGACAGCCTGATCCCGTTCCGTCCATTCCGGGCTGGCGTACAGACGGCTCTCTATATCCCGGGCCAGGAGATCAGCCTGCCGGGCCTGCCATCGGGCCCAGGTTTCGAGTCCGGCTGCCAGCAGAACCAGCCATAGCCCGCCCATCAGCGCGAGGGCAACCCATCGGGCACACCGCGCTCCAGCGAACCTGCTCACCGCGCCTGGGAGGAGAAAATGAGCGTGAACAGCCGGTAAACGGCCTCGATAATGCTCAGGATCTGCAGGATCGTGTCGAGGATGATTGTGAGGCTCTGCGCGCGCGCCGGCAGACGCCTGGGTGGAATCGGGCTCATAACAGGTTCTCCCGTTTCGAGTTCGTAAGACATTATACTCCGCTACCGCCATCCGAACCCGGCGGCGCCAGGCCGAGAAGTTCGCGGAAGTATGTGGCGGTGCGCCGGCCTTCCATCCAGGTGGCGTAATCGGCGGCGGTGACCTGACCGTTGGCGATCAGCCGTTCGCGCAGTCCGGCGTCATCGATCAGTTCAAGAATGGCCCGTACAATGTCGTCAGGGTCCTCCGGATCGATCAGGAGGCAGTTCCAGCGGTGTTTGGCGTACTGAGTAATGCCGCCTTCGCGGGTCAGCACGGCTGCCGTACCGCAGGCCATGGCCTCCAGACCGGGCCGGCCGAACCCCTGGAAGGTGGAACAGTCCAGGAGGATCAGCGATTCATTGAGGGCCCGGGCGACCTCTTCCATCCTGCCAAGTTTACCGTAGTATCTGACAGGAAAGTCCAGGGCCTGGGGATTCACACCGTCCCCATACAAGGCGAGGGTGAGATCGGGACGCAGCGCGTGCAGCCGTCGGTAAACCTCGCAGACTATGGGGAAATTCCGCCGGGCGGAGGAAGGACGCGCCAGACTGAGAATCTGCTTTGGTCTGGGATTGCCTTCATCGTGGAAAAAGTCGATGTTGAGCCCCAGGGGAATCCGGCGCACCCGGCCGCCATAGGGTTTGAGTTTACGGGCCAGCCACCGGGTTTTGACAATCTGATCGGGAATCAGGTAGTAGGTCCGGTCGGCCAGTTGAACGAGGTCCGGGCGCTCACCGGTGTAAAAGTCCGGCTCGAAATCCTGCACGAAATAGACCGCGCGCAAAGCAGGACGCAGTTCCCGAAGTACCGTGACGGGGTAGACCGTTTCCCAGGCCGTGGCGACGACCAGGTCACATTCAGGAAAAGAGCGCACCATTTCTTCCATGGAATCGAACCGCCAGGGCCGGAAGTACATGGGAAACATCCGGAACATATCCTCATCCACCCGGCCGTAGGTGGCAACATTGGCGTCGAAACCGTTGAGGAGGAGTTCATTCACGACCTGAAGCACGGAGATGATGCCGCCGTACAGCGCCACCGCTGGCAGTACGTAAATCACCCGGGGCCGTGAAGATGGGCCAGAGAGGGATACAACCTCGGAAATCCGCGGCGGGTCACCGGCTCGGAGGGCGTCAATCCGGGCGCGGATCGCAGACGCTTCGAGCGCGCCGGATCCCGGACGGGGTGCGAACGCTTTTGGCAGGGCGTCGCTAAGGGGCTTGACCGGATTGTGCCGCTTCCACCAGGTTTCGGCCTCCGTGAAGGCGCTCTGCCACCGGGCCATGAAGATTTCCCGGTTGCGGCGCATGTTTTCGTTTCGGCCCTCTTCCTGGAAACTGCCCCAACCATGGTGGAATATATACAAACTGTCGTCAACCACGACCCGCCAGCCGCGGGACAGCGCGCGCATGCAGAAATCGGTTTCTTCCCAGTATCCGAATCCGTACGCTTCGTCAAAGTCGCCGATGTCACGCAGCAACTCCCGCCGGATGGCGAAGAAAAAGCCGGAAGCGTTGCGGATATCGGGCCATTTTCCCGAGCCAAGGCGTTGGACCGCATCGGTCAGCGAGTAGATGTTCGCTCCTTCCGGAAAGGGAATCCGGGTCCAGTTGGCCCAGGTGGAGACGGGGTTGATCACGCCGATTTTCGGATCCTTTTCGAAACCGGCAAGCACCCGGCTCAGGGCGCCCGGTGTCAAAAGGGTATCGGAATTGACCAGGATGACCACGGGCGCTTCCCCCTCGCGGAGCCCGCGGTTGACAGACTGAAGATAACCCAAGTTCCGGTCATTGCGCAGGTAACAGGTCTGGACGGTATCTGGAGGAGAGGACAGCAGTTCACGCAGTATCGCGCCGGTATAGGCGTCGCTGCAGTCGTCCACCACGATCAGGCGGGAGGGGACATCCGCATGAGCCAGGATACTGCGCAGGCATGCCCGGGCGTGGTGAGGGGAATTGTAAACCGGTACAACCAGATCGACAACGGGATTCATAACCTGTTCCTGTTCTCCACCGCTTCCCGGTATATTGCCGCATACCGGGCGGTGATTGTCTCAGGTTCCAGTTTGGCGCAGCGCGCGAAACACATATAGCGCAGGTGTTCAGGCCATGGACACTTTCGGGCGCGCAGGATGGCTTCAGCCAGGGCAGCAGGGGTGTTCGGCGTATACAGAAAGCCATTGTCTTCTTCAAAGACATATTCACCGAGACCGCCCACGTCAGGTACCACAGCGGGTACACCATAGGACAACGCGAGGATCACGGAACCGGAAACCCACTGGTCTTCGAATGAAAAAACGGCGAGGTCCGCGGCGGCGAGGAATTCGGGGATCTCTGAATCACCCAGTTCGCGGGCCTCCAGATGGACACTGTTGTCCAGACGGTCTTGCAGTTTCCGGAGATAGGCGGCATCCGGGGCACGGCCAGCCAGCAGCAGCCGGAGGTCAGGGGCTTCCCGGCGCGCTATGGTCCAGGCCTCCAGCAGACGTTCCAGACCCTTGTAGGGTTTAATTTCGCCGACCTGGCAGCAAACGAAGTGGGAGTCATGAAAACCGAATTTCCGGCGGGCGGCCGCGCGGTCTTCGGGCGGGCCGTAAATGTTCATGTAATGCGGATGGGGGATGTGAACGATTTTATCAGCCGGGGCGAACTGCCGCACATGGGGCAGACCGGCTTCGCAAAGCACAATAACGCGGTCCATCAGCGGTATGGCCCGTTCCGTGAACCATCGGTCTACCTCCAGAAAGGCGCGGTTGTGTGGCCAGGGATTGTGAAAGGTATGTACCAGGGCGGCCCCCGCCGCGCGCAGGGATTCGATGCGTCGCAGCAGGGATTCGGCCCGCTCGCGTACGGTATTCACGTCAGCGTCTTTAATGTGGTAGAAGGGGTCTAACTGATGCAGGTGCACCACGGGGGGCAGGGTCTGACGTTCCCGGGCGAAGGCCTCGGCCTCATCCCACTTCACCGTGAAGCGCACCGGCCAGTGCCATCGGGTCAGTTGGTCGGTCATGATGGTGTAAAAGGGATTTCGGGGCCGGGGCGGAGTGAACTGCAGTAATCGGGCCACGGGCTCCGGCGGGTCGGGTTCAGCGGGCTTCGAACGGACAGGTGCAGATGGGATTCGGGCGGGAGGAGCACTGGGCGAGGGAACAGCCCCCCCCGTTTTCAGGCGGAAAGGCGCCGGTGGTTTGTCTGCTGCACCCTTGCGTATCGCATTGAAAGACGCCCAGTGGACGTTCAGGAGCGGCGGCATAGGGGACGGGATCTCGGGAAGCCAGAACCGATGAACCTGTCCGACCAGGAGCGATCCCAGCCGCCAGCGTTTTGACGCGGTCAGCCGGCGACTTTCCAAGTGCATCCGTTCATACAGCGTATGAACTTGCCGCAGTTCGCTGTCCAGGGCGAATACTTCACCCCGAAGCCGGGCCGGCAGGGTGCCGCAGTGCCTGGCCCACTCGCGGGGATCGGCCAGAATACTCCGGATGTCTCCGGTGGACATCAGTTCTTTTTCCCGCTTTTGATAGGTCTGTTTCCACTTGCCATAGCGGCGGATTGCGTCTTTGATGCGGATAACGGCGGTAGGCTGGCCGGAGTTGCCGCCACGGTAACGGGCGACCCATCGTGCCAGCCGGTTGCCGATCCGCCACCGCCAGGAGGACAGGAATCTGGCGTAGGATTTCGCGGCCAATTCAAAGAAATTGATGGCCACGCGTATCTGACGTTGGAGTTCATCTCTTCTTTGCAACAGAACGGATGCATCAACTATCGCAGGGAGGTGTTTAAGCAGTTCTGATTTAAACTGCTCATGTTGTTTTTGCAACCCGTTGTGTTCTTTAAGTAATGCTTCGTGTTTTTTTTGTAGGTCCCCGTGCTCTGTTTGTAATGCCTTGTGTTCCTGGTGTACTTGTTCGAGTTCCGATTCCTGTTTTACCAGGCGTTCCCGCAGACGGGTAAGTTCAGATTCTGCTTCCTCCTGCTTTTTTTTGAGATAGGCGATATCAAACCGGCGCTTTTCCAGTTCAACCAGTACACGGCTTCGCTCGCCCTCGAGGGTCCGGAGAAGCAGGTCCGCGCGGGATTCGTCGGGCAGGGTATCCAGCCATGGTCCCAAATCCGGATATTTCCGCAGGTGCTGGTCACAGCACAACACGCCCAGTCCCGAGAAGAAAGGCAGTACCCGCAACTGCCAGCCATCCTGCGGGTTTTCCGAAACGAAATCTTCGGCCGCGGTGCGCACCCCGTTGCGTTCGCCGCCTTCGGTTTCCGCGTTGCAGTAGTTGGCGTTGCAGCCACCCTGTTCGGCCAGTGCGAGGTGTCCCGGCAGGATGCCCGCGCGTCGCCAGGGTTTGCGGAAGGTTTCGGGAATCCGTTCGGGATCGTAGTAGAGGTCGCGTCGGCCATAGGGCCAGTCGACATCGTGCAGGAGCAGGATGGGAGGCATGGTGTTTGCTTCGCGGCTTCTGGCCGTCAGGGTTTCGAGTTCCGTGTGGACCGTGTACCAGTTGTGGTCTCCATCGATCAGCACCACATCGACGGGCGGCACCGATGCCAGGGCTTCCGGGCTGAACCCCTGGATCAGTTCGAAATGACCGCGATAACGTGCGGCACACTCCTCGATGTTGAATCGGGGAAAGGGCTCCACGACATACAGCACGGCTCCGAACCGCTGACACCAGGGCAGCATCTTCAGGGTGTGCTTGCCTTCTTCCGCGCCGATTTCCAGGATCCGCCGCGGCTTGACCAGGTCAAACAGCGGCCAGATCACCGGTTCCCAGAACAGGTGCATGCCTTAAATCTCCTGTTTATCCTCCGGACCGAACGCATCCATGTGGACGCCCGATGTCCATGGACTGCGTTATTAAAAGCCTAACATATCAGCGGTTTTCGCGTGTAGTGGAGGTTTCCGGAGCCATGTCGGTTGATTGGCCAAGCTGTTGCAGATTGGCCTGGGCGGCGGCATGGGCGGGATCGAGGGCGAGCGCCCGCCGGTACGCAGTTTCCGCCTCCTCGAGACGGTTCTGCAATTGCAGGATCCACCCGAGGGTGTTCCATGCGTCTGCATTGTCGGGGTTCAGTGCCAGCCCCTGCCGCGCGGCCGCTTCCGCACCGGCGTAATCTCCTGTCTCCAGACGGATCCGAATCAGATTTTCCCATGCCTTGCGGTAACCGGGATCCCGTCGGATGGCTTCCAGAAAGGCCTGTTCTGCCTCGGCGGGCCGATTCAGGCGTGACAGGATCCAGCCGAGGTTATTCCATGCGTTGGGCCAGCCGCTGAGGGCTACCGCGCGCTGGCAGGCGGCCAGGGCATCATCCAGCCGACCCATCTGTTCATAGGCCGCGGCAAGGTACAGCCAGGACCAGGTATGGGCCGGATTCCGGGCTGTCGCGCACTGCAGTTCGACCGCGGCGGCCACCGGTCTGCCGGTCTCAAGCAGGGCAATACCCCGGTGGAAATGCCAACGGGCTTCATCGGGCCGGTATTCGGCCAGAGGTAAGTGGGTCAGGATTATGCCGGCCGGTATCAGCACGACGGTCCAGACAGTCCACCGGATGTTACGTTTGCAGATACTTGTCCGGAGTCGTTCCACAGCACCTCCCGCCAGCAGACTCAGCGGGATCATCGCGGGTACGCGGTAACGTTCCGCCATAAAAAACGGCAGCACGGACAGAAAATGACCGAGCACCAGCAATATA
>Ga0308390_1002128_pt1 | contig 12292 bp, 8 predicted proteins | sample Hotspr2Sample149_FD_202358 | JGI IMG/M metagenome (GOLD analysis project Ga0308390, IMG submission 202358) | Hot spring phototrophic mat microbial communities from Mushroom Spring, Yellowstone National Park, Wyoming, United States - 20040719_149 ...
CCGCAGTCAGTTTGAAATCGGGGTAGGTATCGACCGGTACCGACACGCCGCCGAGAAGCGTTACCAGGTGTTTGTACATGACGAAGTAGGGATCCCCGCATATTACTTCGTCGCCGGGATTGATGGTGGCCATCAGAGCCAGAAACAGCCCTCCGGAAACGCCTGAAGTAATCATCACGTTCCGCAGGGTCACACCGAATTTCTGCTCGTAGTAGGCCGCGCAGGCTTCGCGCAGTTCATCAATCCCCCAGGTCTGGGTATAACTGTTGAATCCGGCGCGAATCTGACGGACAGCCTCTTCTTTGCAGATCTCATCCACGTCATAATCGGGCTGGCCGATACTCAGGTTGATGGGGTCTTTGATTTTGGCCGCCAGGGCGAAGATCTTCCGGATACCACTGGCATCGATGCGGTTCATGCGTTCAGCGAGGTAAGTCATGGGAGATCCCTTCCTGTTTATATCAGAATTTTCCGTTTTACAGATGGTTTTCGGCGCCCGACATGGTAAAAAGTGTGAATTTCCGTTGTGGTAACATTATCGCGTTAGGTTATCATTGTACGCGGTTTCATGATCTGTTCACAATTCACTCAACGGTCATTAATGGTCATTTACGGGAGGCATGCCATGTCAGAGTTCTGGAATGACGCGGGTTCCCCGTTCCATCCGGTCAGTGCCCCGGATTACCTGCCGGAACCGCAACTGCGTCAACTGCAGTTGCATCGCCTGAAGGTTGTGGTACGCCGGGCTTACGACAACGTTGAACTGTTCAGAACGCGAATGCAGGAACGCGGTCTGACGCCGGATGATATCCGGTCGCTGGAAGACATCCGGAAACTGCCATTCACGGTCAAGACGGATCTGCGGGATACCTATCCCTTCGGACTGTTCGCGAGTCCCATGAACGAGGTGGTGCGTCTGCATGCCTCCAGCGGCACCACAGGCAAGCCGATCGTGGTGGCTTATACCCAGGAAGATCTGAAGGTTTGGGCTAGCGTGATGGTTCGGGCATTTGCTGCATGCGGTCTGGACCGTGGAGATATCATCCAGAATGCCTACGGCTACGGCTTGTTCACGGGTGGGCTCGGCGCGCATTATGGGGCTGAAGCCTTGGGCGCCACCGTTATCCCGATTTCAGGCGGTAACACCGACCGGCAGATCATGATTATGAAAGATTTCGGCACTACCGCCATCTGCTGCACCCCGAGTTATTTCCTGCGGATTATTGAACGAGCGAAGGAAATGGGGGTTGACCTGAAGTCGCTTCCGCTCAAGGCTGGAGTGTTCGGCGCAGAACCATGGACTGAAGAGATGCGCAAACGCATCGAGGCGGAAACGAACATCAAGGCCTATGATATATACGGGCTCTCGGAAATCATCGGACCGGGGGTCGGCAACGAATGCGCTGAACAGAACGGTCTGCATATTTTCGAGGATCATTTCTATCCCGAAATTATTGATCCAGAGACCCTGGAGCCGCTACCCGATGGTCAGGAAGGCGAACTGGTGCTCACCACGCTCAGCAAACAGGCCATGCCTATGATCCGTTACCGGACCCGGGATATCACGATGATTTATCCGGAGACCTGTCCGTGCGGCCGGACCATCCGGCGGATCCGACGGATTTCCCGCCGCAGCGATGACATGTTTATCATCCGCGGGGTTAACGTGTATCCCTCCCAGATTGAGGAAGCGCTGCTCCAGGTGGAAGGTACGGCGCCTCACTACCTTATTGTACTCACGAACGACGGTACGATGGATGATGCCGAGGTTCGGGTGGAGATCACACCGGAGGTCTTCAGTGACCGAGTCGGTGAGATGGAGACCCTGCGGCGCAAGATCAGCGCGGCCATCGAACGCATCGTGAATATCCGTATCAACGTGCGGCTTGTTGAACCCAACAGCCTGCCCCGCAGCGAAGGCAAGGCCAAACGCGTGCTGGATGAACGCAGAAAGTAACACCAGTCGGCCCTAACCAAAGGAAACCCGGAGGGTTGAAAGATGAAAATCAAACAGATATCGATGTTTCTGGAGAACAAACCCGGACGTCTCAGCGAACCCTGCCGCATCCTCGCGAACGCGGGAATCAACATCGTGACGCTTTCTCTGGCTGATACCCAGCAATTTGGGATACTCCGTCTGATCGTTCAGGAATGGGAAAAAGCCTACCATCTGCTCAAAGATGCCGGTTGTGTTGTGAACCTCACGGACGTGATCGCCACGGAAGTGGAAGACCGGCCGGGTGGCCTCGCCAAAGTGTTGGATGTTATCGAAGAGGCTGGCCTGAACATCGAGTATATGTACGCCTTCACATTCCGAAAATATGACCGGGCTGTTCTGGTATTCCGGTTCAATGATCCAGATGCCGCCATCGCAGCATTGCAGGCCCGGGGCATCAATGTGATTGGTCCGGTGGAACTTTACGGAAACAGTTGATTTTTTGCGTAACCGGCAGTCAGCCGCGGGCATGGAGAGTTGCGATGAACCACTTTGTGGTTGAAAACCGGTTTTGGGACGCGGAAGCGGAGACCATGCCAAGGGTTTCCCTGGAGGCACTGCAGTTGACACGCCTCCGGGAAACGGTTGCCCGGGCCGCTCAGGTTCCTTTTTATAAGAGACTGTTTGAAAAAGAGGGCATTACCCCTGACAGTATCCGTTCTCTGGACGATATCCGGCGCCTGCCATTCACCACCAAGCAGGATATGCGGGATAACTATCCGCTCGGTTTATGTGCCGTGCCGCGGGAACAGCTGATCCGTATACACGGCTCGTCAGGAACAACCGGTACACCCACCTTTGTGGGGTATACCCGTAAAGATCTGGAGACGTGGTCCCATCTGTGCGCGCGATTTCTGGTGGCTGGAGGGCTGCGGCCGGAACATGTGGTGCAGGTCAGTTTTGGGTATGGTCTGTTTACGGGAGGATTTGGCCTGCACTACGGCATCGAGAAAGTTGGCGCAGCCATCATCCCCGCGGCATCGGGAAATACCCCGCGGCAGATTATGCTGATGCGGGATCTGCAGCCTGACGTACTGATTTCAACGCCCAGTTATGCCTTGAACATCGCTGATGTGGCACGGTCCATGGGCATGGATCCTCGGGGACTCAGCCTGAAATATGCCCATTTCGGCGGCGAGATGTGGACCGAGGACATGCGCGCGGAGATCGAACGGCAGTTGGATCTCTTCGCCTTTAACAACTACGGCTTGAGCGAGATTATCGGTCCCGGCGTAAGCGGTGAGTGTGGTCTCCGCCAAGGCATGCACCTGCAGGAAGACCATTTCCTGGTGGAGTGTCTGGATCCGGACACCCTGGAACCGGTTGGCGATTACGAATACGGTGAACTGGTTATTACCACGCTGACCCGTGAAGCCCAGCCCATGATCCGTTACCGGACCCGGGATATTGCCGCGCTGGATCCGTGTCCCTGTCCCTGCGGCCGGACGGGTCGCCGCATGAGCCGGGTCATCGGGCGATCCGACGACATGCTGATTATCCGGGGGGTCAACGTATTCCCCTCCCAGATTGAGGAAGCGCTTCTGAGCGTGGAAGGCGCGTCCCCCCACTACCTGATTGAGATTGACCGGCCGGGTGCCCTGGATGAGGTTACCGTGAAGGTGGAGGTTCAGCCTGCCCTGTTCTCGGATAAGATGAGTAGCATGCAGGAGTTGCGTGACCGGATTGAGCGCAAGATCCATGCCTATACCGGTATTCATGTGGTTGTGGAACTGGTCGCGCCGACCACGCTGGAACGTTCTACCGGCAAGGCCGTGCGCGTGGTGGATAAACGGGGAAGACTTGGCTGAGGCCCGCAACTGAGGAATGATCATGAAGTACTGGCTGCCAGGAGTGTGGATTTCATGTCTGATAATGATGGGATTTGTGGGATGTGCCACCCGTTTGCCGGAAATCGAAGGGAAAACGCCGTCTTCTGCCCCGGCTGCGGCCTTTCCTGAAACGGAGCAGCCCGCTGTGTCCGAAGTGGGTGAATCGGTGCTTTCTGTGGATGAACTGGTGCTCGTGCCCCGTCCGCGCGCTATTCAGCCCGCGGCCGGCCGGGCAAAACCGGATGTACCAGTAACCCGCAAGGTTGATCCGGGAGTCATTCCACAGCCTCAGGGATACCGACTGGAAATCCGACCCGACGGCGTTCAGATTACCGGTCATGACGATGCCGGGGTCTTTTACGGGGAGCAGACCCTTCGGCAGATTCAACGTCAGTGTACTTCGGGGAGAGCACTGCCCGCTCTGACCATTGACGACTGGCCGGATTTTCTGAATCGCGGGGTCATGCTGGATATTTCCCGGGACAAGGTACCCAGCATGGATACCCTCCGGATGCTGGTGGACCTGTTCGCGGAACTGAAGTACAACCAGTTGCAGTTGTACATGGAGCACACATTCGCCTATCAGGGCCATGAAACTGTCTGGAAAAATGCGTCACCCATGACGCCCTCCGAGATTCAGCAACTGGACGGGTGGTGCCGTGAGCGGTTTATTGAACTGGTTCCCAACCAGAATTCTTTCGGTCACATGGAGCGGTGGCTGAGTCATCCGGAATATGCCCATCTGGCCGAACGTCCCGGTTCGAGCGATCTGTGTCCTGTGGATCCGGCAAGTATTGCTCTATTGCGAGACCTTTATGCCCAGTTACTCCCTAATTTCTCCAGTTCCCAGTTCAATGTGGGGTGTGATGAAACCTGGAGTCTGGGTCAGGGACGCAGCAAAGAAGCCTGTGACCAGTTGGGCAAAGGCCGGGTGTACCTGAATTTCCTGACGCAGATTTACACGCTGGTGCAGGAACACCGGCGAACCATGATGTTCTGGGGGGACATCATTCTCCAGCACCCCGAACTGATTCCCGAACTTCCCCAGAACATCATCGCCATGGTGTGGGGATACGAGGCCGACCATCCCTACACTGAGCAGTGTCCAAAGTTTGCCGCATCCGGAATCCGGTTTTACGTGTGTCCAGGCACATCCAGTTGGAATTCTCTTCTTGGCCGGACCTCCAACGCCCTGGAAAACCTGCGTAATGCCGCTCGGAACGGTCTTGCTCACGGCGCGCTCGGATACCTGGTTACGGACTGGGGAGACAACGGCCACTGGCAGTGTATTCCGGTGTCTTTCGCGCCTTTTACCTATGGCGCGGCACTGTCCTGGTGTTACGAGAAGAACATGGATCTGGATCTTGCCCGGGCACTTGATGTCCATGTATTTCAGGATGCGGCGGGGTGTATGGGCAAAGCAGTCCTGGACCTGGGAGATGCGCATGCTCTCACCGGCGCCAGCATCGGCAATTCCACGGTATACTATAGTTTACTGCTGAACGCTATAGAGGGTACGCCCCGAAAAGGATCCCTTGCTGCCCTCACGCCGGAGAAAGTCGAATCTGCTATGACGGCGTTGGCTCAGGGATTGCGGCAGGTGGAATCCGCCCGGATGGAGCGGCCGGATGGTGCTCTGATCATTCAGGAATATCAGGCGGATTGCGCCTTGGCCCGGACGGCCCTCCTGCTTGCCCGGTACCGGCTGCGCCACAATTGTGGTACCTCTGCCCTGCCTGCCGCGGAAAAGGCAGAAATACTTCGGCAATTGGATGCCGCAATAACCCAGTTGAGGACGGTATGGCTGGCCCGTAATCGGGAGGGCGGTCTGGCGGACAGTATCGGACGATTGGACCGGCTGCGGGAACGACTGGCCCAATAATAAGGTTATGTTGCGTTGATTCTCCCTGTCATGGCAGAATATTTAGATTGGCAGGTGACAGCGCGGGTGTGTTTCATAGGCTAAGGAAACTGTACATGCTTCAGGAATCTCCTAAACTGTTGAGTGGAAACGAGGCGGTTGCCCTGGCGGCGCTGCATGCCGGGGTAACGCTGGGTACAGGATATCCGGGAACGCCTTCAACTGAAATTCTGGAAAACTTTTCGATGCTGGGAGGTCATGCCCAGTGGGCGCCGAATGAGAAGGTTGCTTATGAAGTCGGACTGGGTGTGGCGTTCGGCGGCGCTCGCGCTTTGGTCACCATGAAACATGTCGGGGTGAATGTCGCGGCCGATCCGATGTTCACCTCGGCCTATACCGGAGTCCGTGGCGGGTTCGTGTTTGTCTCTGCAGATGATCCCGGGATGGCCAGCAGCCAGAACGAGCAGGATAACCGCCGTTACGCCAAAGCGGCCGGTATTCTGATGCTGGAACCATCAGATGCCCAGGAAGCCTATGAGTTTACCCTGCGGGCCTATGAGATTTCGGAAGCCTGGCGGTTGCCTGTCATGCTCCGGATGACCACGCGGGTGTGCCACAGCAAGAGTGTAGTGCGGCCGGGCATGGTGGCAGTCAAGCCGCCCGAACCACCCCATTTTGTAAGAGACTTCTCTTCTCTGGTCATGGTGCCGGCGTTTGCCCGCCCGGCGCATCGACGGCTTCGGGAAAAACTGGCCAAGGCTGAAGAGTGGAATGAGCAGTCGGGGCTCAACCGTAAGATCATGAAATCCACCGAACTGGGCATCATCACTTCCGGGGTCTCATATCTGCATGTGCGCGAAGCGGATCCGAATGCCAGTGTGCTCAAACTCGGGATGACCTATCCTCTGCCGCGGCAGACCATCAGGCGGTTTATTGAGTCTGTGGATCGGTGTGTGGTGATTGAGGAAGGGGATCCATATCTGGTCGAAAGTCTGCGGTATGAGGGGTGGCAGGTGGAAGGCAAGCCTGACATGTACCGTTTCGGCGAGTTGAATGTGACCCGGGTGCGCCGGATTCTGGCCGGCGACACCTCACCGGAGCCTGTTCCGCCCCGGGGTAAACCGCCGCAACTCTGTCAGGGTTGTCCTCATCGGATGACCTTCGCGGTGATGAAAAAATACAACTGTATCGTGGCCGGTGATATCGGTTGTTACACGCTCAGTGTGCTGCCGCCCTTTGAGACCATAGATTCCTGTGTGTGTATGGGTGCCAGCATTACAGTCGGATTGGGACTGCGGCATGCCCTGCCTCATGAAGAAGCCCGGAAGGTGATCAGTGTGATCGGAGACAGCACATTTGTGCACAGCGGTCTGACGGGCATTGTCGAAATGGTTTACAATCCGCCGGAGACCGGGCATATCGTGGTGATTCTGGACAATGGCACCACGGCCATGACCGGTATGCAGGAACACCCGGGAACAGGCAGAACCTTGGACCATGAACCGACCAACAAACTTTCCTTTGAACGAATTCTGGAGGCAATGGGGGTTCCTAATGTATCGGTAGCCGAAAATCCCCCCGATTTTGAATCCGCGCTTAAAGAGGCTCTAGACCGTAATGAACTGAGTGTGATCATTATGCGCCGCACCTGCCGACTGGCCGAACCGAAAATTCAATTGTATGAAAAGGCCGCGGCCCGGTGTGACAAACCGCAAAATGGCACGCAATCGTGAGGATTTCCGTAATGAGTAACCGTAAAGTAACCAATGTCGTTATTGCCGGTCTGGGTGGACAGGGGGTGATTCGCGCGGCCAACATTCTGGCCGAAGCCGCTTTTCTGACGGGCCATGATGTCAAACAGAGTGAACTTCACGGCATGAGCCAGCGAGGCGGTTCTGTAACCAGTGATGTGCGTTTTGGGACTGAGGTGTTCAGTCCCATGGTGCCCACGGGCGAGGCGGATTTTCTGATGGTATTGCATCCCACTCAGATCGAGAATAACCTGTACCAGTTGCGGGAAGGCGGGGTTCTGATTTCCACGCGAATGATTCTCGAAGAAGGAAAAGAGCCGGATGCCCTGGATGCGGATGACACGCCCCTGACTTCCCGGAACTTCAACGTGGGGCTGCTGGGCGTCCTTTCCCGCTATCTCCAGTTTCCGGAGGATGCCTGGCAGGCAGCCATCCGAAAGCACCTTCCCGAAAAGGTGCACGAGCAGAACCTCAAAGCCTTTGACTATGGCAGATCCCTTGAGGTAACAGCCTGCTGAGGGGACTGCTTCTTTCCGTCAGGCAGAGGGTACGCCGGGACCGTGCCGATCAGGATGAGGGTTTCCCTGTTTTTTCTCTCAGGGTCTGCTGGAAGCCCTCCATGTCGTCCAGCCGAAGCATGGAAATGGTTGCCACCCCCAGCAGATTGAATTTCGGGGCAAGGGCCCGAATTTCAGATGCGGACTGTTCCACGCATTCGAACCGCAGCACGTGCTTGCCGGCTTTCAGATCCAGGGTATCCAAAAATACCCAGCGGAAGTCCGCTCCAGGAGCGTTCAGATTCAGGGGTTTGCCCAGTGGCACTCCATCGAGCAGGGCTCTCCATGTACCGCTCATTACTGTGTGGTACAGCACCGCGTCAAACCGGTATCGCCCATCCTTTTCCGCGGACAGGTCGAACTCCAGCCAGGCTTTCGCGATGGCAGGGGCATACATCACGGCTGGATCGGCAGGCAGGATCAGGATTGGCGGTTCGCCGCGGTAAGTGAGGTCTGCAGCCTTGAATATCCGGTAAGGCGCGATACGCTGGGCCGGAGGCGGCAATGCCTCCTCCAGGGCGGCTGGCGGGGTCTGGTACCAGAACGCGACGGAACTGTACCAGTCGCGGCGGTTGAGAAAACCGCCCACCTCAAAGTCTGTGAGGCTTCCCCGGTCGTTGTATACGCTGCCCCGGTGTTCTATCTCCACGCGGAGAGAAGTCTGAAAAAGTATGAGGTCCTGAACATGCCAGCGATACGCGGTTACCCGGTCACCGGTCACCACGCCCTCATAAATGGGCACACCGTTCCAGGGCGCGCAGAACTCCCGGAATCCCCAGGCATCACAGAAGTAATCCTCTGTTCCCGTTCCCCGCAGGCGCGGCTGGGGCTCTCCGTCAATGTAGAAGAAATCATCACCCTCGCCAAACCATCCCGTTTCCATCTGATGCACTGACAATACGGTGCCCACGTACTGTCCCCGCCCCCGGATGTCCGCGATCAGGTAGTTGCCTTCCACCCCAACCGGGTGTTCCTGGCGGTACATGGCGTGGAAATACAGGGTATCCTCCGGCAGACTTTCCACCTTGATCCAGTCGACATAATAGTAGAACGAATCGACCTTGATGTCGGCATCATTGGTTACCGTGATCCGGATGGCTTTTCGGAAGGGCATGCGCCAGAAGCATTGACGGGAGCGACCCGCGGAAGTTACCGTTACGGGTACGGAGATGAGATCCCGCCATGCCCCGTGGCCGATACCAAAAAAATCCCCCAGCGGGGCGATTACGCTTGGCTTTTCCGCGTGATCGTAATAGACGCGCAGTACCAGGTTCCGCCCGTGGAAGGGATCCATCGTGCCCACGGTATTCCAGATGTGGGTGACGATGCCCGGTCCTTCCGTGTCCAGCAGAACCAGGGTCTCTCCCGGAGCGATGGATTTGGCGTCACCATTTTTCTGGAGATCTTCGTGCGAACTGCTGGCCCGCTGTGCCAGACCGGCAATCGGGCGGGTCAACTGATCCAGTAACTCTCCTCCCCCATTTCCTCCCGGTTCCTGACCCCCAGCCATTCCGGACGCCGACAGTAAGGCTATCACTCCCGCCCATATCGTTATCGTCACCCTCGATACTTTCATCTTTACCCCTCCTGGTCAGTTTGCACACACCGCTCCAGTTCTTCTACCAGTCCCGCGAAATGCGCCATTGCCGCGTTGACCGCTTTTTTGCCTGATAAGTCTACGCCGGCGGCTCGCAACTGATCCAGCGGATAGCCCTGGCCGCCTAACGCCAGAAACGCCAGATAACGGTCCCGGGCTTTGGGGCAGCCCGAGAGAATATCCCGGGTGATGGCTATCGCCGCCGAAAGCCCTGTCGCGTACTTATACACGTAAAACGCGCGATAGAAATGGGGGATCCGCAGACATTCATACCGCAACTGAGGATCGATCCGCATGGTGGCGCCGAAGTAATCCTGAAGCAGTTTTTCATAGGCGGTCGTGAAATACTGCAGGGTCAGCGGCTCATCCCGCTCGGCCCGTTCATGAATGACTTTCTCGAATTCCGCGAACATGGTCTGACGAAAGATCGTACCCCGGATTTCGTCAATTTCCCGGCAGATAAGAAATGCCCGGTTCAGCGGGTAACGTTCCCGCTCCATAAGATAGTGATTCAGCAGCAGTTCGTTAACGGTAGATGCCACCTCCGCGACAAAAATAGTGTACTGACTCTGGTGATAAGGCTGGGCACGGCGGCTGAACCATGAATGCATGGAATGTCCCGCCTCGTGGGCCAGGGTAAAAACACTGTCCAGCACCTTGTCCCGGTAATTCATAAGAATATACGGCGGACTGTCATAACATCCCGATGAAAACGCGCCGCTGGCCTTACCCTGGTTTTCATACCGGTCCACCCACCGGTCGCGCGTAAGTCCCTGCCGCAGTACCTGAGTGTATTCCTCCCCCAGCGGCTGAACAGCGCGGCAGATCAGTTCCACGGCTTCTTCGTAGGGTACAGAGCGGCGGGAAATGGGGGCCTTGATCACCGGGACATAAAGATCCCAGGGTTCCAGTTGAGGCAGTTTGAGCAAACCGGCGCGAAGCCGGTGGTACCGGAACAGAGCCGGCAGTCCGGAGCGGACCGACCTTACGAGGTTTTCATAGACCTTGACGGGCACATTGTCCGGGAAGAGCGCCATTTCCAGACAGGAACCATAGTTGCGGCAGCGTGCCATGAAACAGTCCTGCGTAACCGAAGTGGCCAGGATGGAAGCCAGTGTATGCGCGTGGGCCTCAAACTGGTTGTAATAAGCCCGGAAAGCCGCTTTACGGACCGCCCGGCGAGGTGATTCCAGAAAGACCCGGTAATTGCCGTGAGTCAGTTGAACCGGCTGCCCTTTTTCGTCCTTGATGGTGTCGAAATTGAGGTTTACGTCTACCAGTTGATCGAAAATCTGGGAAATCATCTCAGCCGGCCGGGACTGCAGCGCGAGCAGATGTTCCTCTTTGTCTCCCAGGGTGTGTGGTCTGAATCGCAGCGTCTTTTCCAAAAACTCCTGATATGGAGCAAGGCGCGCGTCAGCCATCAATTGTTTGATGCGCTCCGGTTTTATGGCCATAAGTTCCGGAGTGATATAACTGGTTAATGCTGCAAGTTCAGACTGTGCGGCGATGGCCCTCTGGAGCATGTTCTGCCCCGGCTCCGCCCCCTGATCCTCACTGTAACGCAGATGCGCGTAGGTAGCGAACCGGTCCAGATCCCGGCACAGTGAAAACAGCATGTCCAGGCAGTTCCGCAGCGTGCGGGCATTCCGGCTCAGTCTGCCCCGCCATTGCTGCATCTCCGGGATGCGTTTCAAAAGGGCCGAAAAGCTGCTTTGCCAGGCCTCATCTGAGGGAAACAGCGGGGTCAGGTCCCACCGGTATTCAGGGGGAACCTTATCCCGGACCGGGAGGGTAATCGGCTCATTGGTCATATGATTTTCTCCTGGGTCATGCCTTAATTAGTGGGTTGGTATATCCTTGGCGACATATCCGAAACTTCTGGGTGGCGCCTGAAAGGTTCCATTTTCCAGGGGTACGGCCTGACCGGTGTACTGGTCGCCTTCGAGGCGGTTTTCCTCAAAGAGGTACGCGGTGGCCCGCGCCGGTGTTGAAGCAGTTCCAGCCCTTGCTGACGAGTGGGCGGAGGTTCTGGAGTCCGGTGGAAGGTCTGGTACTTCCACGGTATATGTTCGGTCAGCGGGATTGACCCAGAAGATAACCCGCTTTCCCGCGCATACCGCTCGGATGGCTTCTTCAGGGTCTGTTTTACATGGAAACACCGGATCTCCCGCTTCGGTCAGGCGGGTTAGCGTGGACCAGGCGTAATACACCGGTTTCGGCCGCCAGTTTTCATCTTTGAACCGCCACAGGCCGTATCCCATGAACAGCCTGGGATACCACACGTCCTGCAGACACCATAGGCTGATTCCTCGAACCCCCTGGTTCATGGCATCAATCGCGAATTCCATGGTCCACAGGGCGTAATCATAGGACTCCATGATCGGGTTCAGATTCACGGTGGACCGGTGGTCCTGAAAACCGAACTCCGTCACGGCAAAAGATTTTTCCGGGGCCCGATCTTTCAGGGCGGTCAATCGGTTGGAGAGGTAATGCCGCATGATCCGGTTGCCGCTGGCGTGCTGCACATAAAAATGAGACGCCATGATGTCGCAGAGGTTCAGGTACTCCGGGTCTTCCGCGCACTGCCGGAACCAGCCGGCACCCATCGCGTCATCACTGCCCACAATGCCTATCTGAAGACCGCGTTCCCGGATCTGTGCCGCGACCAGACGGTGCAGGGTCTTATACCTCTCAAAGT
>Ga0308390_1002135_pt1 | contig 12257 bp, 10 predicted proteins | sample Hotspr2Sample149_FD_202358 | JGI IMG/M metagenome (GOLD analysis project Ga0308390, IMG submission 202358) | Hot spring phototrophic mat microbial communities from Mushroom Spring, Yellowstone National Park, Wyoming, United States - 20040719_149 ...
AACTGCTGTCGTATCGTTGTCTGTGTCATTTATCCCACGCGCTCCGCTACGTTGAACCCAGTGCAGCGATAATTTGCAGCAAAAGCTGTTCGATCTCGTCAGTGTTTGCGCCGCCGTCGCCTTCCAGCAATTCTATGATCCTATCCAATCGTTCTAGCACTTCTCGCATCGGAACCCCCAGGAACAGATCACGGATATCAAGCCGAACGCGCCGCGCCTGTTCGCTTGGTAGAGTCAACGACAGCGTATTATACGCCCGCGCGTCACGCAGCAGTTTATGCCAGAAGTTGCGACGGATCGCAACCAGGTAGTAATCATCCGTGTCGTCTGGATACTCGTTATCGAGCGATACCGGTTCACCGTCTCCAGGCGTCGGGTTATCGATGTTGTAGCCCGCGCGTGAAGCATAATCCCGTACTAAAACCGAATGCCCCCACAGATCGCGCGCCAAACCCGAATCCGCTTCGGGAACCCACATCGGGTAGGCGTCCAGTTCTGTTCCGTCAACCGGATCAACGGCGCGGTGAACGAGTGTCGCAATGCCGCGATCCCTACCTGAGGGCACCTGAGAATCATACGGGAAACGTCGCAACACATCAACGTGCGTGATTTCCGCATCGGAAAGTGCACGCAACGCCTCAACGAACGCAAAAATTGCGGTCTCGTTCGGAGACCGCAACCAAGCGCCCGTATACGATACCGTACCCGAAATGTCTCGAAACCAGACACGCAACCGCCACATATACGCATATCACGCAAGTTTACGAGTGGGTTGACGCTTCGGCGTTGTGCGTACATACGACTCGTAGGCGGCCGCAAGTGCATCGAGCGACACGCCGCGCGAGTCGGTAAAATCGCCCACAAAGTCGGTCAACAGTACCGCCCGCAGCACCAAAAACTGTGCAGAGTTGCGGTTGAGCGCGCCATCAGGAAGAACCTGACCGGTGGCAATACTCGGAATATCGATCCTTGTTTTATACGTATCCGCCAACCAAATTGTGCGCCCCTTCCTTTCGACACGGCTACCGCCGCCCGCGCCGGCCGGCGCGTCTTCCGTCCAACCCCTTGAAATCGTGTACCCCGTTAGTTGCGCATTGGAGATATTGCGTAAAGCACCAGCGAGCGCATTCGCGCGGGCAATCACGTCATCAATGACGATTCCCTGCCTGATATACGCTTGCGTGGTTGCTTTGCTACCGGTCTCGTCTTGAAACGTGTACGTTACCGTGTAGACCGGATCGGGAACTAATGCCATAACTTCACCCCCTTTCTTTCGCAGGTCTTGTGACAGAACCTGTCACATTTATTGCCTGGTCGAATCGTACAGCATTTGTACGAATATGTCAAGATATTCGGGGCGCGCCGCGAACAGTTTTTTGAGCGCCGGTATTACCGAGCGCTCAACCCAGATAATGCGCCGCTGTGTCCAGTCCTCAAGCGCCGCAACATCCTGGTGGTACTCCTCGACATCGTTAAGTGCGTCACGCACGATAGCGAACGTGAACGAGTCGATCATTGATCGAATCGCGTGAAGATACCAACCCTTTAGCCCGCCGCCCCGAAGCGCGGTAAATGCCTTTTCCGCATAGTCGTCACGCAGTTGCAGTTCAAAGCGCACGTATTCCCCTACTTCCGGCGTTTCGCCCGATTCGGCGGATTTGTTATAGATACGCAGGCGCTTATCAGATCGAGGTGATCCGACATAGAGCGTACAACCACGATCCCGTACCGGCGCGATCCGAAATGCCTGGTAACGCGCCGAAGGATCGCAGGAGCGGATTAACAAATCGGCGTCACGTGCTACGAAAGTCGTTTGCACGTCAATGCGTGCAATCGATAGCGTTTCCAGTCGTGGGATCGCCAAGGCCGCCGCGTGCGCCGGTGACGATGTGACGGAAATCATCACACGCCTGCTATCGTCACCTACAAACGCGCGCCTTGATTCGGCGCACCAATACCCGCGATACCCCAAATGCTTACCCGCTTCCGCTTTCTTGATTACCGCGCCCGCAATCGCGGGCAAGTGCGGCTCAACTGCAACCAGATCATACGTGGCTACCAGATAGTCAACACGCAGCGTTGCCATTGATTCACTGCCTTTCATTGCACATTCGTGCACGACAAACACCTGAACAGACGTTCTACCACCCTGTTAGATGCAGGTGGTAGAACGATTGCGCTACGCGCCCCACGACGTACCCGTACCGATACCCTGACAGACCTACCGCCGATTGCGGATCGAGAGCGAGCGGATAAGGCGCGGTGTTCGCCACGCCTTACCTGATACCGTTTAGCGTGTGGCTATCCACGCGCTGATCGCGCGCTCTTGCGCCTCGTGCAGATCAGGCGCGAAACCTGCAACGACAGCCCCGCCCTCTCTCTCGACGCGCCAAAACCAGGAATCCCACCGCCTGTCTTGCACGACAACAAGACGCGCCCCGTCTTCTGCGATTGCCTCGTACCGTTCGGTTCGCCCGTCAATCCACTGAAACTTTGGAATCCTGATCATCTTCATTCCCCCTTGCGAGATTGAGTCTGAAGTATCCCCGATACCCGATCTTATCGCGATCCAAGCCTGAAGCCGAAAGTTCCGCCATCACGATCATCCGAATGCGCTGCATTCGGTCGGATCGGGGATCGGAAACGACTTGTTCAAGCGCGTCTCGCATATACATCAGATTGCGAAGCGCCGGAACAAGCCCCCTGTTTCCAAACCGATTCCGTTGACTGCGATATGCGGCAATGATTGCATCAGCAGTAGCGTATGCCACGGCGTCTACATCGCCGCCGGTCTCCTTCTGCCAGCGCCAAATACGTTCAAAAAGCCCGTGAACGTCAAACTTGTCAGTTAAACATTTTTCTACCATTTCCACACCTCTTGTAGCGCGTTTGCGAGCCGGAAAACGTCATCAAACGTACTCACAACGCGGTAACGAGTCCAGTTCGATTCGTTGAGCGTGTACGTAGCGTATCCGTAATTCTCGACGTAGTGAAAAGCAAAATCGTAGTTGCCCCACCAGCGACATAAAACAATGTTCTGGTAGAACATCTCGAAAAACTGCGTTCCGCCACGTCGGATACGCCAATAAAGCGTCAGAGGAAGGTTGTTTTTATCAATCTCTTCCTCTGCGTACTTTGCGTACTCTGCTTGTAATTTCCCGTAAAAATCTTCAAAATCCCGCTGTTTCGGAAAAAACACGTATTGGTACAGATGTTCGTGATCGAGCGAGTAGAACGAATGTTTTACGTCGATCTGAAGCAAGCAAGGTGATGAGACATTGATGCGCATATAGAGCACTCCTAATCAAGCACGATATAGGGCTTGTAAACCGCGCTGGACGGTTTACAAGCCCTAACGGTTTAGGAAGACAACGATTGAATGAGCGACAGCAGACTATCGGAAGCGACAGAATCGCGATTCGGCATATGCGCCAACCAGAAGCCGCTTCCAGCGCGCTCAATGACGCTATCGCGATAGAGATAATGCAAGCGTCGTGTTAGATGTCCATACGGCGCGCAAACGACCAAAGCCAAGCGATAGAAGCGCTTGCGTGCCGTTATCTCTATATCACAATAGCGCCAAACCCATTCACTTGCCAAGTGCTCTTGAGCGACGTTTTTAGCAAGCGCGTGCAGATATACGTCGCTCAAAAATACATCGACAGATTGCGATGGAATGCGATAGTAATCGATTGACACGCGCGCCGATGGGAATGATCGACGCGCGCGCGGCTTGTACGCTGGAATGTCGAAATTGTATCGATCTGGATACGAAAGCACGGCATTCATTGCGCAAACTCCCTAATGATTCTGTTCAGAATTGAGCGAACATTAGAGAACTCGCACGCAAAACCGCGCGAATCAAACTCCCAAAACTCAATCGAGTTGGGATAAAAACCTAGATCGCCGCTCAATTCGATACGATACTGAAGCCGATATTGCGGATTGTGATACAAGCGCGATTTTGAGAGATTGAGCGCTATCGTTGTGCCGCGATAGTAGAGCGTCATTGACGCATACCAAACGTATTCATCACGTCCAACGTTTTGCGCGTCGTAATTTGAATTGTAGTAATGAAATATTTCGCGCAAAAACGTGTCGAGATCGCGTTGATTGATCTCGTACCAACAAACGGTATTCCCAACAGTAGCGACGTAGCGCGTCTTGACGGGTTTAAACAGACCAGCGGAAACAGTGAGCGGCGATTCGATACGGATGCGCATTGTGGTACTCCCTTCAATAAAAGAGCGGATACGACGCTCACAGCATAGCGCAAGCGCAAAAAAAAAGACACTCTCCAAAAGTAGAGTGTCTACCCGTCAAAAGTACAGTATCCGATCCTATACTTTCGTTGAGTTACATATGCGCTACTGCTCACGTTTGTGGTCGTCTTTGTTGTGACCACATATGTACCAAAGTACGGCGTTGAGCAGCGACAGCAGCAGATGCAATATTCTGCACCAATTCACGCCGTTCACAGAGACCCCCTTTTCTTGATCAAGGTATGCAAAGTTTGAGTGTGCCAGGAGCGCACACAACACCGGGAACCGTTGCGACATATGCAGCATTTACGTTTTGCAATGTCACCGATCCACCTGCAGCAACAACGCGATTAACGATAATTCTACCTGCATAGTTCCACACGCACAAAGAAACGTTAAACGGCGACTCGTTCCGAAGTGTCGTGTCATCCGGCACGCGAAAGTAACCATTAAAACCAAGCGAGTTGTTTGGTGCGGAACTGAAAGTCTGAATTGGATCTGACCAAAGATATATACGTTCACCACCTTGAACGTCAGAACCAAAATGACCGTAGCAGTTGCTACATATTTCTGGATACGGCGTCCAATCGCCAATATCTGCGTTCGCGTCAAACGCGCGCCGCAACCCGCCCCACATTCGCCAAAAAACCGCAAAAGCGTTCTGTACAAAGAAAGCAGGTTGTTCACCTCGAAACACCTGGAGCGCCGCCGAACTCGCACCTGCAGCGCCGCCCGAACGGGCGTTATATGCCGCTTTCGCGGCCCGTTCGCGCGTAGCCTGTGGAACGCTGGCAATTTCGCCGCCTGCTTCTGCGATTACCGCCGTTATTCCTGCAGAGAGCGCCGCCAAACCAACCGCAGACAGACCGGCCGACTCAGGCGCTAACGCTCCACCAATGATCGCCGCAAGAGCAGCGACCGAGACGATCCCCGCAATTTTTGCGACATCGATTATCTTCTCCCAGACAAAAAGAATATTGTCGATTTCGCGTTGGATTCTTTTACAGAGAACCGGATCGCCCCCAGGCGTGTACGGCGTGTCTGGAAGTTCAGGTTCCAGAACCGGAATAGGCGGAAGGTTTTCAGGAAACTGAACGTTTGGCGGAAGGCAACCGCAACCCGTCGCTTGCTGGTGGCGTGCAATAATAGCCAGCAAGCGAATCATTTCAGAGTTTTGTTGACGCATCAGCGTCAACTGCTGTCGTATCGTTGTCGTAGTCATTTTTTACTCCGCACGCTCAACTATGATGAACCCAGTGCAGCGATAATTTGCAGCAGTAACCGCCGTATCTCGTCTGTGTTTGCGTTGCCGCCGTTCTCCAGCAATTCTATTATCCTATCCAATCGTTCTAGCACTTCTCGCATCGGAACCCCCAAAAACAGGTCACGGATATCAAGCCGAACGCGCCTAGCCTGTCGATCCGGCAACGTCATTGCCAGAGTGTTATACGCCCTCGCATCACGTAGAAGCCTGTGCCAAAAGTTTCGCCTGACCGCGATCAGGTAGTAATCATCCGTGTCGTCTGGATACTCGTTATCGAGCGATACCGGTTCACCGTCTCCAGGCGTTGGGTTATCGATGTTGTAGCCCGCGCGTGAAGCATAATCCCGTACTAAAACCGAATGCCCCCACAGATCGCGCGCCAAACCCGAATCCGCTTCGGGAACCCACATCGGGAATGCGTCAAGTTCTGTGTTCGTGTTGTTCGTGTTATCGGTAGCGCGGTGAACGAGAACGGAAATGCCGCGATCCCTACCTGAGGGCACCTGAGAATCATACGGGAAACGTCGCAACACATCAACGTGCGTGATTTGCGCATCGGAAAGTGCACGCAACGCCTCAACGAACGCAAAAATTGCGGTCTCGTTTGGAGACCGCAACCAAGCGCCCGTATACGATACCGTACCCGAAATGTCTCGAAACCAGACGCGCAACCGCCACATATAAGCACTCTACGCAAGTTTGCGGGTTGGTTGGCGTTTCGGCGTCGTTCGCGTGTACGACTCGTATGCCGCCGCGAGCGCGTCGAGCGACACGCCCCTACTGTCGGTAAAATCGCCCACAAAGTCGGTCAACAGTACCGCCCGCAGCGCCAAGAATTGAACCGAGTTCCGATTGAGCGCGCCATCCGGCAAAACCTGGCCGGTGGCAATACTCGGAATATCGATCCTTGTTTTATACGTATCCGCCAACCAAATCGTGCGTCCCTTCCTTTCAACGCGGCTACCGCCGCCCGCGCCGGCCGGCGCGTCTTCCGTCCAACCCCTAGAAATCGTGTACCCCGTCAATTGTGCGTTTGAGACGTTCCGAAGTGCAGCAGCGAGCGCATTCGCGCGGGCAATCACGTCATCAATAACAATGCCTTGTCGAATGTATGCCTGAGTCGTAGCCTTGGAACCGGTTTCGTCTTGAAACGTGTACGTTACCGTGTAGACCGGATCGGGAATAAGCGCCATAGAATCACCCCCCCTCTGTCTTGCAAATTGTGACAAACATTGTCACATCTACTGCCTGACTGCATCGTACAACATCTGCACGAATATGTCAAGATAGTCAGGACGCGCCGCAAACAGTTTTTTGAGCGCGGGGATAACCGAACGCTCAACCCAGATAATGCGCCGCTGTGTCCAGTCCTCAAGCGCCGCAACATCCTGATGGTACTCCTCAACGTCGTTGAGGGCATCGCGAACGACTGCGAACGTGAACGAGTCGATCATTGATCGAATCGCGTGAAGATACCAACCCTTTAACCCGCCGCCCCGAAGCGCTGTAAAAGCGCGTTCGGCGTAGTCATCTCTCAACTGTAGTTCAAAACGCACGTATTCCCCTACTTCCGGCGTTTCGCCCGATTCGGCGCTCTTGTTGTATATCCTCAAGCGCTTATCAGATCGAGGTGATCCGACATAGAGCGTACAACCACGATCCCGTACCGGCGCGATCCGAAACGCCTGGTAACGCGCCGAAGGATCGCAGGAGCGGATTAACAAATCGGCGTCACGTGCTACGAAAGTCGTTTGCACGTCAATGCGTGCAATCGATAGCGTTTCCAGTCGTGGGATCGCCAAGGCCGCCGCGTGCGCCGGTGACGATGTGACGGAAATCATCACACGCCTGCTATCGTCACCTACAAACGCGCGCCTTGATTCGGCGCACCAATACCCGCGATACCCCAAATGCTTACCCGCTTCCGCTTTCTTGATTACCGCGCCCGCAATCGCGGGCAAGTGCGGCTCAACTGCAACCAGATCATACGTGGCTACCAGATAGTCAACACGCAGCGTTGCCATTGATTCACTGCCTTTCATTGCACATTCGTGCACGACAAACACCTGAACAGACGTTCTACCACCCTGTTAGATGCAGGTGGTAGAACGATTGCGCTACGCGCCCCACGACGTACCCGTACCGATACCCTGACAGACCTACCGCCGATTGCGGATCGAGAGCGAGCGGATAAGGCGCGGTGTTCGCCACGCCTTACCTGATACCGTTTAGCGTGTGGCTATCCACGCGCTGATCGCGCGCTCTTGCGCCTCGTGCAGATCAGGCGCGAAACCTGCAACGACAGCCCCGCCCTCTCTCTCGACGCGCCAAAACCAGGAATCCCACCGCCTGTCTTGCACGACAACAAGACGCGCCCCGTCTTCTGCGATTGCCTCGTACCGTTCGGTTCGCCCGTCAATCCACTGAAACTTTGGAATCCTGATCATCTTCATTCCCCCTTGCGAGATTGAGTCTGAAGTATCCCCGATACCCGATCTTATCGCGATCCAAGCCTGAAGCCGAAAGTTCCGCCATCACGATCATCCGAATGCGCTGCATTCGGTCGGATCGGGGATCGGAAACGACTTGTTCAAGCGCGTCTCGCATATACATCAGATTGCGAAGCGCCGGAACAAGCCCCCTGTTTCCAAACCGATTCCGTTGACTGCGATATGCGGCAATGATTGCATCAGCAGTAGCGTATGCCACGGCGTCTACATCGCCGCCGGTCTCCTTCTGCCAGCGCCAAATACGTTCAAAAAGCCCGTGAACGTCAAACTTGTCAGTTAAACATTTTTCTACCATTTCCACACCTCTTGTAGCGCGTTTGCGAGCCGGAAAACGTCATCAAACGTACTCACAACGCGGTAACGAGTCCAGTTCGATTCGTTGAGCGTGTACGTAGCGTATCCGTAATTCTCGACGTAGTGAAAAGCAAAATCGTAGTTGCCCCACCAGCGACATAAAACAATGTTCTGGTAGAACATCTCGAAAAACTGCGTTCCGCCACGTCGGATACGCCAATAAAGCGTCAGAGGAAGGTTGTTTTTATCAATCTCTTCCTCTGCGTACTTTGCGTACTCTGCTTGTAATTTCCCGTAAAAATCTTCAAAATCCCGCTGTTTCGGAAAAAACACGTATTGGTACAGATGTTCGTGATCGAGCGAGTAGAACGAATGTTTTACGTCGATCTGAAGCAAGCAAGGTGATGAGACATTGATGCGCATATAGAGCACTCCTAATCAAGCACGATATAGGGCTTGTAAACCGCGCTGGACGGTTTACAAGCCCTAACGGTTTAGGAAGACAACGATTGAATGAGCGACAGCAGACTATCGGAAGCGACAGAATCGCGATTCGGCATATGCGCCAACCAGAAGCCGCTTCCAGCGCGCTCAATGACGCTATCGCGATAGAGATAATGCAAGCGTCGTGTTAGATGTCCATACGGCGCGCAAACGACCAAAGCCAAGCGATAGAAGCGCTTGCGTGCCGTTATCTCTATATCACAATAGCGCCAAACCCATTCACTTGCCAAGTGCTCTTGAGCGACGTTTTTAGCAAGCGCGTGCAGATATACGTCGCTCAAAAATACATCGACAGATTGCGATGGAATGCGATAGTAATCGATTGACACGCGCGCCGATGGGAATGATCGACGCGCGCGCGGCTTGTACGCTGGAATGTCGAAATTGTATCGATCTGGATACGAAAGCACGGCATTCATTGCGCAAACTCCCTAATGATTCTGTTCAGAATTGAGCGAACATTAGAGAACTCGCACGCAAAACCGCGCGAATCAAACTCCCAAAACTCAATCGAGTTGGGATAAAAACCTAGATCGCCGCTCAATTCGATACGATACTGAAGCCGATATTGCGGATTGTGATACAAGCGCGATTTTGAGAGATTGAGCGCTATCGTTGTGCCGCGATAGTAGAGCGTCATTGACGCATACCAAACGTATTCATCACGTCCAACGTTTTGCGCGTCGTAATTTGAATTGTAGTAATGAAATATTTCGCGCAAAAACGTGTCGAGATCGCGTTGATTGATCTCGTACCAACAAACGGTATTCCCAACAGTAGCGACGTAGCGCGTCTTGACGGGTTTAAACAGACCAGCGGAAACAGTGAGCGGCGATTCGATACGGATGCGCATTGTGGTACTCCCTTCAATAAAAGAGCGGATACGACGCTCACAGCATAGCGCAAGCGCAAAAAAAAAGACACTCTCCAAAAGTAGAGTGTCTACCCGTCAAAAGTACAGTATCCGATCCTATACTTTCGTTGAGTTACATATGCGCTACTGCTCACGTTTGTGGTCGTCTTTGTTGTGACCACATATGTACCAAAGTACGGCGTTGAGCAGCGACAGCAGCAGATGCAATATTCTGCACCAATTCACGCCGTTCACAGAGACCCCCTTTTCTTGATCAAGGTATGCAAAGTTTGAGTGTGCCAGGAGCGCACACAACACCGGGAACCGTTGCGACATATGCAGCATTTACGTTTTGCAATGTCACCGATCCACCTGCAGCAACAACGCGATTAACGATAATTCTACCTGCATAGTTCCACACGCACAAAGAAACGTTAAACGGCGACTCGTTCCGAAGTGTCGTGTCATCCGGCACGCGAAAGTAACCATTAAAACCAAGCGAGTTGTTTGGTGCGGAACTGAAAGTCTGAATTGGATCTGACCAAAGATATATACGTTCACCACCTTGAACGTCAGAACCAAAATGACCGTAGCAGTTGCTACATATTTCTGGATACGGCGTCCAATCGCCAATATCTGCGTTCGCGTCAAACGCGCGCCGCAACCCGCCCCACATTCGCCAAAAAACCGCAAAAGCGTTCTGTACAAAGAAAGCAGGTTGTTCACCTCGAAACACCTGGAGCGCCGCCGAACTCGCACCTGCAGCGCCGCCCGAACGGGCGTTATATGCCGCTTTCGCGGCCCGTTCGCGCGTAGCCTGTGGAACGCTGGCAATTTCGCCGCCTGCTTCTGCGATTACCGCCGTTATTCCTGCAGAGAGCGCCGCCAAACCAACCGCAGACAGACCGGCCGACTCAGGCGCTAACGCTCCACCAATGATCGCCGCAAGAGCAGCGACCGAGACGATCCCCGCAATTTTTGCGACATCGATTATCTTCTCCCAGACAAAAAGAATATTGTCGATTTCGCGTTGGATTCTTTTACAGAGAACCGGATCGCCCCCAGGCGTGTACGGCGTGTCTGGAAGTTCAGGTTCCAGAACCGGAATAGGCGGAAGGTTTTCAGGAAACTGAACGTTTGGCGGAAGGCAACCGCAACCCGTCGCTTGCTGGTGGCGTGCAATAATAGCCAGCAAGCGAATCATTTCAGAGTTTTGTTGACGCATCAGCGTCAACTGCTGTCGTATCGTTGTCGTAGTCATTTTTTACTCCGCACGCTCAACTATGATGAACCCAGTGCAGCGATAATTTGCAGCAGTAACCGCCGTATCTCGTCTGTGTTTGCGTTGCCGCCGTTCTCCAGCAATTCTATTATCCTATCCAATCGTTCTAGCACTTCTCGCATCGGAACCCCCAAAAACAGGTCACGGATATCAAGCCGAACGCGCCTAGCCTGTCGATCCGGCAACGTCATTGCCAGAGTGTTATACGCCCTCGCATCACGTAGAAGCCTGTGCCAAAAGTTTCGCCTGACCGCGATCAGGTAGTAATCATCCGTGTCGTCTGGATACTCGTTATCGAGCGATACCGGTTCACCGTCTCCAGGCGTTGGGTTATCGATGTTGTAGCCCGCGCGTGAAGCATAATCCCGTACTAAAACCGAATGCCCCCACAGATCGCGCGCCAAACCCGAATCCGCTTCGGGAACCCACATCGGGAATGCGTCAAGTTCTGTGTTCGTGTTGTTCGTGTTATCGGTAGCGCGGTGAACGAGAACGGAAATGCCGCGATCCCTACCTGAGGGCACCTGAGAATCATACGGGAAACGTCGCAACACATCAACGTGCGTGATTTGCGCATCGGAAAGTGCACGCAACGCCTCAACGAACGCAAAAATTGCGGTCTCGTTTGGAGACCGCAACCAAGCGCCCGTATACGATACCGTACCCGAAATGTCTCGAAACCAGACGCGCAACCGCCACATATAAGCACTCTACGCAAGTTTGCGGGTTGGTTGGCGTTTCGGCGTCGTTCGCGTGTACGACTCGTATGCCGCCGCGAGCGCGTCGAGCGACACGCCCCTACTGTCGGTAAAATCGCCCACAAAGTCGGTCAACAGTACCGCCCGCAGCGCCAAGAATTGAACCGAGTTCCGATTGAGCGCGCCATCCGGCAAAACCTGGCCGGTGGCAATACTCGGAATATCGATCCTTGTTTTATACGTATCCGCCAACCAAATCGTGCGTCCCTTCCTTTCAACGCGGCTACCGCCGCCCGCGCCGGCCGGCGCGTCTTCCGTCCAACCCCTAGAAATCGTGTACCCCGTCAATTGTGCGTTTGAGACGTTCCGAAGTGCAGCAGCGAGCGCATTCGCGCGGGCAATCACGTCATCAATAACAATGCCTTGTCGAATGTATGCCTGAGTCGTAGCCTTGGAACCGGTTTCGTCTTGAAACGTGTACGTTACCGTGTAGACCGGATCGGGAATAAGCGCCATAGAATCACCCCCCCTCTGTCTTGCAAATTGTGACAAACATTGTCACATCTACTGCCTGACTGCATCGTACAACA
>Ga0308390_1002136_pt1 | contig 12256 bp, 14 predicted proteins | sample Hotspr2Sample149_FD_202358 | JGI IMG/M metagenome (GOLD analysis project Ga0308390, IMG submission 202358) | Hot spring phototrophic mat microbial communities from Mushroom Spring, Yellowstone National Park, Wyoming, United States - 20040719_149 ...
GTCTTAATCCTCTTCTGAGCGAGGCGGTGTTTTCGATTAAATCGGAGGTGTGCATGAGCGTTAAAATCGAAACGTCTTAATCCTCTTCTGAGCGAGGCGGTGTTTTCGATTAGCGACAAGCGCCTACCTGTTGCGGAGGGCGAATATGTCTTAATCCTCTTCTGAGCGAGGCGGTGTTTTCGATATGAGGGGCAGGCGGTGGCCCACATCGCCTGCCTGAAGTCTTAATCCTCTTCTGAGCGAGGCGGTGTTTTCGATCCCAGAGGGGGCGCGGAAGGGAGGAAGAGATGGTGAAAGTCTTAATCCTCTTCTGAGCGAGGCGGTGTTTTCGATGATATGGTACGCAGTGCGCGAGGGGCGCCCAAGTCGCCGGTCTTAATCCTCTTCTGAGCGAGGCGGTGTTTTCGATGGGCAGGCGGTGGCCCACATCGCCTGCCTGAAGCAGTTGTCTTAATCCTCTTCTGAGCGAGGCGGTGTTTTCGATTAATCCAGCACGCCGGGCCGGATGATGTCAAGGGGAAGGTCTTAATCCTCTTCTGAGCGAGGCGGTGTTTTCGATGGTTCGGACGCCCCCACGGGCAGAATCAATCTGTACGAGTCTTAATCCTCTTCTGAGCGAGGCGGTGTTTTCGATTTTAAGGCCCTCCTCCGTGAGTCGGCGGAGGAGGGCTGGTCTTAATCCTCTTCTGAGCGAGGCGGTGTTTTCGATCGGACCTACGTGGTCCGGGACATCACCGATGAGGAGGCGGTCTTAATCCTCTTCTGAGCGAGGCGGTGTTTTCGATTGTGGGAGGCGGGGCTAAGGCTCACCCCGCCTCCTCATCGTCTTAATCCTCTTCTGAGCGAGGCGGTGTTTTCGATTTTATAAGCGCGAATATTTTTACGGGCGGCGCCCCGTAGTCTTAATCCTCTTCTGAGCGAGGCGGTGTTTTCGATGGGGGGGCGCGGTAAGCGCCTCCCCTCTTTTTTCACCGTCTTAATCCTCTTCTGAGCGAGGCGGTGTTTTCGATTCGCTGGCGGATATCGCCGCCAGCGGGTATGGCAACGTCTTAATCCTCTTCTGAGCGAGGCGGTGTTTTCGATAGATGAGGCGGCCCGCTTGGTCGGCGAGTTGCGGGCGCGTCTTAATCCTCTTCTGAGCGAGGCGGTGTTTTCGATCCCTCCTGCGCGAGTCGGCGGAGGAGGGCTGGGTGGTCTTAATCCTCTTCTGAGCGAGGCGGTGTTTTCGATACGAATGAAGGGGGGGTAGCATGAGCTTAATTCGTAGAGTCTTAATCCTCTTCTGAGCGAGGCGGTGTTTTCGATGGAATCTCATGCTTTGCTCCCCTTAGGATGTTCTCAAGTCTTAATCCTCTTCTGAGCGAGGCGGTGTTTTCGATGGGAAGCACGTGATCGGCGTGCTCCCCCTGTCCCTGGCGTCTTAATCCTCTTCTGAGCGAGGCGGTGTTTTCGATAAGAGTTGAGTTTGGAGAGGCTGCGCGAAATCGCGCAGCGTCTTAATCCTCTTCTGAGCGAGGCGGTGTTTTCGATCCGCGCCCTCAGGGACCTGCTCCGGCGACACGGCAGCTCGTCTTAATCCTCTTCTGAGCGAGGCGGTGTTTTCGATTTGAGCGCCTGCGCCAGGTGGCGCAGGCGCCCCGCACCTGTCTTAATCCTCTTCTGAGCGAGGCGGTGTTTTCGATGTGTTGGCCACCGCTGCGGGCGTTCGCGGTGCCCGCAGGTCTTAATCCTCTTCTGAGCGAGGCGGTGTTTTCGATTCGGTCATTGCGAGCAAGAGCGCTACGCCAGCGCCTAGTCTTAATCCTCTTCTGAGCGAGGCGGTGTTTTCGATCAGTTGTGGTACCGTCTCCGCCCGGGCGAATACGCCCAGTCTTAATCCTCTTCTGAGCGAGGCGGTGTTTTCGATGTCTCCAGCGGCGCGCCGTCCCACGCAAGGCGCAGTGTTGTCTTAATCCTCTTCTGAGCGAGGCGGTGTTTTCGATCTCAAACAGTTATGGTACCGGCTCCGCCCGGGCGAATAGTCTTAATCCTCTTCTGAGCGAGGCGGTGTTTTCGATAAGCGGGGCAGGAGGGTCCGCCCCGCTTAACAGAAGGGAGTCTTAATCCTCTTCTGAGCGAGGCGGTGTTTTCGATGAAAACGGCCGCGGTGGCGGCCAATTATATCCTGCGACGTCTTAATCCTCTTCTGAGCGAGGCGGTGTTTTCGATGCAAACTGTCACTGGAAAGGCTGCGCGAGATCGCGCAGCGTCTTAATCCTCTTCTGAGCGAGGCGGTGTTTTCGATACGTCAGGAAGGCCGCGCTTACCAATTGGTACCAAAAGTCTTAATCCTCTTCTGAGCGAGGCGGTGTTTTCGATCTCGCCCCCGAGGACCGGGGGCGCGAGTTGGACATAGAAGTCTTAATCCTCTTCTGAGCGAGGCGGTGTTTTCGATATGGTGTCCGATGGCGTGCGGGTCATCCCGCACGCCACACGTCTTAATCCTCTTCTGAGCGAGGCGGTGTTTTCGATGCGTGCTGCCCCTGTCCCTGGCGGCGCTGGCCGCCAGGGTCTTAATCCTCTTCTGAGCGAGGCGGTGTTTTCGATCATCGTCCGGGACGTCACCGAGGAGCTGGGGTGAGTCGTCTTAATCCTCTTCTGAGCGAGGCGGTGTTTTCGATGTAACTCGCCACACCGCGCTCGTGGAATACCTCCGCGAGGTCTTAATCCTCTTCTGAGCGAGGCGGTGTTTTCGATTCATTGGCGTGCTGCCCCTGCACATGGCGGCACTTGCCGTCTTAATCCTCTTCTGAGCGAGGCGGTGTTTTCGATCCCATGTATCGTCGGAAACACTGCCTCGTTCAGAAGGTCTTAATCCTCTTCTGAGCGAGGCGGTGTTTTCGATGAAAGGGAGATGCAAAAGGCAAACAAGGCAACCGCGATGTCTTAATCCTCTTCTGAGCGAGGCGGTGTTTTCGATAGGTCGCCACCATGGAGGATGCGATCAGTTTGGTCGCAGTCTTAATCCTCTTCTGAGCGAGGCGGTGTTTTCGATAATAATCGAGTGCGATTCGGAAGGGCAGGCGGTCGAAGGTCTTAATCCTCTTCTGAGCGAGGCGGTGTTTTCGATGACCCGCGCGGCCGACCGCGGCGAGGCCGGGCGTATCGTCTTAATCCTCTTCTGAGCGAGGCGGTGTTTTCGATACGACATCCTTGGCATGGACGCTTCAGACTTTCATTTGTCTTAATCCTCTTCTGAGCGAGGCGGTGTTTTCGATGGTTCGAAATGAGGACATTAAGGAAGGGCTGTCATTGTCTTAATCCTCTTCTGAGCGAGGCGGTGTTTTCGATCCTCTCTGGGGCGCGGAAGGGAGGCAGCAAAAATGATCGTCTTAATCCTCTTCTGAGCGAGGCGGTGTTTTCGATGGAGGGCTGGGTGATTGCCGGCCCCGTCCGCCTGTTTTGTCTTAATCCTCTTCTGAGCGAGGCGGTGTTTTCGATGTATTCAGCCGGTGGCGCTGCCGCTGGCGGATATCGCGTCTTAATCCTCTTCTGAGCGAGGCGGTGTTTTCGATCGCCGAGTGGGCGGCCGGGGAGGGTTTATCATGAAAGTCTTAATCCTCTTCTGAGCGAGGCGGTGTTTTCGATGGAGGAGGGCTGGGCTATAGCCGGCCCAGTCCGCCTCAGTCTTAATCCTCTTCTGAGCGAGGCGGTGTTTTCGATAGGAGGCCGCGCTGGCGGCCAATAGTCGAGTGCGATTCGTCTTAATCCTCTTCTGAGCGAGGCGGTGTTTTCGATCCGCGGGAAGGGCCGCACGGAGAAGGAGGCCTTGACCCGTCTTAATCCTCTTCTGAGCGAGGCGGTGTTTTCGATGAGGCCTCCTGACGGACCGCCACGTCCACGTCCAGGGGTCTTAATCCTCTTCTGAGCGAGGCGGTGTTTTCGATGGGCGGCCTTTACAGGCCGCCACCATCGAAGACGCAGGTCTTAATCCTCTTCTGAGCGAGGCGGTGTTTTCGATGAAAGGAGGAAGGAAAAATGTACGGAATCCATGTCAAGCGTCTTAATCCTCTTCTGAGCGAGGCGGTGTTTTCGATCAGAGGGGGCGCAGAAAGGAGGCGGAGATGGCGGTGAAGTCTTAATCCTCTTCTGAGCGAGGCGGTGTTTTCGATTCCCCAGGGGGGGGGCGCGGAAGCGCCTCCCCTCTTTTGTCTTAATCCTCTTCTGAGCGAGGCGGTGTTTTCGATCGGTTGGCGCCCGGTGTGGGTGCCGCTGGTAGGCGAAGAGTCTTAATCCTCTTCTGAGCGAGGCGGTGTTTTCGATCACGCCACAGAAGAGGATGTGAAGGGGCGGCACGTCGTGTCTTAATCCTCTTCTGAGCGAGGCGGTGTTTTCGATAAGGGGCGCGGAAAGGAGAAAGAGATGCAAGATGTTAAGTCTTAATCCTCTTCTGAGCGAGGCGGTGTTTTCGATTTAATAGCCGGAGGCAGCGCCCCAGAGGGGGCGCGGAAGTCTTAATCCTCTTCTGAGCGAGGCGGTGTTTTCGATGGGTATTTCCCCCGTGGCGCTGCCGCTGGAGGCCATGTCTTAATCCTCTTCTGAGCGAGGCGGTGTTTTCGATCCGCGCGCAGATCGTCACTCAAAACAGTGCAGAGTGTCTTAATCCTCTTCTGAGCGAGGCGGTGTTTTCGATCGGCGGTCATCGTCGGCGCGGCATGCCGCACTGCGGCACGTGTCTTAATCCTCTTCTGAGCGAGGCGGTGTTTTCGATGTGATCCAGCGCGCCACAGAGAATAACGTGCGATACGTCTTAATCCTCTTCTGAGCGAGGCGGTGTTTTCGATGTTAAGGTCGCCTCCCTAGAGGAGGCGGCCACGTTTGTTGTCTTAATCCTCTTCTGAGCGAGGCGGTGTTTTCGATCAAACGGGGCAGGAGGGTCCGCCCCGTTTAACCAATGGTCTTAATCCTCTTCTGAGCGAGGCGGTGTTTTCGATGAAGGGGCGCGGAAGGGAGGCAAAAATGGACGTCAAAAGTCTTAATCCTCTTCTGAGCGAGGCGGTGTTTTCGATCTCGCCACGCCTCGCTCGTGGAGCTGCTCCGCGAGCGGTCTTAATCCTCTTCTGAGCGAGGCGGTGTTTTCGATGCCGCCACCATCGAAGACGCAGCCCGGCTCATCGCCGAAGTCTTAATCCTCTTCTGAGCGAGGCGGTGTTTTCGATGAGGGCGCGGAAGGGAGGAAGAGATGGAGGTGAAAATCGTCTTAATCCTCTTCTGAGCGAGGCGGTGTTTTCGATGCGCCTCTGCTAACGGGCGCCAATCGATGACCACCGAGGTCTTAATCCTCTTCTGAGCGAGGCGGTGTTTTCGATCCGCGGGCCTCCGTGGCAACATTTATCGCCTCCGGCACGTCTTAATCCTCTTCTGAGCGAGGCGGTGTTTTCGATGAGGGGGCGCAGAAAGGAGGAAGAGATGGAGGTGAAAAGTCTTAATCCTCTTCTGAGCGAGGCGGTGTTTTCGATGGTACCGGCTCCGCGTGGGCGAATACGCCCACGCGGAAGTCTTAATCCTCTTCTGAGCGAGGCGGTGTTTTCGATTCTTCACCCCAACTCCCACCCCGCCCAGGGGGCCACGGCTGTCTTAATCCTCTTCTGAGCGAGGCGGTGTTTTCGATCCAATGGCGATCAATTAGCGTCCAGATTGTGCGCGTCTTGTCTTAATCCTCTTCTGAGCGAGGCGGTGTTTTCGATGAGATCGCGCAGCCTCCCCGCACCTATGTGGTGCGGGACGTCTTAATCCTCTTCTGAGCGAGGCGGTGTTTTCGATTGGAGGTTGTTGTTGTAACTCGCCATGCCTCGCTCGTGTCTTAATCCTCTTCTGAGCGAGGCGGTGTTTTCGATCCGGCTCGCCCGCGAATGCCGTCACCCGCTGGGCGAGGTCTTAATCCTCTTCTGAGCGAGGCGGTGTTTTCGATTGTGGTGCGGGACGTCACCGAGGAGCTGGGGTGAGTCTTGTCTTAATCCTCTTCTGAGCGAGGCGGTGTTTTCGATGACGCCTCCCTTCTTTTTTATATGCGGCGCCCCCAAGGTGTCTTAATCCTCTTCTGAGCGAGGCGGTGTTTTCGATGAGTACGCCGCGCCGGATTACGGGGTGAAAGAGACGTCTTAATCCTCTTCTGAGCGAGGCGGTGTTTTCGATGAGCGCCCTCACGGAGCTGCTCCGGCGGCACGGGAGCTGTCTTAATCCTCTTCTGAGCGAGGCGGTGTTTTCGATGAGGTTGTTGTTGTAACTCGCCATGCCTCGCTCGTGGAAGTCTTAATCCTCTTCTGAGCGAGGCGGTGTTTTCGATCGGGTCATCCCGCACGCCACCCCCGACGATGTGCGCGGAGTCTTAATCCTCTTCTGAGCGAGGCGGTGTTTTCGATAATCCGTATTTACGGCCCTCCTCCGTGAGTCGGCGGAGGTCTTAATCCTCTTCTGAGCGAGGCGGTGTTTTCGATGTTTAACAGAAGGGAGGCGCGGGGGCGCCTCCCTTCTTGTCTTAATCCTCTTCTGAGCGAGGCGGTGTTTTCGATCCCCGCCCAGGGGGCCACGGCTCCCTGGGCGGTCTTGTCTTAATCCTCTTCTGAGCGAGGCGGTGTTTTCGATGAGGGGCAGGCGATGGACTACATCGCCTGCCTGAAAGTCTTAATCCTCTTCTGAGCGAGGCGGTGTTTTCGATGAGGGGAAGGCGATGGACTACATCGCCTGCCTGAAAGTCTTAATCCTCTTCTGAGCGAGGCGGTGTTTTCGATGCCGGCCGATAAACTTTGTACAGGGGGCCGCGCCTGTAGTCTTAATCCTCTTCTGAGCGAGGCGGTGTTTTCGATAAATGGACGTCAAAATCTACAGGAGAGAGTTCTTCAATGTCTTAATCCTCTTCTGAGCGAGGCGGTGTTTTCGATTCACTGAAGTGCCCCTGGCCCTCGCCCCCGAGGACCGGGGTCTTAATCCTCTTCTGAGCGAGGCGGTGTTTTCGATACGAGGGCGCCGTCCGCGCCCTCACGGAGCTGCTCCGGCGTCTTAATCCTCTTCTGAGCGAGGCGGTGTTTTCGATCGGCGGCAAAATCGACGCCGGGGAGTCAATTTTTACGTCTTAATCCTCTTCTGAGCGAGGCGGTGTTTTCGATCCGCCATGGTCACTGAAGTGCCCCTGGCCCTCGCCCCGTCTTAATCCTCTTCTGAGCGAGGCGGTGTTTTCGATGAATACCTCCGCGAGCGCGGAATAATCGAGGATGGCGTGTCTTAATCCTCTTCTGAGCGAGGCGGTGTTTTCGATCAATGAAGGGCAGGCGATCGACACTATCGCCTGCCTAAAGTCTTAATCCTCTTCTGAGCGAGGCGGTGTTTTCGATGCCAAGCTGTCGAACGCCTGGCCGGAAACGCTGAAGAGGTCTTAATCCTCTTCTGAGCGAGGCGGTGTTTTCGATTAGAATCGGGACCACCGCCGCGCTAGAAATTGGTAATTTGTCTTAATCCTCTTCTGAGCGAGGCGGTGTTTTCGATTCGGCGGGCCGCAGAGAGTTGTTCAGCAATTGCCCGCTTGTCTTAATCCTCTTCTGAGCGAGGCGGTGTTTTCGATCATCGAGGCCGCGAAGGCGCTGGTGGCCGCCTTGCGGGGGTCTTAATCCTCTTCTGAGCGAGGCGGTGTTTTCGATGGGGCAGGCGATGGACTACATCGCCTGCCTGAAAAAACGTCTTAATCCTCTTCTGAGCGAGGCGGTGTTTTCGATACAATTTCGTGCTCGCCCCGCGGGTGACGGCACTTGCGGTCTTAATCCTCTTCTGAGCGAGGCGGTGTTTTCGATCAATAGGCGCGTGCATTATTAATAGGCGCGTGCATTATTTGTCTTAATCCTCTTCTGAGCGAGGCGGTGTTTTCGATGCGGACATGCTGACAGTGTATAAACGCGAGTTTTTTTAGTCTTAATCCTCTTCTGAGCGAGGCGGTGTTTTCGATCCGAGCGCGCCGCTGCCCTCGGGATGAGCCGCCAAGCCCGTCTTAATCCTCTTCTGAGCGAGGCGGTGTTTTCGATCACTGCCTCGTTCAGAAGAGGATTAAGACAATTTCGTGGTCTTAATCCTCTTCTGAGCGAGGCGGTGTTTTCGATCCCACCCGGGGGAGGCGCGGTGAGCGCCTCCCCTCTTTGTCTTAATCCTCTTCTGAGCGAGGCGGTGTTTTCGATGCGGCCCATCGCCCCCGCCACTGGCGCTCCGACGCGCGTCTTAATCCTCTTCTGAGCGAGGCGGTGTTTTCGATGGGAACCGGGACCGGGGCCACCACGTCCGCCCCTAGCTCGTCTTAATCCTCTTCTGAGCGAGGCGGTGTTTTCGATCATTATTAATAGGCGCGTGCATTATTTAATGGCACGTGTCTTAATCCTCTTCTGAGCGAGGCGGTGTTTTCGATGGGATGAGCCGCCCCGCGCGCAGATCGTCACTCAAAAACGTCTTAATCCTCTTCTGAGCGAGGCGGTGTTTTCGATGAGGATTAAGACAGCGCCGAACGCGGGCCAATGGCGCTCGTCTTAATCCTCTTCTGAGCGAGGCGGTGTTTTCGATATGTGCCGCGCCGCGTCACATCGAGTGGCGCGAGGCAGTCTTAATCCTCTTCTGAGCGAGGCGGTGTTTTCGATCGGATTACGGCTTACGGGGCCAGGACGGTCAAATCCGTCGTCTTAATCCTCTTCTGAGCGAGGCGGTGTTTTCGATTATTTTTACGGCCGGCGCCCGGTGTGGGTGCCGCTCACGTCTTAATCCTCTTCTGAGCGAGGCGGTGTTTTCGATGAGGTTCCCCTGGTCCTCGCCCCCGAGGACCGGGGGAGTCTTAATCCTCTTCTGAGCGAGGCGGTGTTTTCGATGTTGTTGTTGTAACTCGCCATGCCTCGCTCGTGGAATACGTCTTAATCCTCTTCTGAGCGAGGCGGTGTTTTCGATGCGCGGCCACCCAGGCCCAATCCACGCCAGCAAGTCTTAATCCTCTTCTGAGCGAGGCGGTGTTTTCGATTGAGCGCCCTCACGGAGCTGCTCCGGCGGCACGGCAGGTCTTAATCCTCTTCTGAGCGAGGCGGTGTTTTCGATCCGGGGGAAAGAACTAAGTCTAGAGAGGCTGCGCGAGATGTCTTAATCCTCTTCTGAGCGAGGCGGTGTTTTCGATGGGCGCGGAAAGGAGGAAGGGAAATGGTAAAAGTTTAGTCTTAATCCTCTTCTGAGCGAGGCGGTGTTTTCGATGGGTCCGCCCCGCTTAAAAACCCCAGGGAGGCGCAGCACGTCTTAATCCTCTTCTGAGCGAGGCGGTGTTTTCGATTTTGGGCGCTCGCGCACGGTGCGCGGGCGCTTCCGGATGTCTTAATCCTCTTCTGAGCGAGGCGGTGTTTTCGATGCGCATCCGCCCGGTTGAGCCCTGACCGACGACGTCCCCGTCTTAATCCTCTTCTGAGCGAGGCGGTGTTTTCGATGCGGCACGGGAGCTCGCCGGAGCGTTGGGCCGCCGAGTGGTCTTAATCCTCTTCTGAGCGAGGCGGTGTTTTCGATCCTGGGCGGTCTTTGTATTCGCCCCGGCCGGGCGCGAGTCTTAATCCTCTTCTGAGCGAGGCGGTGTTTTCGATGCAGTACTTCTACGGGCAGCGGCCCACATGGAGGCCGCGTCTTAATCCTCTTCTGAGCGAGGCGGTGTTTTCGATGCCGGATTACGGGATCCGAGGCCAGGACGGTAAAATCCGTCTTAATCCTCTTCTGAGCGAGGCGGTGTTTTCGATGAGAGTACTCCGCGCCGGATTACGGGATCCGAGGCCAGGTCTTAATCCTCTTCTGAGCGAGGCGGTGTTTTCGATCAGAAAGGAGGCAAAGATGAAAGAAGTTGAAATCCACGGTCTTAATCCTCTTCTGAGCGAGGCGGTGTTTTCGATCACCCAAAACAGGGCAAAGTGACGTTTTACGTCACCGTCTTAATCCTCTTCTGAGCGAGGCGGTGTTTTCGATGCAGAAACGCGCCTCCCCTCTTTTTTTGCCGTTCGTACGGTCTTAATCCTCTTCTGAGCGAGGCGGTGTTTTCGATGTGTTCGTATGCGACTACCGCTTGCGGAACGGTCGCCGTGTCTTAATCCTCTTCTGAGCGAGGCGGTGTTTTCGATGGGCTCCCCGGCGGCAAAATCGACGCCGGGGAGTCAATTGTCTTAATCCTCTTCTGAGCGAGGCGGTGTTTTCGATGCATACAGCCACCCGTCGGCGCCGCGCGCAATATCTGGTCTTAATCCTCTTCTGAGCGAGGCGGTGTTTTCGATTTTACCAGGCGGCCGTGGATGGCCGGCAGGTCGCCTGGGCGTCTTAATCCTCTTCTGAGCGAGGCGGTGTTTTCGATCGATCGCAAACAAACAACGCTCTGGGAGATACCGACGCGTCTTAATCCTCTTCTGAGCGAGGCGGTGTTTTCGATGATCGGGAAAATGCCCCAAACATCGGGGCCGGCCGGACGTCTTAATCCTCTTCTGAGCGAGGCGGTGTTTTCGATGTTCTTCAATGGCAAAAGGCCGCGCTGGCGGCCAAGTCTTAATCCTCTTCTGAGCGAGGCGGTGTTTTCGATGCGGCCGTGGATGGCCGGCAGGTCGCCTGGGCGCTCGTCTTAATCCTCTTCTGAGCGAGGCGGTGTTTTCGATGCGGGTACGGCAACGAGGGCGCTGTGAGCGCCCTCACGGTCTTAATCCTCTTCTGAGCGAGGCGGTGTTTTCGATAAATTCCTCGGGAGGCGCGGTGAAACGCCTCCCGTGGTTGTCTTAATCCTCTTCTGAGCGAGGCGGTGTTTTCGATAAAGGAGGCGAGATGTTAACACTATATAAAAGGGAGTACGTCTTAATCCTCTTCTGAGCGAGGCGGTGTTTTCGATTCAAGGACTCAACTGGGCGTATCCGCCCGGTTGATCCCGTCTTAATCCTCTTCTGAGCGAGGCGGTGTTTTCGATAATGGGAGGCGCCCCCGCGCCTCCCTTCGTTTTTTTTATGTCTTAATCCTCTTCTGAGCGAGGCGGTGTTTTCGATGCGTGCGGGTAATCCCGCACGCCACCCCCGACGACGTCTTAATCCTCTTCTGAGCGAGGCGGTGTTTTCGATCTCCCACCCCGCCCAGGGGGCTAATGCTCCCTGGGCGTCTTAATCCTCTTCTGAGCGAGGCGGTGTTTTCGATGGGCTCCCCGGCGGCAAAAATCGACGCCGGGGAGTCAATGTCTTAATCCTCTTCTGAGCGAGGCGGTGTTTTCGATAGGCGCGTGCATTATTTCGTGCGCCCAGCGCGGCCGGCGTCTTAATCCTCTTCTGAGCGAGGCGGTGTTTTCGATGTCCTCGCCCCCGAGGACCGGGGGAAAGAATTGAGCTTGGGTCTTAATCCTCTTCTGAGCGAGGCGGTGTTTTCGATTTGGAGAGGCTGCGCCAAGTGGCGCGGCCTCCCCGCACGTCTTAATCCTCTTCTGAGCGAGGCGGTGTTTTCGATTCGGGGATGACGTGCGGGTAATACCGCACGCCTCGCCGTCTTAATCCTCTTCTGAGCGAGGCGGTGTTTTCGATGCCGTCTTGTTCCAGGGTCTCGCCGGGTGCGCCGCAATGTCTTAATCCTCTTCTGAGCGAGGCGGTGTTTTCGATGTTGAGATCTACCGACATAGAAAACGGATTCCTGAACGTCTTAATCCTCTTCTGAGCGAGGCGGTGTTTTCGATCCCTCCGGCTGCTGGCGTCGTTGGGGCTAGCGAGGGGTCTTAATCCTCTTCTGAGCGAGGCGGTGTTTTCGATTGCCGGGGTGCGGTACCCATGAGAGATGTTCCGGCACGTCTTAATCCTCTTCTGAGCGAGGCGGTGTTTTCGATTCTGCCCGCCTGCTGCTCGGCACGCTGACTGGTGATGGTCTTAATCCTCTTCTGAGCGAGGCGGTGTTTTCGATCTGGTGATGGTGCGACGGTCGAAACTGCTGCCTTGGGGGTCTTAATCCTCTTCTGAGCGAGGCGGTGTTTTCGATGTGATGCCATGAGCGATTACCTGAAGCTATTAGCCGAGGGTCTTAATCCTCTTCTGAGCGAGGCGGTGTTTTCGATGTGGAGCCGCTGCCAGGGCTATTGGGCGCCTATCGAGCGTCTTAATCCTCTTCTGAGCGAGGCGGTGTTTTCGATTCGAAAAGTGGTACGCGCTACGCACCTACGCAAAAAGTCTTAATCCTCTTCTGAGCGAGGCGGTGTTTTCGATGCGGGCAAAATCAATTC
>Ga0308390_1002139_pt1 | contig 12236 bp, 9 predicted proteins | sample Hotspr2Sample149_FD_202358 | JGI IMG/M metagenome (GOLD analysis project Ga0308390, IMG submission 202358) | Hot spring phototrophic mat microbial communities from Mushroom Spring, Yellowstone National Park, Wyoming, United States - 20040719_149 ...
CCGGCTGGTCCGATTCCGGCAGGGTCGCGATCTCTGCGCGCGCGGAAATATCGACAGGTGTACCATTGACCAGCACCCGGTAGGGACATCGTGAAGCCGGCGGCAGTCCTGTCACGGGAATTATGCCGGTCAGATCGGATGCGGCATCCGTCGCAACCGGCCCGAAAATTCGTTCTTCTCCACGCACCGAGACGCGGATGGCAACTTCCGCTGGAGCGCTGGTCCGAACCCAGATTCTCATGCCGTCCACGGATCTGGCGCCCAGCATGGGACCGCCGGTCAGGGTGATATGGTGTTTCCGGCAGAAACTGGAGAACTCGGGGTTATTCGCGAGATCGGCAAAGGATGCGTGTGGATTGGCTGCCAGCGCGTTATAGGCGAGGGTATACAGGGCGACTGTGTCTTCCGACGGGGTATTAAACAGTTTCAGGAGGGACAGATTATCCTCCAATGTTCCGTCAGTCGTTCCAATGATCGGCCCTTGCTCAATGGCACACGCACCGCCCAGTATCAGCAAAGCAGCAAGTATTGTGGAGGTGTATTTCATGAGTCGTTTCCCGTTGGAATGGTATGCACTGTAATGGGATCAGGCGGTTGCATTCAAATGTAAAAATACGCAAAATGTGCTAAGCGGAGCCGCGGCGGGGCCGCGGAATCTGGTATAATTACCATCTGGTCGTGAGGTGTGGTGATGTGTGGCGTTTCGGGATAGAAAGTTGCAGGGCGGCTTGTGATCGGGGAATAGCGCATGACGGAAGCAGGTGTTTCCGTTGACACCAGAACAAAAGATGTAACGCGAGATGATTACGATCGTCCTCCCCGTTTCCGAGTGGTCATGTACAATGACAACTACACGACAATGGAGTTCGTTATATACGTGCTGATGACGGTATTTCATAAGGATTATTCCACGGCAGAAAGCCTGATGTGGACCATTCACCGGTCCGGCCAGGCGGCAGTTGGGGTGTACCCCCGGGAACTCGCGGAAAGCCGGTGTGACAAAGCCATGATGCTGGCCCGCAAGGCGGGGTACCCGTTGTTGTGCACGGTCGAACCGGAGCAGGAATAACGTATGCATGATTTCACTAAGTAAAAACGCCCAGGAGGTCCTGGCCCGAGCCTACCAGCTCGCCCAGCAGCGGGGTCACGAATTTCTTTGCGTCGAGCACGTGCTGTACGCTCTGCTGGATAACGAGGAAGGTCGAGACATTATCAGGCATTGCGGGGGCAGCACGCGTAAACTGCGCCGCTGGCTGAACCTGTTCTTTGAGATGGAAATATCCTCAACGCGGATCTCGCGGGAGGGTGGCGATCCCAGCCGAACCCGCGCGTTCGACGGGATGCTGCGGCGCGCGGTTCAGCACGCGGTGGGGGCAGGACAGGAAAAAGTGGAGGTGGGCGATCTGTTGGCATCGATCATGGAGGACGAGGATATCGACGCCACGCGCATGCTGCTCGGCGTAGGGATTACCCGGCTGGACGTGCTGAATTACATCAGCCATGGGTTGCTGCCGGACCACGACCACGACAGCCATGACGCGGATGATGCCGAAGTCGGGGACGAGAAAGATCCTGTCGAAGGTTCTGCCTTCATAAGGGGGGGAGGAAAAAAACGGCGTCCGGTCGGCGGACGGAATACTGGGCGCCACGACCATCCGGATTCTCAGGACGTCACAGACCAGGATGAGGAAGTGGATGCGGAAACAGAGGAGGGCGGAGTGTCCAGGGATGAGGAAAACGCGGAGGAGAATGAACCGCATTTCAGACGACGGCTGCGCCGGAAACAGCCAGGCATGGAGCGGAACGACAGGGATGCCCGGGATGGAGACGAGGAAGGGGCCGAAACCGAAGATGAGGACGGTACGCGACGGTTGCGCCGGGAACGTTCGACCGCGGCACAGCGGCCCCTTGACGTGTTCGGGGTAAACCTTACCGAACTGGCCAAAGCCGGGAAACTGGACCCCCTGGTAGGCCGGGAACTGGAACTGCGGCGGGGACTTCAGACGCTCTGCCGCCGCCGCAAGAACAACCCTGTCTATCTGGGGGAACCGGGCACCGGAAAAACGGCTATTGTGGAGGGTTTGGCGCAACTGCTGGTGCGGGACACCCTCCCGGCGGGATGGAACATCCACATTCCCCCGCATCTTCGGGAAAAACAGATTTACGCGCTGGATATCGGGTCGGTGCTGGCAGGCACGAAATACCGCGGCGACTTCGAAGGGCGGTTGAAGGCGATTTTCGCGGATGTGCGTCACCGGGGTAATGTCATCCTGTTTATCGACGAGATTCACAACGTGGTGGGCGCGGGAGCGGCATCCGAGTCCAAGATGGATGCGGGCAGTTTCATGAAACCGCTGTTGAGTTCCGGCGCGCTGCAGGTAATCGGGGCCACCACGTGCGAGGAATACAAATCTCAGGTCGAGCGGGACAAGGCCCTGGCCCGGCGCTTCCAGCCGATCATGATCGACGAACCGTCAGTTCAGGAAACCATCGAGATTCTGCGCGGGCTCAGACCGCATTATGAACAGCACCACGGGGTGCGGTTCACGGATGACGCGATAGAACGGGCGGCGGTGCTGGCAGCGCGGCATATTGTCGACCGGTTCCTGCCCGACAAAGCCATAGATGTGCTGGATGAAGCAGCAGCGGCGATTCGTCTGCTGCCGGAGGGCCGCACCGAAGTGGGGCGCGAGGACATCGAGCGGACCGTGGCAGATATGGCCCGGGTGCCCCTGCGGAACCTCCAGGGAAACGACCGTTCCCGGCTGGCCAGGCTGGAAGAGGAACTCATGGCCGAAGTCTACGGACAGGAAGAAGCGATTCGCCAGTTGGCCCGGGCGGTACGGCGGGCCAGCGCGGGGTTGGGACGTCCCGACAAGCCCATCGGCTGTTTCCTGTTCATCGGACCCACGGGGGTAGGCAAGACCGAAGTGGCCCGCCGGCTGGCGGCTGTACTGGGCAACCATTTCGCCCGCTACGACATGAGCGAATACATGGAAAAGCACGCCGTGTCCCGGCTGATCGGAGCGCCTCCGGGTTATATCGGTTTTGATCAGGGCGGGCTCCTGGTGGATGAGATTCGGCGCCGACCCTATTCCGTGCTGTTGCTGGATGAAATCGAAAAAGCCCATCCGGACCTGTTCAACATTCTGCTGCAGGTGATGGACAGTGCCACGCTGACCGATAATACCGGCCGCAAGGCCGATTTCCGGAACGTGATTCTGATCATGACCTCGAATGCCGGGGCTCGGGAAATGGCTTCCTCTTCCATCGGGTTTCATTCGTCTGCTGAGGATGCACCGACCAAAGGGCTTAAAGCTGTGGAGAAAGTACTGTCTCCCGAGTTCCGCAACCGGCTGGACAGCATTATTCTCTTCCAGCCGCTCTCGCCTGAGGTCATGAAACTGGTGGTGGATAAGTTTACCCGGCGGCTGGCGGCCCAACTTGAAGAGCGGGGCGTCCGGCTTGAGGTGACCGAACCGGCCCGGGCGTGGCTGGCGGAGCGGGGGTACGATCCGAAATTCGGGGCCCGCCCGCTGGCCCGGCTTATGGAAGAGACCGTAGAGACACCGCTGTCCGAAGAGATTCTGTTTGGCGCGTTGCAGTCTGGCGGGGTGGCCCGGATAACGGTCCCAAAAGGTGAACTGAAGATCCACTGTGAACCGAATCCGACACCGACAGACCATCCGGAAGTTTCGGTGATGGAATCCGCGGGTGGATGACCGGATAACTGGTTCAGGAGAACGGGGTGAAACAGTTGACATCGGCCGGAAACCTGCCGGTGAAGCATCATGAAACAGCCGGAGGGGTGGTGATTGACGGCCGGGGCCATGTGCTGACCCTGACCAGAACGGTGGAACGGGATGGGAAACCCGTTCATGAGATCCGTTTGCCCAAGGGGCATATCGATCCAGGTGAGACGCCAGAGGACGCCGCCCTGCGGGAAGTTCGGGAGGAATCCGGATACGACGGACTGCGTATCGTGGCCGATTTGGGCGAAGCGGAAAGCCGGTTCGAGTTCCGGGGCAAGTATCATATCCGCAGGGAACGCTACTTTCTGATGGTGTTGACCAGGGGCCGCCGGGGTGATCCCGCGCCGGTGGGGGCGGAAGAGGCCCTGTTTCTTCCAGTGTGGCGTGAACCGGAAGCCGCAGTTAAAGAAATGTCCTATCCGACAGAGCGGGAGTTTGTCCGGCGGGCGATGGATTACCTGAGTTGTCAGACACCGGATTTTTCGTCATCCTGCGGGGCCGTTGCCGCGGAAGACTGAATCCGCGGTAGTTGGCACAGGACTTCTCAGGCGGGTATGCTAATGGCCAGGGGCAAACACAGAAGACCACCCGTATGGAACTGCTTAAGGATCGGGGCGTGAACGGGGTCTTTCCATTTCATGTGCTGGCCAAGCCGGCGGGACCGCGGTGCAACCTGCGATGCGCCTATTGTTTCTATGTTGAAAAAGAGGAGGAACTCTGCTCTGGTGACGCGCCGGCCTTCATGTCGGATGCCACGCTGGAACGGTTTGTCCGGGATTACATTGCCTCCCAGCCGGGTTCCGAGGTGCTTTTCGCGTGGCAGGGCGGGGAGCCAACCCTGTGCGGCATTGATTTTTTTGAAAAAGCTTTCGAACTGCAGCGGCGATACGCGGCGGGAAAGCACATCACTAACGCCTTCCAGACAAACGGCGTACTGATCGATAACAACTGGGCGACACTTTTTCAGCGTTACAACGTGCTGGTCGGTCTGTCCATTGATGGACCGGAGCGTGTCCATGACCACTATCGGCGGGACCGGGGCGGACATCCTACCTTCAGTCGGGTCATGCGGGCGGTGGAACATCTACGTTCCCGGAACGTGGCGTTCAATGCCATGGCGTGTGTGCATGCCGGCAATCAGCACCAGCCGCTGGAGGTATACCGGTTCCTGCGGGATCATGTCAGCCGGTTTATCCAGTTCATCCCGGTGGTGGAACGACATGGCATGGCCCACGGCCGGCTGGTCTCGCCCAATGTCCCTATCGAAGAGGCTCCGGTGGACGGTTTCAGCGTGTCGCCCGCGGGATTCGGCCGTTTTCTGTGTGCCATTTTTGACGAGTGGGCGCGGCGGGATGTGGGCCGTGTGTTTGTGCAGCAGTTTGATGTGGCGCTTGAAGCCTGGGTGGGCGCGCCGTCCTCCCTGTGCAGTCATGCCGAAACCTGTGGCCGGGCCATGGCGCTGGAACATAACGGCGACCTGTATGCCTGTGACCATTACGTGTTTCCCGGGTACCGCCTGGGAAACATCCATGAGACCCCGCTCTGGGAACTGGCCGGTCTGGAACAGCAGCGGCGTTTTGGATTGGCCAAGCGGGACAGTCTTCCGTCAGCGTGCCGAAATTGCCCGGTGCTGTTTGCCTGCCGGGGCGGATGTCCCAAGGACCGGATCCCCGTATCGGGCGCGGCCGAACCCCCGCGCCACTGGCTGTGTGAGGGCTACCGCATGTTTTTCACGCATATCGACGATGCGATGACCTTCATGGCCAAGGAACTGACCCGAGGACGTCCGCCTGCCAATGTCATGGCCTGGCTGCGGGAACAGGACCGGAAACTTGCCGCGGCCCCGGGCGCCAAAAAGCGCTGAAGCTTCTTAGGATGGACGGACCCGGTAGAGGATTTCGCCGGCATCCCGAACGAGCAGCAGGCCTTCTTCTTCCCGGTTTTCCCATTCCCGGGGGTCGATGCTGTCGGGGTTCCGGTAGCCCAGATTGATCTCCCGGCAGACCTCTTCCGGGATGGATGTGGCCAGCGTGACGGTAATCCGGGGGATTTCGACGCCGTTTTCGAAGGTGCCCATGCCCTTGACGTGGGTGGAATGTGCCAGAATTCCGCCGGGAATGTCGTGAAACCGGTCCATCTGTTTCAGGAAATAATCCCGCACGTGATATCCAATTCGACGGATCAGCGCGCCGTGGGTGATGCTCACCTCTTTCACGTGTTTGCCAAAGATGATGAGTTCGCCTCCATCGGCCACCACCGGTTCCAGTTTGTACATGCATTTTCCGGCCACCCACAACTCGTCGTACATCGGGGCGGCCATAGCCAGGACCCGCCGGAAGGGGTGGGGCTTGTAGATAATGTGGGTTTCCGCGCTCAGATCGGCCGCCTTGTCCCAGGCGGCTTCCGGGGATCCGAAGAAAATGGCCCTGGTATCCTTTTTGACCTGGGTAAGGCAGAAACACCATTTTTCCACCGGAATCAGGGCCGCCGCGCGGTCCACCACGGCACGGACGGGAGTGTATTTGGTTCCATTGATGGCGTAGTTGGTGATGAGGGCCCCCAGCCAGTGAAACATGTTCAGGATTTCCTCCCCCGCGACACCCGGGAAGAAATACTTGTTTCCGCCGCTGAATCCGACCACCTCGTGGGGGAACACGGGTCCCACAATGCACACGACGTCATAATCCAGCACCCGTTTGTTCAGGGTAACCCGCACGGCTTCATGCATGAGGCCGGAGGAGAGGGTCTCAATTTCTTCGGCGGAAAGCCAGCCGATCTCCGTCAGGGCGTTCGGATCTTTCCATGCGTGGTTGAAAATACCGATGTCGCCAAACACCTCGGTGCGTTCCCGGGCCGTGATGCCGAGCAGGTGATGGATCATTTCGTCCGTCATGGGCGGGTGGGTGCCCAGGGCGATCAGAAAATCGGTCCGGCTGGTTTTGCCCCAGCAGGCCTCGCACAGCGCCCGGAACATCAGGGGCATGGGCATGCTTCGGGTGTGGTCGGGGATGATAAACAGTATGCTCCGCCCATCGAGCCGGATTTCGGCCAGCGATTCATGGACAAATTGCCGCAGGGCATCCGGGGAAAGCCATTGTCCTTGAGGCGCGATCAGTTCTTTCACCATCAGGGAGTCTCCGGGAGGACAACGTTGAATCCCAATCCGTGAAGCGCAGTTGCCATCCTTTCATCATACCGGTTCAGTCGCGCGGTTGTGTTGATGAATTCGCGGCGCCGGGGGTAATTTTTGCGGAGGTGATCAAAAGCAGCGCCCCGTTCCGCGGGGTCGGCCATGTCAGCCAGCGGACGGGTTCGGGCGTCGTCCTGCCGGATGTCATACACCGCGAAAACCGCCTGGCGAAGAGCATCCGGATCGTCCGGGTTTACGGTAACCTCAGGACAGTCCGGTGGAGGCAGCAGGGGCGCCGGATCCCAATCCGGCGTGGCGCCGACATGACGGCACAGAGCCTCATAGACCTGACGGGTGCCGTTCACCTTGCCATCGAAGGAGTATCCTGCGATATGCGGCGTGGCAATATCCACTGCTCGGATCATTTCCGGATCCGGAGAGGGTTCTCCCTCCCAGACGTCCAGCACAACACCCTGCAACCTTCCAGCTTTCAGGTGGTTCAGCAAAGCCTGATTGTCCACCACCGCTCCACGGGAGGTATTCAGCAGGAAGGACTCCGGCCGGATCTGAGTCAGCCGCTCGGCATCCACCATATGCCAGGTCGGCCATGCTCCGGATTTTTCCAGTGGGACGTGGAACGTGATGAAATCACAGGCCAGCGCGGCCTCGAGCGGTTCGGAAGTGAATCCCGGGTCCCGCTCAGTCCGGGGCGGATCATTAACGACTACGCGCATCCCCAGGGCTTTCGCCCGCTGAACTACTCGGGACCCCACGTTTCCGATACCAACCACCCCAAGTGAGGCGCCGCGAAGACGCATGCCATGCCGGGCCTCCAGAAACAGCAACGCAGCCGTGACGTAATCCGCCACGCTGTTGGCGTTGCAGCCGGGAGCTGACGCGAAGGCGATTCCCTGGTCCGCGAGCCAGGTTTTATCAACATGATCCTCGCCGATGGTGCAGGTGCCCACAAACCGAACCGGGGTACCCCGCAACAGATCCGCGTTGACCCGGGTGATGCTTCGAACGATCAGAGCGTCAGCCTGCAGCAGGTCCGCCCGCGTGATTTTTCGGCCGGGCATCCGGTGTACCGTGCCCAGCCGTCCGAAGGCTTCTTCAGCGTAAGGTATATTTTCGTCGGCCACAATGTGCATGGGAGGGATCCGGGCGGTTATTTTTTCCACGGCGGCGTGTCGGGGAGATGGCGGGCGAAATCGTCGATCAGCGCCTGTTCATATTGGCCGGCATAGGTGCCCGCGAAAAACCGGTCCAGTCCTTCTTCGTACAGCCGTTTCCAGGAATTTTCCTCGTCGCCAGGGTTGATAGGGAAGAACAGCGCGTTGTTGGCCCGGGCTGCCTTCAGATCGCCGTAGGCGTCACCGATCATGAGAATCCGTTCCGGGGCATAGCGTCTTTCAGAGGCATAGCGGATGTGTTCCGTCTTGGTGCCGACCTCCTGGCCGTTGATGGCGAACACGTAATGATTCAGTCTCTGTTCCGCCCATTCTCGTTCCAGGGCTTCACCTGGTGTCTGGGAGCACACCATCATGTCCGCCTGGCCCGAGGCTTTTTCGAGGCACTCCCGGACCCAGGGGAAAGGCGGAAGCCCGCCCTGCACGATTTCCTCGACGGACCGGTTTACTGCTGTACTCCAGGCCAGGCACTGATGCATATCTGGGGCTTCCGCCTCGCTGTGGGCCTGGCAGTATGCCTTGAGGGCGGGATTCCCCAGTTTGGTTTCCGTTTTGACCCATTCGCGCAGGTTTGGCACCTCAGGGAGCCGAATGCCCCGGGCCATCGGGGCATCCCACTCGGCGAGCAGATCAAACACCATGAGCAGAGCCGGGAACCGGTTGATCCCCCGCCACTTGGAATACAGGTTGACAAACTCCGCTGCCATCCGGGCGTATTTGGACACGGGCTGAAGGTTCCAGTAACGGATGATGTTTGGAATGAAACATTCCTTATGCTTGATCTCCATCGTGTCGAACGCGCAGCCGTCCGAGTCGATGGCGATCAGAAATTCGTGCTGGGGTTGACGGGCTTTCAGAGCGGCAATCGGATCATTCATGGTCGACTTCCTTTGCTCGTTGCCTGGGATATCGGAAGGTTCGGGTACTACACACCGGAGAATGCTGAGAATCCACCGTCCACAGGTACTACCACGCCGGTGACAAAACGGGACGCGTCGCTGGCAAGCCATACGGCGGTGCCCAGCAGGTCCTCCGGTGCCCCGAACCGGCCCATCGGCGTGTGGGTGATGATCGTCTGTCCGCGGGCGGTCAGCGCGCCGGTGTCTTTTTCCGTGAGGAGATAGCGGTTCTGTTCGGTGAGGAAGAACCCGGGCGCGATGGCGTTTACGCGGATAAGTGGCCTGTATTCCTGGGCGAGATGCACGGCCAGCCACTGGGTGAAATTGCTCACCGCGGCCTTGGCCGCGCTGTATCCTGGAATCCGGGTCAGCGGCCGGATGGCGTTCATGGAGGATATATTGATGACCACTCCGCCCTCAGGATTGTTGAGCATCGCCCTGACAAACACCTGGGTAGGTACGATCACGCCTCCTACCAGGTTCAGATCCACCACCCGCATGAGGGCTTCGGCCGGAAGGTCAAAAAAGGACTGATCCGGCGAGGTGGTGGCCGCTTTCATATTGCCGCCCACACCGTTGACCAGAATATCGACCTTTCCGAAATCCGACAGAATACACCGACAGGCCTCTTCGATGGTCTCCCGGCGGAAGGCGTCCATGTAATAGGCTTTCGCGTTGCCGCCGGCGTTCCGGATAGTGGCGGCCCGGGTTTCCGCCGGATCAGTCAGCAGATCGGCGATCGCGATAGCCGCTCCCGCTTCGGCCAGGGCCTCGGCGATCGCGCCGCAAAGCACCCCACCCCCGGCGGTAACCACAGCCACTTTCCTATCAAGCTGGAACTGTTTCAAAATGCTCATCAGCGGAGTTCCTTGCGGTTTTCACCCGGCACACCGGTTTCCCGATGGATTCCGTTTGCGAGGACGCAATGTACATAAATCCACTATATTCTACATCTTCCATCGGTCGGGATTCGAACGGTACATCCGGCGCGGGAAAGCAAAGTTGTTCAAATTAAAGGAAGGTAATATAATCCCGTACAGGCACCCAGGTGAATAACCGGCGGCAAAAAAAATGGATCGCGTTATGCTGTGGAGAAAGAGGAGCGAGTCAGGCAATCCGGAAGAGCGGCTTAAGCCCTCGGAATCCGGATCAACTGATATGACCGATAACGTTGTTGATGGACGTGAGGCTGCGCAACCGGCTCCAGCGGGGCAGTCCCAGCCGCTTTCGTTAGATATGCTGCCCCGGATGCTTTTTCAGCAGGGTAAAGTGGGCCGGGATGCCATCAAACGGGCCATGCTCCGGCAGCGGGAAACGGGCGAGTTTATTGGCGACATACTGGTACAGGAGGGGCTGATCGACGAAGGTTCCCTGCTGATCTTTCTTTCCCGAAATTGTAGGATACCACATGTAAGTATTCTGAACTATATCATTGATGATACTCTTTTGAAACTGGTGCCGCCCGATATCTGCCGGAAACACCGGATCCTCCCGCTGGACCGCCTTGGCCGGAACCTGACAGTCGCCATGGTAAATCCCCTGGACGGCGCTGCTCATCAGGCCCTGCGGGAATGTTGTCCGGATTTGCGGATTAAGCCGATTCTCTGTTCCTCTTCTCAGTTTGAAACGGTTTCCCAACGTTTTCTGGATCCCACGCCGAAAAAGAGCGCGGTACCAACCTATATCCGACGGCTAAGTGCGAGCATCGCTTCCGAAACTCCCGACGCCGCTGTATCTGCATCCCAGAGCCGGCCGGCCACCCTTCCAGATTCTTCCAGTCTTATGGATACAGCTGCCCTCCCGCCGCTTTCGGCTGAAGCGAAAACCGCACTGGAACAGACCGGTAACATTCCGCCTTCCGATACTGCTCAGGAAGTGCTTTCCACTGTGTTTACCCCCCATGAAGAGGAGGACGAGGAGATCGGAGAAGACCTGGCGCGTCTCGCCGCTGAACCGGAATCGGATTCAGAGGACCTGGACGCCACGGCCCAGCGTCTGGCTCATGTGCTGATCGACAGCATGCGAAACACCTACGGCATGCTTGCCCGGAAACTGGAACTGCTCCGAGGCGTGCCGCCCCAGGAGATTGCCCAACTGTTTGCCCTGGGCAAGGTGCATGAGTATGAACCGGGTCAGGTGATCTTTGAAAAAGGCTCGCCCGGGGAAAGCGTGTTTGCCATCCTGACCGGTCAGGTTGAGGTAATTGACGGTGGCCGCAGGCTGGCTTTGCTAAACGAAGGTGAGACGGTCGGTGAAATGGCCCTCGCTGAGGAAAGATGCCGTACAGCCACCGTTCGGGCGGTAGAGCAGACAGCCTTGCTGGAATTCACCCTGGAGGATATCCGCGGCCGATTCAAACCGGAGGTGTCCATCCAGTTGCTGCTGAATGTGATTGTAATCCTGAGTGCGAGACTGCATCAGGCCAACCGGAAACGGCTGACCGGGGGCTCAGACTCCTGAAAAGAAAACCCTGCCGTCCAGGAGAGAGTCCAATTAGAAAAAAGATAAAGGATCAGGGTGAACCGCTTGCGCGGGCCCGTCAACATGGGAGTTTTGCCATGCGACACCTTTTGTTTCGAAGTGTCATTGTTCTGACTGCCGCGGCCGGAACGACCTTTGCCGGGATGCCCGGATTCGCGCAGAACGCGGAAAATACCGTCGCGTCACCGGCCCCGCTGGTTGTCCAGCTGGGATTTCCCGCGGACGCCCGGGTACTGATCATTAACGGCGATGATTTCGGGATGAATCATGCCACGAATGAAGGCACCATTAAAGCACTAAAAAGTGGGGGGATCACCTCAAGTACGGTCATGGTGCCCTGTCCCTGGTTTCTGGAAGCCGCGGAGTTTGCGAGAAAGAACCCGAAGGCCAATATCGGCGTGCACACCACCCTGACCAGTGAGTGGGGCAAGTACAAGTGGGGACCGGTGGTGGGCTGGAAATCGGCCCCCAGTCTTTGTGATCCTATGGGCTATTTCTGGGAGGATGTTCCCCTGGTTTATCTGAGCGCGAACCTGGAGGATGTGGAAAAGGAAGTCCGCGCGCAGATAGACAAGGCGCTCCAGGCAGGTATTGATGTCACCCACATCGATTCTCATATGGGAACCATGCAGTACATGCCTGCCTACCATGAACTTTATATCCGTATCGCCAAGGATTACAACCTGCCCTGCCGGATGGCGGGCCGGGATCTGATGGATCGGTTTGGCGGCGGTTATCTGATAGACATGGCTGACAAAATGGGGGTGCTGCATCCGGATATCCT
>Ga0308390_1002140_pt1 | contig 12234 bp, 6 predicted proteins | sample Hotspr2Sample149_FD_202358 | JGI IMG/M metagenome (GOLD analysis project Ga0308390, IMG submission 202358) | Hot spring phototrophic mat microbial communities from Mushroom Spring, Yellowstone National Park, Wyoming, United States - 20040719_149 ...
ACGACCACTGGCTCGTGGAGAGGCTCAGGTTTCAATCCCCGCGGCAGGCCCGTCAGAGGCTGCTTGCCCTTGAGGCTGCTGCATGATGATAATCAAAAAAACTGTCCAAGAGATCGGGTGCGGTACACCGGTGTATGGGAACCGTGATGCAGGTCACAGGAACGACCGCCTGTCTTCCCTTGAGTCTTTTGAACGACGAAGGCTACATAGCGCTCTGCGAAGGGGATTTCCACGCCATCCCCGCCGCTTTGCTGCTGCACGATATTTCTTGCAAGCCTGTGTTCTTCGCCAATCCCTCGATGCCGCATCGAGGAGAGATGCTATTCAGTCACTGCACCGCGCCTAGCAAGGTGGATGGTCGCCATCCGGCGCCAGTACGATTGCTGACACACTACGAATCCGATTTCGGTGCCGCGCCGAAGGTCGAGCCCCCGAAAGGCATGAAGGTGACAGCGGTCAACCCCGATTTCCAAGGCCAGGCTTTTCTGGGCTTGCGTGGCGAGATCGTGCGCACGCCCTCCTACCCGATCTGCCGTACCCAGTGGGAAATCGCGTTCGAGGGGGATACGCAGGTGCTCGCCGAAAACGTGCGTGGCTGGCACTGGGTCTTGTGTGAAGGAGACTACTTGAAGGAAGTCGCCTACGCGGTACGCAAGGCTGGCTTGGGTTTCATTGTGCCCGCCAAATCGCGCTGAGGGCGGCTGAGGCTACTGAGTTAGAAAACACGCGGCGTAGAGTTGCGCTGTGCGAGAGGACCATCTGAGGGCGAGCACTTAGCAGAACCGGACGGCCTACACGGAGGGCTTTGCTCGAGCCGCCGGGCCTCACTCGGGCTCGAGTGCTCGCGCCATGGCAATCACCAGCCGCTCACCGAATTGGCGATAGTCTTCGACATGCGGAGGGCGGCCCAGGCGGCGGTTCCTTTGGACGTTTAACTCGAGCAACAGAGTGGGGATACGCCGATCGTGAAACAGGCCGCGGCACACATCCATGCGCCCCTGAGCGACCTCACCCGGCGGCCAGTCGCGTGGTGCTCCACCGTCGAAGAAGGTACTCTTTGCGAGTAGGTCGGCGAAACGTTCCACGAGTTGCCGGTAGGCTGAACCGGCGGCCGTGAGAGGCCCCTGAAGGTAGTCGCTGTTTGTGTTGTGCAAACTCAGAAACAAGTCGACACGCGAGCCTCGGTCAACCCAGTCGAGGATAGCGGCGCGCAGCGCGGCGATCTCCGGCATGCGCTTTGGATCCACCGCGTCCCAGTGTCGGTTCAGGTCGTAGCCGTGAACGTTGAAGCGTACACCGCCCCGCGCCACGCCATCAGGATCAGCCATCGGGAACAGTTTGAAAATGAACCTGTCGCGCAGCCGCGCAGCCAGCGGATCGTCCCCCAACAGAAAGCGGACCGCCCCATCCACCACCCAGGACGTCCCACTTTCCCAAGCGTGCTGGCGAGCCATGATCCAAAGAACTTTCTTGTCGGTCGCAGGCCTCCTGCTGCTGGTCACCGTGATTAGCCAGAGGCTCCGCCCACCGGCCGACCTGCCCACTTCGGTGACTTCAGCGCTCGGGTGGCTCCGGGCCGCGCTGAGCAGTTTGGAAAGGTGCCGGCTGGTGTACGGGGGCAGATGGGCGATCCAGACCCGGCTTCGCGTCGGAGTAAATCGAAGCCGCAAGCGGAGCGCAGCCTCGTCCCATTCCACGGCAGTATCTGGCAGCGCGGTCCAAGTCTCCCTGTCGTAACTGATGAAGGGCCGCGTCGCCCCATTTATCGCCAAGTTGCCGGGCCGATAGTTATACTCGCCCAACAGACCGGTCAAATCTATCGTGATCTCGTGGCCAGCGGCGCCGCGAACTTCGAAGTAATACCAACTGGCCTGACGGTTTCGCTTGTCCTGGTCTACCTCGCCTTTGACTTCGCAACGGAGGTGGCGCGGCCCAACGTACACCACGCGGCCGATGCTTCCAGCCTCGAAGTCCGACCGGACGGTGAGCCGCGCCCCGCCGGCCAGCGGCAGGCCCCACAGTATTGCCAGTGCCGCGGCTACTCTGGGGGAAACTGGCATTATAACACTAGCCTCGCTGTCAACTGAATGATGCGCGGTGGCCGCGCCGAGGTGAAGGCGCCAAAAGTTGGGTTCACTTGGGCGCCCGCGGGGTCGAACCTCGCGGTCGTGTCCAAGCCGGAGAACTGCGTGTGGTTCCAGGCGTTGAAGAATTCTGCCCGGAACCGCAAATACCGCTTCTCAGACCGCAACGGGATTCGTTTGGCTATAGCGACATCCCAATTGTTCACGCCCGGTCCTCGCAAGATGCTCACCCCCGCATTCCCGAAGCTTCTCAACGCCGGCCGTGCGAAGGCCGCTGTATTGAAATTTCGGTAAAAGGTCCGCTCGCTCTTGTTCAAGTGGGGATTCCCAATCACATCAATTCGAGCACCCTCGGAGGATCCCGTAATGTCTTGCCCATCGGTGGTGGTGAAACCCGGCGTGAAAGGCGCACCGCTCACGAGCGAGGTGATGCCGCTGACATGCCAACCGTCTAGGACCCAGGCCGCCAGGGGGAACTTCAACCGTTTGCCCAGGCTCGGCAGTTCGTACATGTAGTTGGCCACAAAAACATGTGGCCGGTCGTTGCCCCACAGTCCGTAGTTCCGCTGGCGCACCGGAAAATAAGAGCTGGTGCCCGTTGCACCAAGGTTCTTGCTGAAGGTATATGCAACGCCAAACTGCAAGCCCCGCGTCAAGCGCCGGTTCACTGATACCTGTAGGGAGTTATAGTGAGACGTACCTGTCATTTCGTAAGGCGTGATTGAGCCGTACCCGTAGTAGTACCGGAAGAAATTGTCCGGTAGCGGTCTCCCCGGAGAGGTGGGATCCCCGTTGCGAGGATCGAAACGTGCATACATTGGGATCGGATTAATTTCACGCGTCATCAGTAAGTGTCTGCTCTCGCTTCCCACATAGGCGATGTCGAAGACCACGTTGTGCGCGGTCTGATGCTGGATTCCGAGACTGAAGTTCATCACCATGGGCAAGGGGAGCCGCCCGATCGCGGCCTGATTGGACATGGTGCTGGGGCCGATCAGACCGCTTCCACTCCCCAGAGTGGCAAGGTTGCCATAGCGCCACAGCGGGATGTAAGAGATCGGTGGGTTGCCTACGCTCGTCTCAAAACTGTTTGCATCCGCCGTGTCGTAAAAGATTCCGAAGCCCCCGCGGACCACGGTCCTGCCCTTGCCCATCACGTCATAGGCGAAACCCACGCGCGGCGCCGGAAAAATCCACGACCGCGTGAAAAGGCCTCTCGGGTATCCGTCCACGCCGCCGACCCGACTCCCGTTGGCCGGGTCCCCCGTCCCCGGCACGAACATCCCTATCAAGGCCGCCGGCACCATTGCTTTCGACACCGGATCCACTCCCACCCGGCGTCTAGCTGCGTCAAAGCCCGGGTAATACAAGGCGGGGGACTTTCCCACTTGGTAGAACGCGGGGTTGAAGTGTGCAGCGTTGTGGCCGCGATCATACTCCGGAGGCTGAGAAACTGTGCGCAAGCCGACATCCAGCGTCAAATGCTTGCTCAGCCGCCAATTGTCCTGCACGTAGAATTCGATGACATTCAGCACCGTGTCCTTCAACGCACGCTTGGTAAGCTCCGTGTAAGAAGAGAAGTTTCCCAGCAAGGCGTTGGCGAATCCGTGATTCGCATCGAAGGGGTTGTTGATGTCTCGCGCAAAGTCGAATGCCCCGCGCCACTGCGCTCGCGTGTCCATCGCCACCGCTCGGTAGTAATCCCAGTGAAAACCTGCCTTGAGGCTGTGCCGGTCCCACACCTTGCTCAAGCTGTCCGCGTAAGTAAACTGCGTTCCCCGCCAGTACCAATTGCCGGGGCCCAGGCTCAGCCTGATGGCGTTCGCGGGCACACTGCCAAAGCTCACGTCTGGCGCCACATCGGGCGAGCCCGGGTCGCCATATACTTGCGGCGGATTCCCAAGAACCGTCCGCATCACTTTCGAGCGGTCGGTGTAATCGGACTTGATGTCGTTTAGCGTGTAAGCGAATCTCGCTTCATTCACAAAGGTGGGCGAAAAAATGGTCGTCGTCTGGATCAAGTGACTGGTGCCCGGCGCCTCGTTGTCGAGCGACGTCAACAAGAAATTGTTTCCGATCTTCCAATCCCCCCACGCCGGATGTGTGGTCTGGATGTTTCGCGCCAGGCGGTAATAGATGCTCAACTTCGGCAGCGGATTGTAATCTAAGCGCAATGTCTCATTTCGCAACGGGTTCTTGGCGCTATAAGTGGAGCGCAAATTGTACCGGTGCCGGTTGCGCGGATCCGGATCGGTGTAGTTGGGTAGCGGGAAGAAGCTCAAGATCGATTGGCCCACCTTGGAGAACCGCGCCGCGGGGATAATGTTGCCGGGAAACGGCTGCCCGGAAGCGGGATCGCGGATCACTATGAGGGCGCCGTTAAGGTCGAAGCTCCGGCTGAAGTTCCCTGCGCGCTCCAGCTCCGTCGGAGTCGTGGCAAGCTGCGTGCCATAGTCCCGCGTGATAGGGGAGAATTCTTGGGAAAAGAAAAAGAACAGTTTGTCGCGTTCCGCGTTGAAGCGCCTGGGAATGTACACCGGCCCGCCCAACGAGTATCCGTAAATCCGGTAACGATACGGGGATTTCGGTGTCCCCCTGGCGTTGTTGAAAAAGCTGTTGGCGTTCAACTGCTCATGGCGATAGTTGTACCACGCGCTGCCCCGGAACTCGCGAGTGCCGGACTTGGTGACGACGCTGATCACGCCACTGCTCATGCGTCCGTACTCGGCCTGGTAATTAGTGGTCAGTACCTTTACTTCCGCGATCGCGTCGAGGTTAGGTTGGACCACAGTGGTAGCGTTAGACGTGTTGAGGCTGTAAATTCCGTCTAAGCTGTAATTTTTGCTGTTGGCTCGTCCCCCGTTGATATAGGTGCCGCGGTTGGACATGTTGTTGACGGTCTCGCGTTCCTGGCTGTAGTCGTCAACCACCCCGGGCAAGGTTGCGAGCATGGCCCAAAAGTCTCGCCCTTTAAGAGCAATCTCCTGAAGTTGCTCGCCGCTCACCAACCCGGACCTCTCACCGCTGGCGAGCTGAAGCGCCACGGTCGTTGCCTCGGCCCTGACGGAAACTGTTTCCTTGATCTCGCCCACCTCCAGGATCAAGGTGCCCACGGTGCGAACCTCGTTGGCGCTAACCACGAGGTCATTAATGCTGAGAGCCTTAAAGCCGCTCGCCTCGATTCGCAGCGTATAGGTGCCGGGCGGCACATTGGGGAACGTGAAGCTGCCGTCCTGCCACGATTTGGCCGTGATGGTGCGTCGCGTCGCCTGGTCGGTCAACGTGCAAACCGCCCCGGGCACGACCGCGCCGCTGCTATCGGTTATGGTTCCCTTCACGGAGCTGGTCACACCTTGGGCGGTAGCTGCGTCGCTGCCCACCAGGAGCAGGAACAACAAAGATTTCAGAATTCGCTGAGTCATGCCTTCCTCCGTCGGTTGCTTTCTTGGAGTCCACTGAGATTTACCCTCGCCTTTCGAGGCGCGTAAAGCGCCCGAACGATTCCATGTTTGCTGCCCAGGCACATCCTAAGTCAGGACCCACCTGCGTGCGTGAACTTTCCTTCCAATATGCACCTCGGCCCATAGTTGGCCTCGGGTCGCCTTAGCCCGGATCGCCGACGGTACGTGCAAGCAAGGCGCGGTGTCCAGGGCCTATTGTCGCCACCGAACGGCGAGATATGCTTGGATCCGCGGCAAGCGTACCGTCTTCTTACCCGCCAGTGTCCGTACTTGACACGGGGTTGGGTAACAAAAAACATGGTCAGCCTCCTTGGGTAGGCGCAAGACAGCGTTCTCCACGGGCGGCAGGTGGTAACGGCTGCCTAGACGCCCCGTACAATCGCAGCCTGCCCAGTTGACCAAATGCAACACTCGCCGCGAACCGTCGCCGGTCAAGTTGGCAACCAGTGATTCTGGAGCCTCCAGCTCGAAAGGATTCGGATAGCCGGACGCATAACGCACCAGGTCGCTGAGCAGGTCCCCCAAAACCCTTTCGTTGGTATCGGCAAAAAGGCTTTCCAGAGCACTCGCGCAGTAAACCACTCGGCCCTTGCCGAAACTGGCTGCCGTCATACCGGGCAAAAACGGGCTCCGCCCGGGTCCAGTGACAATATCCATGAGAACGCGGGCTCCCTCCAACAATTCGACCGGCTCATAATACCAAAGGGGAACGAGACGGCCTTGCCAGCGCTGGGAAGGTAACCCGCTGTGAGGCCGGGAGAGCAAATAAAGATCATTCGGGCCGCCCAGGTTCGTCGAGTAGGTGTGCATCATTTCATCCAGCTCGTCCGTGCGCCTGCGCGGTCGCACGCGGATCAGATCCTCCAAGGCGAACCGCTCGCGTCGGCGGCCGGCGGCATCGTACAGCGAGCTGCCGTAGCTGACTACCAGGCCACCCCCCGACGCTACGAACTCCTTTAAATTGGCCACTCGCTGGGGCGACAAGTAAGCCGTTCCAGGCAAGTAAATCACTCGGTATCGCGAAAGCGTAGCAGGATCGTCCAGCGCCCGTTCCCAGATCGAGCTGACCTGCAAATGCCGCTGCAAACAGGCGGCGAAAGCTCCCAGACCCTGACGCCGGGCGCTTACACCCCACCACCGACCCCGCTGGGCGAAGCCCGGCGGATCCTGCGAGGCCCACACCACCCCGACATACGGCACGTTTTCGAAGTTTGGCAGGTCTTCTTCGTGTTTCTTTAGTACCGCAAAAGCTTCTGTAATGTAATGACGGTTCTCAGGGTGTGTGAGATAACCTGTGGGTTGCGCCACGATCGGGGCGCCGCCGAAAGCGATTGACGTAAAGATCTCTTGCGTGTAATCGTAACCCTGCTCCGCCAAGCGTGGCCAGTTATGATAGGCGCCGACATAGGGCCATACGTACAAACCAGCGGCCCTCATCAGGCTGACGCCCTCGGCCCGTTCCAGCAAAGAGTTAGTTCGCTCGTACAAAAAAGCGTCCAAGCCTTCAAGCAGCCGCGGGTCTTCAGTTACCATTAGTTGTGCATTGTTGATATTCGCTATCAACGGTATGTTCTTGTGCGCTTTCACTAAGGCAAGCGCCTGCCGCTTGATCTCGACCAGACGCTCGCGGTACCAGGCGTGGTACTCACGTAAGATGGCGAGCTCCTCGGCGCTGTAATGCTTTACTTCTTCGTGATAGGGCAGTTCCCGCCCGGTGGCGGCCCTGAAGCCGCTCCGGCAGCCGTCGCAGTAGCACACACCAAGCCCGGGCCAGAAGTACCGCGGGGTCCAGCGATCGAAGTAAATCCCGTCTACGTCGTAATGTTTGAGGATACGGCTGAGCATCTCCAGGTAGGCTTCACGATACGGCGTATTCCAACAAACAGTGCCGAAGTCCTCTCCGGTGAAGAAGTGGGACCGGGCAGGGAGGCCACCCGGTTTGGTTCGCTGTGCATACTCCGGGTGATGCCGGGTGACGATGGACCAGGCCACCTTGTGGCCGGTGCCCACGTAAACGACCACACGGATGCCGCGAGGCTTGGCCGCCCGAATCATTTCGGCCAACAAGTCACGTTCACCCTGTCCCGGGAAGACCGGGAACCGCAAGCGCGGGACCGTCGCGTACATGCCGATGGCGGGAAAGCGGATGGTATTGAATCCCATTTCCTCCAGCAGCCGCGCTGTGGCCTCGGCATCGAATTCGAGTTGCGGCGAAAAGGGATACTGGTAGGCGTCCAGCAGGTACACCCGCGCGGTGCGCAGCCACGACCGCTGGTCGGCAGGTGAGGGCGCAGCAAGCGGGGTGAACGCGAAAACGATGAATGCCCACCTCCCAACTGTCATGGCAGGGCTCCTCCTCGGGTCTCAGAGCCTCAGACGCAACGCGAACTGGAGCTTGCGTCCATCCGCTGCGGCCGTGTAACCTCCGAAGTTGGTGTTCACCTGACGGCCGCTCCGGTCGAAACGCGCGCCTGTATCAAAAGAGGTGAACTGGGTGTGGTTGAAGGCGTTGTACCACTCGGTGCGCAGCTGGAGAGTCAACCTTTCGGTGACCTGGAAAAGTTTTGCCAGCATAATGTCCCAGTTGTTCGTCCCCGGCTGCCGCAAGAGGTTTCGGGCCGCATTGCCCAAGGTGCCCACCGCAGGAGCCTGGAATACCTCCGTGCGGAAATTTCGCTCGAACGTTCTCTGGGACTTCGGCAGGACCGGGTTATCTAGGACCACTATGCGGGCGCTTTCGGTCGGCGTGCCAGTGACATCCACAGCAAAGGTGGTGGACCAGCCCACCCCGGTCGGCCGTCCGCTTATGAAACTGGCTATGCCGGAAAGCTGCCATCCGTTGATGATACGATGCGCAAGACCCGACCCCAAGGGTAGCTTGGGCAGATCCCATACCCAGTTCAACTTCAGAATGTGCGTGCGGTCGACGTCGGCCAGTGAGTAAAACCAGCGTGAAGATAGTTGGCTGGAGACCATCCCGGGGGTCTGGGTGGAGCCCTGCCCGTAATCCATGGCCTTCGACCAGGTCCATACCCCTCCCATCTGTACGCCACGGGCCAGACGGCGATTCACAGTGACCTGCATTGAATGATAGTTGGAAGTCGCTGCGTATTCGACCAAAGGGATGTCGGCGAACCCAGTGAAGGGACGGAGGAACGACGAAGGCAGAGGCGAACCTGGAGCGGAGGGGTCTTGATTTTCCGGACGAAAATTCGCGCCCAGGGGGATCCAGTTCAGGTCACGTCGTCGCCACAGATGCCGGCCGAGTGATCCCACATAGGTGACCTCCACCAGCACACCTGCTCCCAAGTCCTGCTGGATCCCGAAGCTGAAGTTCATGGTGGTGGGTAGCGCACCACGGAGCTCGCGGGTAGTGACGGACGGAGGAAACAGATTCCCGCGCGATGCCAACAAGGTGGCCATGCGACCGAAGTAAATGATCGGATTACGGACCAGCGGAGCCTGTCCGATAAACCAGCTGGTCTGTCGTTCCTGATCATAAGCGTAGAACGACCCGAAACCGCCACGCAGGGCCGTCTTGCCTTTCCCAAAAAGATCCCAGGCGAAACCGAAACGCGGTGCAGCCCGCACCCCAGGATCTCGCGCTAAGGCACGCGGCAGCGATGGGTCATTGGCAGGCACCACCAGCCCGTTGTCGGGATTGCCGACGCCCGGCGCGATCGCCCCGATCAGCGCGGCGGGAAAATACTGGCCGGTTGCCGGGTGTTGTGCTAATCGTTCATTCCCCACACGCACGGGCCGCAGCAGCGCAGGTCGCTGCGCCGGATCATAGCGCTTGGGCAAGAAACCAGAAATGTGGCCCGTCGCATCGTATTGCGGCTCGACCCGATAGAAGCGGACACCCAATTCAAGGGTCAGGCGCGGCTTCACCTTCCAGCTGTCCTGCACAAACCACTCCAGAGACGAGCTTCGCATCCGATACCAGATGCGGCTTGTGTCCTCCAAATAGGAGGAGAACACGCCCAATGCGGCATTCGCATACGCGTAACCCGTATCCAGCGGATTATTGGGATTGCGCGAAAAGTCGAACAGCCCGTTGAAATAGGCAGGGTTGAAGCTGTTGCGCCACGCCCGCTCGATATAGACGCCTAGCTTGAACAGGTGACCCGAGGGAGTATAAGACAGGGTGCTTACCAGAGTGGCGAGGCCTTGATTCGCAGCTTGTGGCAGGCGTCGCTCGACCGCCAGGTTGGCGGCATTGGGAATCCCGCCAAAAAGGGCGGCAGGGATGATATTGAGCGGATTCGCTTCGGGAGCAAACTGGGAAAGGCTATAGCCTACGTGCGGCCGCTGGCTTTTCCGCAGCTCACTTTCGGGAACCACGTCCCGCTCCGGAGGGTATCTGTAGCCGGCGGAGGTTTCGCTGACCAGGCGTGGGCCAAAGACCCGCTGATAGCGGAGAGTCAGGGCGCTTCCGTTCCTTTTCGTCGTCCGACTCATCTGCGGCCAGTTGGAAATATTGAAACCTCCCATACCCATGGCGCCAGTGCGTTCCTCGGTAGAAAATGTGTAAGTTCCGTATATAAGATTGTTAGGATCGGCGTAGTAATCGAGTTTCACGGTCTGGGTGGTGATGGGGTTCTCGCGAGTGGCGAGGAAGACGTAATTGTAGTTCCCGCGAGAGATTGTCCAATCGGTGAAGTTGGGCGCCGGGAACACCTTCAGCAAGGCGACGCCGTTGGGATCAAGGCGTGAAGGGGGGATACGGTTGCCGGGGAAAGGCGCCCGGGTGTCCGGATCCCGAATGACAATGAGCGCCCGATTGAGGTCGAAGGACTCCGAAAAATCGCCGGCGCGCTCCAAGAGCGTGGGCACGGTCCGCTGGGCAACCGGGTCGGAGCTGCGCAGGGGCCAGCCCTCCTGGCTCCAGAAAAAGAACATCTTATCGCGATTGCGGTTGAACCTCCCGGGTAACAAAACGGGGCCGCCGAGGCTGTAATTCCAGGTGTTGTACCGATAGACGGGCCGCGCTCGGCCAAGGCGGTTGTTGAAAAAGTTATTGGCGTTCCATTGTTCATGCCGCTTGTAGTAAGCGGCAGAGCCGTGAAACTCCCGACCACCGGACTTCGAGATCAACTGGACATTGGCCCCGGAAAGCCGACCGTATTCCGCCTGGTAGTTGGTGAGAAGGACCTTGACTTCGGCGATAGCGTCCTGGCTGACAGTCGGCGTCTGGACGTCCGCCTGACTGATGGGAATGCCGTCTAGGCTCACCTGATTGAATTGAGTGTTATTCCCCTGGACAGAGAAACTGAACGTGCGGGAGAGCAAATCGGGATCGGAAAGCAACACCACCCCCGGTAGTAGTTGTACGAGCGAGGTCACGTTCCTGCCCTTTATGGGCAGAGCGTCAACTTGTGCGAAGCTGACCCACCCGGCCCGTTCCGCGCTCGCGGTTTGGACGGTGGCGGCTTCCGCGGCCACGGTGACCCTTTCTGCCACCTCGCCGACCTCGAGGGTGAGGCGTCCAAGCGAGAGCCGCTCAGCCGCCGATAACGTGACCTCGGAGCGCTCCAGGAGCTTGAAGCCGGTTTGACGAACCGTGAGCACATAAATGCCCGGCGCCAGGCCTGTGAACAGGAAGTTGCCTCGGACGTCAGTCAGGGTTTCCCGCTGGGCGCCGGTCGCGCTGTGCGTCAGACTGACTTTCGCGCCCTGGACCGGCAGTCCGCTGGGGTCGACTACGGTGCCTGCGATCGAGCCGGTGATAATCTGGGCGTACAGCGCGCCGAGGACCGACAGCCAAAAGGTCAAACTGATGAGCCAGCGCATGTTTACCTCCCTGCAATCGCTTCCAAACGCGAATCTAGCACCTTCAAAAGTGCGTGTCAAGCAGGGTTCGGCCCGCAGGAGTACCGACCTACGCGTACGGGGTTTGATGCCCGCCCCGGCCTAAGCTATATTGAAAGCGTTTGCCGAAAATGGTCCGTGCTAACCTCTCCGACGTGGCCCGCGAGGCGGGGGTCGACATTTCCACCGCCTCCCGGGCTCTGAATGGGCGGATCGGGAAGCGATCTAAAGTCCGAGAGCGAGTCCTCGAAGCCGCCCGCCGGCTTGGCTACCGTCCAAACCCCCTCGGCCAAGCGTTGGTGCTGGGGCGAACCCGGAGCATCGGCCTGCTCGTTAGTGACATCCGAAATCCTTTCATGACTGACCTAGCGCGAGGAGTCGAGGAGAGGGCGCAGGAGGTGGGCTTCGACCTGCTTCTCTGCAACAGCGGGTTGGATCGAGTCAAACAGATGCAGTACTTCGGCGCTCTGTTAGAAAAGCGTGTCGGTGGCCTGATCATGAATTTCGTGCCGCCTTTGGACCGCGCTCAGCACGAGCGGATCGCCGCCAGCGGGATTCCAGTAGTTCTGCTGAGCCCAGCGCCCCGTGGCTCGCCTCTCTCCACCGTCTGCTGTGAGAACCTGCGAGGGGGCGAGCTCGTCGCCGAGTACTTAATACGATTGGGACACCGGCGCCTGGCCCACTTGACCGGATCGCTATCGCACCCGAATTTTGCGGCGCGCTGGCGAGGATTCCGGCGGACCGTGCAAACCCTAGCAGCCCGTGGATAAAGGCAGGTCTTGACGGCGTTGGGATAGATGGCGGTACCGCGGCGGGTGGGGTGAGCGGGCAGTGAAGCGGCGAGGTGGACACACCAGCGGACCGTGGCTTGCGGCTTG
>Ga0308390_1002159_pt1 | contig 12176 bp, 10 predicted proteins | sample Hotspr2Sample149_FD_202358 | JGI IMG/M metagenome (GOLD analysis project Ga0308390, IMG submission 202358) | Hot spring phototrophic mat microbial communities from Mushroom Spring, Yellowstone National Park, Wyoming, United States - 20040719_149 ...
CGATCAATTTGCGAATATGGTCGATGCGCTTGTACCGCGGACCCTCAAAATCTTCGAGTTTCAGCCCGATCGTGCGGTAGGCGTCGTAGAGTTCCTGCGCTCCTTTTCGCGCATCCCAGGCGGGCTGGAAATCCGGCAGCACGCGCCGAATCTTCGAGCAATCGACGCGGTAGTTCCGCTTATCAGGTTGCGCACCCTCGGCGAACTGGATCCGGCAGCCGGGCACCGTCTCGTACACAATCTGCGCCAGATCGCGGATGCGATAATTATCCTCATTGCGCCCGACGTTGAACGCCTCGTTGTGGATCAACTCGCGTGGCGCTTCGAGCACAGCGATAAACGCGCGCGCAATGTCGGCGATATGCACGATGGGTCGCCAGGGTGTGCCATCGCTCTTCAGGTAGACCAGCCCCGTCGTGTATGCCCAGGCGACAAGGTTATTCAGCACCAGGTCGAAGCGCAGGCGCGGCGACACGCCATAGGCGGTGGCATTGCGCAGATATGTCGGGCTGAAGTCGGCATCGGCCAGTTTCGCCAGGTCTTGCTCGACCAGAACCTTCGAGCGTCCGTAGGGGGTCACCGGATTGAACGGCGAGGTTTCGTCCAGCATATCATCGCCGGCAGCGCCATAGGTGCTGCACGACGACGAGAAAATGAAGCGCTTGATGCCCGCCTGCTTTGCCAGCATCGCCAGACGTACCGATGCCAGATAGTTGATCTCATAGGTCAACTGTGGATCGAGGTCGCCGAGCGGATCATTCGACAGCCCGGCAAGGTGCATCACGGCATCGACGCCATGCAGATCGGACGCTTCGACATCACGGATATCTTTTCGAATCTCCGGAACCTCGACCGGCGGCTCGCCAAATGTGCAATCCTCGAACAGATCGCTATCCAACCCGATCACCTCATAGCCGCGTTCGAGCAGCATCGGTGTGAGCACCGTTCCGATATACCCTTTGTGTCCTGTGACTAACACGCGCATGGTTGCATCCTTTCAGCACATTCCCATCGGATACGGCGACGCTACTCCCAGATCTTCCAGGGTGCTTTGCCGGTTTGCCAGAGACTTTCGAGCAACTTTTTATCGCGCAGCGTATCCATACACTGCCAGAAGGAGGTGTGTTTGTATGCCATCAGTTGCCCTTCGCGCGCCAGGCGCTGCAACGGCTCACGCTCCCAGGCGGTATCGTCGCCGTCGATATAGTCGAACACTGCCGGTTCGAGCACAAAGAAAGCGCCGTTGATCCATCCCTCGCCGGTCTGCGGTTTTTCGTTGAACTCGGTGATCCGATCCCCGTCCAGTTCCAGGTGCCCAAAGCGCGCCGGTGGACGCACGGCGGTCAGCGTTGCCAGTTTGCCGTGTGAGCGGTGGAATGCGAGCAGGGCATGCAGATTGACATCCGAAACACCATCGCCCCAGGTCAGCATAAAGGTCTCATTGCCGAGGTACGGCGCCAGGCGCTTGATCCGCCCGCCGGTATTCGTCGGAATGCCGGTATCGATCAATTCCACATTCCAGTCCGGACGATAGCCGCCATTCATCTCAACGACACCGGAGCGCAGGTTGACCTTCAGATTGCTGTTGAGCGAACAGTAATCTACCATGTACTTCTTGATAACTTCCCCTTTGTAGCCAAGGGCGATGACGAAGTCCTTGAAGCCATAGCAGGAGTAGTGCATCATAATGTGCCACAGGATCGGGCGACCGCCGATCTCGACCATGGGTTTCGGTTTAACTTCGGTCTCCTCCGAGAGGCGCGATCCGACCCCACCTGCGAGAATAGCGACTTTCATAGCGAGTTCCTCCGTGCAATCGTTGTAAGATTCGTTCTGCGTATGCGACGTAGCGCGCGTCCCCCCAGTTGACGTCCGGCATGCACGACATCATTCCCCATCCGCGCCCAATTGTGATCGGAGACGATCCAGTGCAGCAATGCGACATAGCAGCGTCGCGTCTCTTCCGGTGGGAGGGGTGTTGCGCGAATGGCTTTGATGTACTCGTAGAGCGTGCGAAAATGCGGCATCACGATTTTGCCTTCGTTCGCCGGATCGAACCAGGCGGCGCGGGCGCGCAGTTTCGCCGCGCGCACCGACTGCGCCGGGTGACGGCGTGAAATGAACAGATGCTCAGGCGCTTCATAGAAGGGTCCGAGCAACCCCAGCCGCGCCAGCAGTATTCGATCCGATGGCACATACGCGCCTATCAGCGGCGTGCGTCGCAGCACATCGGCGCGTATGACGCCGAACACCTGAAAGCAGGGATGCCCGATACAGATCAGGTCGTGGAAGCGAACGCTCGCCAGTGGCGACTCGGTGCGCAGATGTTCATCGTAGGTGTACAGCGTATGACCCGCCGGGTCGATCACACGAGTGCGGCTGAAGGCGAGCACAACCTGCGGGTCGCGATCAAGCGCCGCCACGCACCGTTCAAGAAACGTCGGTGCGATCAGATCATCGTGGGCATGCCATTTGAAATACACGCCGCGCGCCAGACTGAAGGCATGGTTGAAATTCCACGCTGCACCGCGATTGATCTCGTGGCGCACATACCGGACGCGGGGATCGTGCGTCGTGTACGCACGGCAGATCTCTGGCGTGGCATCAGTTGAGGCATTATCTGAAATAATCACCTCAAAATCGCCAAATGTCTGCGCCAGGATGGAATCAATTGCCTGACTCACATAGTTCTGCCCGTTGTAGACGGGGAGCGCAATACTGACACGCGGTACATTGTTGCTCATGCCTTTATGCACCCTTATGACCTTCCCGCCGATTTTCCGCCTTATGTCGCCCAGGTTGCTTTATGTATCACCAGACGGGTCGCAACCGCGAGGTCGTTCAACATCTCCCGGCGCGTTCGCCGCAACCACCACTGCATATGGGCATAACAGAGCAGACGATCGTGCCATGCCAGCGGCACACGCCCGATCACGCGCAGGAGTTCGATCGTCCACCGCCAGTGAGTCAGCTCGATCTTGCCGCGATTACGCGGATCGAACCAGACCTGACGCTTCTGATAGTCACGATTTGCCTGCACTGAGGCTTCCTCGTGATCGCGTCGCAGGAAAAGATATTCCGGCACTTCGTAGAATTCGCCCCGCAGGATCAACTCAGCCAGCAGGATCATGTCCGACGACGAATAAGCGCCGATCAGCACCGTCTGGCGCAATACGTCGGTGCGAATGAGCCCAAAGATTGCATTGATCCAGTTACGCGCCACCCGCAAATAGGCATAATACCGGGAGAACACCGAAGCCTGGCGAAAGTGCAGGCTGTCTTCATCGTAGCCAATCACGCGATCGTGTTCATCGATAAACACGGTTTTCGAGTGACAGAGTACAACGCCAGGATGAGCATCGAGCGCGGCGACGCACTGTTCGAGATAGGTTGGCGCGAGCAGATCATCGTGGGCATGCCACCTGAAGTACATACCGCGCGCCAGATGAAACACGCGGTTGTAGTTTGGCGCAGCGCCCAGATTGCGCTCGTTCCGCACATACCGGATACGGGGATCACGCGCCATATACGCGCGGCAGATCTCCGGCGTGGCGTCGGTTGAGGCGTTATCCGAAATAATCACCTCAAAATCGCCAAATGTCTGCGCCAGGATCGACTCCAGCGCTGAGGCAAGGTACCGCTCACCGTTGTATACCGGCAAACCGATGCTCACTCGCGGAGTTGGGGCTTTCTCAGTTCGATTGACGACCATACGATGTGTTACTGCCGTTTGTGAGGATTTCATACGCTGGAATAGCTGCGATCTCTACTATAAACGGTCGAGAGAACTCTTTCAATTACAATATGTTTAGTAATCCGGGAATAACCGGATCGTGTTGTTCAACATTCCGTCATTATTCAAACAACGTACGTTCAACGATTTCGCACACGGTATGCGCGACGGTGATATGCACTTCTTGAATGCGCGCCGTATTGTGCGATGGAACGCACAGACAGAGATCGACGTGGTCAACCAGCGTTCCGCCCGATGCGCCGGTGAATCCGACGGTTGCCATGCCGCCGTTGCGCGCGGCGCGCATGGCGGCAATGACGCTTGCCGAGATGCCGCTGGTGCTGATCCCGATGACCATATCGCCGGGGCGTCCCAGCGCCTCCACCTGGCGGGCAAAGACGCGCTCGTAGCCGTAATCGTTGCTGATAGCTGTCAGAATTGAGGTGTCGGTCGTCAGTGCGATCGCCGGCAATCCACGTCGTTCACGGCGAAAGCGGCTGACGAACTCGGCGGCGATATGTTGCGCATCCGCTGCGCTGCCGCCGTTGCCGCACAGCAACAGTTTGCCGCCACGCCGGAATGTCTCGACAACCCGTTCTGCAATCGCAACGATCGTCGGCGCCTGCGTCTCGATGGTGCGGCGCTTGACGTCGATGCTCGCTTCAATCTCATCGATCACCCAGCGGGTGAAAGAGTCGGATGGTGAGTTCATACACAGTTCCTGAGTTGCATGTCCGACAGTTACACAGTCCCATCACGCGCCATCAGCGAGCGACCGTGCGTCAGCGCCGCTTCGTACAATCCGATGTATCTCTGCGCCACTGCATCCATGGCATAACGCTCGACAATGCGCTGCCGCGCACGCTCGCCCCACACTGGCATGCTGAGTGCTTCCGGCAGTGCCCGCACGAGTGCATCAACATCCTCCGGCGCAATCAGTCGCCCGTTCTGTTCATCATCGATCAGTTCCGCCGATCCGCCAACCCGCGTTGCAATACAGGGGAGACCACATGCCATCGCCTCGAGGAGGGCAACCGGCATGCCTTCGGTGCGCGAGGGAAGTACAAAAGCGTCAGCTGCCCGCAAATACGGTGCGGTATCGGTTGTGCTGCCGGTGAAGATCACCGACCGATCAAGCCCCAGGCTGTGCGCCTGCTGCACCAGGCGCTCACGCAGTTCACCATCGCCGACCAGTACCAGACGGGCATCGGCAAGCACGGCATCACGTTGCGCCCAGGCATTGAGCAGAATATCAAGCCCTTTGGCGACGGTAAAACGTCCAGCGAACATGATCAGCGGCGTGTCGGGCAGATGGAGGTTTCGTCGCAGTGCTTGCCGTTCTGCAGGAGTCGCCGGCGCAAACCGTTCGACATCGACGCCATTCGGAATATCCCAGATACGCGCCTCCGGCACGCCCATCGTGCGCAGTTCGTGGTGGATATCGCGCGCAATTGCAACAAATGCATCACCCCAAAGCAGCGCAGCCGCAACGCGCAGTTTGCCGGTCAGCGGACGGAGCCTGGTAATCTTTGCCACATCACCGCGCGGACCGCGCCCATGCGGATTGATGACCAGGCGCTTTCCCGGCAGCGCACGCCCCATCAGCGCCAGCGTCATGGGCGAAATCATCTGGTGGCAGTGTAGAATCTGGTATCGCCGCCGTTCACGCAACAGAACTGCCAGACCCGCGATCAGATAGCTCCATCCGGCAATCGCGCGCCCTCCTGAAACGCCAACACGATACGTCGGTATGCCTTCGACTTCTTCGTATGATGCGGCGCCGGGATACGGACGGGTAACGACCATCACATCAACGCCGCGCGCCCGCAAGGCGCGACTGAGCGCCAGCGTATGCGTCTGTGCACCGCCGACCGAAGGATAGAAATCGTGCATGACCATCGCCACGCCAATTGTCATAGCGCCAGCCTCCAATCATACCGACGACCGCTGATCTCCGACAGCGACGATCTCTGCCCGTCGTTCAGGCGCGACGAGCGAAAGATACAACTGCTCGTGCCCGCGCACATACTGCTCGATACCGAATTCCTGACGAACCTTTGCCCGACCACGCCGACCAAACAGGCGCTGCTGATCTGGATCGCCAAGCATCTCGATCAGCGCATCAGCCAGGGCAGACACGTTTCCCGGCGGCACGAGCATCCCTTCCACACCGGGAGTCACCAGGTCGCGGCACCCGCCGACATCGGTCAGAACGACCGGACGCGCCGCTGCCATAGCTTCGACTGCGGTGACCGGCAACCCTTCCCACAGGGACGATAGCGTGAACACGTGCGTTTCCGACAGAATGACCGGAATATCGTGCCGCAGTCCTTCAAAAGTTACGGCGTGAGCGATACCGCTCGAGAGCGCTTGCTGACGGAGCGCCGCCTCCAGGCGTCCATCGCCGACGATGCGGAGACGAGCGTCCGGGCGCTTGTGAAGAACCAGGCGAAATGCTTCCAGCAGGATGTGGTGCGCCTTTTGTGCACTTAACCGCCCGATCGTCGTCACTGTTGGTGGAAGACCGTCTGCGACTCCCTCAGCAATCGCCAGATATGGCTCCATCGGCACAGCATTATTGATCGCAACGATCCGTGACCGGGGAATCTTCCACTGACGTTCATATGCGCTGCCGATGCCTGGCGCAACCATAACCAGGCGTGTTGTCAGCGTTCGCGCCGTCAGGCGTTGCAACAGGCGGCGGTGAAACTTCTGCTGATTATAGTCGTGGGGAATATTGTGCATCGTCGATACGACCGGAACGCCGGTCAGCGCGCCAGCAACACGCCCAACCACATCGGCGCCGGTGAGGTGGGTATGCACCACATCAAAGTTGCCCTCACGTATGATGCGCACCAGCGCCGCAACCACCCGTGGCTCATAGAAGCGACGCGCGTTCAGCATCGTGAGCGGAATATGCGCCGACTCGAACTCCTGCCGTAACGGTCCGTCGTGCAGCCCGACCAGGTGACTGTCGAACCGGTGCGGATCGAGACCCTTCAGCAAGCCCGGCAGCAACCGTTGCGCTCCACCCAGCCAGAGTGTTTCGATAACATGCAGGATACGCAGACGCTTCATCAGATCTGTCTCCGTTCCGGATTTACAGGTTGTGCACCCCGCAACCGCAATCGGGCGAGCGGCGTTCGATTTACCAGTGCGGTATACCATTTCTTGCCAAGCAATCCACGGAGCGCCACGCGCACCTGTTCCTGGGGATTCTCAAACGGATAGATGAGGACGCGTAACGCGTGATAGACTTGTGTCGTGCGCGGCATATCAAAATCTACCGCATAAGTAGCGCGCATCACCTCAACAGCAGTCCAGGCGCGCAAGAGCAGCAGTGGACGCCACCAGACCGGTTGAAAGGCGCTGATCGCACGAAATGCGATCGCCTGTTGTCCCGACAAACGACGCCACATGTTCTCATGGGCCAACCCGCCGCTGTGCCAGCGGTACACACTGAGCGGTTGATGCACGAATCCGAGCGAACCACGCGCCGCAATCCGCACCCACAGATCCCATTCCTCTGCCCAACGCATCGTTGTGTCAAAGCCCCCCGCTGCAATCAGCGCATCCCGGCGCGCTATCACCTGTGATGGATTACCGACGATATTGCGCACCATCACCTCGCGACGCGCATCGAGGTTATAATGAGGACCGAAGCGTTCTAGATAGCGACGTTCCTTTTCGATCTTCCACACCCAGCGATCACAGCTGACCAGGGCGACATCGGGGTGTGTGGCGACATATGCCAGTTGCATCTCCGTCTTTGGCGGCAACCAGAGATCATCGGCATCGAGGAATGCAACCAGATCGCCGCTCGTTTCCCGAATGCCGCGATTACGCGCCGATCCAGGTCCTCCGTTTTGCTGATAGACGTAGCGCACTCCATGTGAGACGTAGCGTGCCACTACCCGGGCAGTATCATCGGTCGACCCATCATCGATGACCACAATCTCGTCCGGAAGGCGTGTCTGCGCCAGAACGCTCTTGATAGCATCCTCAACGAAATGCGCCGCATTGTACGTTGTGATAATCGCGCTCACGCGCAATCGGTCAGTTTTTATTGACATGGCGGTTAATCTATGAAATGAACGACCCTGCCATCCAGTCGCTTACGAGCGCGCCAGGGCTGCACGCACCATGGTTGTTGCTTCTCTTAGCGTGTCGCGACTGAACAATGCCAATGCACCACTATAGACAATTCCGCCAGCGATTGCCGGAACGATTAACCCAACGAAATTCAACGGCAGCAGTGTTGCAATTCCAGCAACTGCCAGCGCCATAATCGCAGTTGCTGCAACAATCGGCGCCAGGAACCGGATCATATCAACGAAACGAAATCCAAGAATTCGCTGGACGACGATGCTATCCAGTACGGTTGAAGCCAGAGAAAGCGCAACCATACCGGCAGCCACGCCATTAATACCCCACTGTGATACAAACCAGAGTGTGGCTACCACCCAGGGCAGTTTGATCAGTGTTAGCTTCGTTAGCAGATCAGGTCGATTGATCGACTTGTACACGATGCCAGGGACATACGCAACGGACGCAATGCCAATTTCGAGTGCGATCAGTTGCATTGGTACAATCGCTGGTTGCCACTCCTCGGTATAAAACGTGGTGACAAAAGCCGGTGCGAGCAGTGCGATCCCAACTGCTGCTGGAAAAGCAAATAACGCGAGATAACGCAGGTAACCGAAATAGGCTGTCGCAAGCTGATCCTTATCCGCCTGTAACCGCGACAATACCGGAAATGCCACCATCATTACTGTATCGACAGTGCTGCGGATGAACATCTCCGGAACACGATAAGCAATCGTGTAGATACCCAGTGCAGCGCCGCCGAGCACCCGACCAACGATGATATAATCAATATTGACCATAAATGCACCAATCAAGCCAACAGCCACAATATTGATGCCAAATCCCAACATTTCGTGAAGGACGCCCCAATCAAAGGCGCGAGTCGGGCGCCAGCGCACAATCGCCCACGGTATGACAACCTCAAGCACCTTGTTCACCAGTTCGGCAACGACCAGACTCCAGACGCCAAATCCCTGCCATGCCATGCCGACAGCCACGAATGCTCTGATGATATTGCGCACAATGCCGGGCAGGAGATATGCCTTGAACCGCAAGTCACGCTGCAGCATTGCCATAGGGACTGTGCCGATCCCAACCAGAATCAGTCCGAGCGAGAGAACGCGCAGCAGGGGTGTTACCTGTGGTTCGTTGAAAAAGAGCGCAAGAGACGGCGCTGACCACCAGGTGATGGCATACAACAGGAGGCTGCTGAATAGGCTGACAATAAACGCTGCGTTCTGAGCTTCTTCCAGTTTGTCGCGCCGCGCAATCAGTGCATGACCGACACCAACATTGCTGAGTAGATCGAGATAGGCAATGACAATCGTGCAGTACCCGATGACACCAAATTCTTCCGGCACAAGCAGACGTGCCAGAATGAGCGTGGTGATGAATTTGACCAGCCGCCCGCTCGCAAACGAGAGAAATGACCAGAATGTGCCGCGCACGGCGCGTGTGCCGATCTCCGCAGGTGATGTCGTTGTTTGCACCGGAACCGCTCCTCCTCCAGCATTGCTCAGTCGATTGATATCGTTGCCCGGCAATCATTCACGCTCCACTGCCCGTTCTGCCGCACTACTACGAATGCCGCACATAGAACCGCTTGCGATACCCGTCGACGAGTGCAAGCCAGTTTCCGTTCTGCATATGATGAAGATCGAGGGTGTGCATTCCGCGAGCATTCCAGCCGGCGCGCTGCGGGGTAAGCACGGATGCTGCGCCATACGGTCGCTCAGCATAGCGTTCGGGAGTTAATTCCGTAATCTCGAACGCCAGGACCCGTTGACCATAGTGCTGCGAGCAATCCTGCGCAAAGCGCAACAACCGCTCTCCATCGTGCACCACCCGCCCGGCCGGGCGCGCGCTGCGCGGATCATGCTGCACGATTGGACTGCACGGATGCTCCGTCCAGGGACCAGACGGCGTCGTTGCGTGATACAGGCGCAGGGCGCCGTTATCCTTTACGCCCGTCCCGACGAACATCCACCAGCGCCCCTGATACACAAACGGCGTCGGATCGAGGTACTCGTCGCCTTCAAGCAGCGTTGCCACATGCGACCAGCGCAGCGGAAACTCGACTGCGCGATAGAGCCGCACCTGACGGCACGCTGCCGTTTCAGGAGTCATGTAGAATGATCCATCCCATGCAAACACGTGGGGATACGATAGATGGAACGGCTCGCGCAGCACAATCTGGCAATACTCCCAGTCTTTTCCATTGCGACTCGTCGCCAGACCGATCTGCCCACGCCGCAGGGTCGCGTGCAGCACCTCGAAGAACAGCAACCAGCGATCCTCTGTGCGCACCAGGAACGGATCAGCGACAAACAGCGCCGGGACATCGCGGACATGCGCAGCGGTCAACACCGGGTTGCGCACATCAGGCATCGGCGCAAGCGTCAGTGGGCTGCTGCCGCTATAGAGACCGATTGCCCAGTCATCCTTGCGCCGGATGCGTCGCAAAAACGGGAGTGCATTTCGCACAGATGCAAGCAGTGCGCTCATCGTTGCGCCACCTGTACCGGCTGAGTCGAGCGTTCGGCTGCTTCACGCTGTGCAATGACGACCAGCGCCACCGCCATGCCGACCTGCAACCAGAACATATACCCATAGGCGCCGTGCAGAAAGAGTGATGTTACCAGGTATCCGAGAAAACCGACCTTCACCGCTACCGCGAGATCTGCCATACGACGTTCGCCAGTTGCTGCAAAGAGCCACTCTGCAACACGGAGCCTGCTCCACACAGTCAGGATCAATCCGACGAAGACGGCAAAGCCGACAACGCCCTGTTCAGCAGCGACTTCAAGGTAGAGGTTATGCGCATCACGCTCGGTATTCGAGCCAGCGCCTTCAATCTGGTTGATATAGTCCCGGTAATGGAACCGGTAATTCCCGCGTCCAACCCCGAAGATCAGATTATCAGCCAGCATGGTCAGAGCGATTTCTGCCTTGACCGATCGCCCCTGGATCGACCCATCGTTATACACACCCACATTCGTCATACCTGGCACAATTTCTTCCAGGGTGCCGAAACGTGCGCGGAACTCAGGCGGCGCAACGTACAGGAGCGCCCCGACAAGCGGCAACACCAGCAAATAGCGGGCATCGAGCCGCAGATACATCGCATAGACCACCAGCACGATCACAGTCCCCAGATACGCGCCGCGCGAGAACGTAAGTCCAATCGCGGAGAGTAACAACAGGAGCGCGGCAACGCCAAACGTCTTACCACGCCAGGTGCGCCCGTTGAGGATCGCCCATACTGCCAGCGGTACCAGCACCAACAGCAGCTGGCCGAAATAATTCGGATCGTTGACCGTCCCAAACGCGCGCGCGCGGTCGTCCATCGTGGTGGAAATCTGGCGCACTGCCGATTGTGCGAATCCCCAGTAGTTGTTGTCGTAGGTGCGGGTGATTTCCTGGTAGACGGTCAGTGCGCTCAGCGTCGCACCAACGATCAGCAACCCCCAGATTGCGCGTTCGAATGCGATGCGTGTTGCCAGCAGGTTGAAGATTAGCGCGGCGATGATACAATCTTTCGCCGTGTCGATCAGTTGCTTCATCACTGCATCGGTGCTGCGCGCAAACCAGAGACCGATCGCCCCTGCCACCAGGTATGCCAGAATCCACCAGATAACCGGGTCGGATACCAGACCTCGCGGACGTTCGGTGAGGAATCGTCGCGCCAGCAGCACAACTGTCAGGATGGCGACCATCGGCTTGACCAGAGAAGGGATGCCGTGATACTTGATCAGCACGTCGTGGATGTTCCCCCAGTGGATCACCAGCAAGGCGGCTGCGACATACTCCGGCTTGAAGAACGCGAGCGCCAGGAACATCACCCCGCCCACGCCGCCGAACAGCACCCACAGCGGTACATCGCGCGACAGCACGAACCCTGTGGTGATGGAAACCACCGTGACCACCGCGATCTGCACCCAGGCATGGCGCCAGAGTTCGACGCTTATCTGAACCGGATGCTTGAGCATACGTTCCAACTGCATAAGACCCTCAATAATGTCGTCATGTCCGGTCGATACCTGCCTCACCGCCGGACGGATCGGTCAAACCACGGCGAACGGGACCGGGGGACGGCGTTATTTCTCAGATGATGCGTTGTGCTGTGCTGGAACAGTCGCCTCAACCGATGAGAGCGCTGGTTGCTGCAGGATCAGCGGCTTGTCATCAAGAATATCGATGCCTGACCGCAGGATGGAAAGCGCATGCTCTATCAAGGCAAACGCCACACCCAGAATCAGACCAAAGATCAGCCCAAGCGTCAATAAACGCACCGGCTGCGGCGCAATCGGTGCTGTCGGCGGCACAGCCGGGTCAATCACTTCCATCGAGATAACCT
>Ga0308390_1002162_pt1 | contig 12166 bp, 4 predicted proteins | sample Hotspr2Sample149_FD_202358 | JGI IMG/M metagenome (GOLD analysis project Ga0308390, IMG submission 202358) | Hot spring phototrophic mat microbial communities from Mushroom Spring, Yellowstone National Park, Wyoming, United States - 20040719_149 ...
GGAATAACGCTTTCCGGTCGGGGCACCTGCTGCCGATGACGGTCGTGACGACCTATACACTTCGGCGGGACGCGCCTTATCTGGAGGTGATGTGCAGGTTCCACAATCCGGCCCGGGATCACCGGTTCAGGGTGTTGTTTCCCACGGGGCTGGACACCGCGGTGTGCCACGCGGAGACAGCCTTTGACATTGTTGAGCGGGAGGTGCAGTTTGGCGAGCGCAGTCCGTGGCGGGGCCGGCAGGGTGTGACGTTTCCGATGCAGCGATTCGTGGACGTAAGCGACGGTCAGGTTGGAATCGCATTCGTGTCGCCCGGATTGCGGGAATACGAGGTGACCCAGGGACGGGAGAGAGCCATTGCCGTGACCCTGCTCCGCGCGTATGAAGTGAACCTGACGACCGTGAGCAAGCGATGGGATCCGCATCCGGAGATGGGGCTGTCGCAGGGACCGGGCCAGCACGAATACCGTTGGCTGGTGTACCCTCACCAAGGGGATGTGTTCAGCGGGGGCACGCTGGAAGTGGCGGAAGGCATGGTGTCTCCGCTGCAGCCCTGTCAGGCAGGCTGCAACCCGGATGGGAATCTGCCTGACCGGCAGGGTCTGGTGGAGATTGAAGGGACGGGCGTGGCCTTTTCTGCTGTGAAGCCGGCGGAGGACGGAAACGGGTGGATTCTACGACTTTACAATCCATCACCAAAGCCGGAGACCGTCCGGCTGCGGTTTGGTTTTGCTGTGTTGTCGGCAGGGTTGCGTACGCTGGAAGAGGCGGAACCGGAAGGCGGAGCGGCCCTTCCGGTACGGGATGGACGAGTAGAACTGGAAATCGGCGCGAAAAAAATCGTGACGCTGCTGGTACGTCCCGCATAAGGTTCCGAAACGGCCATGGGTTTGACCACAAAGGGCCTGAAACGGTATGCTTGTGTTCAGCCAGGGCCGGGTTGACGCCGAATTTCCAACACTTTCCCCGTATGATGGCAAGAAGGAGATTTTTTCGATGAAACTGGCGGTTATCGGCGGTGGCAGTTCCTATACGCCTGAACTGCTGGATGGCCTTTTTTCGCGGGTGTCCAGGATTCCGGTGACTGAAGTGTGGCTGATGGACCAGAACGAAGAACGCTTGGGCATCAATGTGGGATTTTCCCGCCGGATGGCCGAACACCACGGCAACCCCTTCACCGTCCACGGTACCACCTCCATGCGGGAGGCTGTCCGCGATGCCCGATACGTGATCACGCAGATCCGGGTGGGGGGGATGCAGGCGCGGATCAACGATGAGAAACTTGGGCTGCGCCACGGGATTATCGGTCAGGAGACTACCGGTGTGGGGGGATTCGCGTGCGCGCTGCGGACCATTCCGCGGATTCTGGAAGTGGCTCATGCCATGGAGGAACTGGCCCCGGATGGGTTTCTGGTGAATTTCACGAATCCGGCGGGCATCAATACCGAAGCGGTCGCGCGGCACAGCCGCATCCGGTCGGTGGGGCTGTGCAACGTGCCGATCGGGATCATCATGGATACCCTGAAATACACCGGCGGCGAGGTGGGGGATCTGGAACTTGACTATGTGGGCCTGAATCATCTGTCGTGGGTGCGGCGGTTTCTGTTCCGGGGGAAGGACATTACGGAACAGGTTATCGAGACGTTTATCGAGCGGCAGGCCGACGAGGAATGGCCGGACCCGGTGACCCGGAGCAACATGATCACGGCGATGCGCCGCCTGCGGATGTTCTGCAACTATTACCTGCAGTATTACTACAGCACGGACAGCGTGCTTGAGACCCTGAAACGCAAGCCGAAAACCCGCGGGGAGGAGGTGGTGGAGGTAGAGCAGGCCTTGTTCCGCAAATATCAGGATCCCGGCCTGACGGAGAAACCGGAAGAACTGGGCAAGCGGGGCGGCGCGCACTATTCCACGGCGGCGTTCATGCTGATCGAGGCGGTAGAGAACGACCTGCGGAACCGGCAGATCGTGTGCGTCCGGAACGGGGGTGCGGTTCCGACGTTTGATGCGGACGCATCGGTGGAAATTCCGGCCATCATAGGAAAAAACGGGGCTGTGCCGATTCCCCAGCCGGCGCCTGAACCGGTGATCCGCGGGCTGATGCAGAACATCAAGGCCTATGAGACCCTGACCGTGCAGGCGGCCGTGACGGGAAACCGTGAGGCGGCGTTCGAGGCGATGCTGCTGCATCCGCTTATGCCTAGCGCGGACGGCTGCGTGAAATTGCTGGAAGAACTGCTGGAGATCAACCGGCCATACCTGCAGGGTACGTTTTTCTCAGGCGCGAGAAAGAACTCAAGGCTGGTTCCCATAACCCCAAGGAGATCGCCGATGGCACAGCACGCTCTTACACACACAGGACTTTCTGAACGTCAGCCAGACCGGTGTGGGAAAGTCCGGGATATCTATGATCTGGGGGATACGCTTCTGATTGTGGCGACCGACCGGCTTTCGGCTTTTGACTGGGTGAATCCTGTTGGTATTCCGGACAAGGGACGGATCCTGACGCAGATTTCTCTGTTCTGGTTCGAACAGACGGCAGATCTGTGCCGGAACCACCTGATTACCGCGGACATAGCCGAGTTTCCGGAACCGTTCCGGCGTCATCCTGAACAATTCGCGGGGCGGTCCATGCTGGTGCGCAAATGCCGGATTTTTCCGGTGGAAGTGATCATCCGGGGATATCTGGCTGGCAGCGGTCTGAAAGAGTATCGGCAGAAGGGGACGGTTTGCGGTATTCCGCTGCCGCCCGGCCTGCGGGAAGCGGATGAACTGCCCCATCCGCTGTACACCCCGTCCACCAAAGCGGAAGCGGGTCATGATGAGAACATATCGCCCGAAGAGGCGAGCCGGATCATCGGCGAAGACTGGAACCGACGGATTCAGGAGACAGCCCTGGCGATTTACAGCCGGGCCAGGAATATCGCCCGGGAACGGGGCATCATTCTGTGCGACACGAAGTTTGAGTTTGGCGAACTGAACGGCGAACTGGTGCTGGCGGACGAGGTGCTGACACCGGACTCCTCGCGATTCTGGCCGGCGGAGTCCTATGAGCCGGGCAAGAGCCAGCCGAGTTTTGACAAACAGTATGTCCGGGATTACCTGGAGAGCGTGCACTGGGACAAAAATTCACCGCCTCCGCCGCTGCCGGAAGACGTGGTGGCGCGGACCCGGGCGAAATATGTGGAAGCCTACGAGCGGCTGACGGGTCGGAAGTTCGAGTAGATCCAGCCGGTCCGGCCGCATTTGGAGAGGTCCGCATGACCGCAGTCCGGATGTGGGATGAGGATCATCCGCGGGAAGAGTGCGGGGTGGTGGGTGTGTTCAACCACCCCGAGGCCCCCAAACTGATTTACCTGGGTTTATACGCGCTGCAACACCGCGGCCAGGAAGGGGCGGGCATCGTGTGTTCTGATCGGGGAACCCTGACCGCTCACCGGGGGGTGGGACTGGTGTCGGACGTTTTCAAGCCGCACAAACTGGCCCGGGTACAGGGAGACCGGGGGATCGGCCATGTCCGGTACTCCACGTTCGGATCGAGCAATCTGCGCAACGTGCAGCCGCTGGTGGTGGACTACGCGCGGGGGTCCATGGCCGTGGCCCATAACGGCAACCTGACGAACGCGGCGCTGCTGCGGTCGAAACTGGAGGCCGAGGGGGCCATTTTCCAGGCCACCACAGACAGCGAGGTGCTTCTGCACCTGATTTCCCGTTCCCGGGCGACAACTTTTACCGGATGCCTGGTGGACGCGCTGCGGCAGGTTGTCGGGGCATATTCCGTGCTGGCGACCGATGGTGAAGTGATTGTGGCGGCACGGGATCCGCTGGGGTTCCGGCCGCTGTGGCTGGGGAAACTGGATGAGACGTGGGTGGTGGCGAGTGAAACCTGCGCGCTGGACATCATGGATGCCCAGTGGGTCAGGGAGATTGAGCCGGGAGAAGTGGTGACGATCAGTGAAAAAGAGGTTGTGTCGATCCGTCCGTTTCCGCCGGCAACACCCCGGCAATGCCTTTTTGAATTCGTGTACGTGGCCCGTCCGGACAGTTGGATTTTCGGCAAGAGCGTGGATGAGGTGCGCAAGGAACTGGGACGGACCCTGGCCCGGGAAGCTCCGGTGGACGCGGACCTGGTGATGGCCGTGCCGGATTCGAGCAATCCCGCCGCGATCGGCTATGCCCATGAGTCAGGTCTTCCCTTCGACATGGGCTTCATCCGGAATCATTATGTGGGACGGACTTTTATCGAGCCGGACCAGGGGATCCGGGATTTCGGCGTGAAGATCAAGTTGAATCCCGCCCGGAACGTGGTGCGGGACCGGCGGATTGTGCTGGTGGATGACAGCATTGTGCGGGGAACCACGGCCCGGAAGATTATCAAGACCCTTCGGGCGGCAGGAGCGCGGGAGGTTCATTTCCGTGTGGCGTCGCCACCTATTGTTGCCTCGTGTTACTATGGGATTGACACGCCGGACCGGCATAAACTGATCGCGCACTCCATGTCGGTGGAGGAGATCCGGGAATACCTGGGGGTGGACTCGCTGGCCTACCTGAGCCTGGGCGGACTGCTCCGGGCGGCGGGTGAAGATCCAGAGCGGTTCTGTACAGCCTGTTTTACAGGACAGTATCCTACGGCGATTCCTTCGGACTACGACGTTCCGGCGGTTCGCAACCGGCACGTGGACCACAGCGTGGATACCCATTACCGGGAGTGAGCCGGATTGAGGGGTGAGTCGGGCAGCGTGTCCACAGCGGCCGGTACTGGGCAATCGGCGCAGGTAAGGTTGTGGCCGCACCAGTCACGGTAAATCTGAAGCAGGCCCTGTTGCATGGCGAAGCCCGCTCGGAAGGGATATCTTCCACCAAACAGGCGCTGACGCATCCATCTGAGTGGCGCGCTGTCCGGTTCTGGGGGAAACACCCGCAGACAGGCGCAAACCCGCTTTTCCAGGCTGACGCTTCCCCGTTCTCTGGCGTGGATCAGGGCCAGCGGCAGGGCAATGTTTCCGGCCATGGAGAGTGCCCGGTCCGTACCCAGCAGCGCCGCCGGATGCGGGAGGGGACGGTTGGTCCAGCCGCAGCGCGATTCCCAAAATCCATGCCGGACTTCGAACAGGGCGATCAGCCGTTCGACCACCTGTTCCGGCTCTTTCGCATCGAGAGTGTACCAGGGTTTAAGCAGGGTATCGCCGATGCCATGGATCGCGGTGCGGGCGATGATGCGCGCGGCGGCGGCCAGGCGGCGTTCAGGGCGGTTCTGCGGACGGCCCCGGACGGGGAAAGGCGCGTTTTTGAGGTGCCTGAGGCCGGGCAGAAAGGTAGCTCGGAGGGTTTGGAGTTCCGACCAGTAATCCACCACGGCCCGATCGTCGGTTTCAGGTGGACTGTCGGGAAGGAGCGCTGCCATATGAAGGAGGGCGGTTTCGGGGAGGCGCTCATGCTGGCGGGCCATCTGTCGGAGGCGTTCGCAAGGGATGGCCCGGGCCAGCGCTTCCATGAGGGGTTCGTTTCCGCCCCATCCGCAGGCGGTCATGATCCGCTCATACAGGGCCTGTTCCAGACCGACGGTGGCCGATCTTTCGGCGAGGGTGCGGGCTTTCTGCAGCACCCGCCAGGAGGCAGCCAGCCAGAGCAGTCCCTGCAAGTCAGCGGCGTCCGGGGCGCGGGATTCACGGCATCGCGCGGGTAAAGGCGCAGGATCGGCGGCTTCAGGCTGTTCCATGTTTGCGCATGCCGCCGGGATCTGGAGGGTGGCCACGAAGCGGCCGGTCATGGTCCGGGCGGCTATTCCGGTGGGGGAGACCGGGGCGGCGGTCACATGTAAAATGACATTTCCGTAACGGGGATCCACATGATGGCCGTGACGGGTCCACGCGGAGGAGGCGCGGTGGATTTCCACGCTGCCCCGTACCACTTCCCCGTTGAAAGCCAAATGTGCATGAAGGAAATCGGGACCAGGGCCCCGGTTCCGGATGCCGGGATGAACCACTTCCAGCCGGTGGCCTTCCAGGGTTTCAAAACGGGTTCCCGGTGTCAGGGCCGCCCACCACGCCTGCAGCACCGTCTCAGAAGGGATACCCGGTATTTCAGGTTCCAAGGAACCCTCCTCGACTTCCCAGGCGGGATGTCGCACCCGGTTGGCATATTCTTCGGTGAACAGATCGCGCATTTTAATCGGCCCGATGCTGTGGTATATTAATAACACTGGGCGAATGGAAAGCAAATAGGGGCGAAAAGTGATGGGATCAGGGCAAGCGTGGCAGGACCGTATCCGAAGAAAATACCTGCGGATCTGAAGGAGGGCGGTGTCAGGTGCGGATCAGGAATAAAATCGCCCTGATCATGGGCGGCATGACGGTGCTGGTGCTTGCGGCGGGGCTGCTGGGCGGCAAAGTTATTTCCCGGACCGTGAGTTTAACCGCAGAAAAGTATTACGCGGAAGCTACGGAGGTTCTGATGCGTTGGGAGATCCAGCGGGAACTGGACGCGCTGGCTTTTACCACCCGGGATTACGCGGAATGGGACCGGCCGGGGATGTTTATCGAAACACCTGACGATCCCGCGCGGAACTTTGAACCGGAGATCAGCGACAGGATATTGCTGCGCAACCGGTTCGGCCTGGCGGCCGTCTGCCGGAAGGATGGCACCCTGCTGCTGGGCAAGTGCCTCGATCTGAAGACCGGTGAGCGTCATCCGCTTCCTGAAGACCTGCCGGACCTGCTGAAGAATATGGTCCGTACCGGCCTGTGGCAGAAACCTGTGAAAGGATTCGCGCGGCTGGACGGCCGGGTATGGGGGTGGTCGTCCCACCCTGTCACGCGGACGGACCGCAGCGCCCCGCATAACGGTTTTCTGATTTTTGGGAAACCGGCGGAGGAAATTCTGGCTGAAATCAACAGTTCCCCGCTTAGCGTGCTGATTTCGGATCTGTCGCTCCGCCGCCTGGAACCCAGTGGCGGGCAGCCTCAACGGGGTCTGGAAATCACGGAGCAGGCGAAGACATTCCCGTACAGGTTGTATTCGACTGAAGACGGTACAGGGCGGATGCGGGTGGATCTTACGCTGTACGGCCTGGATGGGCTGCCGGTGGCCCTGGTCACGACCGCCACGCCGGGGCTGTTTTTCCATGCCAATCTGGATCTGTGGAACCGTGTGCTGACCCTTGGTCTGCTGATCGGTGTAGTGCTGACGGTCGTGCTGTACGGTTTACTGACCCGGATGGTTTCCGATCCTCTTGAACGGCTCAGGACGTTCATCATCGGGTTGGATCCCACCCGTCCTGTGACCGATCGCCTGTCTTCCCCGGGCCCGGGGAAAGAATTGGGGGAACTGGCTGAATCGATCAATCGTCTGCTGGATACGCTGGAAACCGTCCGGGAACAGGAAGGGCGGGAACGTGACGCATTACAGCAGAGCGAGGAAAAGTTCCGAACGCTGTTTGATCAGATGGTGACGGGAGCCGCCCTGCACGAAATGATTTTCGACGCATCCGGAGAACCGGTGGATTACCGTTACCTGGCTGTTAACGAGGCCTTTGAGCGGCTGACCGGGCTTAAGCGGGAGCACGTCCTGGGACGAACTGTCCGCGAAATTCTTCCCCGTCTTGATCCTTTCTGGATCCGTTTTTTTGGGGAAACGGTCAGAACCGGCCGGTCCGCCGAGACCATTCATGAAGAGCCGGAACTGGGCCGGTTTTACGAGGTTCGGGCATATTCGCCGGAGGCAGGGCAGTTTGTCGCCCTCTTCAGCGATGTCACGGAACGGGTACTGCAAGAGAAACAGCGGCAGTTGCTGCTGGCCCTGACGGATCGACTGAATGCTGCCAGGTCCCGCGGGGAGGTTCTGGAGGCGTTGCGGGAATGCTTCAATGGGGCTTTTGGCGAAACGGAAACCGCGCTGTACCGGATGAGGGAGTCGGATGCCGAGTTGGTGGCAGGCGCGGGAAATGAAACCCTGGAGGCCATTGCCCGGGAACCCGATTTGTCCTCTGAGGATCCGTGTTTTCGGGAAGAGCGGTATGAAGAGACTTCGACCGTTTCAATTTCCGCAGCGCACAGGATTTCGGGTACCGGGGAATGGCTGGTGGTTGCGGCGCGCGTCCCGGGTATTTCCCACTGGGATCCGTGGAAGGAGCGCCTGTTTCGGACGGCCTGCGGTCTGGCCGATACGACGTTTGCCCGCGTGATGTCTGAGGAGCGTCTCCATCGCCGGCTGGAACTGGAAGCTCTGTCCACGAACGCCAGCATGCGGTTCATGCGTGGTGAGCCGGGCCGGATTCGTGAACTGGTCCGCCACACGCTTGAAGACATTGGGCGGTTCTGTGGCGCCAGTAATGTATCGTTGCTGCTGAACTTGATGGATGGGCAGGCGTCAGATTTTTTCAGGTGGTCCCTGCACGAAGGGATGGGGGAGGAAACACGAAAACCAATCGATTTGCGTACCGTGTCGAATCTGTACCGGTCGCTGCATGCGGGAGAGGTGGTTCAGATCGATGGTCTGGACTCGCTGCCGGAAGATGCGGCAGTCGAGCGGGAACTGGTGAAGTCCTGGGGGTGGGAATTTTCCAGTATCCGGATCATTCCCCTCATGTCGGAGGATGGGCCTGCGGGATTGTTAACCCTGGTACGTAAAGACCAGCCGGATCGGGAATGGCTCAGGGAGGATTTGCCGCAGATGCGCATTATCGGGGATCTGCTGATGATGACGTGGCAGCGGGCTCGGACGACCGAGGCGTTGCGGCATCGGATCCTAACGCTGCTGAATCCTCCAACTGATGAAGAGGGGTATCCCCTGGAACATCTCTTCGATCCGGAAGAACTGCAGCACCTGCTGGAAGCATTCGCGTGGACCCAGAGGGTATACGCGGTTATTCTTGACGCGGAGGGGAAGCCATTTACTCGGCCGGTGGGATTGAGCAGTGCGAAAACATGTCCGGAGGAATTAATTTTCCGGCTTGTCCGACAGATTCGTGAGGATCAAACGGGTGGGCGGTTGTGTATCTGCCCGATGAGCGGGTATCTGTTCTGGATGGCTCCGATTCGGGCTGCCCATATGCTGGTAGGTTACTGGGTTATCGGCGTGGAAGCGGAGCGGGTGTCCGGTGTGCCGGAGGATGCCAAGGGGGCGGACGGTCCTTTATGGCTGACTGAAGATACCTTGGAGGATGATGCTCTTCGTGGTGTATTTCAACTGGCGAGCCAGATAGCGGAACGGCTGTCCCATCTGGCGCTGAACAATATCCGCCAGGCTCAACTGCTTGCCCGGCTCATGGAATCGGAATTTCTGCAGCGGCGGTTGTTTACTGCCATGGAACGGGCAGGCGACGCCATGCTGTTTTGTGACGCGTCTGGGCGGGTGATCTACGCGAATCATGCCGCGGAGAGGTTGTTTGATCGGTGGTTTTCCGGACTTGAAGACCCCCAAGTGTTCCGGCCACACGTACTGCCGGACGCGCGGCTGACCTGTGACGTGCCGGAAGACCGATGGTTTCGGGAGCCCCGGAGGGTGGTGGGCGAGTTTGACTTTGCCGGGGAAAACGGTCGCAGGCGGTATGTGGCTTTTTCACTTTCCCCCATTCAGGATCAATCCGAAAACCGCACGGACTGGCTGGTGGTCTGCCAGGATATCAGCCGGCTGAAAGAACTGGAAATGGAGCTGATTCAGTCACGAAAAATGGAGGCTGTCGGTAATCTGGCCAGCGGGATAGCACACGATTTTAACAATCTGCTGCAGGTTATTTCGGGGCACGCGGAAATCCTGGCAGTTGATCTGCCGGAAAAATCTGAAAGCAGAAATCTGGCTCAGACCATTGCTGAGGCCTCTCACCGCGCGGCCATTCTGACTCAGCAGTTGCTGACCTTCAGCCGTCAGCATCCCATGCGGGCCAGACCTATGGATGTGAATCAGTGCGTGACCCAATTGCTTAAGATGCTGCACCGGGTGCTGGGCGAGCATATTACCATCGAGTTCAAGGCGTCGGAAGATCTTCCGCGGATATATGGGGATCCCTCCCAGATAGATCAGGTACTGATTAACCTTTGCGTGAACGCCCGGGACGCCATGCCGGATGGCGGGCGCCTGACGATCACCACGGAAACCGTGGAGTTTTCCGGCAATTACCGTACCACTCATATGGAAACGCTGCCTCGGGGCAGGTATGTGTGTCTTTCGGTTGCTGATACGGGAATGGGCATAACCCCTGAGATTCTGACCCGCATATTTGAGCCTTTTTTCACGACCAAGGAAATGGGTAAAGGGACTGGTATGGGGCTGGCGACGGTATACGGCATCGTGTCCAAGCACCAGGGCGCGATTGACGTGTTGAGTACGCCAGGACGGGGCACCACCTTTCGGATTTACCTGCCGGTGTTGAAAGAATCGGAGTCGGAGCCGGATCACTTGCCGGCTGAACCCGGGAAGGCGGACGTTTTGGCCCGGTTGCGCGGCAGACGCGTACTCGTGGCGGAGGATGAGGCATCCGTTCGGGGGATGACCGTGCGGTTTCTACAAAGCGCGGGCGTTGACGTTGTGGAAGCCAGCAACGGCGTGGATGCGTTGAGCCGGTTTCGCGCGGCAGAAGGACGGTTTGACGCGCTGGTCCTGGATGTGGTTATGCCAGGCCGGAACGGACGGGAAGTGTATGAAACTGTTCGTGAAACCCACCCCGACATACCGGTCATTTTCTGTACTGGTTACTCCATCGACCTGGTTAATGAGGAGGCGGTTACCCGGGACCGGTGTTGCGCCCTGTTGTTCAAGCCTTATAATTCGGCCGCTCTACTGGGTAAACTGGCGGAACTGATCCGGGATTCCACCGGGGGCGGATGATTCCTGCCGCGTTGTATACCCCGGACCGGTTACTTGTCGGTTTCAGCGAGAATGGACTTCAGCACGTCAAAGTCGGCATCGTTCGTGATAGGATCGAATCCGATTCGCTGCTCTTCGGCCAGGATGGCGCAACGGGCTTTTTCCACGCTGTTTCGGGCGCCGGTGTCTGTGGCGGCGAAGTACACGCCGACCCGGCTGAGCCGGTCCGTGATATAAACACCGTCCTCCGTCCGGTTCCAATTCGTTTCATACACGCCGTCGGCATCGAAACGGAACACATCGGTGATCCGCCCGCGGAGCCAGGCCGGAAGGCGGAAGGTCCACGCGGCTTCCCGGGGTTCACTGAAGCGGAAAATCCGTTCGGCTGGATCGGGTTGATAGTCCAGATCCAGCGCGAACAGCAACGCGCCATCCGGCGCGCAGACGGACGCGGTGTCCCAGTCGAATGAACCGTCCTGTCGTCGGATACGATGAAATTCGAACGCGTTTCCCCGCAGGAGCCAGGGCGCCATTACCCGCATTTCCCGGCCGCAGCGCCGCAGTTCGTCCATGGTGTCGCGCCATTTGAACAGGGAAGCCAGGCTGAGATTGAACCAGTAAAGGGAGGTGATGCGGGTGGACAGGGCATGATAAGCCTGCAGGCGGATTTCATCTGGGGTGGGCGAGGTGCGTCGTCGGCCGCCGTAGACCCCCCATCCTTCATGAGGGCCCTGGGACCAGTAACCGCAGGGCGCGGGCCGGTTCAGTTCGCGCAGCGACCGGCACATGTCGCCAATGGTTTCCAGCGGCGCGCCCCAGGCGATTTTTTTTCCGCCCCACCGGTCGGCATACCGGATCCACAGATCTGGTGAAGGGGCCGTTACCCGGTAGGCATCGTAATGCGGAAAGTCACTCAGTCCAGCGTAATCCCGCCATACCCGCTCCTCGCTGTGGGTCAGGGTCGTGGCGAAACGGGTGGAGGCGTAAGGCAGTAACTGCCGCCAGATTTCCTGAGGTGGGACCGGTTTTCCGCCGCCATACTGAGGCTCGCCCAGAAACTCGGCACCATGGATGAAAGGCAACAGTTCGTCCGTATCGTACTGTTCCCAGGGCTTCAGCGATCCGAAATACTTGATCGGATATTTTTTGTACAGGTCGGTGTCGCTGTATCCGGGTGTCAGGCCGATATGTCCGGTGTTGACATGGAGGAGTTTCAGGGTTTGCAGGAAAGGTTCGCGCGTCAGTTTGTCGGCGCCACCGATCCACCCGCCGGAGATATCAAAGTATTCGGGTTTGACCCGGATTTTTGCCCAAATGGAACGGGGTTCGCCGTCCGGACGGCGAACCACCACCTCAACAA
>Ga0308390_1002163_pt1 | contig 12166 bp, 10 predicted proteins | sample Hotspr2Sample149_FD_202358 | JGI IMG/M metagenome (GOLD analysis project Ga0308390, IMG submission 202358) | Hot spring phototrophic mat microbial communities from Mushroom Spring, Yellowstone National Park, Wyoming, United States - 20040719_149 ...
ATATTCAGAATATTGAACTCCTTATGCAGCAGAATATTTTACATTCTGTTATAAATTATGCATTAACAAGATACCAATTAATTTTAAATTTTGATACCAATATTATTCCGGAATGGTTTTTAACAGGCATATCACTTTATATTTCTAATTTAAATTTTTCTGACAGTGGTATAATATTTAAAAATTTTGATGAGCTTATAAATTTTTTAAAGAAGAGTTCTAATTCTGAGAAATTTAAACAAGCCTGTCACAATCTTTATAATGGGATTTCATATCTTTTAAATAGATTTACTTTTGAAAAAATAATTGAGTTCTTAAATAATTGTAAAGCAAAGGGCGACTTTGAGAATTTATTTTTTCAGTTCTTCGGTTTAAAATTACAGGATTATAAAAATATTATTTTGAATAAATATTAAAAATTAAAATTTATACCTGCGTATATTCTACGGGGTGGTTGCAATACACCTAAAATTTCTTCATATTGCTCATTAAATAAATTTTCTACACTTAAAAATATTCCTGCGCCTTTGTAAATATTTTTTTCAAAATAAATTGAAGTTATAGTAAAAGATTTATTTTTTCTGTATTTATAAACAATTGATAAACTATTTTCAATTCCCCAAAACAGGGGTGTTTGTATATAAAATGATAATTGTTCTTTTGCATAATTTAAACCATATTTTGAAATATAATTTTTGCCTTTATAGATATCAATGAAATTATTTCTTATAGTAACATTTATTTTTGAAAGCAATAAAAATTTTATTTCACTTTCAAAACCATAGAAAATCATTTTTTCGTTAATATTTTTAGCAAACCATTTTCCTGTTGGTGTTTCGCCTACCCAATCTATAAAATTTATTTCGTTTCTTACAAAAAAAGTATTTTTAAAACTTAAATTTTTAAAAAACAAGTCTCCTCCCAATTCGTAATTATAATTTTCTCCTGCTTTTAAATTGTTATTGCCAAAATTAACAGGGTCATTGTAATAAAGTTCTGTAAATGATGGCATCCTATATGATTTGCCTGTTGATAATCTTATTTTAAAATTTTGAATTAACCAGTAATAAATTCCTGTATTCCAACTTAAATATTTTTCATCTTCATTGTAAATATCAATTCTTGTTGAAATGCTTCCTCCAATTTTTTCAAATTCAACTAAAAATTCATTCCCTACACCAAAATTTTCTCTTGTATGTTTTCCTAATCTACTGCTTTCAAGTTTCTCTTCTTTAGCACTCAATAATAACGAAAGAATAAGATATTTTTTAAATTCATAACTTAAAACAGATTCTGCACCATATTTTTTCAGAAAATGTTCATTATGATAAAAATCTGGATTTTCTCTTTTTAAAATAAAATCATCATTTGCTTCGTTATAAAATACTTTTGAAATTAAATAAGTTTTTTGAAATTTTTTATTAAAATTAGCATATATCAATTGATTTTCAGTCTCTTCCTTAGATGCGAAATTTTTTCCAGGAGTATAAAAATCATAGGCTCCAAAATCTCTTTTAGTAATTCCATAATAAATATTTAAGCCTTCTTCTTCTTTTAATTTATAGAAAAGTGAAATATTAAAATTTATTATATTAAATTCGCGACCATAAATAAAACCATCAGATTTTTTCTTTTCAATTCCTGATGTAATTAGAAAATTTTTTAAAGGATAAGAAATTGAACTGCTTAAATTGTAAGTGTTGTAACTTCCGTATGATAATTTAATATTTCCAGATTTTTTGAAATCTTTTTTAGTTATTATATTTATTGCACCACTATAACCATAACTACCATATAAAGCAGAACTGTGTCCTGGCATAATTTCTATTCTTTCTATGTCAGAAATAGTTAAAGGTATGTTCATATTATGATGACCTGTTTGAGGATTATTTAAAACAATTCCATCTAACATTATAAGTGTCTCTTCAAAATTGCTACCTCTAATTGAAATATCAGATTGAACTCCCTTTTCTCGTGATTGAATATCAACGCATCCTAAATTGTTTAAAAGAGTGTCAATATCTTCTATCCCTGATTTTTCAATTTCCTCTTTTGTTATTATAATTATGTTTCTGCTTGATGAGTTATTTTTATATGTTGAAATTTTATCAATTGTAACAATAGGTTGAAGTTCAATATAATTTTCAGTTTTACGATAAATAAATATTTTTTGAAGATTTGTTTCATTTTCAAGTTGAATAAATTTTTGAGATTCAATATAATTTTCTGCTGTTAGAAAAAGAATATTTGTAAAAAATAGAATTAAAATTTTGAAAAAAATTTTCATAGAATTTAACCTCCTTATGAATTAGTTTTTAAGTTTCGCCTAATAAATTTTTTATAAATTCATTTTTTTTGAATTCTTTCATATCCTCTACTTTTTCGCCTGTTCCAATAAATTTTATTGGAATTGATAATTCTTTACAAATTCTGAATAAAATACCAGCTTTAAAACTGGAGTCAAGCTTTGTTAAAAAGATTCCTGTTATTGGTAAATAATTTTTAAACATTAGGGATTGGTTAAAGGTATTTTGGCCAGTTGTAGCGTCAAGCACGAGTAAGTTTTCAATATTTTTATTATTTAATTTTTTTAATGATACATTATAAATTTTGAGCATTTCTCTCATAAGGTCATTGCGGGTGTGCATTCTACCTGCTGTATCAACTATTAAATAATCTATTTTTTCATTCTGTGCTGAGTTGATAGCATCGTAAAGTAGGGCAGCAGGGTCAGAACCTAATTTTGATTTTATTAAACTGATTTTAAGCCTTTCAGACCAAACTTCCAATTGTTCTATTCCAGCCGCTCTAAATGTGTCCCCTGCAACAAGTTTTATTTTAAAATTTTTGTTCTTTAGATAATTAGCAAGCTTCGCTATTGAGGTGGTTTTTCCTACTCCATTTACTCCACAAAATATTATTAAATTCAAACCTTCATTTTTTATAATCTCACCTTCAAGTAAATATTCAAAAAGAATTTTCTTTAATTCTAATTTTAAATCTTCCATGTTATTAAATTTTTTTGATTTTAAATTTTTTAAAATCTCTTCTGTTATTTTAAAACCCATATCGGCTTCAATCATTTTCTCTTCAAGTTCTTCAAAAATTTGGGGCTCTATTTTTGAATATTTTGTAAATAATTTTTTGATAAAATCAAAAGCCATATTAAAACCTTTTATAAAATAATAAAATTAAATTTTTTGATGCTAAAAATATATTAGCATTTTTAAGTCCTACTTCAACTTCATCATATTTTATTGTTTTTAAATAGTATATAAAAGATATTGAAAGCGAACCTAAACCAACTGCCAAAAATGTATATGATGCAACAGCATTGCGAGCATAAATATCATACTGTTTTTTTTCTCTTGAATAAATGTATTTATCATATGCTATGTCAGCTTCGCTATAAAAGTAATACGAACTTAAAAGAGAGAAAATTCCTAAGCCTAAAGTTGTCCACATAATAGTTTTTTCTTTTTTTGGATTTGGTCGTAATGATTTTTTTAAATTTAAAAATAGATAATTTGTTCCATAATTTAATTTAACTTGAGTAAAAATTGTATTGAAATTTTCTTTTTCTAATTTTATTCTATAAATTTTAGCTTCAACATTAGTAATGATAATAGGGGTATTTCCAGCATATTTAATATCTATAAAAACAGAAACATTTGTTGGATTTGAATCAATTTTTAATATAACCTTCTGGTTTGTAAAATTTTTATTTGTAAAATAAATAATATTGGTTTTCTCAGGTTCAATATTAATTTTTTTACTTAATTCAATATTTTCTTTTAATCTTATTTTTAATATGTGTTCACCTGCGGGAATAACTGAAAAATCCAATTCTGTTTCTTTTAATTTATTATCAATAAAAACATCAAAATTTGAAAATTGAGCAACTATTTTTAGATACCCAATTTTTTGTGGATTAAAAAATTTTGATATAGAAATTGAAATTTTTTCAAGTTCATTTTCAAGTTTTTTTTTAGATGAAAGAACACTTGAAATAAAATAATTTGAATTTTTTACAAGGTTGTAGATATAAAAATTTATTTTAAATTCTTCATTTTTTTTATTAAAAAAATTATAATCACCATAAATTAAATAATCAGATTTTAAATTTTCGGAAACAATTTTTTTGTTATCAGGGTAATATATTTTGTAATAAATTTTGTTAATACTTTCTGGTTGAAGAAAAATTGGGTAACGAGTAAAATTAGTTCCGTAATCAAAAATTATATTTTTATTAGTTTTATATTTTTCTGGAATGTAAATATCATTGGTTGAGATTTGTATTTCAGATAGATGGGAAAGTTTATTATATAAGAACATTTGAATTGTTTTTCCAAGGTAAGAATAATCATCATTTAAAGTTTTATTTTCAAATGGCAAGATAGCAATTATTCTTGTATTTTTATCTTGAATTAAAATTTTTTTTATTTCTTTTAAAGATTTTTTATTTTGAAATCCCATTGAAAAAAGAGAGTTATATAGAAAAAAGAAAAGTGGAATGGAAAGAAAAGATTTTTTCATATTATTTTAAAGCTTTTTTAATTGCTAAAGCAAGTCGTTGTGGTTCAAATGGTTTAATAACAAAATCTTTTGCACCTGCTTTTATAGCATCAATTACAAGTTGATGTTGTCCAATTGCAGAACAAACTACTATTCTTGCGTTTGGGTCAATTTGTAAAATTGATTTTATCGCATTTATACCATCAAGTTTTGGCATTGTAATATCCATTATAACAACATCAGGTTTAAATTTTTTATATTTCTCTATAGCATCAACTCCATCAGATGCGTCAGCAACAATTTCATAACCTTCTTTTTCAAGAACTTCTTTTTGAACAAGTTTTATAAACGCTATGTCATCAACCAACATTATTGTTGCCATAATTTTTCCTCTTTTTATTCACCAGGTTTTATAGCTACATTTATTTCAAGAGTTCCAAATCTTGATGTAAATTCTATACAAATTGTTGGGAATTCTATAAATTTAACATCTTTGCTATCTGTTCCTAATACAACATAAGGTGGAGTTATATAAATTTTTTTTTCTTTACCCGCTAACAAAATTGTTGCTCTACCTGTAATCATATTAGCCATACTAGATAAAGCAGATTCAAGATAAAGTTTTTGCTTCTCAGCAGATGCATTAGGCATCATACAACTTACAACTCTTTCTGCTGTATGCATTTTAAAACTATAAACTACTTGACCTTCAAATGCTCCTGTAACTCCTATTACTATTGAAATTTCATTACTCGGAGTTGTATTTTTCTTTAATGTTAAATTTGATTTTTTCAGCTCAATATTCGCTACTTTCTCAAATATCTCTATAGCACTGGTTATGAACGGATTAATATATTCTACTTGCATAACTTAAATTTTTATTAAATTTAATATAATAATAAAATTAGTCAACTATTTTTTTAAAATTTAAATTTTGATTAAGTTCACCAAAAATAATAAAGTTTTTAATTTATAAAACTTACAAATTTTTACATTAGGAATTAAGATTAATTTAATTTTTTATTTTAATATTAAAAAATAATTGACATTCAAAGTTAAATATGATATTTTAATAAAAAATTTTCGTTAGAGGAAAAGATTATGGAACAAAAATTTTATGAAACTGAATTTGGATATTTCAATTCAAATTATGAATATGTAATAAAAACACCTTTTACACCCAAACCCTGGATAAATGTTATTTCTAATGGTAAATACGGCTTAACTATTTCTCAAACCGGTTCGGGTTTTTCTTTCTTTGAAAATTCAAAATTAAATTCTTTAACAAGATGGTTTCAAGATATTATAAGAGATGAATGGGGCAAATATATTTACATAAAAGATTTAAAAAATAATTTATTATTTTCACCAACTTATCAACCTACAAAACAAAATTTCCACTCTTATCAAGTTAAACATTCTTTTGGTTTTTCCCAATTTTTAACTCAAATAAATGATCTAAAATTTGATTTAAAAATATTTATACCATCTAATCTTAATCTTGAAATATGGAATTTAAAAATTTCAAACGAAAAAAACGAAGATAGAGAACTTGAAATTTATACATATTTTGAATTTTGTTTAAATATTTCTGATGATAATCATCGTGAATTTTACAAAACATTTATAGAAACAGAATTTAAAAACGAAGTAATATTAGCAAAGAACAGACTTTGGAATATAAAAAATAAAAAGGGAGAATATTTAAACAGAGATTGGGAATTTATAGCATATCATTTTAGCAGTATTACGCCAACTTCATTTACAACAGAGAAAGAGGAAGTAATAGGGCAGTATGGAAGCATAACAAATCCTATTTTTAATTTAAAAAATACCACTGGGAAATGGCTTGACCCTGTTGGCTGCTTAAAGGTTAATTTATTTTTAAAATCAAACGAAACAAAAGAAATCAATTTCGTTTTGGGAATTGATGAGAAAGAAAAAAATATTTATAAAATTAAAAAATATTTGAGTGAGCAATCCAATATAGAGAAAGAATTTGAGTCTTGTAAAAATTTCTGGAAAAATTTTTTTGATAAAATTCAAGTTATAACTCCGGACGATAGTATAAATTTGCTTTTAAATCGCTGGTTAATATATCAGGCTATAAGTTGTCGTTTATTTGCGAGGGCAGCATATTATCAGCAAAGTGGTGCTTATGGCTTTAGAGACCAACTTCAGGATAGTCAAATTTTTTTACCTATAAATCCTTTTTTAACAAAAAAACAGATAAGGCTTCATACTGAACATCAATTTAGTGATGGAACTGTTTTTCACTGGTGGCATCCAATTTCAGAAGAAGGTCCAAAAAGTAATCATAGTGATGATTTATTATGGCTTCCTTTTATAGTTTATAGATATTTACTTGAAACCGCAGATTTTAAATTTTTAAACGAAAAGATTAAATATTTTGATAAAGGTAAAGATAGTTTATATAACCATTGTTTAAAGACATTTGAAGTTATTTCAAAAAGAATGAGTAAGAGGTTTTTGCCACTTATTCTTGGTGGTGATTGGAATGATGGATTATCTGCTGTTGGAACAAAAGGGAAGGGAGAGAGTATATGGCTTGCATTTTTTGTTTACTATGTAATTGAAAAATGGCTTGAAATTTTTAGAATAAAGAAAGATAAAAAAAATTTTGAAAAATGGTCAAATTTTTTAAAGAAATTAAAAAATTCAATTATGAAATATGGCTGGGATGGTGAATATTTTATAAGAGCTACAAAAGATAATGGTAAAAAAATAGGAAGTAAAAGTTGCAAAGAAGGGAAAATTTTTTTAAATCCTCAAATTTGGTCTGTTATAAGCTCTGCTGTTGATAAAGAATATCAATTAATTGCTATGAATAGTGTAAGGAAAGAACTTGATAGAGAATTTGGTTCACTTTTATTTTATCCTGCTTATAAAAAGCCAGACCCTGAGATAGGATATTTAACAAGATATGCTCCCGGTGTTAGGGAGAATGGCGGAGTATATTTTCATGCTGCTGTATGGAATATTTGGGCAAATTTAATTCTTGAAAATAAAGATTATGCTTATCAATTATTAAAAAGAATTTCACCTGTTTTAAATTCGTTTAAAAATCCAAAACTTTATTCTGCTGAACCCTATGTAACTTGTGGTAATATAGACGGACCGGATTCACCATTTTTTGGTAAAGCTTCATGGAATTTTTATACAGGTTCTGCTGCCTGGCTTTTTACTGTTATTTTAAATGAAATGATTGGAATAAAGCCAGAATTTAAAGGACTTAGAATAGAGCCCAAAATTCCTTCTGAATGGAAAGAAGTTTATGTTAAGAGAAATTTTAGAAATTCTATTTATGAAATTAGAATAATAAATCAGGGCAAAGCAAAGGAGATTGAAAAAATTTTAGTAGATGGAAAGGAGGTGGGAAGTAATATTTTGCAGTTTAAAAAAAGAAAAACTTATAAAGTGGAGGTATATCTAAAATGAAAAAGAAAATTACAATATTATTTTTAATTTCAATTTTTTTAGCTTGTATTAAAGTTAAGGAGAAAGGAACAAAAATTAGAGTAATTTATTGGGGAGGGCCTGAAGAGATTAAAATAATTACTGATACTGTTTCTGAATGGCAGAAGAAACATCCGGAAATAAATGTTGCTTTAGAGCATTCAAAAGGGGGACCGGATTATATTTCTAAACTTCTTACACAAGTTGCTGGAAACTATCCACCTGATATCGCTTTTGTTGAAGTTAATGTTTTTGTTCCGCTATTTGAAAAGGGGATTTTTTTAGATTTGACACCATTTATTCAAAATGACAAAGAATTTAATATTAAAGATTTTTTTGAACCTGTTGTTAAAAGATTTACAAGAGGTGGTAAAATTTATGCTATTCCGCGTGATACTGCTCCATTTGCCTGTGTATTTTACAATAAAAATCTTTTTGACAGAGAAGGGATTCCTTATCCAAAGGATGATTGGACATTTGATGACTTATTAAAAATTGCGAAGAGGTTAACTAAAAGAGACGAAAAAGGTAATATAATTCAGTATGGTTTTTATTCCTGGTGCTGGATGAATTTTGTTTATGGTTTTGGGGGAAGCATTGTAGATAATGTTGAAAATCCAACAAAATGTTTATTGGGTTCGCCTGAATCTTTAAAAGGTTTACAATTTTATGCTGACCTTTGTAATAAATATAAAGTTTCACCAGCTCCTTTGGTTTTGCGAACTATGGACCAGGGTCCTATAGATTTATTTATGTCAGGCAAGCTTGCTATGTTCTCTTCTGGAATTTGGGAGACACCTCGTTTGAGAACTATTACGGATTTTGATTGGGATGTTGTTATGTTTCCTAAAGGTCCTAAAAGAAGAGGATTTGGAACAGGTGGAAGTGGTTATGCGATTTTAAAAGGCACAAAACATCCTAAAGAAGCTTTTGAAGTTTTAAAATGTTTAGCAGGAGATTGGGGACAACAGATGTTGGGAATGACAGGACTTGCTCAGCCTGCTAATAAAAGAATTGCTGAATCAAAATATTTTGCATTAAATAATGATAAACCATTAAATAAAAAAATGTTAAATAAAGCTGTCCAATGGACAATTTATGAGCCTTTTCATTCTAAATGGCAAGAAGCGCAGGATAAATATTTGAACGAAGGTTTGGATTATCTTTTTAGTAATCAAATTACAACTAAAGAATTCGCTGAAAAATATGTAACAAAAATAAATGAATTAATGTTTGGAAAGAAATAAAATTTTATATTAAATTAACCATTTATAAATTTTAAATTTATTGAATTCAGTATAAGTATGAAAGAAATTACTGGAATTTTAGATTAAATTTTGAGTTTCCAGTTGTAAAATTGTTAGATTATAGATTAAAAAGAGCCGAGATTGAGAGTTCGGATAATATATTTGGAGTTGTAGTATTAGCTTATTTAGAAAGTCTTGAGATAAAAGGTAATTTGGACAAAAGGTTTTTGAGTAAATTGAGTTTAATAAAGAAATTATATGAGAAAGGATATAAGAAAAAGGATATAATAAATTTATATAGATTTATAGATTGGGTAATAAATTTACCCCAGGATTTATAGAAGGATTTAATTGAAGAAGTGAAAAGATATGAGGAGGTGATTAATATGAATATTTAACTACAGCAGAGCGATTAGGTCGTGAAGAAGGATTAAAAGAAGGATTAAAGCAAGGACTTTTAGAAGGTATAAAGTTAGCCTTGTAGATAAAGTTTGGTTTGGAAGGATTGAAATTTTACAAAAAAAATCAAGAATGGAAAAGATATAACAGAATTAAGAGCACTAAAGGATGCTATAAAAAAAGCCAAAACTATTGATGAACTAAAAAAATTATAATTTTAAAATTTTCACCTTATCGCCTTTTTTTATTTTAAGAAATTTTGATGCATTTCTATTTGGAACAAAAATTTCAAGAAGTTCAAAACTATTGAAAAGAGCACCATATTTTTTATTAATTTGGTAATTTTTAAAAATTTTATCTATTTTCAAATTTTTAACTTTTATAATATAATTTCTATTCTGAATAAAATTATAAAAAAGTTTTTTTTCTATGTTTGAGAAACAGTTTCCAAATTTATCAATGTAAATTATTTCACCTTCCATCAAATTTTTTTTAATTTTAATTTCAGGAATTTTTATTTTCTCAATTTTTTTAATTTCGCTACATAATTTTTTTATATTAACACCTTTACTTAAAAGTCCTGCTAATTTTGCAAATATGTCTCTTCCGTGAAATGTATTTGAAACAGGTGATTCAATATATTTATTTGGTATTTTTACTTGAAATATTTTCAAGGAATTAGGTAGGAAAGATAGAATTCCGTTGTCAGGAGCGATAAAAATTTGTTTATTATTTTTAATTATAATAATTTTTCGGTTAGTTCCAACAGTTGGGTCAACGACAGAAACAAATATTGTTTTTTCAGGAAAAAATTTATAAGAATTTTTTAAAATTAAATAAGCTTCAAAAATATTATGTGATTCAATTTCGTGAGTAATGTCAATTATATTTACATTAGGATTTATTTTATAAATTACTCCTTTCATTACCCCAACAAAATTATCTTTAAGTCCGAAGTCCGTTAGAAGCGCTATGTTTTTATATCTCATTGGTATTTAGAAATTATACTTTTTAACTCATTTAAACAAATTTTAAAATCAGGAACATTAAACCATTTATTTTCTGTTATCTCGTTACACAGAGACTGATAAATATTTGAAATTATTTCTTTTAAATTTTTTGGAAGTTTTGGCGGTTCAATTTTTACATATTCTTTCCAATTTATTTTATCAATTTTTTTTGCATTTTCAATTTCATTAAACCAGGAAGTTTTTCTATAATAAATTCTTAATGCTTCTTTACTAACTGGAATATTTTCAAAAGTGAATCTACATTCATCAGGAGTTCCTAAAATGTCAACGACAATAAAACTTCGCTTTGAATCAAATCCCAATTCAATTTTTCCATCCTCATTTATAAGACCTATCTTTTCAACTTCACTTGTAATTATTTTTTCAATTTTACTTGTTATATTTTTAATTTCATTTAATTCTTTTTCAGAAAGTGATACAATTTCTTTTGCTTCTTCCCAACTTAAATATCTATCACTTCTTTCAAGTTTAGTTGATACATCAAAATAAGTTTTAGGCAATTTCACAGGTAAAGAATCAATTTCATTTAATCCCAATTCTTCTTTTTTAACTAAGCCACTAATTATTCTTTTGTAAAGTGATGAGGCAGATGTTAAATAATTTCTATAAATAATTTCAAGCGGAATTAAAAAATTTCCTGTTTCGTTTTTATAAATTGAATAATCATAATTATTATTCTTTAACTTTGGTTTTAATACCCTGAGTAAATTTATTTCCATTATATTTGTTGGTTCTTTTAATTCTGAAAGTTTTTTAACAGTAGAATTTTGAACAACTCCTCGGTAATGAGTTTTAATTCCTTCTTTTTCAAGTTTTTCAAGGAAATAGGCACCAACAATGCATAAAGCTTTTCCCTTGTTTTCTATATAATCAGGCATCTCGCCCCAATCAAATACTGAATATCTATCTGAAAATATAAACCTACCAATCCCAGCTTCCTCTTTTGTTGGCTTTCTTATTATCTCTAAATCTTTTACACTTCCCATATAATTAACTCCTTTCAATTATTGAATAACTATCTTAGAAAAATCAATTATTTTAAAATCACTAACAATCCAATTCAAAAGTTTTAATCTATTAAATCTTAATTTTTCATCTTCACACATTACAAGAACTTCATCAAAAAATTTGTCAACAATATTTTTATAACCAGAAAGAATTTTATAATAAAGCAAATAATCTTTATTATTATAGGCATTCTTTAAACTTTCTTTCATTTTTTTGTGGTGATTAAAGATTTCATATTCTGCATTCTCTTTGAAAAGCGATTCGTCAGGTTCTCCTTCAATTTTTATCTCTTTTAAAATATTTGCCATTCTTTTCAATGCTATTAATAACTTTTTAAAATTTTCATCTTTTCTATAATTATGCAAATGTAAAACTCTCAAATATGAATCATATATATCATAAAACTCAACAGAAAGAATAGAATCAATTTCATCAGGCAGAATATCTTTTTCAGTTAAGATTGTTTTAAATCTATTTTTAAAAAACTCT
>Ga0308390_1002174_pt1 | contig 12134 bp, 9 predicted proteins | sample Hotspr2Sample149_FD_202358 | JGI IMG/M metagenome (GOLD analysis project Ga0308390, IMG submission 202358) | Hot spring phototrophic mat microbial communities from Mushroom Spring, Yellowstone National Park, Wyoming, United States - 20040719_149 ...
CTGATTCCCGCATTCATGATTTCTGAGTTGACTGTGGCCTTTCAGATCGGATTCCTGCTGTACATTCCATTTCTGATTATCGACATGGTAGTGGCCAGCACGCTGATGGCCATGGGCATGATGATGCTGCCGCCCATATTCATTTCGCTTCCCTTCAAGATCATCATGTTTGTTCTGGTAGACGGCTGGAACCTGATTCTGGGCAGTCTGGTGCGCAGTTTCCGCTAGGACGGTTCCCCTCTGCCGTCGCGTCGGACAGGGTATAATTGCACCGCGTGAACGGATCTTCCGGCCGGCAGGAGCAAATCAACATGGATCCGGGTAAAGCGCTGAGACTGGGGTTAGGTGTCGCGGTCGTGCTGGTGGTGTTGCCTTTTCTGGTCCGAATGTGGCCCGAACCGCTCACGATGGAACGAATCCGTCACGGATTTGAAACATCCGGCCTTCCTGTTGAGGGGATGCGTCTGGCGCAACAGCCTTCCAACGAATCGGTGGCTGAACTGAATTTCATGGTGAATGGTGTGTCCGTGGCCGTATATGAGTACGACAATGCCGGTACGATCGCCCGTTATCAGGAATACAACAAGAAGGACCCCGGCACCGCGATGGTGGAGAGTTGGAACCTGGCTCAGTCTTTGGGGGCGGCCGTACCGAAACCGACGCCGACCCGTTGCGTGCGCCGGGGTTATTTTCTGCTGGTGGCAATCGGCGATGATATCGCCACGCTCAACCGTGTGGCAGAGGTGTTTCAGCAGTTGTAACGGGCAGGGTTATCGCGGCGGTATGAGGTCCCGGATGCCGTCCCATTCCGGGTCGTTTTCGAAAATCCACCGGTAATAATCTTTCTGGGTAAGCAGTTTTCCGGCGTCCTCGTCGACGATTACCGTGCACTGCGGATGCAGTTGCAGGGCTGTGGCGGAGATCATGGACGTAACCGGCCCTTCCACGGCTCTGGCCAGGATTTCAGCCTTCTCCTCGCCGGTGACGAGCATCAGACATTCTTCCGCGTCCAGGATGGTACCGACACCCATCGTGATGGCCAGGCGGGGCATGTCTTCCGGCCTGGGGAACAGCGGGGCATTCTGGGCGATGGTGGCTGGCGTCAGGGCTTTGACTCGGGTACGCGAGAGCATGGCCGAGAGCGGTTCATTAAACCCGATATGCCCTGATCGCCCGATGCTGAGCAGTTGCAGATCGATCCCGCCTACGTCTTCGATCAGTGCCTCATAGGCCAGGCATTCCGCCTCAGGATCTGCCGCCATCCCGTCGGGCAGGTGGGTGTTACGCAGATCGATATTGACCCGGCTGAACAGATGGTGATTCATGTAATAGCGGTAGGAATTGGGGTGCTGAGGCGGCAGGCCGACATATTCGTCCAGATTGAAGGTGACGGCCAGTGAAAAATCCAGTCCTTCTTCGATGTGCATTTCGACGAGACGGGCGTACAGGGCTTCCATTGTCCGGCCTGTGGCCAGCCCCAGTACGGAATTCGGTTTTCTTCGCAACTGCCGCGCGATAAGTTGTGCGGTCAGTTCAACCGCGTGTCTTCGGGAAGGAAGCAGCACAACCTGCATGGTAAGACCTCCACCTGTCGATTACGTCTCGTGAGGCTATTATCGCAAAACGGGACATAAACCGGCAGGCCTGTTTTTCTGAATTAATCCGAATGCTATGATGTCCCATGGAAAATCGGAGACCGGAATTATGGTCAAAATACTGAAATTCCTGTTGTTGCTTATCCTCTCCGTCGTTTTGCTGGTGGTCATGGTGCTTTTCCAGGTGCCGCAGCATCTGTTCGCAATGGCCACTGGCAGTTGGGGACGTCTGCCCGGGGAAACAGCCCTGATGGATCCAGCCGGGAACTGCGGCAGTCAGGCGGCCTGTGACAGCGGACCTATGCGCGTGCTGACCTTCAACATCCTCTGCAGGGTCTGTACCGAATCTGATCGTAAACCGGGCTATGAAACGTGGTATGTCCGACTGCCATACCTCCGTGAAATTATCCGGTACTACGATCCTGACCTGATCGGCTTTCAGGAGACAGGAGGACTGCGGGATCTGGAAGAACTCAATCCGGATCCCGACCGTTTCGGGTGGCTGGCCTATTGCGAAGGCGGATTATTGTACGGCGACGCGGCGCTGCTATACAGGAAAGACCGATTTGAATCGCTGGACAAAGGACAATTCTGGCTGAATCCTAATTTCCGGCTACCTTTCGGCTATGGCTGGAAACCGCTCTCCATGCCTCGTTACGTGAACTGGGTCAGACTGCGGAACCGGGAAAACGGCTTTGAATTTCTGTTTGTGAACACGCACTTTGACAACAATTCTCCTAATAAGGAACCGTCGGCGGTATTGGTCCATGAGGTCATGCGAACACCGGCTTTGCATCTGCCAATTGTTATGACCGGAGATTTCAATACTCAGGGGGATACCCAGCGGTATCAGAACCTGGTACGGGGCAATGAAACTGAACCATTGCTGAAAGAGGCGGCTGAACTGGCGACGGTCCGGCAACTGGTGCCGCCAGCCTTTCCGGATGAACCACCAGTTTCCGCCCCTCCAGACCTGTTTATGCAGCAGATTGATCATATTTTTCTGGGCGGTCCGGGAAAGTGGGAGGTGACCCGGTGGGCAGTCGATACCCGTGCTGGCGGTGCGGCCAGGGATATTAAGCCATCGGATCATCCCGCGGTTTTCGCAGAAATCAGGTGTATCCTTCGCTGACACTGGCGGTTTACCACGGCTGCAGCATTTTTGTATTCTTGAAGCGTCATTCCGCACAGGGAGAATCACGTTATGACGTCAAAACCCAATGCGCGTAACCTCAGATTGAGCCGCCGCGGTTTTCTCCGGGTGGCCTGCGCGGCAACTGCCGGTCCCTGGATTATTCCCGGCCGGGCGCTGGGACTGGATGGGACCGTGGCGCCGTCGAACCGCATTACCGTGGGATTTATTGGCATGGGCCGTATGGCCCGGGGGCATCTGGACGGCTATCTCCAGGATCCTGAATGCCAGGTGCTCGCCATCTGTGACGTGGAGCGGAACCGCCGCGAACGGCAGGCGAACAGGGTCAACGAACACTATGCCGCTCATGCGGGAGCCGGCTCATACACCGCATGCGATACCTACAACGATTTCCGTGACCTTTGTGCCCGCGCCGATATCGACGTGGTGGTGATTGCCACACCGAACCACTGGCACGCGTTGAACGCCATCGAGGCGCTCCGGTCGGGGAAGGATGTTTACCTGGAAAAACCCCTGGCCCGGACGATCGAGGAGTGCGAAGCTATCGTGGCGGCCGTCCGGCGGTACAACCGGATTCTGCAGGTGGGCAGCCAGCAGCGGTCCGACACGGCCTTTCGTTTCGCGTGCGAACTGGTCCGAAATGGGCGCATTGGACGGGTGCGCGAGGTATATGCCGACATCGGCGGACCGCCCAACGAGGACAACCTGCCCGGAGAGCCCTGCCCGGAAGGCCTTGACTGGGATATGTGGCTGGGTCCCTGTCCATCCCGGCCCTTTTCCTCAACCCTGTGTCCTGGAGAGTTTGTGGATGTCTGGGCCGAATGGCGGTATTACCGGCCTTATGCCGGCGGCCTGATGACAGACTGGGGTGCTCATCATTTCGACATCGCCCAGTGGGGATTGGGACGTGATGGCAGCGGTCCGGTAGACATTATTCCGGATCTCCCCGATACCCCGGACGTGAAGATGCTGACTTACGTGTACGACGACGGTACGCGGCTGTACCGGGGACCGGGCCCCATCAGGGGTGGCGGTGTGGTATTCGTCGGAGACGAAGGTATGGTCGGTGTGAACCGCGGTCAGTTTCTGGTAACAGTGCCCGAACGTCTGCGGTACGAAACCTTGGGTCCCCGGGAGATTCATCTGTATGAAAGCGCGGATCACCGCCGGAATTTCCTCGAATGCGTCAGAACCCGAAAACAGCCGATCTGTACGGCTGAAATCGGCGCGAGTTCTGCCACGGTGTGCCATATCGGCAATATTGCATATCAGTTGAAACGGCCGCTCCGGTGGGATCCCGAACGGCGGGATTTCGTGAATGACGCGGAGGCTTCCCGCCTGCGCGCCCGGGCGATGCGCGCACCGTGGCAGTTGACCTGAGGGAGATCGGTCATGAAACGGAAGGTCATGTTGTTCTGCAGTCTGTTTGTGGGGGTGCTGACAGCCGGTACGGTCTACGCCGGGATACCGCCGGAGTTGGAGCAGGATTTTCAGTCGCTGAAGACCTATACACAGGGCGGAGATTTTTCCGCCTGTCAGCGGATTATCGACGCGGTTACCGCGGTGCGCAATGATCCCGCGAAAGCGGCTCCATTGGCCGAAAGAATGGCTCAGGCCCTGTCCGAAACCGGCTATGACGGAAAGTGGTTTCTGTGCCAGTGGCTGTACGTGATCGGCACAGAGCGGGAGGCGGCTGCACTGGGACGGCTGGTCCACGACAGGAAGACCGCACCGCTGGGGTTGTACGCCCTGCGGGCGATCCCGGGAAAGGGGGTGGATCAGGAACTGATCCGTCTCTTGCGGAGCACCCGAGATCCCTATCTTCTCTGCGGGATTCTGGACTGTCTGGGGAAGCGCGGGGTCACGGAGAGTCTCGGGTATGTGGCGCCGCTGATGCGCGGCGGTAATGCGCTGGTTGTACGCGCGGCGGCTCAGGCGCTGGCGGACATGGCGACGGCCGAGGCGATCTATGCCCTTCAGGATGCGCTGAAACGTACCCGACCGCCCCGCGATGCGCTGATTGCCGACGCGCTGATTCGGGCCTGCAGCCGTTGTAAGGATGCCGCCGCTGTGGAGGCAGGATTGAGTGCGGTAGAACAGCAGGGCCGGCTGCCTCAGCCGTTGCAGGTGGCCGCGCGGAGTGTCCGGATGGAAAGGGCAGTCCCGGAAGCCCGGGAAGCGCTGCTGTATGCCATGCTTGTGGACAGCAATCCCGAAATCCGGAAGGCAGGTATGACCCTGGTGCCGCGTCTGGAAGGCAAGGAGGTAACCCTGGCAGCCGCCCGAGCTATGGCGGACAGTTCAGCTGAAAACCGCCGCAAGCTGCTGGCACTGCTCGAACAACGGGCTGATGAGGAAGCCTATCCGTACGTTTACGGGGTATTTACAGGGTCGGCCGATCCGGAGGAACGGGCGGCGCTCATCCGGACCCTGGGTGTCGTGGGGGATTACCGGACCGCGCCGGACTTTCTCACGCTGCTTGAAAAGACGGATACCCCGGATCCAGTAAAAGTGGCCGTTCTGGACGCCCTGCGCCGGATGAAAGACAGCATGTTGGACGGTTATCTGGTTTCCCGGCTGGATTCGCTGGCTTCCCCGGCCCGGATACAGGTAATCGGCGTGCTGGCTGCCCGTCGGACACCGGAAGCCATTCCCGAACTGTTTAAGTGGGCGGCCTCTTCTGACCGTGAAAGTGCCGCGGCGGCCGTGACGGCGCTGGGGGAACTGGTGAGTGACCCGGAGTTTCCCCGGCTGGCGGGACTGCTGGAGGGGGGATTCAATGGCGACGCCGATAAACTGGAAGCAGCTCTCATGTCAGCCCTGCGCCGTATGGATGACATGGATAGAGCCGCCCGGGCGCTGATGAACGCGCTGCGAGAAGCCCGAGATCCGGCATACCGTGCCGCCGCCATGCGCGCCCTCGGTCAGACCGGCAGTCCGGTGGCCCTTCCGGCCTTGTACCGCGAAGCGTCCCGTGGTAAACAGGTGGCCCGTCTCGCGGCCATTACCTCACTGGGTAAATGGAAATCTCCAGAACCCCTCGAAAAACTGCGGAAATGGGCCGTTTCCGGAACCAAAACGAAAAATGCTGTCCGGGAGACCGCCGTGGGGGCATTACTGGAACTGTTGAAGACCGGCAACGTGCCGCCTGAGACGGCCCTGTCCGTCTATCGGGATCTGCTGAAGGCCAGCCGGGGCAATGACGGCATGACCAAACAGGTCCTCGCCGGTTCAGCCAGTTTGGCCCACCCGGCGGGGGTGGATCTGGTGCTGCCCTATCTGGAGGATGAACGGTATGCCGCCGAGGCCGCGGCGGCCTTGGGCAGGATTCTGCTCGGGACGGCAAACCTGTCAGCTTCCACCCAGCCGGAAATCTGCCGGAATGCGGTCGATGGAGATCCGCGCAGTCGCTGGTCCACGGGGAAACACCAGAAGCCGGGAATGTGGTTCCAGTTCGACTTTGGACGCCCTGTTCCCTTGTCGGGTATCGTACTGGATACCTCCCGAACGCCTACGGATTTTCCCCGGGGGCTTGAGGTATACGTTTTTGATGATCCCGAAAGACCGGGCGAACCGGTGGCTTCCGTTGCGGAGTCGGATTGCACCCCTTCACTGACGGTGAAGTTTCCTGAACGTAAAGGGCGTTTGCTTCGGTTAGTCCTCACGGGAACCACGGATAAGCCCGCGTGGTCTATACACGAGGTTCGACTGCTGACCCGGACCGTCGGGCAGGCCGCGCAGACCGCGGCGGCGGGCGGGTGATACGGCCGCTTACAGGAACAGACGTATGGCGGAAAAGTCAGAGATTCGTTTTCAGGACCGCGCGCGCAGGTTCATGGCAGAGCATTCCGCGCTGTTTATTCTGGCAGGGTTGTGCGTCGCGCTGGGTATTTATTCGGACAGTTTCCGCAGTGTGGACAATTTGCAGAGTGTGGCACAGCGCACGCCGGTGGTGGGGATTCTCGCCCTGGGCCAGCTGCTGGTGATTCTTACCGGAGGCATTGACCTTTCTGTCGGTAGTGTCGCCGCCCTTGGCGGGGTGCTGGGCTGCATGGGCATGCTCAAGGTATTGGCGTGGATGACCGCTGAACCAGCCGCCGCGTCTGGAATGACGGTATTTGTGGCGTCATCCGCCGGCGTGCTGATCGGAATCTTGACCGGCCTCGCGTGTGGGCTGTTGTGCGGACTGCTGGTTACCCGGGGCAGGATTCCGCCGTTTATCGTGACCCTCGGCATGATGATGGGGGCGCGGGGTACGGCCCTGGTGGTGTCAGGCGCCAAACCGGTATCCCGTCTGCCAATGGGTTTCGCGTGGCTGGGTGGGACCCGAACGTGGTGGATTCCGGTACTGCTGATGCTGGCGCTGGCGGCGTTTTATTCATTCATGCTGACGTTTACCCGGTTTGGCAGGGCACTGTATGCCACGGGTGGCAATATGGAAGCGGCCCGGTTATCCGGGATAGACGTCGACCGGATCCGGGTGGCGGCGTATGCCGTCTGTGGCGCGATGGCGGGTCTGGCCGGGATGGTCCTCGCTTCCCGCACCAGCGTGGCGGCACCAACAGGGGCGGAAATGCACGAATTGTATGCCATTGCCGCGTGTGTGATCGGTGGCGCCAGCCTCTCGGGGGGGGAAGGCGGCGCGTTCGCGGCGATTGCCGGCGCCCTGATCATGATGGTGTTGTACAACTTCTGCACGATCCAGAACATTTCCGTCCACTGGCAGCAGATCCTGATCGGTCTGCTGTTGGTAGTGCTGGTGTTTTATGACACTTGGCGTAAACGTCGCGCCGGGATTCTGCGGGATTGACGGTCTGCCCGGTCGGGACGCCAGAACAGGGAAAGGGTGGTCTGATGACGCGTGTGTGGATGCTGTCTGTGCTATGCGCATGTGCTGTTGCGGGAGCGGTGGAGCCGCCCGCGCCGTATGGGCCGGTTCCGACTGAACGCCAGTTGGCCTGGCACGCGCTGGAGTATTACGGGTTTATCCACTATACCGTCAATGCCTTTACCGACAAGGAATGGGGGTACGGTGACGAGGATCCGGCCATCTTCAACCCCACCGATCCTGATGTGCATCAGTGGGCCCGGGTAGCCAGGGAGGCCGGCATGAAGGGCCTGATCCTGACGGCCAAACATCACGATGGATTCTGTCTGTGGCCTTCCAAATACACCGAACATTCCATCAAAAATTCTCCTTACAGAAATGGACAGGGTGATATGGTTCGGGAACTGGCCGAGGCCTGCCGGGAAGAGGGCATCCTGTTCGGCGTATACCTCTCGCCGTGGGACCGTAACCATCCCGAATACGCCAGACCGGCGTATGTCGAGTATTATCAGAACCAGTTGCGGGAACTGCTGACGGGGTACGGTCCTCTGTTCGAGGTGTGGTTTGACGGGGCCAACGGCGGTGATGGCTGGTATGGAGGTGCGAGGGAAAAAAGAACCATCCCTCCGGACTATTACCAGTGGGACAAGGTATACACCATGGTCCGCGAACTGCAACCGAACGCGGTGATGTTCAACGGCCCCGATATCCGGTGGGTCGGAAATGAAAGCGGATTTGCGGGAGATCCCTGCTGGCATACCTTTGATCCTGACCGGCCGGCGGCTGATCCGCTGGAAGCCCTGCAGCATGGTCATCCCGATGGGCCGAAGTGGCTTCCCGCCGAAGTGGACGTTTCCATCCGGCCAGGCTGGTTTTACCATGAGAAGGAAGACCGCGCGGTCAAATCTCCCGCCCGGCTCATGAAAATCTATTACGAGTCGGTGGGGCGGGGCGCGTCCCTGCTGTTGAACCTGCCTCCGGACCGCCGCGGTCGGATCCACGAGCGGGATGTCGAATCGCTCATGGGATTCCGGTCCTTGCGGGAGCAGGTATTCGCGGAAAACCTGGCCCGTAAAGCTCGGTTGACGGCTTCCAACGTTCGCGGGAACGATGATCGGTTTGGGGTGTTAAACCTTACGGATGAACGGACCGAAACGTACTGGGCCACAGATGATGACGTCCGCAGGGCCTCGGTTACCATGGACTTCGGCAAACCAACTGGATTCGATCATGTGGTCATTCAGGAACACATTGCCCTTGGACAGCGGATACGCCGGTTCACGGTTGAGGTGGAGCGCAAACGTGATCAATGGGAAACCGTCGCGGAGGGGACTTCTGTGGGGTGGAAACGGATCGTTAAATTCCAGCCTGACAGAAGCCGGCGCGTTCGGGTTACCTTGGAAGCGGATGCCTGCCCGGTGGTCAGTGAAGTGGCCGTATATGCCGGGCCGGAGGTGCGGGCAAAAAAACGGTAATTTTCTTCTCCGGACCCAGAGAGTATTATCCGTCAGATCCGTAGGACATACCCCGCGGACTGGGAGGGGGTTCTGGTGCGTTCGCGTCGCGGGCTGACTGCTTTTCTGGTGCTGGGCTGGACTGCCACCGCAGTTTTTGCCGGGGTGCAGACGGTCCGGATTGCCTGGTTGGAAAATGAAGTAACCAGACTGGCTGCCCGGGAAAGTACATCGCGGGCCGCGAATGGGGACTTGGCGCGGTCTGCCGGTCTGTCCGGACAGGCGGTCCGGGACACGGCAACGGAGGATGGGTTATCGGCGTATACCGGGTTCTGGGAGGATGATGACACCGATACGGCAGGGGAGGAGGATCCGTCAGCGGATAACCAGTTTATGAAACAACTGGTGGACAATGCCCTGGCTTCCATGATGGTCAGTCCGGAACCCGAAGATACCCGAAAGACCAGACGACAGTTGAAAAAAGAGTTGCTCATGGGGATTGGAACCACCGCGGCAGCAGGAGGCTCAGCAGCGTCCTTTGCCGGAGGATCGGGTCAAGCCGAAGCCGGAACGTCTTCGGGAAACAGCGGCGAGTCGATTCCCCACCCCTTGAACAAAGCCCAAAAACCTTCGACGATAGATCCCCATTCATTGCAGTTGGCTCAGCAGGCCAAAGAGGCGCAGAAACTGGGCGATTACGACCGCGCGCTGGATTTATACCAGCAAAGTATTGAAACGGATCCGGCCAATCGGACCGCTTATCAGGCCATGGGGGCCTTGCAGAAGCGGCTCGGCCTGTACGAAGATGAACTGGCCACATATCAGCAGTGGGCCGAGCAACTGCCCGATGATCCAACCGCCCACTATCTGATGGCCGATGCCTACGCCCGAGGCGGGGCCACAGACCTTGCCCTCCAGCAACTCGAACAGTTCATGGGAATGGCCGGAGATGATCTGCGGGTTTATCCCATGGCCGCCGATCTGTACCGCAGAATGGGTATGCCGGAAGCCGAACAGGCCGTTCTGGAGCAATGGGCCGCGGCCGCTCCGCAGTCACCGGACGCACTCAGCGCCCTGGCTAACAACTACCGACGGCAGGGTAACTACACCGCCGCCGAACAAACCTACAATACGCTGTTGCAGGCGCGACCGGAAGACGCGGAGGTCCGCGCGCGGCTCAGTGCCCTGTATCAGCAGCAGGGGCGATATCCTGAAGCCCTCCAGCAACTTGATGAAGCATTGGCCTTGCGGCCCAATGATGTGCGGCTGCTCAGTCAGTTGGCGGAAACACAGCGCCGCGCGGGAAATATCGGAGAAGCCATCGGCGCGTATGAACAGGTAATTGCCGCGCAACCGGGATCTGAAGCGGCGATGAACGCTGAACGGAATATCGCTCGCCTGGAACGCCAGTTGGAGCGCGCTCAGGCACAGCCGGAAAAGCCTCCTCGTCCGCCAAAACCCTCCAAACCCCACTGAAAAAAGTTTGCTGTCATACCACGACTTTTCCTGTTCGTTATACTTTCCGTAAAAGATACTTCCCGTAAAAGCAGGGAGAATATTGTCATGAGTAAAGGTCAGATGGTTCTGGCAGTGGTGGTGATGGTTATCGCTTTGGCAGCCGGAAGCGTGGTTTTTCTGGGAGATCGACTGATTGCCCCGCCCATCTCGGTTCCTGAAGCCAAATCACACCTCCAAAGTACTGAGCCCCCCAAGAAACAGGCAGTCCCGGAGGATGACGCGTCATTGCCGGGTCCCGTGACCATGCAAAAAGACGCGCATGCTCCCCGGAAGGACACTGATAAGGTCGAGCCGTCCAAACCGGGAGATATGGGGTTGAAACCGTCAGATAAACATCCCGCGGACGCTGCCGCGGTTAAAGTCAAACAACCGGCTCCGCCAAAGCCGGCGGCTTCGCCAAAACCCGCTGCCCCTAAGGCCGAGCCGGCCAAAACCCCTGCGAATACCCCGGCAGGCTCCAAGGAAATGCAGATTCTGGCGGAAGCGGGCATCGCTGTGAAAAACGGAGATTATGATAAGGCCTTCCGCCTCTATGAGGATGCCATACGCACCAACCCCAAAAACGCGAAGGCCTATCAGGACCTGGCTGTGCTCCAGCGTCAGTTGGGTATGCGGGATGAGGAAGTAGGTACGTATCAGCGATGGATGCAGGCCATGCCTGACGATCCAATGAGCCGGTATTTTTTGGCTGAAGCCTATTCCCGAAACGAGGAGTTTGAAACGGCTAAAGAATGGTTGGATCAGTTTGTTGTCTTGTCCAAAGGAGATCCCCGATCTTTTCCCATGGCGTCCTCCCTGTATCAGCGGATGGGTATTCCGGATGCGGAACAGTATATGCTCGAGACCTGGGCTCAGAACGATCCCAAAAATCCCAGTGCCCAGATCATGCTCGGAGACTATTATCAGCGGGCAGGGGATTTACAAAGGGCAGAACAGGCCTTTCGGCAGGTTGTGAACCTGAAACCGAATGATCCTTCGGCCTTATCCCAACTGGGTAACCTGTATCAGCAGATGGGACGGCACGAAGAGGCCATCCAGCAATACCAGCAGGCCCTGCAGCAGAAGCCCGATGATTCCGTACTGTTGTCCCGCATGGCCAGTGCCTACCGGGACATGGGAGACGTTGAGAGCGCCCGGGCAATTTATGAACAGATCATCGCCAGTAAACCGGGCACTCCGGATGCCGAACTGGCTGCCCACAACCTCGAAAGGCTGGAAATGACTCAGCAGTGAAAGAACGCCTGCCTCAGAACAAGGAAAATTCTAACGCTGAGAAGGTATCCTCGTAAATACTATTCCTGGTAAATACTATTCCTGACCATTGCCCTGTACGCCGTGTTTTTTGGCATAATCGGCCAGGGCTTCCCGAAGCAGTTTCCGTCCCCGGAACAGACGGGACATCACGGTACCCAGCGGACATCCCATGATGTCCGCAATTTCTTTGTAGGACATATCCTGCAGGTCTGCCATGATCACGGCGTTTCGGAAATCCGGCGGTAATGCCTCCAAGGCATTGCGCACCGGATCGTCCAGTAATTCCAGCAGGTCATCCACGCTGTTGTCCCGGGGCTCAATAAACACTTCCG
>Ga0308390_1002180_pt1 | contig 12116 bp, 10 predicted proteins | sample Hotspr2Sample149_FD_202358 | JGI IMG/M metagenome (GOLD analysis project Ga0308390, IMG submission 202358) | Hot spring phototrophic mat microbial communities from Mushroom Spring, Yellowstone National Park, Wyoming, United States - 20040719_149 ...
AAAATACACGGGCGAGCAATCGCTCGCCCGAAAGAAAAGCACGTCGTGCTGTGCACCTTCTTTTTTATAGTCAGGTATTCGAAAAAAATAAACATCCGGTGTTTTGAAAACATCGGATGTTTTAATATAACTTAAAATAAAACTCCCTTTACGTCCTTATAGATAAAGGAAAGGTAAAGGGAGTAAATTATTACATTATTGCTTTATAATTCTTTGCATAAAAGCTGCATTTACCGAGCTTACTTTAACGAAATATGTTCCTGCTGGGAAATTAGAAAGGTCAATTGTTTGAATGATGCCATCAGATGAAGCAATAGCTGAAATACGAACAATTTCTTGACCAGCTAAGTTTGATACAGTTATTAAAGCAGGAGTATTTTTTACTATATTAGCTTTCAGAGTAAAAAGTCCATTGGTCGGATTAGGATTAAGTATAATTTTGTCCTCGCTGGCGAGCCATTCTTCGGCGACACCCACTTTAAGGTCATATTCATCGCTCATAGTGTAGCAATCGCCACTTATAGCAACTTCAACAGCATATTTACCAGGCACAAGTGGACGATACTTCCTTTCAGTTGCACCTTCGATGAGTTTTCCATTAAGATACCAACGATATTTATTAGCAGGAGATGAAACAAGGAATTCGTACTCTTCTGTGATCATTGGCTTTTGCGGAATTGGATGGAATGAAACTTGAACAATTTCTGATACAACTTCGCAGCCATCGCCAGTTTTAGCTGTGCAATAATAAATTCCTTCTTTATTAACTGTAATACGCCGACCTTCTTCGCCAGTATTCCATTTGTAGTTATTGAAGCCTATGCGAGCAGTAAGAGTTACACTATCGCCTTCACAAAGAGCAGGTGATTTCGATTTAACAATTGTGAGTTCTGGTGTCGGGAAAACTGTAACCGTAATAATATCTGATTTTGCATTACATTCGTTGCCGTAGGAGTGCACAAAAGAATAATTTCCATCAGTTTTAATAGTTATTGATTTAGTGGTTTCGCCTGTACTCCATTGGACGAAGCCATCTTGAACATCGGCTGTAAGAACAACACTGTCACCTTGACAAAATTGAGTATTACCGCTTACAATGATTTTAGGTTTAGGCAGATTGCAATCAAGTAATTGAGTTTTCCAAACACCTCGACCCCAGGTGCCAGCGTATAGTTCTTTTGTCTTGTTATTTATTTCCAAGTCGTTTATGATAACATTTGGCAAATTGCTGCCGAATAAAGTCCAAATATTAGAGCCATAATCTGAATAGAAAACTCCGACATCAGTCCCAACATAAATTCTATCGGGCGAATTTGGTTGATAAACGATGCAATTTGCAGGGACATTTGGTAAATTCCCGGATAAATTTTTGTGTTGAACACCGTCATAGACCCAAACTTTATTGCCGTGTTGGTAACCTGATTTAGTATAATAAACTTTATTTGGATCAACAGGGCTTACTTCAAGATCAGATATTGCAAGATCCGAAGTAAAATACTGTTCCCAATTGACACCATTATCAGTAGTTCTCCACACTGTTGTGTAAGTCGAAGCATAGACATAGTTGGAATTTGTAGGTGAGACTGCTATATTCTGTAATGGCGTGGTTGTTCCGAAATTAGAAATTTTTACAAAAGAGCCTGCTGAACCATAGGCAAGCGAACGCCAAACATTGTAATATCCAACATAAACTACATTAGACTTTTGTGGATCGATTGCCATTGGAGCAGTCCAAGCACCTTGTTCACCGTTAGTTTGATATTGATTCATCATATCGATGAATGAAGATCCACCATCTGTGCTACGACGAAAATCACCATAGTAAAGTGAACCATAGATACGCTTTGCATCCTTCGGATCAATGGCACAATCCATTCCATCACCAGCAAGCACGTGCATCCAACTACCGTCTTTAAATAAACTTGAACCGTTATCCTGAGCACCTGACATAATAATATTAGAATTAGCTTCTGTGATGCCAATACGGTAGAATTGGGTAATAGACATACCATCGCTAATGAATGTCCAAGTATTGCCACCGTTAGTAGTAAAATCTATACCACCATCGTGTGCGGCGTAAAGCCTGCCATCTGGTGCATAAACAAGGTCGTGAATATCAGCGTGTACTTGCGGAGCATTATCACCAAACCAATGAGCAACAAGCTTCCAAGTAGAACCTAAGCTTGGTGATTTCCAAATGTTTACACCACCGACATAAATTTCATTTGGATTTGTAGGATTTATAGCAAGCGCAAGGTCGTACTGCCCTTGACCACGTGTCATATCTTTTCCTGAACTTTGCCAGCCGAGCAAATTCAAGCCGTCTTTGATGCTAAAAAGAGTTACCCATTCTTCACCTTCATTTTCGGATGCCATAACCGAATGAAAACGCATAGTATTTCGTTCAGCACTTAGAGCATAAACCATATTTGGAGCTGCTGGACATACTTCGATAGCAGTTCTTATAGCATTAGGTATATTCACAACTTTTCGCCAAGTGTCGCCCATGTCGGTTGATTTATAAATATCTGTCCCGCTTGCAGCATAAGTAAAAGTGGAAGCATAAAGTACGTTAGGATTCTCTGGTTTGCTCTCTAAATCTATGAAAAAACCATTTTGTTTGTTTATCCAGGTTTTGCCGCCATCAGTAGTTTTCAATATTCCAGAACTACTTGTTGCCACAACAACATCTGGGTTGGTAGGTGATACGAACATTTTACCAAATAGCTTACGTTCATCAAGTGCATAAGCAGCATTCGTAAGCTGCCATGTCTGCCCGTTATCGGTTGATTTTACTATACCAATACCATAGTAATTTTGTGCAGCTGAAGAACCATCCATATCGCCTGTTGCTACATAAATAATATTGGGATTGCTCCGTGCAATTTGAATATCCGAAACACCGAGCGACATAAACTCTGTAAATGGGTAATTGAACCAGCTTTTGCCTTTATCAGTGGAGCGCCATACACCGCCTGTTGCAGCACCAGCCCAAATATCATTTGGTCTGTCGGGATGAAAACGTACGATATTGACACGTCCCAATCCTTGATCGCGAACGCTCGAATTAAGGCTACCAGGGCGATTAATTGGACCCACAATTTGCCAAGTGCGGTTTTGAGTAGAGTTCAGTTTTTTGTAACCTTCTTGATAGCGTTGCCATTCCTTAAATATTTCTACTGCCTGGGGAAATTCACCCGATGGATACACACGAGGTTCCCAAAAATTTTCCCAACGTTTGAATTGTTTCCAACCTTTGCGTTGGTCTTGAGGCAAATTATTGTAAAAGTTGTTTTTTGCACTTTGAATTTTATAAAAATTTTCCTGTTTTGCAGGATTATCTTCATAAAGATTTAAACTTTGCGTAAATAATTGCAAAGGGAATGCAATAGATAAAAGCAAAAGCAACAATAATTTTTTTTTCGATACTTTTTTCATAAAAAACCAATTAGTTTATTTGAACATATTATAATTTTCAATAAATTAAACAAATGCAAATTAGCAATAATTTTATAAATGTATAAGACATTTTAATCAAATTAAAAGTTACATTTTTTGGTATAAAAATGAAAAAAGTAAAATTACTTATATACTCTTTTTTAATCATTATTTTTACAGTAGAGATTTTTCCGCAATTTCAGGATTTGAAATCACAGGTTGAATATTTTGAAAAACGCTACAAAGTAAATTGCGTTGATGAGAAAATCACCGATAATTTTGGCAACGGTTTCGATAGTTTATATGGAACTCGCAATATGCGAACAATTTTATTTGGCATTGCATATCGTGGTGGAGCAAATAATTTTTATCACAAATCTAATAAAAGAGATAATCAAAACCCCTTGCCCGAAGATGGGCTTATGAACTTATGCAAGGAGGGATTCTCGGATGCTGTTTATTTATATGGAAAGAATTTCGAAACGGCACCGAAGCATATTTCCTGTTGTGAAAATACCTTGAAATACTGGCAAATAAGCGGGAATAGCAGCGAAGAAGCCAGAAAAATAATAGAAATGGTTTACGAAGTTATTACTCGAAAGCGTAAAGGACCTATTTACTTTCACTGTTGGAATGGATGGCACCAATCGGGTTACATTGGAGCAATACTTTTGAAGCAATTTTGTAGTTTCAACAATGATCAAGCCTTAAACTACTGGGTTCGCAATACTGACGGCGCTCATAAAGGACACGAGCAAGTTAAAAATCGAGTTTTAAATTTCAAGCCATTCAATGAGTTTACTATACCTAAGGATTTGCAAGATGAAATTTGCCCTTGCTCTAACCAAAAATGATTATTTTTTTTAGTATTTTTTATTTATTTTACGTAATATCTTTTTATTTCCAATGGAGTTTATTATGAAAAAGTTTCTAACATTACTCATTTTTGTTGTAAGTATTTCATCCCTACAAGCCCAACTTATTAAACAACAAGGCGCCTCGCAAGCTCAATATCCGTACCAAGAAGCGGTATCTATTGATCCAATCGACTTCCTTGTAAGCAAAGTTTTTAATGCTACATACGAACATAAGCTCAGCCCAGCAAATTCATTTACTGTGTTTGTTTCTTACTATGATTATAGCGATTATTGGAGTGCATTTGGCATTGGTGCTTCATATCGTTGGTATTTGCGCGATATAATCCAAGATAATGAAACACCAATTGGTGGTCTTTCAGTTGGACCTATGGCAAGAATAAGTTTTTGGGATTATACTGGACCAAATCCTCTAAGGTTAGATTATGATGGTTCGCTTTTTGTTATAGGTGCAGAAGCTGCATACAAGTTTACTTTCGATAATTGGTATATTGAACCTATTTTACGTTTAGGTTTCGCAGTATCTAAGCTTGATTATTTAGGTTATGATCCAATGGGCGGTGGAATTAACTTTGGTTATGCTTGGTAACTCACACACCCATTGTTAACAAAAAAGGGTGGTGCAAAATATGCTCCACCCTTTTTTCATTTTCAAGAGTTTTTATTTTGCTTCTTCAGCTTTTTCCATTAAAAAGAAATTTACTCCCGAAACATTTTTAACCATTCCATATAGTGCGATTTTCTTGCCTGCAAGTTGAGCAAGTGGCTCGACATTATATGTGTAATCGTTTTTATTTAATACAACGTAGTATGCTTCACCAGCTTTAAACACAATAAAAGCACCATCCTTGACCATTTTGTTTGCTGTTGCTACATCAGATAATGGATTATTATTGCCTTGTGCAGCTAAATCCATACTGACAAGTTCGCCAACAAGTGGATTTTGAGTAAAATCATTAGGATCTTGTGCTTGTTTTAAAGCTTCTTCCATAGTTGGTGTTTTCTCTAATTCTTCTGGTTTGGGTTGCTCTTTGCAAGCTACCAAAACAATCATCAAAACTGAAAGTATCATTAATATTTTTTTCATCGCATATCTCCTACTTATTCAACGGGTTGAATTTGTTTAGCGAAAATTACCGCAAAACCATTAATGTAGCGCACTTCACCAGCAATACCTAAGTTCTTGACTTCTGCATACTTAGCAAGGCTTTTGCCATCGAATGCATTTTTGGTGTTATAAACCAAGTAAATCTGATCGTTAGATTTTAAAGCAAGAGGTTGACCTTTCTTTACTAATTCTTCTGCTTCTGCTTTAGTTACAGTTGGTATTCCGCCCATTGCCAGTTTTGTAAGGCTAATCACCTGACCAGTAACATCAGCTTTAAACTGAGTTTGCTTTGCTGATTTTTGAGTCTGGGCAACTGGTTTAGTTGCTTCTTGGGTTAATGTCTTTTTAGTTGCTTCTGCTGGCTCTTGTGGCAGTGTCTTTTTAACTGCCTCTTGGGCATTAATCCCAAGGGCGAACAGAATTATCAAACTTAATATCGCAATTGTCTTTTTCATATCTTACTCCTTGAAAAATTAATCATTGCTTGTTTTAGCATAAGGAACACCTACTGTCTTTTGATATGATATCTTCATCTGAATATATCTATCATTACCAGTTCCTTGCAAGAAGCCCCCGCTACCGCGTTCAACTAATACTTTTGCATAGTTCCAGTTTGTTTGCCCTTGGCGCATAACACGAACAACAAATACTAGACCAGTGCCCTTATCTAATTGTAAAAGATTAACTCTTCTTTCGGCAAAATTGTAAGTATTGAGAGCTGCTTTTTCCAAAACATTATCAAGCGAGTTAGTTTCCCAATATGTATCAGCAATTTCAACTTTATCTGTTGGAGTTGCAGTGCCAATATCAATAAGTTTTGCCGAGCCAAACCACAAGGCACCAGTAGTTCTGTTATCTAAACCTAAATGCCATTGAGCTCTTTCTGTCGCTTTTAAGTTTTGAGGTTTGTTATTTGCACCATATAGTGTAAGCCCTGAACCGTTTGTTGATTCAAATACATACATTCTGATGTCGCTATCTACGAAGCGTGATGCTGGGGACCAGATAACAGAAGTCGAACCTGTGCTTGTTTTGTTGTCCGTATTTACAGATTTAAGTGTGAAAGTATAAATTACACCTTCTTGAAGCCCGGTAACTTTGTAATTATCGACTTTCCCAATTTTGATTGGAGTCATTGGCGATCCACCAGTAATTGTAAGCTCATAGCCAGCGAACCAACTTGAGTCGTGACTTGCTGAGCGATCCCATTTAAGTTGCACTTCTGTTGAGCTGAGCGAAGTCGCACGTAAGTTGGTAGGAGCAGCTGGAAGAGGCTTGTCCGCTGAAACTGGATCATCACTATCTTCTTCGCAAGCTGTAAAGATTAGTGTGCTAAGCGTTAAAAATGCAAGCAAACTAAATAATCTGAAAATTTTCATATAAACACCTTTTAATTTGTTTAGAAAAATAAAAATTGATTTTTAAATTCTACATACTTATTTTAACGTTTATTAATTGTTTTGCGTGTAAAATCAAAATGAATAACGAAAAATTTTCTCAACTGTTACATCAATTTTCTGATTGGGTTGTTGAATATTATAATAACATAGAAAAATTACCCGTTAAGTCTCAGGTCAGACCGGGCGACATATTCAAAATGTTAGAAAATATAGATAAAAGAACTCCTGTTGAAATAGAAAAGATTTTCGAAGATTTCAAACAAATAATATTACCTGGCATAACTCATTGGCAAAGTCCAAATTTCTTTGCATATTTCCCAGCGAATACAAGTCCACCGTCAATTTTAGCAGAACTACTTACATCGGCAATTGCTGCGCAATGTATGGTGTGGGAGACTTCACCAGCAGCTGCGGAACTCGAAGAGTTCACCTTAAATCTGCTACGCGATTATATCGGCTTACCGCCGGACTTCAATGGAGTAATTCAAGATACGGCTTCGACAGCAACACTGGTGGCTCTGCTTGTTGCCCGAGAACGTAAATCCAACTTTGCAATTAACGAAACTGGTTTCGACGGTAAAGTCTATCGTGTTTATTGTTCGGAAGAAGCACATTCTTCAATTGAAAAAGCTGTGAAGATTGCTGGTTATGGTCGTCATAATTTAGTTAAAATTCCAACAGATGATAAATTTTCATTAAGAGCTGATTTACTTGAGTCAGCAATCAAAAGCGATATAAATAATGGATTTATCCCAACGGCTGTTGTTTCTGCTTTTGGGACAACTGGTTCGACGGCGATTGATCCAATTGCTGATATCGCAGAAATCGCAAAGCAATACGAGCTTTTTCATCACGTTGATGCTGCACTTGCAGGCTCAGCAATGATTTTGCCTGAATTTCGGCAGCTTGCTCGTGGTGTAGAACTTGCCGACTCGTTTGTATTTAATCCTCATAAGTGGTTGCTTACAAATTTTGACTGTTCTGCTCATTTCATAAAAGATAAAAACTTGCTTATAAATACATTTTCAATCAATCCTGAATATTTAAAAACAACTGTTGATACCCAAGTAAATAATTATCGTGATTGGGGAATTCAACTTGGGCGGCGATTCCGCTCGCTTAAGCTTTGGTTTGTCTTGCGATATTATGGAATCGAAGGTTTGCAAAGTTTTATCCGTAATCATATTAATTTAGCTAAATACTTTGCTCAAGAAATCATCTCGGACGGAAATTTCGAGCTTCTCACTGATGTGCTATTCAATACTGTTTGCTTTCGATTTATACCCCAAAATTATCATGGAAATTTGAACGAGCTGAATGAAAAGCTTCTGCTAAAAATTAATTCATCGGGTAAAATTTATATCACTCACACGAGACTACGTGATAAATATACTTTGAGATTTGTCGTTGGGCAAACTAATACACAAAAGCGGCACGTTGATGCCGCTCTTGAGTTGATTAAAAAAATTGCTAATAGCTTAATTTAAACTGCAAGTACCACTACAACAGCCGCCATATTCGCAAGTTGGTGCAGCGCTTTCAGATGGTGATGAAGACAAAATACCTGTTGTGGACATAACTTTCTTATATACAATCGAACCACAACTGGGGCATACAATTGCTCGTTCGTCTTCGCGCACTTTGTGGAAAATCTCATATTTTGTACCACATTCTTCGCACTTGTAAGTGTAAATTGGCATTTTAACTACTTTTACTTTGTTATACATTACTCTACATTCATATAGACGAGACATTAACTTTTATATTATCAATTACATTTAATTTTTTAAATTGCATTTTGTTTAATTTAATTTACACATATCTATGAAAACAAAGCAAACTGTCGCTAAAAGTAAAACACAAAAAAAAATCGAATTCAAATGGTATGTTGCAATTGGTATATTTATAGCAACAACTATTATTTTCTTTTGGGATCACATAGTAGGAAATGCTTTTCTGTGGGAGGATTTTGCAGAATATGTTTATCCTGTGCAAAGTTTTGCTGCAAGAGAGTTTGCCGCCGGTAAACTGCCATTTTGGAATCCATATTCATTTGCTGGAATGCCTTTTTTAGCTGATATACAAGTAGGTTTCTTCTATCCGCTGAACCGTGTGTTGTCTTTATTCATTGTAGACGGCACTTTGCCTGTAAAAATATTGGAATTATCGCTTATTCTACATTTCTTAATTGCTCAACTTTCGATGTTTTTTTTAATGAGAAATTTAAAAGTTAGTTTTTGGGCAAGTGTTGTATCAGCAATATCTTTTGGATTCTCATTTTTACTTGTTTGCCATGCAATTCATCCAATGATTGTGATACATCTTTCTTGGTTGCCACTGATTTTTATATTCTATCACAAAGCTATTTCGAATGCTTCAATTAAAAATGCAACTATTGCAGGGCTTTTGCTCGGGATGATAATGCTCTCGGGGCACCCACAGATGACGCTTTACATTTCGCTATTTCTTGGTGCTTTCTTCCTTTGGAATTTAATTGCTGACATAAAGAATTCCCATTTCAAAAATGTTTCAATTTTTAAATATCTTGTTGCATCAATAATTCCGTTTGTAATAGCAGCTGGCGTTTTTCAAGTTCAATATTTGCCTTCGAGCGAGCTTGCAGAACTTTCACGTCGCCAGGAAATGACATTCGAACAAGCTTCGGAAGGTTCGCTGGAAATACCACAATTTATTACTGCTGTTGTGCCAAAATTTTTTGGTTACCAAGATGCAAGCGGAACACCAAAAGTAGCCTATTATTTAAAAAAGCACAACACAAAAGGCGAAGAAGTTGCACCTCAATATTACTATTACTGGGAAACCGCTTATTATTTTGGCATCGTGACACTTATGCTCGGATTAATTGGTGCAGTCGGTTTATTTAAAAAGAATAGATTAGTTGCGTTCATTACAGTTTTTTCAATTTTTGCTTTTGCTTTTGCATTGGGGAATAACGGATTTGTGTATTACATTTTCCACAAATTGCCTTTTTTCTCACAACTTAGAATCCCAGCAAGAATGATGTTCGCCGTTGCATTTGGTTTTTCGATAATTTCAGGTTTCACAATTGACAATTTGAAGAATGTTAGATTAAAACAAATATTAATCCCTTCCATTTTGCCAATTACTATTGCAGTTTTGGCATCAATTGGGCTATTGCAGTCGTTTTTCAGTATAGATGAAAACTCAATTAAAATCATTCAAACCTATGGCACTACTGCGTTGTTCTTTACGGTTATCTCATTTCTTTTAATCTATGTCGCCCACAAAGGAAAAATCAATATACAATTTGTAGCGGCTCTTTTGGCAATAATTGCATTTATTGATTTATACATAGCTGGCGCAGAATTCAACCGTTCAAAGGTTGATTATTCCCAACAATATAATTTGCCTGAAGATGCAATTAAAGCGTTTCGCTCAAAATATCCTGATGATATTTTTAGAGTGAACTCACGCATTTATAATCCTCCATATATGGCTATGAAGCGCAATCAAGGGCTAATCTCATCGATAGAACTACTCGAAGGCTACAACCCGCTTGTGCTTGCAAGAAATGTTCCACCACTTTCGCGAGAAGAAATACACAAATTATTCAACGTAAAATACGAAATTGCAATTGATAGTGTTCGTGGTGTGCCTTATTTTGCAGAGCGAAAGGATCGTTTGCCACGAGCTTGGCTTGCTGGTGCGGCAATTGTCAAAAACGAAGATGAAGTAGCTGAATTTATGAAAACTAATAAATTAGATTATTCAAAAATTGCAGTCATTGAAAATCAACCACAAATTAATTTGCCTACGGAAATTGACACAAATTTCTCTGGAAGTGCAAAAATATTAGAATATAGCGCTAACAAAATTAAAATACAGACAAATGCCAATATGCCTTCGCTTCTTTGCTTAAGCGAAATCTTTTATCCAGCTTGGCAAACTCGTGTTGATGGGCAACAAACTGAAATCATACGTGCAAACTATTGCTTCCGCAGCATACCATTACAGCCTGGAAATCATATTGTTGAAATGGAATATGCTTCGAAAAAATTTACGATCGGATTGTGGACAACTATTTTAGCTTTGATTTTATCAGTTGTTTTGCTTGTGGTTTTCCGCAAAGAAGAAAAAATAAATTTAATAGAATAATTCTTGCAACATTTTGAAAATAAATATCGTAATTAAAAAGTTAAATCATTTATGAGTGCTTATGAATGTATTAGAAGTTAAAAATGTAGTAAAAAAATTTGGTAACTACGCAGCTTCGAACAATGTTTCATTTGAAGTCGAAGGCGGGCAAATATTTGGACTTCTCGGTCCAAATGGAGCAGGCAAAACAACTTTAATACGAATGATAAATAACATTCTTATGCCAGATGAAGGTGAAATTCACATCTTTGGAGAAAAGCTTTATCCAGAACAGCAAAACCGTATTGGATACTTACCTGAAGAAAGGGGGTTATACAAAAAGCTAAAGGTAATCGAACAAATAGTTTATTTTGCCCGGCTAAAGGGACTGACCAAACATGATGCAATCGATAGAGCTCATCATTGGCTCAAGAAGCTTGGTGCAAATGGCTGGGAAAACAAGAAAATTCAGGAGCTTTCCAAAGGTATGCAGCAGAAAATTCAGTTTATTACAACTGTATTGCATTCACCTGAACTTATAATTTTGGATGAGCCTTTTTCTGGATTTGACCCAATTAACACAGAGCTAATAAAAAGCATATTGCTTGAATTGCGATCTCAAGGTAAAACAATAATACTTTCAACGCACGTTATGTCGCAAGTCGAAGAGCTTTGCGATAATATCTGTATGATTAATAAAGGTAAAGTCGTTTTAAAAGGCAAAGTGTCGGAAATTAAATCAAGCTATGGACGTAATCATTTAATTGTAGAATTCTCTGGTGATGGAGGTTTTATCGAAAAATTAAAGAATGTGGAAATTCTCAATCGAACTAATTCTCGAGTTGAGATGAAATTGCTTGATAGCAATATTAATACAAACGAAATTATAAAAATCATCACCGATAGTGTGCAAATCACACGTTTTGATTTATCTTTGCCAACAATGCACGAAATTTTCATTGATACTGTCGCAAAACAAGGAGAAAGCAATGAGCAATAAAATAACCACAATTATTTCACACGAATACATAACAAAAGTAAAATCAAAAGGATTTATTATCGGTACTTTGCTCGGTCCAATATTTTTACTTTTGTTGATAGTAATCCCAGGGCTTGTAGCATATTTATCAAGAGATGCAACATCAAAGAAAATTGCTATTGTTGACAAGACTGAATATG
>Ga0308390_1002183_pt1 | contig 12103 bp, 10 predicted proteins | sample Hotspr2Sample149_FD_202358 | JGI IMG/M metagenome (GOLD analysis project Ga0308390, IMG submission 202358) | Hot spring phototrophic mat microbial communities from Mushroom Spring, Yellowstone National Park, Wyoming, United States - 20040719_149 ...
CGGTGCAAGCTCCGGGGGAGGGGTTGAGCTTCTTCAACTTTGCAGCTTCCCATGATGGAATCGGGGTGCTCCCTGCGGAGGGGATTTTATCGGAAGATGAACTAGAGGGAATGATCCGGGCCGTGGAAGAGCGGGGAGGCTACGTATCGTACAAGTCTACTCCCCAGGGAGAGGTGCCTTACGAACTCAACATCAATTACTTTAGCGGGATTGCGGAAACTACCCTGAGTGAGGAACTCCGGGTCAGGAAGTTCCTTGCCTCTCAGGCGATTCTCCTGGCATTGCCGGGGATGCCGGGAATCTACATCCACAGCCTGATCGGTTCGGAGAATGACCGCAGGGCGGTGGAGGAAAGCGGGATCAAGCGGAGGATCAATCGGGCAAAGCTCTCCTACGATCGGGTGCAGGACGAGCTTTCCACCCCCGGTACGATCCGGGAACGGATCTTTTCCGGCTTCGAGGAACTCCTCCGGGCCAGGGTGCAGGAACCGGCTTTCCATCCACTGGCCGAAGCCCGGGTGCTTCCCACCCCCAAAGAAGTATTCTCCCTTCTACGGGTCCGTAGCACCCAGGAGCGGGAGAAACGGGGCGTCCTCTGTATCACGAACCTGTACCACAAACCGGCCGAGGCCAGTTTCAGCGCGGCGGATCTTCGCATGGGGCAGGAACGGTACTTCACCGATATCATCACGGGGGACGTATTCTATCCAACCTGGGAAACCAACGCTCGATTCTCCCTGGAATTGGAGCCCTTCGAAGTGCTGTGGCTGTCGTATAAAAGGAAAGAACCCAGGTAGGGGATGCGTGAGGAGTACAGTTCCGAGGCAAATACGTGAAAATAGTTGCCCCAAGCACCTAGGCCTTTAGTTAGTGCTTACCCAACAGTTCCCTTGCCTTCATGATGAGGCTTGCAAGAGTCAGGTTTTCGTAGGTAACCCGGGTACGAAGGTCCCGCAGGGAAACGACCCCTCGACTCTTCTCCTCAGAGCCGAGGAACACGCCGAGGGGAATCTTTTTCTTGTCCGCGAAGGAGAACTGGTTCGACAGTTTCCGTTGTTCGGGGAACACCTCCGTTGCAAACCCCGCCTTTCGAAGTGTCTGGGCGAGGGAAAGATAGTCTCCGAATAAAGGTTCTTCCAGGCAAAAGACGAGGACTTCCGTGACCCCCGTTCGTTCCGGTTTCTTCCCCAGTTCTTCCAGAGCGGCCAAAAGACGGTCCAAGCCGATGGAAGACCCTACCCCCGGAAGCCGTTCCTTCGTGTAGAGAGAGGCGAGATCGTTGTACCTCCCCCCGGAACAGACCGAACCGATTCCCGGCAGATCCAGAAGAAAGGTTTCATACACGATCCCCGTGTAGTAATCCAGCCCTCGGGTGATGGAGGGATCCAGCAGGTAGGAACCTTCTATCCCAAGATCCACCATCCACTGGTAGATCTGCTTTAGCCGTTCCGTATCCTCCGCAGGCCCTCCAGCAAGCTCAGTGATCTTGTTGAGGGTGGAAAGGAAATCGGGCTCCGGTTTCCCGAACTGGAGGATCTCCTCCGCTGCAGTTTCTCCTGCAAGGCTCACAAGTTGTTCACGTACGGCTTCTTCGCCGATCTTCTTTATTTTGTCCACCGTTCGCAGTACTTCCACCGCTTTCTCCTGTATCCCCAACCGCTGTAACGCACGGTTGAAGATTCCCCGGTGGGAAAGGTGGATCCGCAGCCGGTCGATTCCCAGGGCATGAAAGCTTTCCCGCATCAGGAGGAGAATTTCGAAATCGGCGGCAGGACTGTCCACCCCTACGATATCGAAATCGCATTGGGTAAACTCCCTGAATCGACCCCGCTGGGTGTTTTCCCCCCGGAAAACCTTGGCAATGTGGTAGCGCTTGAAGGGGAGGTACAGCTCCTGGACATGGGCCGCCATGAATCGGGCAAAGGGTACGGTAAGGTCGAAACGCATGGCCACATCCCGGCCTCCGTTGTCCTGGAACCGGTACAGTTGCTTGTCCGTTTCTCCGCCACCTTTTCCTAGAAGGACTTCCGTGTATTCCAGAACCGGTGTGTCGATGGGTACAAAGCCGAAACGCTCGAAGGTATCCTCCAGGATTCCCTGGACCCGTTTTCGCTCCAGTTCCGTATCGGGCAAAAAGTCCCGAAACCCTTTCAGAACCCGTGGTTCTATCAGTTCTGCCATAGTGGAGGTATTATGCCCACAGGTGAGCCTTTATGCAAGGGAAAGGTAGAACTCGCTGCATTCGACCTTATCACGTTACGGGTTTCTCGACAGTAGCCACTTCAACGCGATGGAGACGAGGGTTGTGTCGGGCCTGAAATGGGTGAGGGAACTCAAGGACACCCCTAGAGGTTTATAGAGAAGGTCGAAACCGAGGATCGTGGTGGAGTACCCGTCGATGGCTCCCGAGGAGGAAGGGTAATCGTACGACATGGCACTCTTCTGTTCCATCCAGTAGGTGCCCGCCGTGTAGGTGTACAGCCCGAAAGGGGAAAGGATGAACTGGCCGATTCCGATGTTCGCCTGGAGCCCCCCCGTGATCCTGCCTGTGGCAGTGGTGGTGGAAACCGTAGTGGGGTCGATGATGACAGTTGAAGGAGGGGCAAATTGCGGCACCCCCACCGTCATCGAGGTGAGTCCCAGGTCGCCCCCGGCGCCCCCCAGCAGAAAGAGGGAGGTGTCTTTCGTAATATCGATCTGGTAGGCAAGGCTGAATTGGTAAGGGATCTGCATCATTAAAAGGTCGTACTTGTCGCCGAAGAGGAAACTGGCTCCGAAGTTCCCGCTTAAAGCAAACTTGTCGGTGAGGCAGTACTGCCAGTTGCCGAATACCATAGCTCCGAACAACTGGAAGGAGGTATCCATCAGTTTCGAACTAACGTAGATGAAGTTCCCTCCCACCGTCTGATCGGTAAAACCTTTCTCGAACACCGGGTATCCCACGGGCGGGGGCGCGATCACGAAGGAAAGGGTGTCTTCTTTGGTAAAGCCAGGTAGGGCGTAAACCAATAGCCCCACTATAAGGAATGTAAACATTTTTCTTTTCATTTTTCTCTCCCGTGGTAGTATCATAATGATAGAAACATATTATGGAAATAGGGGAGCTAAAAAAAGCCTTTACCCTTCATGTTCATCGCATAGTAAAGAGGCATTATAGAAGCAGATCCTACATTCATCCACACACACATGATTTTTTCCACTATATTTATGTGTTCAATGGAAAAGGCTTCATTCAAATAGAGAATGAATTTTTCCGAGCTGAGAAGGGGAATCTCTATCTTGTTCCCATGCATAAGATTCATGCAATCTTTAGTATGGAGGATTTGATTAATTTAGAGTTTAAATTTATCTGCGATGAACCATTATGTTTCAGGTTAAACGCGATAGATATCAAATGTGTCACTTTGGACTTCTATGAAGAGAACTTAATTAGGGATATCATGAATGAGGGCATCCTGCAGAGAGAGTTTTTTGAGTATATCGTACACCTGAAATTACAGGAACTACTGATTCGTATTCTTCGTAGAGAATCCGCTGAAGGAAAGGTCATAGGGTTTGATCGCATCAGTTGGGAAGCAAAACGTGTCATGCTTTCCGGGTTGCTGGAAGAGAATTTACACACAATTATTCAATATATCGATATCCATTCTCACGAACAGTTATCGATACATCAATTAGCTAAGAGAATGGGATACAGCCTGCCTTATTTTTCTTCCCAGTTTAAGCAAGCCTTTGGGATTTCCCCTAGCCGTTATATTCTATTAGTTCGCATCGAAAAAGCGAAGGAACTTATGTTGTATTCCAATTCTCCCATAGAAAGGATTGCCCGCGAAGTAGGATTCAATAGCATTCATTATTTTAGTCGGGTTTTTAAAACTATTACAGGATTATCTGCTCGAGAGTACCGCTCAAAATCTAAAGATGATATCGTATTAAACATTATCCCTGATAGTTCTTTTGTACCGACAACTAAGTTTGAACATGAAATGCTTCCCTTACCTTCCACTTGGGAAGTTCCTCATCTATCACCTTTTGAGAAAAAATTAAAATAGTGCAACTTTTTCTGAACTCTCTCTAAAGACGGCTGCACATAGTAAGCGTATGATTAAATTGTGAAATCAAAAAATTTGATAGAAGGAATTATTGTTCCTATTATCTCTCCTATCGATGAACAGGAAGAATTGGATGAAGACGGGTTTCGATCATTACTCCAATATTCTATAAAAAAAGGGATCCATGGATTCTTTGTCGCGGGTACAAATGGGGAAACCATGGCATTGACTCAGGAGCAAAGGAATCGAATCATAAAAATTGCTATCGAAGAAACTCGGGGTGTTGTTCCTGTTCTTTGCGGTGTGATGGATACCAGCACCAAAAGAGTGCTGAAAAATATTCAGTGGGTAGAAGAGAATGGAGGCAAGTATATTGTAATCACCCCTGTATTTTATGCCCGTCACGCATGTCCTGAAGAGCAAGTAAGGCATTTTGGGATGATTGCAAAATCTACTTCATTGCAGATCTTTATTTACAATATTCCTCAATTTACGGGGGTAAATATTTCACCCGACATATTTGAGCAATTGAAAGAGTACCCTAATATCATAGGAATTAAGGAAAGTAGCGCAAATTTTACGCAATTTTTACAGTACTTATATCGTAATAAAAATTCCTCCTATTCGATCTTTCAGGGAATTACCGAGCTTGCAGGTCCCAGTATCCTCTTGGGAGCAAATGGATGCAACCCAGTACTTGCCCCTCTTTTCCCGGAATTGTATTTAGAACTTTACAAGGAGGCTAAGGCGAGAAATGTTGAAAGGACGTACCATTTAACTAACCTAGTTTTAAAAAGCGGGATGATTTTAAAGATGACCGCGAATGCAACTGCGGCAGCTAAGTATGCATTGAGTACTCTTGGGTTTACGAAAAAACATTGTTTACGTCCAACAGAACCTATCAAAGCAGAAGAAGAACAAAAGATTTCTGAATGGATTGAGCGATTGCATCAAGAATTTATAGAGTATGGAATTCCAAGTTCGTAGAAGGATAATAACCATGAAGGTAAATTACAAAGTAGCGAGTTGTTCATGGCCAGATCATCTTGTGTTTGGGCAAGGAGATGGATCTTTACGGTCTATAGAAGGTTTAGCCAGAAGGATGAATGCATGGAAAGAGGTATTAGGAGCTGAAATTATTCATTGGCGTGAAATTAGAACAAGGCGTGAACTGTCCACCTATTATGCTTCTCCAGACAACCCAAGAACCCAAGAACGGATCATAAAAAGCATTTCTTGGGACGATTTCGAAGTGGTCCCAAGTTTAGCCAGGGAAAGGGGCATGAAAGCCTACTTATATTTTTCCTTTCTTGATGAGGGAAGGCCACTGCCTCCGGAGGAGGAACGTAGAACCAGCTATCACAACGTCATGCATGGTCAACATGTTACATGGCAAACTGATTGGAGCCGCGATAACCCCGAATACACCCTCGTGGATCGTTCAGGAATACATAGGCAGTGGGGAGTCCTTTGTTACGGCTATCCTGAAGTGCAGGATCATATGATGAATCGAATTTTATCTTACGTGGAAAACACTGATTTTCAGGGAGTTTTTCTCTGCACTCGGAGCCAATGCAAACCGTCAGATTTTGCGGACCAGTTTGGATTTAATCCCGTGATTGTTGAAGCATACAAGAAGCGATATGGAACAGACATCATGAAACAAGATTTTGATTTGCCTCTATGGAATGATCTTTTAGGAGAAACCATTACACAGTTTATTAAAAGGGTTTCTCAAGAACTACACAAAAGAAATTTAGTTTTAAGTGTAGGGATCCCTCGGGGTGATGTGTTTGGGCCTCCTTTTGGCAATTGGACATTGCAATGGAGATTTTGGGTGCAAGCGGGGTTGGTGGATGAATTAGTGATAGATCAGAACTCTTCCCGATGTCCCTCCATGTGGCATGATCTGTGGCCTATGCATAGAGGGTATGGATACATACAAAACTATCTTACCGGTAAAGGAATGCTGCCTTTGGAACAAGATATATTACAGAATTATCTGCCAATTATCCGTACAACGAATTGCAAACTATTCATAGCTCGGCAGTGGCATGGGTTTGATTCCTTGATGGATAGGAAATTATTAGATTTAGGAGTTGACGGTCTGGTTTTTTCCACCTTTCGGTTTGATAATCCTGAGGCAATTCGAAAGGGAGATTTCCGCGCTTAGTTATTTATTCCCTTGTGGGAAGGTAAATAAATGGTTAGGAGGTCTTTATGAAGAGATTAGTTGCTTTAGTAATCGTAATGCTAATGGTTCTTACGGCTTTGTTATACAGCGCAGGTAAAAAAGAGGAGCAAAAGTATGTATTTACAGTTGCTACTGTAACAGCGGAAACACACATCCAGGGAAGGGCTTTAAAGGAGTTGGGTAATCGACTCCAGAAGGAAACTAATGGAAGGATCGAGTTTCGGATGTTTTACAGTGGGCAACTAGGGAAAAGTGAAACGTTGAGAGACTCTGTAATCAAGGGAAATGTGGACATCATGAACGAAGGATTAGGCTTGTTCTCGAGTTATCACCCTTCCATCGATTTACTGGAGGCATTCTATTCCTTCAAATCCCTAGAACATTTTAAGAGTGTTGTAAATACTCCTGGAAAACTGGATTATTTCAATAACCTCTTACTCAAAAATCCGGGAGTACGTATCCTATTCTATTCTGGAGGATATGAACGGGACATTATTTCTACTTTTCCGATAAACTCCATCGCGGATTTGCGAGGAAAGACAATGCGTAGCCGGAACGTAAAGGTGGAAATGGACTGGTGGAAGTTGTTAGGAGCAAATCCTGTGCCCGTTGATTTCGGAGAAATATATACCGCTATGCAAACAGGAGTGGTACAGGGTACTCAGAACTCAACCGAAGCGATGATAAGTTCCCGATTGGTAGAGGTGGGAAAGTATGTGGCACGCACCCAGCATAGGATTGAAATGACAGGTGCTGTAATGAATGAAGCGAAGTTTCAAAATTTACCCAAAGAGTTTCAGAACCTAATCCTGAAGCTCTCTGCTGAAATTCAAAAGGAGTACATTGATATTGCTATCGGAGAAACGGAAGGCCATCTTAAAACGATGCGAGAAAAGTATGGAATTACGATAACGACTCCCGATCTGGGTCCATTCGTGGAGGCTTCTCGCAAACAGTTTTGGGAACTTGCTGATAAGTTGAATGTTCGTACAATGGCTGAACAGATCTTTAATTGAGGGTAAAGTAAAAAATACCCTTTAGGAGGTTCGCAGAATGTCACAATTTCTCGATAGAAAGCCGAGTACTGTACTCTTATCAGCAAGTGGTTTGTTGATCCTTCTTCTAGTTCTACTGTTTTTCTTAGGTGTTATTCTGCGGTACCTCCTAAAAACTTCCATCGGCGAATTGCAAATTGTTATACGTTTCAGTATTGCCTGGATCGTTTTCTTGGGAGGTGGGGTAGCGTATCTTAATCAGAAACATCTATCCCTGGATCTCTTTAACTTGGATCGAAAAACAGGCAATTCCTTGGCTGCGATTGTTTGGTACATTCGATGGTTCATAATTCTTGCGATCCTCTTAATCCTACTTTATACAGGAATAATTGCCTATCTAGACAGTCTAAAGCGTTTAGAACCAATTAACAGAAAGATTACACAATGGTATTTTTATCTCCCCTATCCAGTAGGAGTGGTGTTACTTCTTGCGTCACATGTTAAACATCTTCTCGAAAGATATAAAAAAAGAAGGAAAGAGCAGGAGCCTCAATCATGAAGGGCTTCATCATTTTAGGAGTATTCCTGGCTGGGATTATTTTGAATCTCCCTATTTTTTTAATCCTTCTTCTTAGCAGTATCATTCCTATACTTTTAGAACCTGCTTTACGGCTTGATGTAATCAGTACCGTATTCTACCAGAACTTGGATAGCTTCACCCTGCTGGCAATCCCTCTCTATATCTATTTAGGGAATTTGTTGAGCGGGGGTGGCATATCCGATGATTTGATTTTCATATCCAAGGTATTCATTGGCCGCCTGAGAGGTTCCTTAGCTCATGTAAATGTGTTGGCCAGCATTTTTTTCGGTGGAATATCCGGCTCATCAGTTGCCGATGTCGCCTCGCTAGGGCCAGTACTCATACCTGCGATGAAAAAACGAGGGTATGATCCAGAGTTTACTGCTACCCTTACAGCCGCGTCATCGATTATCGGGAATGTCATACCACCTAGCCTTTTAATGATTGTATACGGAGCTGTCGTGCAAACCTCTATTGCAGCGCTTTTTATCGCGGGCATCATACCCGGATTATTTATTGGGCTCGTACAAATGACATATTCTTATGTGTATGCCAAGAAAAAGAATATAGACCGGACTTTAGAGATTACAGAAGGGGAAGCCCCTGAAAAAGAGAGACGATCTAAAATACTTGTACAGGCGTACCTTAAGAGTATTACTCCCCTATCGATTTTCCTGATTGTGATTGGAGGGTTGACCTTCGGGATATTCACTCCTACGGAAGCGGCTGGAATTGCAGTTGCATATACCGTGCTGGTGCTGTTTTTATTCCACAGGAAAAGAGAAATAGCCTTCTATCTTGAACATGCAAAAATTACAGCCCTTGCTACGGGTCAAATCTTTTTTCTTATCATGTCAGCCACCCTTTTCTCATGGATCCTAACATACTTCCAGGTATTACATCCCCTCATTGAGCTATTAAAAGGAATCCCAAACATCAACCCAGAACTTTTTTTAATACTCATAACTATCGTGTATTTACTACTGGGGACATTTATGGAAGCTAATTCGATAGTACTAATTGTAGTACCCCTTGTATTACCTATTGTAGAGTATTTAAAAATCGATCTAATTGTTTTTGGAATTATTACTGTTATTGCAACGAGAGTTGGATCAATAACACCACCTTATGGGCTCTGTTCCATGATGGCGGCTGAAATTGCAGGAACGAAAGTTTCTAAAATGACTAAGTATATTGTAATCTTTGTAGGATTATTTTTCTTAAACTTATTAGTGTGTATTTATTTCCCTGAAGTCATTTTATTTTTACCTAAAATACTTCTTCCAAAGGCTTGGATTGGTAGGTGAATATGAATCGCCAACTGTTGGAGGGAAAAGTCTGCATCATCACTGGTGCATCAAGAGGAATTGGTGCTGCTACTGCGGAGTTGTTTGCGGAAGAAGGGGGGGCTTTAGTTCTTGTGGGTAGGAGCAAACAAGGATTGGAAGCATTGGAAGCTCGACTCCGTAAAAAGGATACCCAGGTAACCATCTGTGTAGGAGATGTATCAGATCCTCGAACTGCTGAAAATGTGGTAGCTCTAACCATACAAACATACCGTAAACTCGATGTTCTAGTGAATAATGCTGGTACAACTAATCGAGAATCTTTTATGGAGATGAAATTGGAATCCTGGGATGCAATTTTACGTACCAACCTCTATGGCACCCTGTTTTTCTGTAAAGAGTCATTGAAACATATGAAAGCTGGAGGAACAATTGTCAATGTAAGCTCTCTCGCTGCTGTGCAGCCTAATTTAAACCATAATCATGCATACGGTGTTTCAAAGGCCGGGATTCTTGCCTTAACGAGAAGTTTAGCCCTTCAGTTTGCCCCTCTTGGTATTAGGATTAATGCTGTCTGTCCGGGCCCTTTTGATACTGATATGACTTCCGATTGGTCACCGGAGTATCGCTCTCGCAAGATCGAAGGGATTCCTCTTCATAAAATAGGAAAGCCCTTGGAAGCTGCACAGTGTATTCTGTTTCTAGCCAGTGAACTAAGTTCTTTTGTATGCGGAGCGGTTCTGCATGTCAACGGAGGGATTTACATGCCCTAACTATTCCTCTTGGCACGAGGAATCCACCACAAGGAATATCCGGCTTTTTTTTGCCTCTGCTTTCAGTAAGGCGATCCGTTCACTGATACTGTCTATCGAAAATAAGCTGTGTGCCTCTTTTTTAACTTGTTTTATGCATACTGCGCAGGCGCTTACGGTGAGTAAGGGAAATCGTTTCCATCGGCCGTTTCGATCTTTCGCCAAGATAGAGCCCCGATCCCGATCCTTTTTGGGATAGAAGGCTTTCACATCTTCGGCGAATTTGTCTATAAGGGAGTGGACTTTTGATAGATGTTCTTCGATTTCCTGTGTACGGTGGCAGGATACACCCATGAAAAAGTCATCCCCTCCAATATGTCCCACAAACCACCGGTTTACAATAGAGGCTTCCCGGAGAAGGTCGGCAAATAGAAGAATTACGCGGTCCCCCTGTCTGAACCCGTAGGTGTCATTGAAGGGCTTGAAATTGTTGAAATCGAAGTACACAAGGAGGGTGGATCCATTGGAAGTGTTCAAGACTTCCATCAGGTACTCGGAGATCACCGTGTTACCGGGAAGCCTGGAAAGGGGGTTCTGATCTCGAGCTTCGTTGAGCTGCTTCTCATTGAATATCTGTATAAGGGTCCGGGAATTCAGTACGCCCAGGTATTTGCCGTTCTCGGTCAGGAGGATCGCATCCACATCCTTGGCCATGGTGTAGAGTTCAAGAATTTTTTCTATCCGAGTATAAATTTCAACAATAGGCACACGAGTAAGGAAATCGAGGTTTTGGCTTTTGAAGGAGGTGTTCTGGAGTAATGAGATCCCCACAGGGGAAAAAATGTAGGATCGAAGATCCTTTTCCCGCAGAATTCCCAGGGGTTCGGACGCTTCGTTTACCATCGGAATGAAGGAAAGATTCGTATCCTTGCGAAAGATATCCAGAGTGGAAAGTACAGGCTCCTCGATACTGACAGCCTCGATTTTTTCCATATGCTGATAAATCAACTCTTTCGTATTAGGATGGTACCTTCGATTTTTTTGGATAAACTTTTCCACCAAGGGATATTTGACCATGAGATCTTCTACATTCTGGGTGGGTCGTTGGATTAGGTAGCCCTGCACAAGTTCACAGCCTATATCCCGGCAAGCATAGAATTCTTCCTCCGTCTCTACCCCCTCGGCTATGACAAGAATTCCCATTACGTGGGCCATGTTGACCAGATGGGTCAGAAAAAGCTTCTTTTTTGCATCTGATTGAAGGGTATCTATGAAAAAACGGTCCAATTTCACAATATCTGGTTCAGCCTGATACAACAACTGAAGCCCCGAATATCCAGAGCCGAAATCATCGATGGCGATCCGATACTGTTGTTTTTTGTAGGCCTCCAGAATTTCTATGGGCTCCTCGTAACAATCCAGTATGTGACGTTCCGACAGCTCGAAACAGATGCTTGTGGGAGAAAGCCCCTTTTCGTAACATAATTTAATGGTGTTACCCGGCGAATAGTCCGGCATGGCAAGGACCCGATTGTCTAAATTGTAGAAGAGTTTCGTACTGGTGTGAAAGCCTGTTTGTAGGAATTTGTCCATGGCTAGGGACCGTAGGGCAAGATCTACCCCGTAGAGCTGTTGATCGGAAAAGGCGCTATCGAATACATGCTGGATGGAAGTGAATCCCGCTTTGTCCCAACCCCGTAGCAAGGCCTCGAACCCGTACGCCATTCCCGTGTGGACATTCACGATCGGTTGGAAGGCAAAATCCAACTGCTGAAGGATCTTCCACCATTTCAAGTCCAGTCTAGGATCCATAACTGCAACTTCTATCACGTGTTAAAAAATCTATTCTTTCGTTAAAAAGAAGTAAGCGTATTGTTAGTTTTTTGCGATATTTTACGCTATTGACAGGTTCACGGAGCCCAAGTATGCTCCTCCACCAAGGAGGAATACTTATGAAAAAACTAAGGTATATTCTATTGGGATTGCTCGTTCTAAGCATTGTAGGCTTAGGATATACGGCAGGGAGTAAGGAAGCAAAGTCTCCCGCCATGGATAAGGTGTACACCTTGCGTCTGGCCACCGTAGTCGCCCCGCCGCACCCCTGGATCGAAATGGCGGAATTCTTTGCCAAGGAGGTTGAGGCAAAAACCGAAGGCAAGGTGAAAGTGAATATCCACCATAGCGCCACTCTGGGGAATGATGCTACCATTTTAGATGAACTGCGGGTGGGTACCATCGATTTCG
>Ga0308390_1002190_pt1 | contig 12082 bp, 12 predicted proteins | sample Hotspr2Sample149_FD_202358 | JGI IMG/M metagenome (GOLD analysis project Ga0308390, IMG submission 202358) | Hot spring phototrophic mat microbial communities from Mushroom Spring, Yellowstone National Park, Wyoming, United States - 20040719_149 ...
ATTTCAGCAATTTCGGCTCGTTGAAGAGCACTGAAACCGACGCGGCGCAAGTTGCGGCGACGGCGGTGCTGGATTTCAGCAATTTCGGCTCGTTGAAGAGCACTGAAACGGCGAGCGCGGGTTGTTCGTTGTGCGTCACAACAACAATTTCAGCAATTTCGGCTCGTTGAAGAGCACTGAAACCTTTGCGAAGGACAAAAGCGTAGTCTTTGGCTGCGGATTTCAGCAATTTCGGCTCGTTGAAGAGCACTGAAACCGAACGCGCCGGGCTTGCAACGCCGCCGAAATCGTCGATTTCAGCAATTTCGGCTCGTTGAAGAGCACTGAAACCGTTGTCGAGCGACCAGAATTCGATGCGCCCGCCGGATTTCAGCAATTTCGGCTCGTTGAAGAGCACTGAAACTTCTCTGTAATAGAGAGCGCCGGACGTTCGCCCGGCGATTTCAGCAATTTCGGCTCGTTGAAGAGCACTGAAACACTACGCGGCGCGCGTTCCGGCGGGGTTGAGCGGCGATTTCAGCAATTTCGGCTCGTTGAAGAGCACTGAAACCCTTAGAAGTGATTGATTACTGTGTCTCTACTATACCATTTCAGCAATTTCGGCTCGTTGAAGAGCACTGAAACACCAGCGCGCTGCTTTCGACGTTCGGCGCTTGGTCTATTTCAGCAATTTCGGCTCGTTGAAGAGCACTGAAACATTGACGCGCTGTTCGCGTTGCCGCGCGTCGTCTGCATTTCAGCAATTTCGGCTCGTTGAAGAGCACTGAAACTCAATACATACGGCTCCGCGTCGCTTGGATCGAGCGATTTCAGCAATTTCGGCTCGTTGAAGAGCACTGAAACAAAGTCCTTGACAGATAGGAACTTGTGTGTTAGGGTAACATTTCAGCAATTTCGGCTCGTTGAAGAGCACTGAAACGCTGGTAGACGAGCGCCTGACCCGCAACGATTGCCGCATTTCAGCAATTTCGGCTCGTTGAAGAGCACTGAAACTCTCGACATCAACCGTGTCGCCGTCGCCGGTAAACAATTTCAGCAATTTCGGCTCGTTGAAGAGCACTGAAACGCAACGATTGCCGCGCAATAATCGAACGCGCCGGAATTTCAGCAATTTCGGCTCGTTGAAGAGCACTGAAACCGCGTCCTCGTACCGCAACTGTTCCACCAACCGCCGCATTTCAGCAATTTCGGCTCGTTGAAGAGCACTGAAACGTTGCGGTCGGCGCTGAACCGCCGCGTCGCCTCGATAATTTCAGCAATTTCGGCTCGTTGAAGAGCACTGAAACTTTTTCGCCGGGTGATCGAGACGCGGCGGTTTCCGATTTCAGCAATTTCGGCTCGTTGAAGAGCACTGAAACAAGATGGTGTTCAATGCGAGAAATTTCTGCTCCTCATTTCAGCAATTTCGGCTCGTTGAAGAGCACTGAAACGCGGGTGCTGGAGGCGCTGGCGGAGGCGACGTGGAATTTCAGCAATTTCGGCTCGTTGAAGAGCACTGAAACACGTTGCGGCGGCGACGGAACTCATCACCGACGCGCATTTCAGCAATTTCGGCTCGTTGAAGAGCACTGAAACCCTCAATCCGTTCGATCTGTCCGCGCCAGACCGTCATTTCAGCAATTTCGGCTCGTTGAAGAGCACTGAAACCCAAAAAATAGATCCATATCTCGTTCGGGGACCTGAATTTCAGCAATTTCGGCTCGTTGAAGAGCACTGAAACCTGGTACTGTACGGCGCTGTGAATGTCATTGTTGTAAATTTCAGCAATTTCGGCTCGTTGAAGAGCACTGAAACTATCGTCGCCGGAAGGCGGCGGCGTGACGGGCGCGAATTTCAGCAATTTCGGCTCGTTGAAGAGCACTGAAACCGTTGTTTACTCGTAGTGAAACAACGTTCCCGCTGTAATTTCAGCAATTTCGGCTCGTTGAAGAGCACTGAAACCCGGCACTCTTCCGTCCCCCACGCCGTCGCTTCTGCATTTCAGCAATTTCGGCTCGTTGAAGAGCACTGAAACCCTTAGTGCTAAGTGTTTATCGATTACGGTTATACATTTCAGCAATTTCGGCTCGTTGAAGAGCACTGAAACTCACCATCGCAACATACGGCTCCGCGTCGCTTGGAATTTCAGCAATTTCGGCTCGTTGAAGAGCACTGAAACATTATGAACTTCTGATCGGGTCTCATTTACCCGAATTTCAGCAATTTCGGCTCGTTGAAGAGCACTGAAACTCCTGCTCCAGTGGGTGTGTAGTTAAATAGGAGGTATTTCAGCAATTTCGGCTCGTTGAAGAGCACTGAAACAGGAGAGATCGTCGCCGGACGGGGGCGGCGTGATCGGATTTCAGCAATTTCGGCTCGTTGAAGAGCACTGAAACGTCCGGCGCGGGGCGAGCAGCGGGCGACGGGCGAACGATTTCAGCAATTTCGGCTCGTTGAAGAGCACTGAAACCCCAGTCGGTGCAATCGACCGACGGACCCAGCGTCGATTTCAGCAATTTCGGCTCGTTGAAGAGCACTGAAACTTGATAATTGCATTCAGGATTGTGCGGATATTCCAGATTTCAGCAATTTCGGCTCGTTGAAGAGCACTGAAACGTTTATCGGCTTCAGTATCGTATCGAACTGAGTGGATTTCAGCAATTTCGGCTCGTTGAAGAGCACTGAAACACGACATCGGTACTTGAAATGCAGTCAGCATCAGTTCCGATTTCAGCAATTTCGGCTCGTTGAAGAGCACTGAAACCCTAGTGTACAGTAGTAGCAGCAGATGTCACAACAGATTTCAGCAATTTCGGCTCGTTGAAGAGCACTGAAACATGCGGGCAAAGAGCGCGCCCACAAACGACATCGGCTATTTCAGCAATTTCGGCTCGTTGAAGAGCACTGAAACGCGCGCGGTCTTGATAACGGCGTCGACAACCCATTCAATTTCAGCAATTTCGGCTCGTTGAAGAGCACTGAAACTCAGCAGCGAACGAACCGACGAAGTTATCAAAAAAATTTCAGCAATTTCGGCTCGTTGAAGAGCACTGAAACCAAAAAGAACTTTTCTGGCGTCGTACTGGTTGGATCGATTTCAGCAATTTCGGCTCGTTGAAGAGCACTGAAACTCCCGAAGGATGGGGTCGCGGACTACGAGAGGATACGATTTCAGCAATTTCGGCTCGTTGAAGAGCACTGAAACTTGCGGAACAGACCCACAACGCGCGGTTTGTGCATCTATTTCAGCAATTTCGGCTCGTTGAAGAGCACTGAAACCGTGGACGGGCGTATTCGGCGACGGCGGCGCAGTTGATTTCAGCAATTTCGGCTCGTTGAAGAGCACTGAAACCTTGAGGAACCTCACGTGCTCGCTGAACGCAACGCTATTTCAGCAATTTCGGCTCGTTGAAGAGCACTGAAACTTTGTCAATACCCAACCTTCAAGACAAACAAAAAGATTTCAGCAATTTCGGCTCGTTGAAGAGCACTGAAACTCAACGCGCCGACAGCCGAGACTTTGCGGCTTTTCAATTTCAGCAATTTCGGCTCGTTGAAGAGCACTGAAACCGCTGCACGCGGTGATCGAACTCATCACCGATATTCAATTTCAGCAATTTCGGCTCGTTGAAGAGCACTGAAACCTTCGTTGTTTTGAGGAGACAAGCGGTGAAGCTTCAATTTCAGCAATTTCGGCTCGTTGAAGAGCACTGAAACGTGATGTCGGTTCGTTCATTCGCTTGGTCTCAACGATTTCAGCAATTTCGGCTCGTTGAAGAGCACTGAAACAAAGGGGCCCGTTTCGGAACGCCCGGAGTTCGATAAATTTCAGCAATTTCGGCTCGTTGAAGAGCACTGAAACCGCGCTTGAGGTTGTCGCTCAGGTCGAGCGCGCTCAGATTTCAGCAATTTCGGCTCGTTGAAGAGCACTGAAACGTTCCCCGCAGCATCACCCGCGCCTTGAGCACCGCGATTTCAGCAATTTCGGCTCGTTGAAGAGCACTGAAACGCATTTCGTCCGCGAACAGTCGCGCAATCGTCTCGATTTCAGCAATTTCGGCTCGTTGAAGAGCACTGAAACTCTGGATCGCTCACCCGTTCTGGCGCTCGCGCTTGAATTTCAGCAATTTCGGCTCGTTGAAGAGCACTGAAACCGGGCGGGTTGATGCTGTACCCCCACCGCGCGGTGAATTTCAGCAATTTCGGCTCGTTGAAGAGCACTGAAACCAACTCCGGCGCGATCTGGGCGAGGTAGCGATACTTCATTTCAGCAATTTCGGCTCGTTGAAGAGCACTGAAACACCAGCGAGCCATCCCACGACATATCACTGCCGTCGGATTTCAGCAATTTCGGCTCGTTGAAGAGCACTGAAACATCAGAACGTACTGGTGATCGTCGATGAAGCGGCGTTCGATTTCAGCAATTTCGGCTCGTTGAAGAGCACTGAAACTCATCTGTGCGACGCCGTAGAGCGCAGCCAGAACGATTTCAGCAATTTCGGCTCGTTGAAGAGCACTGAAACGCGCATGTACCAAACTGCCGCGCCGACCGCGCAGAATTTCAGCAATTTCGGCTCGTTGAAGAGCACTGAAACGGTGCGGTAGAGATCGAAAAACCGGCGCTTCTCCGAATTTCAGCAATTTCGGCTCGTTGAAGAGCACTGAAACACGGTGTGCAGCACAAACTGCACATCAAACGTCAGATTTCAGCAATTTCGGCTCGTTGAAGAGCACTGAAACGTCCGGGACGCGCGCAGCATAGTCGGCGAGGACGTTGAATTTCAGCAATTTCGGCTCGTTGAAGAGCACTGAAACCAACCCCGCCAGCAGTTCGATGATGTCGGTGACGATTTCAGCAATTTCGGCTCGTTGAAGAGCACTGAAACCCGCTGTCGGTACATCCACGCCGCCAGACGGATTGATTTCAGCAATTTCGGCTCGTTGAAGAGCACTGAAACACGACGAGCGGGTGTGTCCGATCTGCGGCGCGCTCCATTTCAGCAATTTCGGCTCGTTGAAGAGCACTGAAACTTCGGGTGATGCGACGGTTAGGCGCTGTCACAACAATTTCAGCAATTTCGGCTCGTTGAAGAGCACTGAAACTCAATTACGTCCTCAAACCACCCAATCTCCTCGCCATTTCAGCAATTTCGGCTCGTTGAAGAGCACTGAAACGGTGGATGTCAAAAGGCGGGCAAGCGACGGATCGCATTTCAGCAATTTCGGCTCGTTGAAGAGCACTGAAACGCGTCGCTGCCGGCGAACTGGACGCGCGTACTGTGAATTTCAGCAATTTCGGCTCGTTGAAGAGCACTGAAACTGAACATATTCGGGTTCCTCTCCTTCCTTCCTTTTATTTCAGCAATTTCGGCTCGTTGAAGAGCACTGAAACCGGTCAGAGAGGGGAAAACGAACACATCCGCAATCGATTTCAGCAATTTCGGCTCGTTGAAGAGCACTGAAACTCCATCCTTCCGCTCCTTCCCGACGAGTTCATCAAGAATTTCAGCAATTTCGGCTCGTTGAAGAGCACTGAAACATGCGACGTACTCTTTCGCACCGGCATCTTTGACCGATTTCAGCAATTTCGGCTCGTTGAAGAGCACTGAAACTTCGTTTCCAACGCGGTTCAGAACGGGACTTCATCTTATTTCAGCAATTTCGGCTCGTTGAAGAGCACTGAAACGTCGCTGCGGCTTCCAGCATCGCCAGTCCCTCTGGTATTTCAGCAATTTCGGCTCGTTGAAGAGCACTGAAACTACCCCCTACGCGCCGGGGGCGCCGCAGGCAGGCATCATTTCAGCAATTTCGGCTCGTTGAAGAGCACTGAAACCCGGGCGCGTGGGGCATCTCAATTGAGGAATTTTCGATTTCAGCAATTTCGGCTCGTTGAAGAGCACTGAAACGCCATCTGAAGAACATAGCGGAACTCACGCGCCGCATTTCAGCAATTTCGGCTCGTTGAAGAGCACTGAAACTCCAGTATCCGCGATATTGTGCAAAAACGCGGCTCGATTTCAGCAATTTCGGCTCGTTGAAGAGCACTGAAACGTCCAGCGTCGCCTTCCAATCGTCTTCGATCCGCTCCAATTTCAGCAATTTCGGCTCGTTGAAGAGCACTGAAACCCGCACAACTCGTACTGTCGCCGTTTGAGCGCTACGATTTCAGCAATTTCGGCTCGTTGAAGAGCACTGAAACCGCCGGAGATTGCCCCAGTTGCGCGTGCGCACTGCATTTCAGCAATTTCGGCTCGTTGAAGAGCACTGAAACTCGTATTGCTCTGTATGATGATGTCGCGCAAATTTGATTTCAGCAATTTCGGCTCGTTGAAGAGCACTGAAACATCTGCCGCAGCGCACCGACCGCGATCTGCTCCAGCATTTCAGCAATTTCGGCTCGTTGAAGAGCACTGAAACCCGGCGCGGTCTCATTACCTTGCGCGCGCACCCCGATTAATTTCAGCAATTTCGGCTCGTTGAAGAGCACTGAAACCAGCGTAAATACCAGAACCGCCGGGCGCGCGCCTGGATTTCAGCAATTTCGGCTCGTTGAAGAGCACTGAAACCGCGTCTCGTGTTCGTTGTAGCAGATCGTCAAAGTATTTCAGCAATTTCGGCTCGTTGAAGAGCACTGAAACATCTGTCGTACTATGCCTTCGTCGAGCGCGCGGGGTATTTCAGCAATTTCGGCTCGTTGAAGAGCACTGAAACACGTGAAATACGCAAACACGGCCGGCAACACGACACCATTTCAGCAATTTCGGCTCGTTGAAGAGCACTGAAACGTGCAACGTCGTCGACCTTCTGCGGCTCGTGCAGCACCATTTCAGCAATTTCGGCTCGTTGAAGAGCACTGAAACTCCAGCCGCTGCTGCGCTACTTCAACGCAGCGGCTTCCATTTCAGCAATTTCGGCTCGTTGAAGAGCACTGAAACAGTTGGTGTTGTGTCGGGACATCTACCACTGCCCGCCATTTCAGCAATTTCGGCTCGTTGAAGAGCACTGAAACCTCTTTGTGCTCGTTTTCGGCGACGACGTTCCGCAGCGCAATTTCAGCAATTTCGGCTCGTTGAAGAGCACTGAAACCTGATGTTGCGCACCAACGCGGCGGAGTTGGCGCTGCATTTCAGCAATTTCGGCTCGTTGAAGAGCACTGAAACCTGCTGCGTTGCTGCTCAAAAAGATTTTCGACAGCGATTTCAGCAATTTCGGCTCGTTGAAGAGCACTGAAACATAACGGGGGTGTTGCCGCCTCCCGACAACAGATTAATTTCAGCAATTTCGGCTCGTTGAAGAGCACTGAAACTCGCCTCGTCGCAGTCGCCGACGGTCGCCGAAATCGATTTCAGCAATTTCGGCTCGTTGAAGAGCACTGAAACCGCGCGTCGGGGCAAGCGCGCGCTGGACGCCCAGCGATTTCAGCAATTTCGGCTCGTTGAAGAGCACTGAAACCGCGAACGCCGCCACAATCGTTGCGAAGCAGTTGGATTTCAGCAATTTCGGCTCGTTGAAGAGCACTGAAACTCAGCCGCGCCCGCCAGAACGGGTGAGCGATCCAGAATTTCAGCAATTTCGGCTCGTTGAAGAGCACTGAAACGGCGGGTGGTTGACACGCGACGGGCGGCTGATGTACGATTTCAGCAATTTCGGCTCGTTGAAGAGCACTGAAACGTTTGGAGTAGCCGGGCGACGTGACGCATCACCCAATTTCAGCAATTTCGGCTCGTTGAAGAGCACTGAAACTACATCCGTCACCTCACAGCACTCGCGTCCAGTTCGAGATTTCAGCAATTTCGGCTCGTTGAAGAGCACTGAAACTATCAATCGAGACGCCGGTGCCGACCGACGGGGAATATTTCAGCAATTTCGGCTCGTTGAAGAGCACTGAAACGCCGCGGCGGAATTCTTTTTGCCCTTCGCGCTCAACGATTTCAGCAATTTCGGCTCGTTGAAGAGCACTGAAACGCTGACGGTAATCGATTTCCGCACAGACAGCACGCTGATTTCAGCAATTTCGGCTCGTTGAAGAGCACTGAAACCTTTCCGCCAGCAACCGCAGCGCGTCGTCTTTCGACGATTTCAGCAATTTCGGCTCGTTGAAGAGCACTGAAACGGTCGCGTTGAAACAGAGGTTCGGGTTGTCGGCGGCGATTTCAGCAATTTCGGCTCGTTGAAGAGCACTGAAACTTGCCAAGGCGGGAACGCGGTCGTTATGGCGCAAGCATTTCAGCAATTTCGGCTCGTTGAAGAGCACTGAAACACGCACAAAACGTTCCGCTTCGTCACTCATCCTTCCGATTTCAGCAATTTCGGCTCGTTGAAGAGCACTGAAACGTTCCAACTCCCTCCAGAACATCGCCGCCGCTCCGTATTTCAGCAATTTCGGCTCGTTGAAGAGCACTGAAACCTGCCGCAATCGCGGCGTTGGAGAAGACGTACACAAATTTCAGCAATTTCGGCTCGTTGAAGAGCACTGAAACGCGTGCGACCCACACGCACAACCGGCAGTGACGCCGATTTCAGCAATTTCGGCTCGTTGAAGAGCACTGAAACTTGACGCCGTGCACAACCTCGAGTGAGCGCACAGCGCCATTTCAGCAATTTCGGCTCGTTGAAGAGCACTGAAACGTATCGCGGTTGACCAGCAACACAACCCCCGTCTGCATTTCAGCAATTTCGGCTCGTTGAAGAGCACTGAAACGGATTTCATCGTTGGGTTGTGCAATTTCTTCGGCAATTTCAGCAATTTCGGCTCGTTGAAGAGCACTGAAACCATACGCCCGCTCGCCGTATCGTACTACGTCCACAATATTTCAGCAATTTCGGCTCGTTGAAGAGCACTGAAACAACGCTTGCGACGCGCCAAGCAAGTTGCTGGCGGCGATTTCAGCAATTTCGGCTCGTTGAAGAGCACTGAAACTCGTTCCCGTTCAGCGGCTGGCGACGCAACCGAACTATTTCAGCAATTTCGGCTCGTTGAAGAGCACTGAAACGTTTGTCAAGGGCTTTCAATGGGATTTTGGTTGAGAATTTCAGCAATTTCGGCTCGTTGAAGAGCACTGAAACGTGAAGTGGTGTTGATTTACTGTGACTATACTATACCATTTCAGCAATTTCGGCTCGTTGAAGAGCACTGAAACCAACGCCCGCGCCTTGCTGACGAGCGCGATCAGCAAAATTTCAGCAATTTCGGCTCGTTGAAGAGCACTGAAACCGCTCGATCCGCAGACGCGCTGCGTCGTTGATGTTGAATTTCAGCAATTTCGGCTCGTTGAAGAGCACTGAAACGTGTTTCAAACTCGTACACCGTACCGCGCCGATCTTATTTCAGCAATTTCGGCTCGTTGAAGAGCACTGAAACTCGTCGCGGAACACTCGGTACTGGATGTCGTCACCTTATTTCAGCAATTTCGGCTCGTTGAAGAGCACTGAAACCTCAACTACGAGTTGTTGATCGGATCTCATCTTCCTATTTCAGCAATTTCGGCTCGTTGAAGAGCACTGAAACGTGTACACGGTCACGTACACATTTGAGGGCGAAACAATTTCAGCAATTTCGGCTCGTTGAAGAGCACTGAAACGCGCAAGTATCTGAGCGACGAGCGCCTGCAAAGCGGCAATTTCAGCAATTTCGGCTCGTTGAAGAGCACTGAAACTCGCTTTGGTTGACGTTTGGCGGCGCGGCGGGCTGTTCGCATTTCAGCAATTTCGGCTCGTTGAAGAGCACTGAAACGCATACTGCTGAGCATCAGCAGCACCAGCACCAGCACCATTTCAGCAATTTCGGCTCGTTGAAGAGCACTGAAACGTCGGGAACCTTTCCAAATCGTAATTGTCGTCATCATTTCAGCAATTTCGGCTCGTTGAAGAGCACTGAAACCTCGCGGCGCTGGCGGCGCAGATCGGGCTGGTGGGGATTTCAGCAATTTCGGCTCGTTGAAGAGCACTGAAACTCCAAGCGGCGAGGCGTTCGTTGGAGGGTCTAGCGATTTCAGCAATTTCGGCTCGTTGAAGAGCACTGAAACCGAAAAGAAGGGAGACGCCGCCTGCACCTGGCGTCGTATTTCAGCAATTTCGGCTCGTTGAAGAGCACTGAAACCCTTATATAGATGACTGTCACACGCATACTCTACCACAATTTCAGCAATTTCGGCTCGTTGAAGAGCACTGAAACACTCGCGCGTGCGTGCGCTGGCGTGGCTCTCGATCGCATTTCAGCAATTTCGGCTCGTTGAAGAGCACTGAAACCCGGTCGCGGCAACGCTGCTCATCAAAGCCTACGGATTTCAGCAATTTCGGCTCGTTGAAGAGCACTGAAACGCTCGGTCGTCCCTACACTTGGGACAACGGGCGGGCGATTTCAGCAATTTCGGCTCGTTGAAGAGCACTGAAACTGCGCGTTCCAGATGCGCACCACCAGCGCGGTTGCATTTCAGCAATTTCGGCTCGTTGAAGAGCACTGAAACGCGTAGGATACCTTCCGCGAGCGGTACTCCCACTTCCATTTCAGCAATTTCGGCTCGTTGAAGAGCACTGAAACGCCCGATCTGTGCTGCCAACGCCGCAACGGGATCGATTTCAGCAATTTCGGCTCGTTGAAGAGCACTGAAACGTAATCATTGCAATCGTACAAACGTGAATACGACAGATTGAATTTCAGCAATTTCGGCTCGTTGAAGAGCACTGAAACGTGGGAGTCCTGGTTTTGGTACGTCCAGCGCCAAGATTTCAGCAATTTCGGCTCGTTGAAGAGCACTGAAACGTTATGCTGAAGAAGAGACGGCAAAAGGTAATCTACCATTTCAGCAATTTCGGCTCGTTGAAGAGCACTGAAACGTACGAATCGAAATTGACGCGCATTGAAGGAATAAGATTTCAGCAATTTCGGCTCGTTGAAGAGCACTGAAACTGCTTGCGCGCGTATGTACGCGCTGATAAAACGGAAATTTCAGCAATTTCGGCTCGTTGAAGAGCACTGAAACGGGGCAATGGGTTGCGCCGTTCATGTCGATGGCAGAGATTTCAGCAATTTCGGCTCGTTGAAGAGCACTGAAACTTGTAATGCCGTTTGTAAACCACGCCATTAGGACGATTTCAGCAATTTCGGCTCGTTGAAGAGCACTGAAACGTGAAGTTTTTTGGCGACAATTAGCGGATAGGTTTGATTTCAGCAATTTCGGCTCGTTGAAGAGCACTGAAACGCTTTTCGGATTGAGCACGCCAACACCACACCGGATTTCAGCAATTTCGGCTCGTTGAAGAGCACTGAAACTCGATCTCTAGCCGCTCGTACAGCAGAACGTTTTGCGATTTCAGCAATTTCGGCTCGTTGAAGAGCACTGAAACCTGGTACTAATCAGGGGAGTTGAACATTTGTTCTGGTATTTCAGCAATTTCGGCTCGTTGAAGAGCACTGAAACGTTTTATCAACAATACTATTTTTCGCGTATGTTTGGCATTTCAGCAATTTCGGCTCGTTGAAGAGCACTGAAACTCACAAATATGACCGGTCTCTACAACGCGCTGCTTGCATTTCAGCAATTTCGGCTCGTTGAAGAGCACTGAAACCTGACGTTGCCGGTCTTCAAACACAGCAAACGCCAGATTTCAGCAATTTCGGCTCGTTGAAGAGCACTGAAACATCAAATTCGACAATCTCCCCGCTCGCGAACTCATCGATTTCAGCAATTTCGGCTCGTTGAAGAGCACTGAAACCGCGGAATTGTTCTACCGCCAGTTTTTGCCGGACGCGATTTCAGCAATTTCGGCTCGTTGAAGAGCACTGAAACAAACACCCCCTTCGTTCCGTCCCCGCGCATCAGCAAGCATTTCAGCAATTTCGGCTCGTTGAAGAGCACTGAAACTCGGTGAAGAGAATAGCAGCGAAGACGGGGATTGTCATATTTCAGCAATTTCGGCTCGTTGAAGAGCACTGAAACTCGCCAGCACCACCAGCAGCGGCAGCGGGTCGGGCGCATTTCAGCAATTTCGGCTCGTTGAAGAGCACTGAAACTCGAGCGACGGCAACAACCCGGAGCGCTACGCGGATTATTTCAGCAATTTCGGCTCGTTGAAGAGCACTGAAACCCGGTGGCGGCAACGG
>Ga0308390_1002200_pt1 | contig 12044 bp, 9 predicted proteins | sample Hotspr2Sample149_FD_202358 | JGI IMG/M metagenome (GOLD analysis project Ga0308390, IMG submission 202358) | Hot spring phototrophic mat microbial communities from Mushroom Spring, Yellowstone National Park, Wyoming, United States - 20040719_149 ...
GGGTGAAGAAAAAACGGGTGCGGGTTTCGAGTTTTGCAGTTCACATAGAGCCGCTTTTCAGAACTTTGATAGTGAAGCCTTCCCCAAGTCCACCAATTCGATTCATCAAACGATTTGATGCGGCGCGAAAGCAATCGCGTTTTGAACGGTTCAAGCACTGGGTGTTTGAGTTCGGCGGGTTTTGCCGTCTTTGGCAGTTGTGGAGCAAACAAAGTCGCAGTTTCCAAATTCGCTGTTCGTAAAAATCTCATCATCGCCACTCACAGCACCGACCTTCACAAAAAAGACATCGCTGAACGGCACGGTGTAATTGGCTTTGAGGAAGAGCAACTGTCCGCTTGCGCACGCGAAGGTTCGAGTCTCTTGCATTCCATCTTCGCTTGTGAAATGTGTGGTGCGCAAAAAGTTATTTTTTTCAAATCGCCACACGGCGCAGTTGGGCGTGTAGCCGCTAAAAATGCGCTTATCGCCAAGTTCAATCCAATCGGTAATCGTGCCTTGTGCAAAGAGCCATGCATTGAGTTTGCGGCTTGATGTGGCTTTGAGAAAATCGCGCGGCGTGATGAAGATGAGTTCGCCTGTTGGCGCAAGGTGCTTAACACATTTTTCAATGAAGAAAAGGTAAAGGTTCGTGCGACCATCGAAGCGCGTGAGCGAAAGTTTCTTCTTCGTGTCAGGTGCAATATCCTGAAAGCGCACGTAGGGCGGATTGCCGATAATTGTCTCAAAGGTTTCGGAAAGAGGGAAGTCGAAGAAATCCATCACAAGTGCGTAGCGTGGGGCTTTGGCGGCATCGAGTTCAATTGCAATGCAGTCGGGAATGAGGCTTGAAAATGCGCCATCGCCGCACGAAGGCTCTAACACGCGCCCTGAACGCCGACGAAGCGACAGCATCAGTTGAACGATTGAAGGCGGCGTGAAGACTTGACCAAGCATTTTGACATTCATCTCGAAAAGCATCTAAACCTTCGCAGTGAGCGTGGATTCTAATTCACGAAAAACTTGTAAGGCTTTGGCGAAGTTGTTTGCACTCACCACGCGCAAAATGTTTTGCTCAAAATTGACAGACGATTTGACGTTGTAAAACTTTTCAATCGCATCAGCAAGAGCCATTGGGTTGCGCGGTTCAATGATAAATCCTGTTTCGCCATCAATGACGGTTTCAGCAATGCCGCCGACATTCGTAATCACAACGGGCTTTCGGAAACTGTATGCAATGCTCAAAATGCCGCTCTGTGTGCCCGAGTGATACGGCATTGCCACAACATCACTCACCGAGAAATATCGCCCCACTTCTTCATTCGGAACAAACGCGCTCACCACTTTCACGTGATTTGCAATTCCAAGCGAGTGAATTTTCGCGTCATACTTGTCGCGCTTGTCATAAAATTCGCCGACAATCAAGAGCGTCGTGTCATTACCGATTCGCTTCAAAATTTCGGGCATCGCATCAAGAAGTGTCATCAAGCCTTTGTATTCGCGAATGTATCCGAAAAAAAGAATCACGTTCTTCTTTAAGCCAAGCGATTGAGCAAAAGCAACTTTGTCAAAATCAGGTTCAAGATTGAAGCAATCAAAAATCGGAAGTTGCGCTTCATAAACAGGCTTGTTCGGATAAAGCGACTTCACGCCTTCGGCAACGCTATGCGAGAACGCCAAGAAGTAATCGGCTTTTGAAAGCGCAAGTTTGGTGAGAAACAAATTCACAGCACTGGCTTCGTGCGAAACGATGTTTTCAGGAATGTAAAAAATCGGAATCCGCTTGTCGACAAAGGAAAGAATCGTGCGATGTGCCACGCCGAAAAAGGAGTTCCACCACTGCATGATGAGCATATCGGGTTTAAGGCGATTGATAACATCTGCCGTTTGCTTCCACGATATTGGATTGATGCAATCGATGAGAACGTGCGTCTTTTCAGGATTGGTGGGTTTCATTGGCGTTTTGCTCACATCTTCCATGCGTGTGCCGGGAAAGAGAAGTTTAGGATAAAGCCGCGAGTATGAAATGATGTGAACATCGTGTTCGGCAGAAAGGGCTTCGGCTAAATAGCCAAGCGTGAGCGCATTGCCGCCACGAAGCGGATAAGCAGGACCGACAAGAACAAGTTTCATGGATTAAGCGAAAATGTGCAAATTCGAAAGTCAATTTACATAAAACCAACAAAGATGAAACGGCTAACCTTATCTTTCTTACTCTTTGCATCTCTGTTTTCAATCAAAGCACAGCAAAGCGAATCCATTCAATTAGAGGAGCGCGAGGCTTTCTTGCGTCGTCAATCGCTTACGAACTTGCTCCGTCCCACTGTTCACAGCGTCTTCTCACGTCTCTACACACGACCGATTGACATTTTGAAATACGATTTAGACATCAACTTGCCGATGAGTTCTTCCTTCACAGCAAAGAACCGAATCACGTTCCGCGTTCAGCGCGATTCCATCAATCGAATTGCGCTCAATGCAAATCAGATGACGATTCAATCGGCGGTATGGGAAAGAAATGCACAGACAGAACCGCTCACGTTTTCACGCACCGATTCGCTTTACATCACCTTTCCGCAATGGCTTCGCCAAGAAGATACCATCACGATTGTGATTCAGTATCAAGTCAATTCACCCAGTTACGGTTACTACTACTACACGCCGTCGCAGACAGGCTTTGGCGCATTGGCATACACCATGTCTGAACCGTTTGATGCGCGCTACTGGATGCCGTGCTTCGATGAGCCATATGACAAAGCCACAATGGAAATGAAACTCACCGTGCCGCAAGGATTTGTAGCCGCAAGCAATGGGCTACTCATAAACCTCACGACCAACCCGAACAACACACGCACTTACCACTGGAAGACGGATTACCCAATTACGACCTACTTGATGTGCTTTGCAGTTTCAAATTATCAGAAGTTTGACATCTACTATGTGCGTCCTTCGGGCGATACGCTGGTAACGGAAAATTATGTTTGGGCAAGCGATGTGCCGTCGGCGCAACAGTCGTTTAGTGTTTTGCCGGCGATGTTGGCAATGTGCGAGAATCGGTTTCAGATTTTGTATCCATTTGAAAAATATGGTCAAGCGGCGGTGCGTCCGTTTGCATATGGAGGCATGGAGCATCAAACATTGAGCATTCTGCAACGCAATTTGCTTTCGAGTCAGAACTTGATTGTGCATGAGTTAGCGCATCATTGGTGGGGAAATATGGTGACATGCGAGACCTTCGCCGATTTATGGCTCAACGAAGGATTTGCAACTTACACCGAAGCCTTGTGGCGCGAACAACTGCAAGGCTTTACAGGGCTTTACAACTATATGCAGAGCCGCCTGCGTCCGAATCAGTGGACGAACGCGGTCTATAATCCGCCGCCGCCGTATTTCATTGATGAAGTCTATGGCAAAGGCGCGTGGGTCTTGCATCAGTTGCGCTTCTGGTGTGGCGATAGTCTCTTTTTTCAGATTCTCAAAGTCTATGGCGAGCAGTTCAAGTATAGCACGGCAAACACAGCGCAGTTCAAAGCCGTTGCAGAATCGCTTTATGGTGAAGCGTTAGATGACTTCTTTCAGCAGTGGGTCTATGGAACAGGCGCGCCACGCTTCAATGTCACTTGGTCTCGAGCATCAGTGGGCAATCAATGGCAAACGACCGTGCGCGTGCAACAAACACAAGCAGGACAAACCTTCAAAACACCGCTCGAACTCTTTTTCCAATTCCAAAACTCAACGACAACCGTTGAACGTGTTCGTGTGCTATCGCGCGATACCGTTTTTACCTTCACCTTCAACGAGCGACCGACATCGCTGGAAGTTGACAAAAACGGCTGGGTCTTGCGGTTTCCTATCACGCTCGATTACAACGAAAAACTTCAGCATCAACGCTATCAATACCGATTGCTTCAAAACTATCCGAATCCGTTTAATCCCAGCACCACGATTGAGTATGAGTTAGCGAAGCCGAGTTCGATCGAACTTTCCGTCTATGACGCGCTGGGGCGCAAAGTCGCAACCTTAGTCAATGAGCCGCAAAGTGCAGGTATGCATCGCGTTCAGTTTTCAGCCGAAAATCTTTCAAGTGGCGTCTATTTTTACAAACTCACAGCGGGCGAGTTTTCAGAGACGCGCAAATTGATGCTAATCAAGTAAGTGCGTTAGGTATCGTAGTTATCGATTTGTGCGCGTTGAAGTGTGCCGCTGAAATCGACGTAAATCGTTTTCGTCTCGCTGAAAAAATCATAGACCTGCCAACCGCCTTCACGATGTCCGTTCCCTGTTTCTTTGATTCCGCCGAAAGGCAAATGGGCTTCTGCGCCAATCGTTGGTGCGTTGATGTAAGTAATGCCTGCCTCAAAATCGCGCATCGCACGGAAGGCAAGATTAACATTTTGCGTGTAAAGCGATGACGACAGCCCATAGCGCACACCGTTGAGAATCTCGACAGCCTCATCAAAGGTTTTGAACTTTATGACCGCAAGCACAGGTCCGAAAATTTCTTCTTGCGCAATGCGATGTTCAGGGTTGACGTTGGTAAAAACCGTTGGCTCAACAAAGTAGCCTTTCTCTAATCCCTTGCCTGACGCACGTTTTCCGCCGATAAGGCACGTTGCGCCTTCACTTTTTCCAATCTCGATGTAGTTCAAAATGCGCTCGAGTTGGGCTTGATTAATCACGGGACCGACATCAACGCCTTCACAGTTTCCATCGCCAAGTTTGAGTTTCTCAACGCGTTTAAGGAGCATTTCAACGAAGGTATCGTGAATTTTTTCGTGGAGGAGCAAGCGACTGGTAGCGGTGCAGCGTTGTCCAGTTGTGCCGAATGCGCCCCACAGCACGCCGTCGAGCGCGAGGGTTAAGTCAGCATCGTCCATAAGCACAACGGCATTTTTGCCGCCCATTTCAAGCGAGACACGCTTATGTGCTTTGGCACAGTTTTGCGCAACGATTGCGCCAGTTTGTGATGAACCTGTAAAGGAAATCAGGTTGATGTTGGTGTCCGCAACAACGGCTTTGCCGGCTTCATCGCCGCCGTGAACTAAATTGATAACACCTTCGGGAACGCCAGCTTCAATCAACACTTCGACGAAGGTGTGTGCCGTTTTTGGCGTTTCCATTGCGGGTTTGAAAACAACAGTGTTGCCGCACAAAAGAGCAGGAAAAATTTTCCATGTGGGAATTGCAAGCGGGAAGTTCCAAGGCGTAATGCACCCTGCAACGCCAATCGGTTGGCGAACACTCATCGCAAATTTGTTCGAGAGTTCAGAGGGAACGGTGTGTCCGAACAGTCGTCTGCCTTCGGTAGCGGCGTAATAAGCCGTGTCGATGCCTTCTTGCACGTCGCCTTTGGTTTCGGTAAAGACTTTGCCCATTTCGCGCGTCATTTCGCGAGCGATTTCATCTTTGCGCGATTCTAAAATCATGCCTGCTTTGCGCATGATGTCGCCACGCTTTGGCGCGGGAACAAGTCGCCATGTTTTGTAAGCCTTGCGTGCCGCTTCTGCCGCTTCTTTCACATCGTCCGCATTGGATTCAGGAAACGCGCCGATAATGTCATCAGTATTGGCAGGGTTGATATCGAGAAAGGTTTTCTTCGATGATGATGGCTTCCACTTGCCGCCGATGTAGTTATGAAAGGTTTGCATTGATGTAAAAAGTTTGTTGTTTGAAAGTCAAAGAGCGAGTGTTGACTCGCCCTTGATGAAACTGCACTGCTCAAAACTTGCCGAGTAGAATTGAGCCGCAAAGCAAAGTTGCATTATACACGCCTTTACTCAATTTTTCGTTTTTGAAACCACAGTTCGCCTGCATTGAGCGCAAAGCGCACGCGAAAGATATTTTCTTGAATCAGGTTTTGTGCGGTTGTGCCACGCATTGCATACTCGAAGTTGATATCGAAGCGCGAGAACTCGCCTGAAACAGGAATCCCAACGCCTGCTGTAAATCCGATTTCATCAATCGCGGTGCCTGCAAGGCGAAGTGGCGTTTGGTGATAATAAGCCCCTGCGCGATACGCGATGCGTTGAAACAATCCTGCCCGCCGCTCGCGGCTTGGTTGTTTTTCGCCGCCAATGCCAAGACGAAACGAATTTCTTGTGTAAGAAACAGCCTCGCCGAAGTATTCAAATCTCGACCAATTCTGCATCACGACATCAAGCCCAAGCAAATACGAGTCGCTCAAATAGGAGACACCTACGGCAAGTGTCGACGGCAGTGTAACCGTGCGTGTTGGACTTTGAAGCGTGTCTGAAATTCCATAGCCGCTTAAAAAATCGCGCCGCTCGCCGTTCAAGGTTGATGCGGTTGTGAACGATACGCCAAGCGTAATCAAATCGGTGCGCGAAAAAACGCGCGGTTTGGTGTAAGAGCCGCCGAATGTGAACGTCGTGCCTGACGCACGTTCTTCAATCGTGCTGGTGAGTTGTGGCAACAGCGCACTTCCGAAAAAGGTCTCTCGTGTTCGTTCTATTGTGCCGAAGATGATGTTCATTGAAACGCCCAAGCGAACCGTTCCTCTGAACCGATTGTTATACGGCGTGAAGGCAAGCGCAAGCGGAACAGTGCTTAATCCGCCAATGCCACGATAGCGATATTCAAGCGCAGTGGTATCGGTTTCAGGCAGTTCAAGTCGCCCGATTTGCCGTTGGTTGTAGTCAAGGCGTGTGTAAGGATAAATGCCTGTGGCGAAAACGCTTTTCCAAATTGGCACCGCAAAGCCCGCACCGTTAAAGCCCGTGAACGCTTGATACGTTGAGCCAAGATTGCCTGTCGCAGAAAATCCTGTGTAAGCCAAATCGCCAACAATGCGCGTCGTGTTAATCGCAGAAAGCATCGCAGGATTCAGACGATTGATATAAAGCGAACTCGGAACAGCAACACCCACATACCCCATGCCACTCGATTGAGACGAAGGCAAATACACAAGGTCGCCAAGACCAAAAGCCGAGTAAAGTGACCCCTGTGCGCGAAGCGATAACGAGAAACAAAACAAGGTGAGAAAAATGAATACGCTTTTCACAATCAAATGAGATAAATGATTTCAACCGATGTTGTTTAATGAATGATTCGCCCGATTCTTTCCCAACGAACTGTTCTAAATTTTTCAAACACGTTCGATAGTTGCACATCAGGATTCCACGACCAATAAATGAGCAACGCCGAGCCAATGATGTGCGATTCAGGCACAAAGCCCCAGTAGCGCGAATCGTGCGAGTTGTCGCGATTATCACCAAGCATAAAATAATAGTTCTCTTTGACTTGATAGGTTGCCGTTGGCTTCCCGTCCACATAAACCGTTCCGCCCATGAGGCTGGCAGTGTGTCCTTCATCTTCCAACAAAAATTTGTAGAGATGAAATGACTGCTCATCAAGCGTAATCACATCGCCTTGTTTTGGCACGCGCACCTTGCCGTAGTTATCGCGATTGAACGTTGAAAACGAGGGAAAAATGGCGCGGTCGCTTTTTCCGTTTGGCTCGAAGGTATCGCTGAATTTCGCCTCAATCGGAAACGCTTGCTCGACATCATCGACAAAGACGACTTTATTTTTGATTTCAATCGTTTGACCTGCGACTGCCACACAGCGTTTGATGAAGGTTGTTTCTTTATCACGAGGAAACTTAAAGACTACCACATCGCCCTGCGCAACGGCTTTGAGTGCCGGTAATCGCGCGTCTGTGAAAGGAAGTTGCGCTCCGTAAAGAAATTTATTGACCAGCAGAAAATCGCCAACAAGCAAAGTGTTTTCCATTGAAGAAGAGGGAATGCGATAGGCTTCGACAACAAAACTGCGTAACACAAATGCAATGACCAACGCAAAGAGCAAGGCTTCCACCCAATTGCGCCACCCGTGTTTTTCTTGGCTCATCGTTGCAGGTGTTTCAGTTGTGTTCAGCGCAATGGGTTCATTGATGCGGGGTTCTATTTCACGACTGTTCCTAATCGGCTCCATCGAACTGATGCAAGTTTTCCAAAGATGTTATAGAGTGGCAAGTCAGGATTCCACGACCAATAAATGAAGAGCGGTGAGCCGACAATGTTTTTTTCAGGCACATAGCCCCAGAAGCGTGAGTCGAGCGAGTTGTCGCGATTGTCGCCAATCATGAAGTAATAGTTCTGCTGAACGACGTAGGTTGTGGTTGGTTTTCCATCGATGATGGCTTGTCCGTTAATCAGCCTTGCTTGATGTCCTTCATATTCCAAGAGGTAGCGATAGTATTCGTAGTTCTGCGCGTTGAGCGTGAGCGTATCGCCTTTTTTGGGAATACGAATCGGTCCGTAGTTATCCTTGTTGTAAGGCGCATATTTTGGGAAGATGGCGGGGTCAGGATAGTTCGGCGGCAATGGCTCACCAATGAATTGCCCTTGTTCAGGCAACGGCGATTCAACGCCATCGACATACATCACGCGATTTTTGATTTCAAGCGTTTGACCTGCAATCGCAACGCATCGCTTCACATAGTTTTCATCGGTGCGTGGTTGAATGAACACCACAATATCGTTCTGCTTCACGTCAGTAAAGCCGGGCAATCGATAGCCGATAATTGGCAAGCGCGGTCCGTAGGTGAGTTTGCTGACGACAAGAAAATCGCCGGGCAAAATCGTGCGCTCCATTGAGCCTGTGGGGACATTGTAGTTCTGAAACAAAAATGTGTTGATGAGAAACGCGGCAACAACCGCAAACACAGCGGCGTTTAGCCACTCGCGCAGTGCCGACGGCTTTTCTTTTTCTTGTGCTTTCTCAACCGACTTTTTGGATTTTGGCGATGGATTCATTTCAAAGCGTGTTATCTCAATGAAGCCTTTTATGGAAAGATAGATAAAATGAGCGTCATAATTGTTGAACGCAGTTTGCCCGTATCAAAAGAGCGAGATTAGATTTGGCGTGGTTTGGGTAGAAGTGTCTTGCGAGAAATTATTGATTTCAGGAAACGGGTTTTCAACCTGCCAACCAGTTTTGCCTGTTTTTCTAAACCGTTCTAAACGGCGAATCGTGAGTTCTGCAAAAATTGGGTCGTTATCCATTGCAAAAACGCGGCGACCAAGTTGTTCGCCGACAATCAAGGTTGTGCCTGAATGAGAGAAAAAATCAGTCACCAAATCACCCACTTGACTGCTGGCTTTCACAATGCGCTCAATCGCTTTGATGGGCTTTTGCGCATAACAGCCGGGCACATTTTCATGCATTCTGTAAAAGACTTGTTGAATATCAACCCACACATTGCCTGCGCGAATAGTCTCCGATTTACTTCGCTCCAAGTTTTCAGTTCTTTCGCCATTCACTTCTTTGTAATAGCCACGCAAAATTTTTGGAATGTCTGTGTATTCTGCTTCAACCTGAAATATCGGATTGCCTTTTGTGTAATAGAGACACTCCTGACGAACTGCCATCCAGTTTTTCTGCGTGCCATAGCCGCGCTGATTGCGCATCGTGATGAAACTGCGCGAGGTGAGTTCAGGATAGTTCCGCATCAAAATCATAAAATCGGGAAGCGGCTGAAAATGCTCCTTTTGGTCTGCGCCAAGCCAAACATAGAGACTGGCATCATCAGCAAGGATTTGCAAGGTGTTTTCAACCCATGCCTTTGAAAACTGTATGTAATCGGGAAGCGTCATTTTGAATAGGTTGGCAGTGGTTTCGTTGCCAACTGTCAGATTGTATGGCGGGTCTTGAATAGCAAGCGTTGCTTTTTCATCTCCAAACAACTCTATAACATCACTCTGTCGTGTGGCATCAAGCACGCCAACTTTGTGTCCGCGCAAGGTATCCTCCCAAATCTCACCGTGCTTCAATCGGCAAAATGGCAAAATGCGTTCTCGGATTTCAGATGCTGTATCTAATCTTCCAAAGGGTTCTGCCGACATTCGTAATGGTATTTCCAAATTTCTAGTTTAATCTTCATCAATGCTAAGCACGGCAAGGAAGGCTTCTTGCGGGACTTCGACTCTGCCGACTTGCTTCATGCGCTTTTTGCCTTCTTTTTGTTTTTCGAGAAGTTTGCGTTTGCGTGAGATGTCGCCGCCGTAGCATTTGGCAAGCACGTTTTTGCGCATTGCGCTAATCGTTTCGCGTGCAATTACACGACTGCCAATCGCGGCTTGAATCGCCACTTCAAACATTTGGCGCGGAATAATCTCTTTCAACTTTCCTGCAACTTTTCTGCCCCAGTCGTAAGCCTTTGATTTATGCACGATGATGGAGAGTGCGTCAACAGGCTCACCGTTCAGAAGCATATCGAGTTTCACTAAATCCGATTCGCGATAGCCGATGTAGTCGTAATCGAGCGACGCATAACCTTTGGAAACCGATTTAAGTTTATCGTGAAAATCGAAGATGATTTCAGAGAGCGGAAACTCGAAGGTGAGTTCGGCGCGTGTTGGGTCAAGGTAGCGTGTGTCTTTGTATTCGCCGCGCCGTTCCATTGAAAGTTTCATGATGTTGCCAATGTATTCCGTTGCGGTGATGATGGAGGCTTTGATGTACGGCTCTTCAACTTTTTCGATTTTTCCTGCATCGGGCATTTGTGCAGGATTGTCGACTTTGAGCATCTTGCCGTCCGTTGTGTAGACAAGGTATTCCACACTTGGCATCGTGGTGATGATGTTCATGTTGTATTCGCGCTCTAATCGTTCTTGCACAATTTCCATGTGCAGAAGTCCCAAGAAGCCGCATCGGAAGCCAAAGCCCAACGCAACCGAACTTTCAGGCGTGTAGACAAGCGAAGAATCGTTGAGCGAGAGTTTATCGAGTGAGTCGCGCAGTTCTTCAAAATCTTCGGAATTGACAGGATAAACGCCACTATACACCATCGGCTTGACTTCCTTGTAGCCGGGCAAGGGTTCCGTCGCGCCGTTCTCGGCAGTCGTTACCGTATCGCCGACCTTCGTGTCTTTGACATCTTTAATTGAGCAGATGAGATAGCCGACGTTGCCTGTTTCCAGAATCGGCGCGGGCTGTTTTGTCATGCCAAGTGTGCCGATTTCTTCGGCGCGAAAAATTTTGCCGTTAGAAAAAAATTTGACTTGGTCGCCTGTTTTAAGCACGCCATCGACAATTTTGATGTAAGCAATCGCACCGCGATACGCATCAAAAACCGAATCAAAGATGAGTGCGCGCAAGGGCTTTTCCACATTCGAAGGCGGCGGCGGAATACGCTTCACAACGGCTTCCAAAATCTCTTCAATCCCAATGCCTGCTTTGGCAGAGGCTAAAATGATTTCTTCCTCTTTTGCGCCGATAAGGTCGATGATTTGCTGTTTGACTTTTGGAATGTCTGCAGAAGGCAAGTCGATTTTGTTGATAACAGGAATAATCTCTAATCCTGCATCAATCGCAAGATAAAGATTGGCAATCGTTTGCGCTTCGACACCTTGCGCTGCGTCGACGACAAGAATCGCACCTTCGCAGGCGGCAAGCGAGCGCGAGACTTCGTAAGTGAAATCTACGTGTCCAGGCGTATCAATCAAATTCAGGATATACGGCGTGCCATCTTTTGCTGTGTAACGCATTTGAATCGCATGCGATTTTATCGTAATCCCACGCTCACGCTCTAACTCCATATCATCGAGCAGTTGGTCAACCATTTCACGCTCAGAGACAGTTTTCGTTGTTTCAATCAGCCTATCGGCAAGCGTGGATTTGCCATGATCGATGTGCGCGATGATGCAAAAATTTCGGATTCGCTCTTGCAGTGAAAGTCCTGCGTTGTTCGTCGGTGCAACTGATGCGCTTTGCATTGGTGCTATAAATCAAGGTCGTTAAAGAAGTGGCGAATATACAAAATCGCTTTTCAAGATATAGGGTTTCAAGTGGTTGTAGCCTGTGCTTCTCGGCAGTTCAAATCGGTTCTCAACAAATTCGCTATCTTGCTTGTGAAAAAAGAATTATGGACATCACAACATCTCAATCGCTTTCGCACGCATACCTAACCAAACTCCGAGACTATTTTCGCGAAGATGCTCGCGAACACACCTATCGAAACGCACTTCAAGAATTTGTTGAATCTCTCGGTACTGCGCTTGGCAAAAAACTCGCCGCAAAAAATGAATTGGCAAGACTCAAAG
>Ga0308390_1002202_pt1 | contig 12041 bp, 13 predicted proteins | sample Hotspr2Sample149_FD_202358 | JGI IMG/M metagenome (GOLD analysis project Ga0308390, IMG submission 202358) | Hot spring phototrophic mat microbial communities from Mushroom Spring, Yellowstone National Park, Wyoming, United States - 20040719_149 ...
ATAACACAAAAAGAGTTCATAAAAGCTTAAATAATAAAATTCCCCTTGACTTCATAGTCCAAAATAGTAAACTTTCCAATATGTTATGGACTTATACACGTATTTTCTTTAATTGAATTAAAAATTATATCTCCAATTTCACCTGCTGCATAAAGCTCACCATGATATATTTCACCACCAATTATTATACCACTACCTATTCCAACTTTATTAAACTTTCCAGTGCCTTTAAATTGAAAATATATAAAAATTAAATAGTTATGCTTGTTTTTGTAAAATGAAATATATTCACCATAAGAAGCGGAATTTGCATTGTTTTCAAGATAAACAGGAACCCCAATTTTTTTTATAAAATTACCATCAATCCTAAAATTTTTTAAATCTAATACATTTGAAATTATTATCTCATTATTTTGTGGATTTATAACCCCAGGAATACCAATACCTACCCCTAATAACCTTTTTGAAGAATAATTGCTTTTTGTCTGCTCAATTATATTTATTATATTATCAGTTATAGTTAAATCACTTTTAACTTCAAATGTTTCTTTGAATAATATAGAATCATCTAATCTAATCCCAACAATATGAAATTCATTCTCTTTTATTTCAATACCAATTAAATAATTCTTTTCGTTATCAATATTAACAATAAAAGGTTTAACCCCTTTTACTAAAATTCTTTTTTCAGCAATTTCTGTTTCAATTATTAAATTAGCTTTTTTAAGGTCCCTTATTATGTATGAAATAGTAGATGCCCTTAACCCTGTCTCTTTTGAGATTTCATTTCGCTTAATTGATTTCTTAGATTTTATTAAATTAAAAACAATAAGTCTATTAATGTATGAAGAATTCTCCTGGTTCAATTTTTTATAATATTTTTCCATTTTTAATTTCCTTTAATCTAATTTCATTCAATGACTGAACATAATATATAATAAAAATTTTTAAATGTCAAGTTTAAAATAATAAATTTTTAAAAATTAATTCCATTGCTACAAATTTATTACCACCTCCTCTAATAATGCTTTCATAAAAAATAATTTTATCAATTTAAAATTTTTAAAATAAAATTCCTGCAAAAACTTGTTGACAAGCAAAATTTATTTTTATAATTTTAAAAAAACTTATAAAAAAGGAGGCAAAATATGAAAGTGATTAAAACAATTTTAAAAATAATTGGTTCAATTTTAGCGATAATAATATTAGCTTTGGTTCTGCTTTTAATATTCTTCCCAAATGAAAAAGTTAAAAAAATTATGGTTGAGCAAATGGAAAAGAATTTACATAGAGAGGCAAAAGTTGGCGTCCTAAAATTTAATATTTTAAAAGGCATAATTATAAAAGATGTTAGAATTTCAAATAGACCAACTTTCAAAGAAGGCAATTTTATTGTCTGCAAAGCTTTTGTTTTCAGATATGACCTTTTACAATTATTAAAATTAAAACTTGTGATAGATAAACTTACATTAGAAGAGCCTGAAATATATATACAGCGCTATCTTGACAAGGATAAAAAACCTGTATTTAATTTTTCTGACCTTATTCCTCAGAAAAAAGAAGAGGAGAAAAAAGAGCCAATTAAAAAGAAAGAATCAAAACTTGCAAAAAAAGAAAAAATCTCAAAAGAAGAAAAAGCAAAACCTAAACCGCTTCCAAAAATAAAAAAATCATCCATACCTATTGATATTCAAATAGACAAACTTGGTCTTGATAATGCTAAAATTCAATTAGTTGATACTGCAACTCCGCGATTTAAAGAAATTTATTCACTTTCAAATATTCATTTCTTAATTGAAAATTTAAGATTAAAAGAGAATAAGCCTATTTTGATTAAAACAGGTTTCGGAATTTCAGTTAGAGAATATAAAGAAAATGTTAAAACAGATAAAGATATAAATCTTGAAGCATACATTAAAGGAAGTTTAAAACTTTTTGATAAAAAGGGACTATTAAATCCTGATGGTGAATTTATTGTTGGCCTAAAAAATGGTAAATTTTATGGTATACAGGCTTATGAAGAACTTAAAAAAGAAGCTGAAAACTTAACAAAAACTGTTAATAGTTATCAGGAGAAGTTATTAGAATCATACAAAAAATTAGCTGAAGATGTTTCAAAGAGTCAAGCAGTTTTAAGCAAGGCAGGTAAAGTTGCAGGAAGTGTTGAGAAGGCTTCATCAAAGGCAGGTGATATTGCTAATAAAATTGCTAATATGGATTTAAGCTTTATTAAAGGAGCTCTTGACTGGAAATTTTTGAAAAAGAATTTTGAATTTGATGAAGTTAATACAAAAGTAAAAGTTAAAGAGAGCAAAGTTATTTCTGAAAAAATAGATTTAAAAGGCAAAGAATTTCGTTCCGAAGGGAGTGGATACACTGGTTTTGATACAACAGTTGAATATTTATTTAAACTAATAGCTGACAAAAAATATAACAAGAATGAAATTACAAAAGCATTAACAAATCAACAAGGCGAGATTGAATTTCCAATAAGAGTTACTGGAACAATCTCGGACATAAAAATAGTATTTGAGAAAGCATCAATTCTTTCAGCAATTGAGAAACAATTAAAAGATAGATTTATGGCAGAATTTAAAAAGAGAGCAGGTAGCGTAGATGAATTTGCTATGAAATATCTTGAAGATTACACTCAAAAACTTTTTGGTGACAATGCTAAATATGTAATGGAAGCTGCATCTTACATAAAAGAAGTCGGTATAAAGAAAGCAGGGGAAGAAGCGAAAGCAAAACTTGAAGCAGAGAAGAAAAAACTTGAAGAGGAAGCAAAAAAGAAAGCAGAAGAGGAGAAAAAGAGATTAGAAGAAGAAGCAAAGAAAAAAGCTGAAGAAGAAAAGAAGAAACAAGAAGAGGCAGCTAAAAAGAAAGCAGAGGAAGAGGCTAAAAAGAAATTAAAAAAATTAGGGTTTTAAATAAGTGCCAAAGTTCATAGATTATGTTTATTTTAAAGTAAAAGCAGGGGATGGCGGTAGGGGAGCAGTTGCCTTTGAAAGAGAAAAATATAAACCTAAGGGTAAGCCTTCAGGCGGTGATGGCGGAAAAGGTGGTAGTATTATTTTAAAAGTTGATTCCAATTATTCTGAATTATCCCATTTAAAAAATATTAGCATAGTTGAAGCTGAAAATGGCGCAACAGGTGGAAGTAATAATAAAAAAGGTAAAGATGGCGAAGATGTTATAATTCCTGTTCCACCCGGATGTATAGTTAGAGATGAAAATAATAATGTGATAGCAGAGCTTTTAAATGCGGGTGAAATGAAAATAGTAGCAAAAGGTGGAAAGGGTGGTCACGGAAATGCTTTCTTTAAATCTTCTACTAATAGAACCCCTTTACACGCGGAAGAAGGTAAAAAAGGTGAATTTAAAACTATTTTCATAGAACTTAAATTGCTTGCTGATGTTGGCCTTGTTGGTTTCCCTAATGCTGGTAAATCAACTATTTTAAAAAAAATTACAAATGCAAATCCTAAAATTGCAGATTACCCGTTTACAACTCTTACTCCAAATCTCGGAATTTTTTACGACGAAAATTCAAATCCATATTCAGTAGCAGACATTCCAGGTCTTATTGAAAAAGCATCGGAAGGCAAAGGATTAGGTATCCAATTCCTTAAACATATTGAAAGAACTAAATTACTTGCAATTGTTCTTGACTTATCTGATAATAAATTTTTAACTCAATACGATATTTTACTTGATGAAATGAAAAAATATAATCCTCAACTGCTTAATAAAAAAATTATCATAGTAGGCAATAAAATTGACTTGTTGAATGAAAACAAAATTGAAAAAATAAAAAAAATAAAATTTTCATATCCTTTCGTTTTAATATCAGCTTTGAAAGAAATTAATTTAGAAGAATTAAAAGAAAAATTTATTGAATTATTAAAAAATTAAGCTTCTATATTTACAAAATGTCTCTCTTCCGTTCTTATTAAGTTTTTTATAAAATCAGCATTACCTTTTAACATCATTAAAAGTAATGTTTTAATATCATCAATGTTAACAAACTCATCTTTTATCTGGTCTCTAAATTTTTCTGGATTTATTATATAACCATTATTATTTATTGGCAACTCATATTTGGCATTTTTCTTTATGTTTAGTAAAACCGGTAACTCTCTTATTTCAGGAAATAATTTTACATTTTCAATTTTCATATCTATCACCTCCATGTGATAGCTTCAATTATTTTTTCGGTAATATAAAAAAAAGCTTAATATAAAAAATTTTTTATTATTTTGTTGACAATAAAATTTATATTGTTAAATTTTTATAAAATTTATTTAAGAGAGGTGCTTAAAATGGCTTGTAAAAAAACAAGTTCAAAAAAAACAACCAAAAAAACAACAAAAAAATCTAAAAAGTAAAATTTAGAAATTTTACTTTCCAAAGTTTATTTAATTGCTGGGAGCATTTAAATTCAAATGCTCCCACTCTTTTTAATTTATGAGAGAAATTATAAGTTTAGCATTATATATTTTTATACTAAACAAAATTTTAGTAGCCGAAACTGATAAGGCTTCTTCTATTTATAAAGAAAAATTAGCTATTATAGAATTTCAAAATAATACAGAATACAAAAATTTAGGTAAAGCAATTACAGATGAAATAACAACTCTTTTGGTTCAGACTAAAAGATTTGAAATAATAGAAAGAGAAAGAATAAATGAAATTTTAAAAGAACAAGAATTTCAAATGACAGGATTAGTTAATGAAAAAGATACGGTTAAGTTTGGTTCACTTATTGCTGCAAAATATTTACTTTTTGGAAGTATAACTTCTGCAAATGCAATTCATTCTGAAGAGGAGGTAACTATTAAAGAAAAAAATAAAACAGGAACAAAAGAGACAAAATATATTTTAACAAAATGGAATGGTAAAGTAATAATCACAGCAAAATTTGTTGATGTTGCAACTGGTAAAATAATTTTTGCAAAAACTGTTACAGGTCAAGGCTATGAAGAATCAAAAAGAAAAGCAGAAGACCAATCTTACATTCAATCTATTTTATCTTTAATTAAAGACTCAAACATTGAAAGTGCAAGAGAAGTATATTTTAAAAGAGGAGATGAAAGAGTAATAGATATTGCTTTAAAAAATGCTTCGTTACAAATTGTTAATGATTTTATTAAAGAATTTCCTTTAACAGGTTATATTGTAGGAAAATTGGAAGATAAAGATAGATATATAATTGATTTAGGAAGTGAATCAGGATTAAATTGTAAGGCGAATCTTAAAATTCTTGGAAAAGAAGAAAAAATAGTTCATCCTGTTACAGGTGAATTTATTTCAGCAAAAAGAGAAGAGGTGGGTTATCTTAAAGTTGAGAGAATAGAAAATAATTATTCAGAGGCTAAATTTGTAAAAGGTGAAAAAGAAAAAATTATACCAGGATTAAAAGTTGAAGTTGTTGACCCAATATTTGTTTGGCATCGGGCATTAGCTTCTTTCTTTGTTCCCGGCTTTGGCCAATTCCTTGAAAAAAGATTTTCATCAGGTATTGCCTTTTTTCTAATTGAAGCATCTTTAATTGGTGGTGCCTATTATTGTTATTATAGAAGTTCTGATAAATTCCTCTCAAAACAGCCTCTATTTGATACAACTTTATGGTCCCAACAAAAAGGAGAAGTGTATAAGAACGCTAAAAATCAGGCTTTAACAGGTATGTGGATTTTAATTGTAGTTGAAACTATATTTCATATCTGGGATACAATTGATGCAGGCTATCCTGCTGAAAAATATAGACCTATATCCTGTAATATAAATAGTGATTTTTATGCTATAAATTTATATTTTGAAAGAGCCTTTAAGTTTTAGAGGTCAATAATGAAAATTAAATTTTTTATTATATTTATAATTTTATTATTATTTAATTGCAGTTTTAACGAGGTCCAAATTGATGGTAAAGTTTATAAAGATACAAATAAAAATGGAGTTTTAGATAATGGTGAACCTCCTTTACCAAATGCTAAAGTCGCAAGTGGGAATGTTTATGCTTATACTTTAAATGATGGTTCTTTTTCACTTTCAGGACAAATACCTTCAGATAGCGCTGAAATTAAAATTTTTGTCTCAAAGAACAATTTTAAATCAACTAATATAAAACTAAAAATTGAAAAGTCACCTGAAAATAATGAATTTAAAATATATTCCTCATATGGATTAGAGTTAGAAAAAGTTGAAATTGTTATTCAAAGTAATAATTAGTATATATAAAATTTTTATAGCAAAATTTATTTATTGAATAATTTTTTAATTTTTTGTAATTTTAGATTAGTGCAAATTTTGATTAAAGACCTTCCAAAAGGAAGGGAAGAATTAAATTAAAAATATAAATTACAAAGTGAAAATTGAAAAATAGAATTAAAATAAAATATTTTACATTTAAAGAGGTGAGAAATTATGAAATTTCAAGAATTAAGAACATATTTTAATAATTTAAAAGAGGAATTAAAAACAGATTTTAAAGAAAATAAAGAGCCCATAATAATTTCGGCTTCAATATTTTTGTTACTTTTAATAATATTTTTCTTTGGTATTCCGAAACAAAGAAAAAAAACCATTGCATATTTAAGATATTATCTTTATGACTCATTTCACACCACAACCTCACATTTTTTTAATTCAGGTGTTTATTACTCAACAAATTCAATGTTAAATCTTGCTATTGGTTCATTTAGAAGAGCATTGAGATATAAAAAAGAGACTTTTCAGATAAATCCAAATGACCCTTATCAACTTGAATCTCTTTATAATCTTGGTGTTATTTATTACAATTTAAAAGATTATCCAAAGGCATTATTTTACTTTACGAAATATCTTGAAATATTTCCAAAAGAAACAGGAGTTCAAAATCCACATGAAACTGATATTCTTAATGTTGTTAATTGGATTTTATCTCAAGATGATAAAACAAGAAATGTTCAGGCTAAAAAAATGAAAGAAATTGGAAATGAATTTTTCTTTAAAAAAGATTATGATAATGCAATTAAATATTATGAAAAGGCAGTATCAATTGACCCGGGTTATGTTGAAGCCTACAATAATCTTGCGAGTGCATATTTACAAAAAAATGATTTTACAAATGCAGTTAAATTCTGGAAAATAACTCTTCTTTTTGAACCTAATGATTTAGACCTTTACATAAATGTAGCATTAGCCTGTGAAACAAAATTGGCACAATATAGAGAGGCTATTTATTACTATGAATTATTTATTGAAAAAGCACCACAAAATGATTATAGAGTTCCTGAAGCAAAGAGAAGAATTGAAGAATTAAAAAAGTTATTAAAATAATATGTTAACATTTCAAGAACTTATTTTAAAATTACATAATTTTTGGCACAAGCAAGGTTGCGTAATTTATGAAGGTTATGATATTGAAAAAGGAGCAGGAACATTTAATCCTGCAACTTTTTTAAGAGTTTTAGGACCTGAGCCCTGGAAAGCAGCTTATGTTGAACCTTCAAGAAGACCAACTGACGGAAGATACGGAGATAACCCAAATAGACTCCAGCATTATTATCAATATCAAGTTATAATAAAACCTTCTCCTGAAAATATTCAATCAATTTATTTAAAAAGTTTAGAATATATTGGTTTTAAATTGAAAGAACACGAAATAAAATTTATTGAAGATGATTGGGAATCTCCAACACTTGGGGCATCAGGACTTGGCTGGGAAGTCTGGCTTGATGGTATGGAAATTACTCAATTCACTTATTTCCAAAATGTAGGCGGATTTGAATTAAACCCTATTTCTGTTGAAATAACTTACGGGCTCGAAAGATTAGCTATGTATTTGCAAAATAAAGAAAATGTATTTGATATCCTCTGGAATAAAAATATAACTTATGGTGAAATACACTTGCAAGATGAAATCCAATTTTCCTATTATAATTTCCAAATCGCTGATACTAATATGCTATTTAATCTTTTTGACCAGTATGAAAAAGAATGTCTAAATATTTTAGAAAAAGGTTTTGTTCTACCAGCTTATGATTATGTTTTAAAATGTTCTCATACTTTCAATCTTTTAGATGCCAGAGGCTCTTTCTCTGTTGCTGAAAGAACAAGATATATAACAAGAGTAAGAAACCTTGCTAAATTATGTGCTCAACATTATTTAAAATTAAGAGAAAAACTTGACTACCCTTTATTAAAATTATAAATTAAAACTATGCATAAATTATTTGGTGAAATTTTAGTTGAAGCCGGTAAAATTACAAAAGAACAGGTTGAAGAAGGTTTGAAACTACAGAAATATAATCCTCAAAGAAAACTAGGCGAAATACTTGTAACCCTTAATTATATTAAATATGAAGATATTGTTGAAACTTTAAAACTCCAATATAAGTTAAATGGTAAAATTCCACCTGGGATTGAAAAATGGTTGTCTCAAGAGGAAATTGATAGAATAATAAATAGTGTAAAATAAAATAATTGTGGGGAAAATTTTCTTTCTGTATTATTTTATTGGGAATTTTTAAGTTGTAGGGCACCCTTAAGGGTGCCCTACAAAAAAATATATTTTTCATTTTAACTTGAAATTTGGCATTCATAATTTGTTACCTAAATTTTAATAAGAGGTAAAAAAAATGTTTAGTAAAATTTTTATTGCGCTTATATTTGGTATTAATTTATTTTCTCAAAAACTTGAAATTCACTTTTTTGATGTCCATTCCGGTAATGCCTGTTTAATAATTTCTCCTGGAAACGAGGCAATGATAGTTGATTTTGATACAAGTTCTGGTTCTGTTGCAAGCAAGAAAGCAAAAAATATTTTAAATTCTAAAGGAATAACAAAATTAAAATATACAATTGCTTCTCATGGAGATTCTGACCATTGCGCAGGATTTGATGAAATAATTGGCACTGGCACAGGAAAATTTGATGTTACTAATGCTAATTTTTATAACGGCAATTGGTCTCAATACCCTTCATCTTCAGGCTATAAATCCGCAGTTTTAAATACTACTGCTAAAACTCAAACAATTACAACAAATCATATTTTAACTTTAGCAGGTGGCGTAACTATAAAATGTATAAGTGTAAATGGCTATGTCAAAGGAAGAGGATATACTTATCCAGTAAATGATAATGGTTCTTCAATTGGAATTATTCTTTCATATAATGATTTTGATATCTGGCTTGGTGGTGATACTACTATTAGAATTGAAAATGAAATTGTTAATTCTTCTTTATCAAGTAATGAACTTGATGTTGATGTTTACCTCGCAAATCATCATGGGGATAATGATAGGAATCACTTAGATGATGATGGTAATTCTCAATCTTTTATAAATAGATTAAAACCAGAAGTAGCAATAATTTCAGCAGGTGAGTCAGGATATAATAATCCTGACCAAAATACAATAAATTATTTAATAAATGCTGGTGCATATATATACCAAACTTGTTATGATTCAGGACAGGCAGAGATACCATCTCAAAACGGTATAATTTTTAATCAGGATGTTAAAACTACAGGAGATTACGATGGTGATATAAAAATTGAAACTGATGGTTCTACTTATTATAGCGTTGTTGGAATTGTCACACCTTCTGGCACTTATATTTCAAACTATTATACAATAGGAGCAGGAATAGGAAATATTTCTTTTACTCCGTCAGTTTTAACAAATACCGGACTTCACAAAGTAAAAGTTCAAGTAGAAGTAACAATTTCAACCGAATCTATAAGTTATATTTATTTAAATTGGAAATCAATTGGCGGAATAACTAACCAAGCTTTAACTTTTTCTCATTCAAATAATGGGAAAAATTATTATATATTTACAAATATTTCAACAATTTCGCAAGGTAATAAATTTTATCCTTTAAGTGTAGTTGTAATTACAAAAGACAACAAAACTCTTAGAAAAGATAAAAACCTTTATGTTGTTGAAGATATTTATCCACCATTGGCAAAAGATTTCAGAACAAAATTTTCAAATAATTACATTAAATTATCCTGGCAGAATCCATCTGAAATTGATTATAAAGGATTTATAATTAGATACAACACAAATCCTTATGATTTTGTTCAATTTACAAATCAGGGTAATCCAATTTATTCAAGCACAAATAAATCAATAAATACCTATCTCTGGGAATTGCCTTCTAATGGTTATTATATGAAATACTATTTTACAATATTTTTTATTGACCTAAAAGGGAATTATTCCAAACTTTTTTCAGATATAATTGTAATTCCAACTTCTTCTGAAGAACCTGTAAAAATTGTTGATAATTTTATTAAGCCTGATGAAGAACAAAAAGTTCAATTTATATTTAACAATTCTTTGTTGAACAGAAATTCTGAAATAAAAATTTATAATATTAAAGGGGAATTGATAAGAAAAATAATAGTGAATAGCTCAAATATTGACCCTTCTAATAATTCTATATCATGGGATTTAAAAACAGAAGATAATAAAGAAGTTTCCTCCGGATTATATTTTATTGTAATAAATACGGGTGAAAAAACTAAAAAAGAAAAAGTTTTAATTGTCCGATAAATTATTTGATATGCCATTGAATAAGATTGATATAAACTGGCTTTCTATTAAGGGTGTTTTAAGATATTCAGGTTATTTTTTAATTAAAATTTTAATTTTTACTTTATGGGGTTTAATAATTTTAAATTTAATTTTTTCTCATTTTTTAAATATAGAACTTAAAATTTTATTTCCATTAAATTTAATTTTTATTTTAATTTTTTTTGCTTTCAATTTTGTTTTTATTCTTTTTGCAATAACTATATTTACACTAACATCCAGAATAAGAAAAGAGGAGTTTGGTATATTAAGAGCATTAGGAGCAACAAGAGTTGAAGTATTTAACTTAATTATAAAAGAATCTTTGTTTTTGCCTATTATCACAACTATTTTGCTTATAATATTAGAATTATTATTTTTACTTTATTATAAACTTGAAATTTGTGGAATATTTAAACTTGAATATAACTTTAATTTTTTTAAATTTCTTTTTCTTTCAGCATTTATAACATTTATTTTAAAAATTTTTATAACAGGAATTTTTTTATTTCCTATAGCAATTTATTATTCCAGAATTGACCCATATAATATTTTGAGAGATTAAAAATGAACATAAAATTAATAGATATAACAAAAATTTATAATGATGGTGAGAATAAGATTGAAGCTTTGAAAGGAATAAATTTAGACATAAATGAAGGCGACTACATTGCGTTTGTTGGACCTTCTGGTTCTGGAAAAACAACACTCCTTTCTATAATAAGTGGTTTAATTAAACCAACAAGAGGAGATATTTATTTTGATTCAAAAAAATTAACAAAAATTTCTGATTATTATTGGTCAACTATAAGAAGAAAATACTTTGGACTAATATTTCAGAAAAAAGTTATAATTCCGCATCTTACTTTAATTGAGAATATTATTTTGCCTTTTATTTTTTCAGAGCAAAAAATATTAAAAATTGATGCAATAAAAAGAGCAGAAGAACTTCTTAATGAATTTGATTTATATGAAAAAAGAAATAGTAAACCTTCAAAATTAAGTGGTGGCGAGTTGCAAAAACTTACTATCCTAAGAGCTTTTATAAATAATCCTAAAATAATTATTGCGGATGAACCAACAGGAGATTTGGATATTAACTCAAGCAAAAAAATAGTTGAAATTTTTAAGAAATTTAATAAGATTAAAAATTTAACAATAGTAATGGTAACTCATAATTATGAACTGGCAAAAAGTGCAAAAACTATTTACTCTATTAAAGAAGGCAGAATTGATAAAATTTTGAAAGGCTAAAAAATGAAAATTTTAATTATCGGCGATGTCATAAGCCCTGTTTTATATAATTCAAATTTAAAAGATAATCCAAATTTTAAAGATGTTGAATTAATAATTTCTTCAGGTGATTTGCCTTTTTATTATTATGATTACATAGTTTCAAATTTAAATGTTCCTCTCTTCTATATATTTGGTAATCATACCCGTTTGGAAGATGAAATTATTGATAAAGAATATAAAAAAAAC
>Ga0308390_1002214_pt1 | contig 12007 bp, 10 predicted proteins | sample Hotspr2Sample149_FD_202358 | JGI IMG/M metagenome (GOLD analysis project Ga0308390, IMG submission 202358) | Hot spring phototrophic mat microbial communities from Mushroom Spring, Yellowstone National Park, Wyoming, United States - 20040719_149 ...
GGCGGCGCGGGCGTCGGGGTCGGCGGAGGAGGCGGCGGAACTGGCGTCGGCGTGGGAGCCGGCCGGACCACCGGCAGTGGCGGTGGCGGCGCAGGCAAAGACGGCGGGGGTGGTGGTGGCGTCGGTGTCGGAGCCGCCGGGAGCGGCGTGGGCGAGGGGGTGGGCGTCGGGGACGGGGCGGGTGTCGGGGAGGGAGCCGGAACCGGCGTCGGGGTCAGCGCGCGCTGCGCGGTCAAGACGGCGCCAGCGAGCGCGGGCGTGCCGGCCGCCCGCTCGGTGATCCCCGGCGAGGGCGTCGCCTCGCTCGACAGGGAACTGCGCGCCAACGCTCCCATCCCGGCCGCAGCCACGACCAGCCCGATGACCACTGTAGCCGCCGCGATCACGCGCGTCTGTAGCCAGCGCCGCGCGAAAGCTGGCGTTGGGGCACTCTGGATTGGCTCGCCCGCCCCGTAGTGAGGACAGGACCCGTGCTCGCCGGTGAGGCAGTAGCGCGCCTGCCACGCGAGCGATGGCGCCGGGGCGCCGGGCGACCGGCAGACGTGGTCGCCCCGCGGGTACAGCCCGCAAGTGCTGGGATCGTGCCGCAGCCCGAGAAGCGGGCAGACGGTCATGTCCGGCTCACTGGGTACCAGCGCTCCCCGCTCGCTCCGCACATCGCGCTGATCCGCCGGGCTCGGCAGGCGATCGTCTCGTCCCATTGTTCATCGACCGTCCATGCCGCGAAAGGCCACTTCAGTCACCGGCCGGCCCCGGCAGCCGCTAGGCGCTGCTCCTCACCCGAATCATAGCAGAACGCCTGCCACTTACGGCAGGCGCAGCACCATCCCCGCCGGAATGTTGTCCGGGTCGCTCAGCCCGTTCAGCTCCGTGATCGCCTCGACGGTCGTGCCGTAGCGCGCCGCGATCTCGCTCAGCGTCTCGCCCTCGGCCACGATGTGCGTCTCCGGCCGCGGGGACGGTGTCGGGAGCGGCGTGGATGTCTCCATGGGCCGCGGCGTGGCCGTGGGCGTCGCAGCCAGCGCGGGCGTCTCAACCGCCGCTGGGGTCGGACGAGGCGCGACCGTTCCGCTCGCCGCCGGCGCTGGGCTCGGGTCGCCACTGGCTGCCGGGGATGTCGCGACAACGCCTGCCGCTGGGCTCGGCGTGGACACGGTCGTTTCGACGTCGATCGAGATGTAGCCCCGGGCGAACGCCACGCCCAGCAGCCCGCAGGCCACGGCCAGCGTGCCAGCGACAGCCAGCGCGGCACGCCGGCCCAGGCGCCAGCGGGTAGGATAGCCGGTCGACTCGGCTGCTTGGCCGGCGGCGTGGGCGCGGAAGTGCGGGCACTCGGCGTATCGGCTACTCAGGCAGTATCCCGCCTGCCACTCGAGCGGCGGTGGCGGCGCGCCGGGCACACTGCAGACATGATCCGGCCGTGGAAAGAGGGCACAGCTCGCCGGGTCGCCTCTGAGTCCCAGGTGCGGGCAGATCTCCGGCAGGCTGAGCCTGGGAAGCCGGTCGGTCGGCTGTTCCTCAGTCGGCGATGCAGGTATGGCCATCCGTTCGGGCTCCGTCCCCAAATGTTGGCGCTATTGTAGCGCGCTCGCGCCGTGTGTCGTTGCCCCGGCGCCGGCTCCGAGCATCGCCACACCGCCCTGGGGACCAAGCTGGGCAGCGAGGCTTTGCCTGCGTCGCGAGGGACTTAAGCGGTGACCTCCGCTCCCTGGAGAAAGTCTGGGACGTCGCGGAGCGTGTCCGGCTAGGGCTCGACCGTTGGGATCATGCCCTAGGAGAACGTCGAGCGGACCGACAGTCCGCATCCCCTGGCCATGGGTAACCTGGTGGCCGACTCGCTCGTCCATCAGGAGGAGCTCCGCTCGCATTTTGGGGCGGCGGCAATGGCTTCGACTTCGCCAGCCCCCAGATGCTGCCGGATCGCCTGCCTCAGCGGCCGGTTGGCCACCGGCCCGCGCTGAATCCAGGACGCCTGAGCGACCGCGGCTGCGCCAGGCTGCCCCCGCCCCTTCCAAGACCACTTCGTGCGAGACAGCGTGCGGTACTAGCAGCTCGCTCTCCAGCGCGCGGAGCAGCTCCAGATAGCCGAGGCGGGCCAGACTGCTGAGCGGGGAGGCATTGCTCACGACGCTCACCGCCGACCGCGCTCACGCAGGGTGGCCAGGTCCTCCTCGTACTCCGGGAGGTCGTCGTGCACCGCCCCAACATCTCCTGGAAGCCCCAGGCCGAGACCCCAGCCAGCTGCCGCGCCTTGCCGAAGGGTAACGTGCCATGCTGGTACAGCGCGAGCGCCAGCTCCAGCCGCAACTCCTCCGGCGTCATCTGGGCAGCCACGAGCGCCTCGCGGAGGGCTTCATCCAAGGTCGCCGTCATGCGCACACCTCCTACGTTATCAATTGATTGTACGTTGACAACCACTATGGTCCATCGCCAATCGTGGATGATCGGATGCGTCTCCTGCGCGCACGGTGCCGGTGCGCCTTCCGTCGCCTGCATCGCTCACCCTCGAGGCGGGGCCGCGGCGACGCTCACTGGCCCACCGCAGGGAGGATGCACGTCGCTGTGCGGGTCCAGGTTGGCTGCCCGAATGACGCGCTCGGACCGTCACTCCCTCGACGCTGATCGGTCGGCGGCCCAAAGAGGAGCAGCGGGTCTGCTACCATAGGGGCAACGCACTCCCGTGAGGTGAGCGTGGGGATCGAGCCGAGGCGCACAACGAAGACCCCGGAGGCGGCCGAGGCCCGGCGCAAGCGCCTCCAGGCCGAGCTTGACCGCCTGCGCGCGCTCCTAGCGGCCGATCCCCGCGCGCGGCGCCTCTACGTGTTCGGGTCGTTCGCCACCGCGGCGGTGCACGAGTGGAGCGACCTCGACGTCGTCGTGGTAATGGACACCGCTGCCCCCTTCATCGAGCGCGCGCTGGAGATCCACCGCCGCCTGCGGCCGACCGTCGGGATGGACATCTTGGTCTACACCCCTCGTGAGCTACGCCGGGTGCAGCAGCGACCGTTCGTTCGCGCCGAGTTCCTTGAGAAGGGGAGGGTGGTGCCGTTGCGTCCCGTCGAAGAGGCGAGGGAATGGCTGGCGTTCGCCGAGGACGACCTGCGTATGGCACGGCTCGCGCTCAGCGAAGGCATTTTTGCTCAGGTCTGCTTCCACGCCCAGCAGTGCGTCGAGAAGTGTCTCAAGGCGCTGCTCGCACGTCAGGGGCTGCTCATCCCACGCACGCATCGGATCGCTGACCTCTGGGCTCTCTTGCCCGAGTGCGCACGCGAGCCTTTGGCCTCACTGGAAGCGCCACTCCAGGAGCTCGAGGTGTACTACGCTGCAACCCGGTACCCCGACGCGCTCCCCGGCGTACGCCCCGAGGGTCTACCGAATCGCGCGCAGGCCGAGCGGACGCTCCAGGTCGCGGAGAATGTCTGGCAGACCACCCAGCGCTCAATCGCAGGGTGAGTGCTGCTCCTCACCCCGCCTTCGCCATCCCTCTCGCGCTCGCGGGAAGGAGCCCTCGGAGTCACACGCCAGCGCTCCCCTTGATACTCCGCGGAAAGGGGCTCCTGGCCGCAGGTGTGCGGCTCTTCCACCGCACCCTCGGGCACGAGATTCCTCACCCGAAGATTCGGGAGAGGGTCGGGGGTGAGAGGAGTTACCGCGAGACCGGTTCGCCAAGCCGCGTTCAGCGCCGGGAGCGGGCACGCTCGATCGCCAGCCCGTAGATCTGCATGAGCTGCTGGTAGTTCCGCTCGGCCGTGTACTTGAGCTCGTAGTCGCGCCGGGCCTCCTGGCCCATCGCGGCGAGCTCGCGCGGGTGCGTCCAGGCCCACTCGACCTTCGCCGCCAGATCCTCCGGATTACCGGGACGGAAGCGCAGCCCGGTACGGCCATCCTCGACCAGCTCGGCCAGCGCGCCCAAGTCAGAGGCGATCACCGTCGTCCCCTTGGCGTAGGCTTCCACCACCACGCGGCCGAACGTCTCGTACCACTCCGAGGGGGCGATCACCAGCGCGGCCGCCCCCATCAAGGCATAGACGCGCTCGAGCGGCTGCGCCCCGAGCCACTCGATCTGCGGATGACGCTCGCACGCGCGGGCGACCTCGCCGGCCAGAGGCCCGTCGCCAGCGATCTTGAGCGGGATGCCCGGCCCCAACCGCTCCCAAGCGGCCAGCAGCGTCCGTACTCCCTTCTCCGGCGACAACCGGCCCACGAACAGCGCGTAGCCGCCGTCGTGGAGTCCTGGCCCCGGATCAGGGTCGACGAAGTTTGGCTTGACCACGATGCGGTCGGCCGGCAGCCCGCCCTGGATAAACTTCTGCCGGGCGAACTCGGTGAGCGCGATGAAGATATCGACCGTCCGCTCCCAGGTGCGGAGGAGGCGATGCACGACCAGCATCGCGGCCACCGCCCCAGTGGCTGCCCGACTGCTGCGGTAGCAGCAGTGCAGGACTCCTGGCCAGGGGACGAGCTTGCCCAGGCAGTCTTCGCAGACGTGGCCATCGCGGAAGAAGACCGCGTTGGGGCACAGGAGACGGTAGTTGCGCAGCGTCTGAACGACCGGAAGACCGCCAGCACGCGCCGCGAAGAGTACCGCCGGTGAGAGGAGCGGGAAGAAGTTCTGAACGTGGACCACGTCGAAGCGCTCCGCTCGAAGCCGGTTACTCACAGCTCGGTAGGACGACTGGGCCCAGACCGCTTGCAGCCCAGCACGCCAAGCCTGCCGGCCGGCGATGGTGCGGTTGTCCACCTCCAGGAGTTCAACCACATGCCCGCGTGCACGCAGCAGCGCCACCTCGAGATCGGTCGATTCGTCCTCACCACCCCGGAGCTTGTAGCGGTTATGGAGAACGAGGATGTCCATCCGCAGCCGTTACACGCTCAGATCATGGCGCCTGACCCATTCGAGCAGCACATACAGTGTCCAGACGCGTGACCACGGCATACGGGCCGCATGTTCAGCAATGTCACGTACCGTCCGGGGGTTCAACCCAGCTCGGAAGCTCAGGGCGTCGTCACAAAGCGTCTCAAATATTTTGTGCCGCAACGCGCTCTGCTGCAACCATCGCGCGAACGGGAACACGAACCCGTGCTTCGGTCGTACCGGATAGTCTTCTCCCAGTAGCGGGCGTACCAGAGCGACCTCGAAAGGCTTGTTCGGCGCCCCAGCGCAGCGCGTTCGACCAGGAAAATACCAAACAGCCTCGATGAACACATGATCCGTGAAGACAGTGCGGATCTCCAGCGAGTTCGCCATCCCCATGCTGTCGGTGTCGCGCAACAGGCGTTCCCCCGCGAAGAGCCGAATCGTATACCGCGAAAGCAACGCCAGCTCGTCCTCATCTCGACCATCATTGTCTAAGAAGGCGACGAATTCGAGCGGCAGCCCGAACCAGACACCCTCTACCTCCTCGTGCCTCTGAAGCAAGCGGCACTGGAAACTCACCGGAAACAGTGCCTGAGCAACCTGGTAGGCTCCTAGGATCGCATAGTATCCCGGTACCGGGGACCCGATGACCTGCACGACCTTGCGCCACCCGTGAAGCCCACCGACGAACCGGGTGACAAGGCGTCGAGGGAGATCCGGCAGCCACGTTCCGAACCGTGCGCCCCTGGCGATAGCCGGAACCTGGCGGAAGTGCGGATATCCCCCGAACAGCTCGTCACCGCCGAGACCGGAGAGTGCCACCGTAAGGCCGCTCGCGCGTGCTGTTCGTGCCACACAGTACGTATTCAGTCCATCGAACGTCGGCTGATCCATTGCAGCCAGGCCATCGGGCAGCCAGCGCGCGAACTCCTCAGCGGTCACGCTCACGGTCCGATGCTCGGTTCGAAAGCGTGACGACACCCACTGCGCGTACGTCGACTCGTCAAAGTCAGGTTCGGGAAAGCCGACCGAAAACGTGCGGATTGCGTTCGAGCAGCGTGTCATGAGAGCAACGATCGTTGAGGAGTCTAACCCGCCCGAGAGGAACACGCCGAGTGGGACATCGCTGACCAAACGCTGCGCCGTGGCCTCGGCCAGGGTCTCCCGCAGCGCTTCCAGGCGCTCGCGGCTCCGGGCCTCTTCTGCGACACCGGTGCGCGAGCTGGGGATGCGCCAGTAGCGCCCCTGCCCGGCCACCTGCCCCCGCGCATCGATCCGCATCCAGTGCCCGGGCAACAGGCTCCTGACGCCGCGAACGAGTGTCCTTGGCGAGACGAGGAATCCGTTGTGGAGGTAGATGCTCAGGGCTGAGTGGTCGAGGAGCCTCGGCACGAGGCCGCTCGCCAGCAACGCCCGCACCTCGGAGGCGAACACGAACAAGCCTCGCTCAGGGTCGGCATAGTAGTACAGGGGCTTTTCGCCGAGCCTATCTCGGGCCAGCACCAGCTCTCCGCGCGTACCGTCCCAGATCGCAAAGGCGAACATCCCGCGTAGACGGCCGAGGCAATCGAGTCCCCATTCAGCATATGCTTTGAGGATGACTTCCGTATCGGTCAGCGAGCGGAAGTGCTTCCCATGCTTCACCAGCTCGGCGCGCAACTCGCGGTAGTTGTAAACCTCACCGTTGTAGACGATCCAGTTCCCTGTTTCAGGATCCCGCATCGGCATGTGCCCGGCTGGCGAGAGGTCGATGATGGCTAATCGCGTATTGCCCAGACCGACCTGCAAGTGATCATGTCCGAAGATCTCGATGCCGCGGTCGTCTGGCCCACGATGGTGCATCGCCTCGAGCATCCGCTCGAGGCTCGTCGGCTCGACTTCTGAAGCGATGATACCTGCTATGCCGCACACGGAAGTCACTCCCGGCCGCTAAAAGGGTGGCACGGCCCTGACGCTCTCTTGAAGGATCTCAGCAAGACGCTCCCGGAAGCGCTCGTGCGTGTAGTGCCGCTTCACGGTCTCGTAGCCAGCCTGTCCCATCGCGCGCGCCTCAGCCGGGTGTGCGAGCAGCCACGTGATAGCCTCTGCCAGCTCGCCGGGGGAATCAGGATCGACAGTGAACCCGTTGAGGTCGTGCGTTACCACCTCACCGCCGGCATCGTGCTTCCCGGCGATCACCGGAACACCGTGCGCCCACGCTTCCAGGTAGACGATGCCGAACCCTTCTTGGGAAGACGGCATGACGAAGATGCTGGCCGACGAGTACAGCTCAGCCAGTTGCGCGTCGCTCACACGGCCGAGAAAGCGGACGTGCTCATGCACGCCGAGTCGCTTGGCCAGCGCCACGAGCTCGTCCTTGAGCGGCCCGTCACCGACGATGATATACTGCACGTTCGGGAACCTGCTCAAAACAGTGGGCAGAGCGTGGAGAACCTTGTCGATCCCTTTACCGCGATCCTTTTCTGCGAGGCGCGCAACTGTGAGCAGGACAGAGCTACCGGTTGGTGCCTGTTTCAGCCCGCATCCGCTCGGCAGTTTCCCGTAATCGATGGCACATGGCAGGATACGGTATCGATGAGATCCGATCCGGTACGCTCGCTCCATACGCTCCGCAGTCAACCGGCTAACCGCGATTACGCTGTGACAGCCTATGCGGATGGCGGCTGGTTCCCAAGGCGGCATGCGGCGAAATGGCACGCCCCATACCTCGACACCGTGCACGAACAAGACATTCTTTGCATCCGGGCGCACCACCCTTGCCGCCACGCTGAGCGGCGCCAGCAGCACGTGGCCGTAGAGAATGACATCTGGTCGAAACGTGTGCAATTCTCGAAAAAACCGATGAGCAGTTCGCAGCTTCTTGCGTTGCCCGGCATAGTGGGGTGCACCGGTCGAAGCACGAGAGGTATCCTCGGGCGTATCCCAGAGTGCGATCGTGCGCACAGCCTGGACCAGGTCTCCTTGAAGCTCGAGGAGCGCGCGGACCACCCGCTGGTTAAAGCGTTGTATCCCACCGAGGTACCGTGGGTTATAGAGTTCCAAAGCGATGAACAGGACTTTCATCGAACCTTCGCCCGGATCAGCAGGTTCTTCGTCGGGATGCGCGGCCGGCTCGCGCCCTCGGCGATGAAGACGAAGTTGTTCAGCAGGCGGAGGTAGAATTCCCGGGCATAGCCCAGGGGAGTGGTCGCGTTCCAGGCTGGCCGGATCTCGATGTCCTCGTTGCGGAACCCGGCGATCATCAACAGATCCCGTGCCGTCTTCTCGGTCAAGCAGAATTCATGGGAGAGATCGTTGTAGCGGTGATACACCCCGAACACGCTTCCCATGTTCGGGGTCTGGATGATAACCGCGCCGCCGGGCTGCAAGCACCGGCGCGCCTGCTCCAGGAAGCCCGCCGCCCTCTGCTTCGGCAGGTGCTCGAGCACGTCCATGACGAAGATCACCGCGAACGAGCCCGGCAGGTAACGCTCGGCCAGACACAAGGCATCCCCCAGCTCGACGAAGTCGAGCCCGAGCGCGTGGCAGATTGCCACATTTTCCGGCGAGAGATCGAAGCCGGCCAGGTTCGTATAACCCCGCTCCCGCAGAAAGGCCAGCAACGTCCCCTCGCCACAGCCGACATCGAGGATCGGCGTCGCGCGATCGGCCGGCAGCCATGGCCCCAGCGTCCGCTCGAGCGCTCGGAAGGCGACCTGGCGTGTCCGCGCGTCCTGCACTGTCGGGCGTCGTGTATAAGTGTTGTACCGCGCGTAGAGTCGTTCGACCGTGTCCTCACGTTCCATGCTAGCTCTCCCGTCTTCCGTCCCGACTCAGGACCCCGAGCCAGAGTTGGACCAGCCGCTCCGCGATGCGTTCCATGGTGAAGTGCTCGCGCACCCGCGCCAGGCCGTAGGCACGCACCTCTTCCCAGCACCCGCGGTCGCGCAGCAACCACTCGAGGATTCGGGCAAGTGCCTCGGCATCGCCCTCTGGAAAGACCAGGTCATCCCGTCCGATGACGTTCGGGATCTCGCCGCAGGTCGAGCCCACGACTGGCACGCCCGACGCCATGGCCTCGATCAGCACCCGGCCGAACTGCTCCTGCCACCGTGAAGTACTCCGCGAGGGAAGAACCAGCGCGTCGAGCCGCCGCATCACCTCCGGCACCTGATCCGGCGCGACCGCCGGCTGCCATTCCACCAGATCTGCGATCCCGAGCTCGTGTACTCGACGCTCCAGTCGCTCTCGCTCTGGGCCAGAGCCGCACACCAGCAGGCGGCACGCATAGCCCCGGCGGCGAAGCCAGTGGACGGCGTCGAGCAGTACATCCACTCCCTTCTCCCACACCAGCCGGCCCACGAAGCCGACTACGAACGGCCCTCCATCGCTCCGGCAGTTCCGGGGACGGAACGCCGCAAGGTCCACCCCGAACTGTGGCAGGACCGTTGCCGGACCTCGATAGCCCCACTGACGGACAAGCTCGACGGCCTCACGGTTGCCGCCGATGAAGAGGTGCGTGGTGCGGAGGACCAGCCACCGCCCGAGGCGACGGGGGAATACCAGAGGACGATCCACATTCTCCCAGCCGAACACGACCAGAGGCACGTGGGTTATCCGGGCAATGAGCGCGAGCTGCGCCGCCGAGAGCGCGAAGACCTCTTGCTCGACATGGATCAGGTCTGGACGGAAGCCGAGTATTGCACGAAAGAGCGCCGAGGCAGGATAAACGTACCCGCCGCTCCGCCCTTCGAGCCAGACGCGAGCAGGATAGAGAGCGAACGAGGTAAACGGCCGCTCCAGCGGCAGGCGCCGGTTCCATTCACGGACCTTCCAGCGGCTCGGCACCAGCATCGCCAGGTCGACCCGCTCCAGCGCCGCTACTGCGTCCAGCTTGCGCTGGTTCATGCCGATGACATAGCTATGGCCGACGACGAGCACGCGCGGTCGGCGCACTTCCATCACTCACTGCCTCTAAATCGTGCTGCTCCTTCGCGACGATGACCCCCAGGAGGAAGAAGAAGGGATAGCTGAGAAAGACGCCGCCATTGCCTAACCCTGTCGCGAACAGTGCCAGCAGGCCCGCAGCCAGAATCGCCAGCACCTGGCGCTCGAGCTGGTTCCCTCGAGCGTAGCGTCGCGCGAGTCTTGCGAACGCCTCGTACAGCAACACGACGAAGAGCAGCAGCCCTGGGAGTCCCACGTACCAGAGCTGCTCCACAAGAGCGTTGTGCTCAGCGAAGTTCGGCGGCAGCTCTACCATGGATCCAAACTTGCCCGTGACCCAGGGGGAAATTCCGTACCCCAGCCCGGTCACCAGTCGCTCCGGCAGGACGTCGAGGAACATTGCTAGCGCGTCCTTTCGCGCCTCGAGCGTGCCGAACGTCAGCATGCGCGCCAGCAGCGGGTTCGGCATCACCCCCGCGAGAGAGCCAAATCGCTGGTAGAGCACGGCGGCTGTCGCTGGTGCGAGCAGGAACATCCCGACGAGGCCGAGCAAGATCAACCGTGGATGGCGCAGCAGTGTCGAGTGCTCCGCTATCCAGCGCATGACGATGAACACCACGAGGGCGACCCAGATCGTCCGCACCAGGGACAGCCCGATACCCAGGAGCAAGAGGCCGAAAAAACCGGCATGGGCAAGCCGGCTCATCTCTCCACGAGCCGCCAGCGCCTCCAGGCCAATGAGCGCCGTGAGCAGGAAGAGCCCGAACGTAAACGCGTCAGGCTGCAAGCCTGTCACACGCCAAACGCCGGAAACGCCTTCACCACCCATGGCTTCAATGAGGTGTCGTGCTCCGATCGAGAAAGTCGCTGATTCTGCCCAGCGGAGTTCCACCGGCGTCGGTCCGAAGCTGAAAAGCCACAGGCCATAGAGCGCGCTCAGAATTCCCCAGAACACCATCGTGCGGCTGACGCCCGGCAGTGCTTCCCACCCCCAGCGCGCTGCCAGGAGGATCATCGTCCACGGAAGGACCAGGAGCCCGCTCGCCGCCAGTCGCCCGAGAAGCGTCGGCCCTGGGCTCAGCCAGGTCATCGCCAGGGCCAGGGCCAGGTAGATGAGTGCCAATCGCTCGACACGTGACAGCGGCGTGGCGATGATTCGCGGGAGCGCGGGCACCAGGATCGCCCCCCCGTAGTACAGCGTCGGAAGGATCGAGATCAGGTGCTGTGACCACGGTGACTGATCGGGGGCGAGAAAGGTCACGCGCTTTAGGTAGTCCGCCACCGCGAGGAGCGAGAACAAGATCGCCAGGCGCCGATCGATCGTCGCCGAGACGCTGGCCAAGCCTACCCACAGGCCGAGGAGTAAAGCCAGCACGAGTGCCATCGTCCATTGATGATAGAGGACAGCTATGGCACCGCTGATGGCTGCCCCTGCAGCACCGAGTGCGATGAGTATGAGTCGAATGTCTTCTCGTTTCGCACTTACGAGTCGAGTACTCAACGGCAACTCGCCCTTCCACATACGTGCTCGTAGAGGCACAGGAGCCGTGCACCGACTGTTTCCCACGACCACTCACGCTGGGCACACGCACGCGCGTTCATTCCGGCTGTATGACGCGTCGACGGGGCCAGCGCATACTGGCGGAGTGCCGCTACAAGATCGGCGATCACCTGCTCAGGATCCCGCACCGGTAACCGGACTCCGCCGTTATCGTGAGCCAGCAGCGCCGGGCCGCCTACATCGAGGCACACTACCGGCCTGCTAGCAGCCATGGCTTCGAGCGCCACATAACCAAATTGCTCATGCAGGCTTGGGTGGAGCAGCACGTCGATCTCCGCGAGGTACTGTGGCAGCTCCTCGCGGGGAACCCACCCGAGGAAGCGCACCGCGTCCGCGCAGCCTAGCCTCTGAGCTAACCGCTCGAGGTAGTTTCGCTCCGGCCCCTCACCGATGATCCAGTACTCAGCGTCCGGGATCTCCTGCCGCAGGCGCGCAAAGGCCCGCATCCCTAGCCCGATCCCCTTCAACCCGAGCAGCCGGCCGACGCTGGCGACCCGGAACGGTCGCGCGTCACCGCGGAGGGGCACCGCTGCCAGCACCTCGATCTCGTCCGCACCGAGCCCGCCCAGCGGCAGCCGCACCACTGGCACACCACGGGGCCAACGCTCTGGCGGGGAGGCGGTGATAATCACTGCTGCCCGCCTGCCAACAAACCAGACCGT
>Ga0308390_1002231_pt1 | contig 11960 bp, 9 predicted proteins | sample Hotspr2Sample149_FD_202358 | JGI IMG/M metagenome (GOLD analysis project Ga0308390, IMG submission 202358) | Hot spring phototrophic mat microbial communities from Mushroom Spring, Yellowstone National Park, Wyoming, United States - 20040719_149 ...
ACCTGTGGCTGTACGGTGATGGGGGCCCCGCCCTCCTGTGGTGTCATGGCGCCGGATTGTGCGGCCGCGCCTTCGAACCGGTTTTTGCCCGGTTGTTGCCCATGCCTTTCCGGGTGGCAGCGATTGACCTGAGTGGACATGGCGCGTCGGCGGCACGTCCGGATCTGATACAGGCCCCCTGGGAAGCCTTCAGGCGGGATGTGGCGGCAGGGGCAGATTATCTGGAAAGACAGTATGGTCTGGCGGGCGGCGTCGGACATTCGGGAGGCGGGGCGGTGCTGGCTATGGAACAGATACGCCGGAACCGTTTCCCGCGGCTGGTGCTGCTGGATCCCATTCTCGCGCCGGATTCTTTTTTTCCCGCTGCTGCTCCCCTGGCGGACAAGGCCCGGCGGAGACGGCATCATTTTTCGGACCGGGAGGCGGTCCGGGCCCGTCTAGGATCAAAACTGCCCTTCAGCCGGTGGCAGGCGGATATGTTTGAGGCCTATCTCCGTTACGGGTTTCGTCCAGCAGCAGACGGCGGGGTAATCCTATGCTGTTCGGGCGAGGTGGAGGCGGCGTTTTATGAAGGCGGTTCCACGGAGCGGACGCTTCGGCAACTTGCCGCGATGCGGTGTCCAACCCTGATTGTCACGGGCGCGGAAAGTTATATGCGGCCCTATGCGCGTGAACAGTGGACTCACGCGCCGGCCGGTTCACGCCTGGAGATCCTGCCGGACTGCGGGCACTTTATCGCCCAGGAAAAACCGGAAGAAACCGCCCGGCTGGTTCGGGAATGGTTTGGTCTGTCCTGAAGAACCTGGATCAGCCGTCCACGTCCACCACGGTGATCTGTTCCCAATAGGGTTTAAAGGTGGTTACGAATGTCCGGTGAATGGGGTGTTCCTGATAGGTGTCATGGGCTGCGGTATCCTTCAGGCACACCACGAGGCCGAAATCGTAATCCCGAATGACCACGGGGCGGGGTGGAGTGGCCGCCGGCGTACCCGCCCATAATTGGATCACGCCTGGAATTTCCCGGAGGGATTCCAGACCCTGGCAGAAAGCGTCCCGTTCTGCCTGGGACAGGTCAGGGCGCAGTCTGAACAGCACCATGTGGATCAGCATGCGTCAACTCCGGCGTCGGGCACTGCTCGAGAGAATGCCCATCTGTTCGCGGTATTTGGTGACAGTACGGCGGGCGATGTTCACCCCTTCTTTTTTCAGGGCTTCGGCGATGGCCTGATCACTTAGGGGCTGGCGGGGATCTTCCTGTTCGATCAGTTCGCGGATGCGCTGCTGGATGGCCCGGGCGGACTGTTCCTCTCCATTGTCTGTGGCCAGGCCGCCGCCGAAAAACCACCGCAGTTCAAAAATCCCCTGAGGAGTCTGGACGTATTTTTCCTTTACGGTGCGGCTCACCGTTGCCTCGTGGATGCCGAGTTTTTCGGCGACGTCCCGCAGCCGCAGGGGTTTCAGTCGCGCGGGATCGCCGGTATCCAGAAATTCTTCCTGGGTTTCGGCGATGACTCCTGCCACCCGCGTCAGGGTCTGCTCGCGGCGGCTGAGGTTGTGGAGGAGTTCGAGGGCGGCTTTCCGCTTCTCTTTGAGGAATTTTATTGTCTGTTCGTCCAGTTCACCCTGGGCGGCCTGCCGGACCTCTTCCACGTAAGCCTCGTTGAGCCGGATGCTGAACACACTGTCGGCAGCGGGAACCGCTTCGTATCGGGGGTCCCCGGGTGCGCGGCAGCCTTCGGGGATTTCCTGAATGATGACCTCCGGCGTGACGACCGGTGGGGGAGAAGGCTGAAATTCCCGTCCTGGCCAGGGATCCAGGGTTTTGATTTTTCGGAAAATCTCTTCGATGATGTCATCGCTGACATTCAGGGCCTGGGCGACGGTCCGGAACTGGAGTTTACACAGCGCATCGAAATGATGGATTATGACCTGTTCCAGCAGGGTATCGCGTGGATACATCCGCCGGGCCTGAAGGGCCAGACACTCCCTGATGGAGGAAGCACCCACCCCTGCCGGTTCCAGCGCCTGGATGATTTCCAGCGCCCGCTCCAGGGATTCCCGGGGAATGCCGGACTCTTCGGCCAGCACATCCAGAGAATGGGTGAGATATCCGTTGTCGTCCAACTGCATGACCAGAAACTCGCACAGGGTCAGGAGATCCGGATTGGAGACCTGAGCCCGGAGCTGCGCCATCAGGTGGCTGTGCAGAGATGTTTCCTGGGTGACGGAATTGTAACGGTAGTCCCAGACTTTCTGCAGGTCAGGATCGAAACTGAAATCTGGTCCGTTCCAGGCGGGAGGATAGGCGGTTTCCTCCAGCATCTGGCTGTATTCCGGATTGTCGGGATCATCGTCACCCGCGGTACCGGTATCGTCGGATTCGATAGGAGTCGGTTCCGGCCGTGCCAGTTCAAGCAGGGGATTTTGTTCCACCTGCTGTTCCAGAAACTGCTCCAGTTCCAGTGCGTTCATCTGAAGCATATGCAGCCCCAGAATCTGCTGCTGGCTCAGGGTGAGGGTCTGAACCTGTTTCTGGCTGAGTTGCTGTTCCAGTCTGAGCATAAACGAACCTGCCTGGTTTCTCGTATTTCTCTGATTTTCTCTGATCTCATTGTACGGGATTCCCCTAAAATTCTCAACCTCTCCCAAAGATCTCCATTGATACGCCCGATTCAAATTCTAAGTGCAACATTTTGCAGGAAGACCTCGAGGGGCGTGCGGAAGCCGAGTATTTTTCTGGGTCGGTTGTTCAGTTCATGGATGATCTCCTGGAGTTTTTGGGGTGATATATAATGGATCTCCCAGCGGAACCCCGTCTGCCGCAACCAGGAGCGCATGGGGCGACATCGATCTCATCGCCCTCAGGCATGACCGAGCATGCCGTTAATAGGGGTGTATGACAGCCCCCATCAGGGATCCTGGCGATGAATCGGTGCACGGTTTACGTGCTTACCGGATGCGGGAATCTTCGCCCGAGTATCAGGGCTTTATGCGTCGGCTGCCCATGCTTACCCGCATACGAGGACCTCTGTACGGCTGAACGGTCCCTATGGCCACGGATGAACGTTGCGTCAGCCAGAACAACGCAAAATCCGCAAGCACGGTTCCCACGGTCAGGCTGGAGGTGAGACTCGAAACCACAACCTCTTACCCCCAAAGCACGGTCCTCACAGCCCTGGATGGATGAACTTACCCGCATGGGGAGATCACCGGCGTAACCTGGCCACAATCACACGGGATCACAACGTGCTGATCCGCATCCGGGAATTATCGGGATAATCGATCCACAACCTGTCGGCAATCTGCTCTGGAAACCAGCCGATTATCAGTTTGTCTTTTACGTACTGTCGCGGGGGCTCATCATCCAGGCGTCGGGTACGCCGGCAGGCCTGACGCCGTTCTTCGTACCGTTTCTGAGCCCTTTGGCCGTCACAGTCGCCGCGCGGGGGGGCCGGTGGATTTCCCGGCTGATGGTGCCGGGACTTCACCCCAAGGCCCGGGCGATTGGTCTGACTGAACATCCCGCGCGGATCATGGCCTGGATCTGACCCCGTTCGATGGCGTTAAGATGCTGGCAAGACATGGGGATATCCTCCTGCGGTGGTGGTTAAACCAACCAGGAAAATGGCCACTGCATTAAATCCCAATGTCTTCTTTTATTTCCAGTTGGCCGATGGCTCCGGGGAGCCAGCGCGCTGGCTCCCCGGATGGATGCACTCCGTGGTGCGCATCCGGCAATCCCGCGTGTTGACCGCCCACCTCATTCACGCCAAAACTGACCAGGTGTTGCACTTATTGTTAGAATCTGGTTTTTAACCTTGAATGTGCCAAATTATCCTTTTCAAAAGCAATTTGGAATATAATAACTTGGCACGGGAAGAGGAGTAGTGCATATGGCTGAAGATACAATCTTTGCAAAAATCGCGCGCGGCGAGATCCAGGCGGATGTCGTTTACCAGGACAACGAATACTGCGCATTCCGGGACATCCATCCGGCCGCACCAGTGCATATTCTGGTGGTGCCGATTGAAGCGATCCCGGACATCCTGAGTGACGCAGGCCAAAACGAACGGATTATCGCAGGGCTGGTCCTGGCGGCAAACCGGATCGTGCGCAAGTTCAATCTGGAATTTACAGGCTTCCGGTATGTCATCAACTATGGGCGGGACGGCGGCCAGGAAGTACCGCACGTCCACCTGCATATTCTGGCGGGCCGGCAACTGGGCTGGCCGCCAGGATGAGCAGACACCGTGTTCTCCGGAGAATTGCGGCTTGAAATCGCTTACGGAAATAACCGGCAGCACCCAACTCTGTGCCGTAATCGGACACCCAGTCAGGCATTCACTTTCACCGCCGATGCATAATGCCGCGTTTGCGGCGGCCGGTTTGGATTTTGCGTACGTGGCATTCGACGTAACTGACGTCAGGCCGTTCATGGCGGGCATTCGAACCTGTGAAAACATGGTGGGACTGAGTGTGACCATTCCCCACAAAATGACCGCCATGGCTTGTGTGGATGAGGTAGATGAGCAGGCAAGACTCGCCGGATGTATCAACACGGTCACCCGGAAGGATACCCGATTACTGGGGAGTCTCACTGACGGGGCTGGAGTCCTCAGGGCGTTTCAGGCTCGCGGCATTGACCTGACGGGCAAACGTATTCTGTTTCTTGGATCCGGTGGGGCGGTCCGGGCCGCGGCATTCGCGCTGGTGACCCAGGCCCATCCGGCCGCCCTGACCATTGCGGGGCGCACCCGGGAACGGGTGGACACCCTGGTGGAAGACATCGCCAAAGCCACCCATATCCCTGTGAAAGCGGCTTGTCTCCCGGAAGATCTGACTCAGATTGTCCCGAATCACGAAATTCTGATCCATGGCACGCCAGTGGGCATGTACGGCCACTGTCCGGATGAAAGTGTAGTACCCTGGAAACTCCTGCAGCCGGAACAGGTGGTGTTCGATATGGTCTACCGGCCCAAATGGACCCGTCTGTTGCGGGATGCCCTTGCCTTGGACTGCATGGTCATTCACGGGCTGGAAATGCTGCTGTACCAGGCGGTCCTGCAGTTTGAAACCTGGACAGGCATTCCTGCTCCGGTCGATATCATGCGGAAGGTGTTGGAAGATAAACTTGAGCAGGATCAGTGCTGAAAATGCGTATTATGAAATAAAAAATAAACAGGAGTTGTTCAGCGTCATGGAAGAAGTGGAACTGATGAAGGGAGCCGAGATGAAGATCCAGAGTTTCATCGGGAAAGTCAGTATTGCAGGGCTGGCCCAAATGGACACCCAGATCAATGACTGGCTGAAGCGGTCGAAAGCGAAGGTTATCCATATCGGACAATCCTTCGGGAACGACATTCACCACGACGGCCGGGGCAATGAACCGATTGTCGTGGTGACGGTCTGGTACGAGGAACCGCAGGTCGACAAATTCAGCGAGTAACGGCCGTTGGGATGGCAAAAAAGGGGGAGAGTAAGAGGAAGGGGATTGTAGTCAAACTGGTTGTACCTTTTCAAGACCTTCACCCTTATGAAAGCCACTGTGCATCCTTCCAGACTCTCCGGAGCCGTACTTATTCCGGGATCCAAATCCCATACCATTCGGGCGGTGACCATCGCGTCACTGGCTCAAGGGAAAAGTATTATCCGCCGTCCGCTGATTTCTCTGGACGCGCTGTCCGCCCGGGAATGCTACCGGGCATTCGGGGCCGTGATCTCGGAGGTTTCGGAAACCTGGGAAGTCCAGGGATTCGGCGGCATTCCGCGGGTTCCCGATAACTGTGTGGATGTGGGCAACTCAGGAACTACCATGAACACGGCCCTAGGCACCGCGGCACTCCTGCGGGAAGGCATCGCCGTACTGACTGGAGACGAACAGGTCCGGCGCCGTCCGAACGGGCCACTGGCTGATGCCCTCAACGCGCTGGGAGCGGAAGTGGTGTCCACCCGGGGAACAGGTACTCCGCCTTTCGTGGTTCGGGGGTGTATCCGGGGCGGCACGGCCACAGTCGAGGCCAAAAACAGCCAGTATGTTTCATCACTCCTCATTCACGCGCCCCTGGCAGATGAGGACACGGAACTTCGGGTACCGGTGCTATTTGAGAAGCCCTATGTGCGCATGACCCTCAACTGGCTGGAAAAACAGGGGATACGGGTGCAGCACGATGAATCCCTGTCGTCTTTCCAGATTCCGGGCGGACAGCAGTACCAGCCGTTTGACCGGGCCATCCCGGGAGATTTCTCCACGGCCACATTCTTTCTGGCGGCAGGCGCTTTGCCGGGTAACCGGGTAACCTGCATCGGGCTGGATATGGCCGACACACAGGGAGACAAGGCGGTTGTGGAATACCTTCGGGCGATGGGCGCAGGGATCACGGTGCAAAACGATTCCATCACCGTGGAGAGCAAACAACTGGAGGGTGGGGAATTTGATCTGAACGCCACCCCTGACGCCCTGCCCATGATGGCGGCACTGGCATGTTTCGCCCGCGGCGAAACCCGACTGGTTAATGTGGATCAGGCCCGTCTGAAAGAAACCGACCGGATCCGGGTCATGCGTGAGGAACTGAGCCGGCTGGGCGCGCATATTACAGAACAGGAAGACGGCCTGATCATCCGGGAATCCCGCCTGCGCGGTGGAAGGGTGCTCAGCCATGGTGACCACCGGGTCGCCATGGCGCTGGCCATTGCGGCCACCGCGGCCGAAGGTCCGGTAACTGTCGACGGGATGGATGCTACCGCGGTGACCTACCCTGAATTCGTGCATCACCTGGCCAGCATAGGAGGCCGGGTGGAAACGGTAGAGGCATAATGCCGCCCGCGATTTCCGGGGGACATGCATCCTTTCCATTTGTGTTATTGTTGAAATCAAAATAGAAAGTGCTTACAAAAACAACAAGTCCGGAACCACAGCATGAACATTGTCATCATGGGGCCCAAAGGGGCCGGTAAATCCACAATAGGCCAGCGTTTCGCGGAACGGATCGGCCTGCCGTGGCTGGAAACCGACCGGATCATCGAAGATCTGGATGCCAGCCGTCACGGCGGTAACCGCCGATCCTGCCGGGATATCTTCCGGGCGGAAGGTGAGCAGGCCTTCCGTAACCTCGAGAAGGAAGCCGCGGTCCGAGCCGCTGAAGCCGACTACACGGTTATCATCACAGGCGGGGGGCTTATGATGGACCCCGAATCCCGCAACCGGTTGCGCGGCAGGTCGCTGCTGGTCTGGATAGACGCCGATGACGCAGTGCTGTGGGAACGGCTGACCCGTAGCGGGATACCACCATGGCTGGAAGGCCCTGACGGCGCGGCCCGATTCGCCGCCCAGTGCGCTCACCGGCGGGAAGTCCTGGTACCGTTTGCGGACATCGTGCTCCGCGCGGACGAACGGGATCCCAACACGCTGGCGGCGGACCTGGAAGAACTGGTATCCCGGGAACTGTCCATCCGGCAGCACGCGCCCAATACCTGGGGAGAGATTATCCGGGTAACGACCTTCGGTGAGAGCCACGGCACGGCCATCGGAGCGGTGCTTGACGGCATACGCCCCGGTGTTCCGATCAGCGAAGAAGACATCCAGCGGGAACTGGACCGGCGGCGTCCGGGACAGAGCAAGGTGGTAACTCAGCGTCGCGAGTCTGATACCGTCCGGATCCTCTCCGGAATCTTCGAGGGCAAAACGACCGGCGCTCCCATCGCGATGGTCATCTTCAATGAAGACCAGCGTTCCCGTAATTACGACAATCTGAAGGATCTATTCCGGCCCGGACATGGGGATTTCACGTTTTACGCTAAATATGGCCATCGGGATCACCGGGGTGGCGGACGTCAGTCAGGACGGGAGACTGCCTGCCGGGTTGCCGCCGGAGCCGTTGCCATGAAAATTCTCCATGCGATGGGCATATCGATCGTCGGTCATGCCATCGAAGTGGCGGGAATCCGCGCGAAACGCTTCGTTCGGGAGTTTATCGAACAAAACCCTGTCCGGTGTGCCGACCCGGACGTCGCGCCCTTGATGGAACAGGCCATTTTGGACGCCCGAAGTAATCGGGATTCCGTTGGAGGCATCATTCAACTGGAAATTGACGGACTGCCTCCCGGACTGGGCGATCCGGTTTTCGCCAAACTGGACGCCCGGCTGACGTCAGCCATCATGACCATCGGCGCAATCAAAGCAGTGGAAATCGGGGACGGTTTTGCCATCAGCCGCATGCGGGGCAGTGAAGCCAATGACCCCATGGAAAATGGAAGGTTCCTCAGCAACCACCACGGGGGAATTCTCGGAGGTATATCCAGCGGCGCGCCGGTGATTCTCCGGGCCGCGGTCAAACCTACCGCATCCATTGCCCAGAAACAGCGGACCATCGACCTGCAGGGCAACAGCGTGGAAGTGGAAGTGCTCGGACGCCACGATCCGTGCATCGTACCCCGGGCGGTGCCAGTCATTGAACACATGGCCGCTCTGGTGCTGCTCGACGCGCTGGAAATCCAGGCCCGGTTGAACACTCGCTGGGCGGAACAGTATCACTATCCCCCGAAATTCTGACCCTGATGCGCACACGAAACGGAGTTGCTCACATGTCCACTGCCACGCCAAAAACCACGCTGACACACCGGATCAGAACCAGCGTTCAGCGGTATGTTATCCGGGGTATTGCGGTGGTGGTGCCGGCGGGGATCACGGTTTATGCGGTCATGTTCTGCTACCGGATCACGGCGGCCCATCTGGCGCCGTTTCTGCGGCGGTTTCTGGTTGACGTGCCCGAGTGGCTGGTACCGATACTGGCCATGGCCCTGTTTCTGGCGGGCGTGTTCCTGCTGGGATCGCTGGCCACTGTCGCCGTGGGCAGGCGGATTATCGAACTGTTCGAGTGGGTGCTCCGGAAAATCCCTGTCATAAAAAGTATCTACGGTGCAACCCGACAGTTGATGGAAATCGTTGCCCCATCCGACAGCAGCGCGCCCAAATACCAGTCGGCTGTGCTGGTCCCCTTTCCGGAAACACGAAGTTATGCCATCGGTCTGGTTACAGGAACCATCCGCCTGGAAAATGAGGAGATCGAGCGGCTGAAAGTGTTTGTCGTCACCACACCCAACCCCACCAGCGGATACCTGTGTTTTTACCCCCCTGACCAGGTAAGGCCGCTTCAGATGTCCGTGGATGAAGTTGTCGAATCGGTCTCTTCTGGCGGTGTTTTGTTTCCCGAGGAACTGGTTACCTCCTCCAGGATTTCCAGTCCTCCAGAAGAAAATTCCGAAACCAGATCAGCCATATCGGAACCTGGAGAGCCCGAGAAAGGCCGGAAAAAACGCGGAGGATTTTTCAAAACCCGTTTCATCTCCGGTCTGCTGCTGATTGTACCGCTTGTCATTACTGTGATGGTTCTGGAATTTCTGTTTAACCTAACCGTGGGTAAAGTCAAGCCACTGATTGCCTTGCTGCCCATACCCGTGCCGGATTGGGCTCATGCTATTGTAGCCACTGTATTACTGCTGGCCATGCTGTGGGTTGTCGGAATCGCTGTATCCATATTTGTTTTCGAAAAACTGTTGCAGGGATTTGAGTCGGCTATTCAGCGGATACCTCTTGTGGCGGAAGTGTACAAGGTGTCCAAGCAGGTCGTAGAAGCCCTCGCCGACGACACGAAAACGGATACGGTCCGGAAGATGCCGGTACTGATCGATTTCCCGAGTCCCGGGGTGAAAGGCATTGGATTCGTAACCGGTGTGTCACGGGATGAGCATGGCCCGCTGGTCCGGGTCTTCTACCCCACCACACCTAATATTTCCGTGGGTATTTTATTGATAACCCGCCCCGAAAATCTTGTGCGTTGCCTGCTCACAGCGGAAGATGCCCTCCGCCTATTGCTGTCGGTGGGGGTTCTCGGACCTGATATCCTGCCTACTGCCCCCTTCCCCAAATCATCTCTTCCCATGTGATCAAAGGGTCACTTGTCGCCCCAGGAGAAAAAATTCCACTTTTTTCGGGACGGGGGAGCCGTATTATCCTGCGCCTCCTCTTCGGAGGCGGGAGGCGCGGGTGGAACCGCATCTGCTTCGCTTAATTCGGAAATTTCCCCGGCCGCGTCGGGCGCAATCGCTTTTTTACCTTCCTCGAGACTCTTCCACAGGGTTTCCGTGCGCGGTTCCTGAGATGAAACGGCATTCATTCCCGTGGAAAGTCCCGTCAGGGAGGAAGGGACGCCCAGAGACTCTGTGTCTTCACCCAACGCCTTCACCCGGATCGTCTGACCGCGGAGAATCCGATCCCGGATGACCTTCGCTTTATCGTGATCAAACTCCATGATCAGCCGGTCACAGAGTTCTAAAGCCTCATCGGTCATGCCGATCGCGTCGGCCGCAACTGCCAGGGCATACAGCACATTCTTCGTATTCGGCCGTTCCTGATCGATCATTTTCAGCACGTCATACGCTTCCGCGTAGCGCTGCCCCTTGATTAACTGGATCGCGTAGCGATACTGAAGATGCAACTCACCGGAATTCACGAAAACATCTCCCTGCCCCTCTCAGATTTATTATAGCACACCGAGCCTTGGCGCGATGTTATCAACAAATGAAATAATACCCGGGCCGAGAGAGAAAAATCAGTGTCCAGCGCCACCAAAACGGCGCTCCAGGATGGCGATGCCGGGCAGCAGTAACCCCACCCCCAAAGCCAGCGCTCCCGCCGAAACCCGGGCCACATCAGGTCCCGCCGGAAACAGCCAGTACGTGATCATATCCGGCACCAGGCCCATGGACAACGACAACGCGATACTGTTCACCAAAGCATGGGCCAGCACCGAGGGAAACAGGGATCCCGTCCGCAAGCACATATAGGCCAGCGGAATACCCAGAACCGCCGTGGGCATAAACCGGAAAATACTTTGATGAAACAAACCGAACAGCACGGAAACGGCCAGCACGGCAACCCCCGGATGAAGCCGCCGCACGAACCCCCGCAGCAAAATCCCCCGGAACAGAACCTCTTCGCATATCGCCGGACTCAGCGCCGCCACCAGAAACAGCCATAATCGGGCGGCCGTCGTGTTGTCCGTTTCAAAAAAACGGTTGAAAGCCTCCTGAAGGGCCTCCGGTATGGGAAGAAACCGCTCCTGAATCGGGCCAAAAGCGGCTGTGATCAGAAAAGTCCCGGCTCCCAACAGTACACCGGCGGCAAATCCGGACGGCGGACACCCCCGCAGCCCCAGCACGGAACGGAAATCCGCCCGAACCAGCCACAGAATCAACAACGATGGCATCAGCACCAGCAGCCATTCCGTTACAAAAAGTCCCGGAAGCGGCCACCTTGCCTGCAGCAGTGAGCCCGCGTAGAAGATCAGGGCCATGATCAGACCGAAAATCCCCAGGGCGTGAGACGGGGTGAGAAAATCCCTGGGCGGATAATCCTTTCTGCGCAGGGAAAGGGGCAACATGGGCTCATCAGCCAGCGTTACCTCCTCGCGATGGAACAGCCACACGGCACAGGCAATCGTAAACAGCGCCGAAGCCAGCGTGCTGACAAACACCGAAAACAACGCCTGGGCGGAAACCCCGCCCAGCATCGCTTCTTTGAAGGCCAGCACGGCATTGACCACAGGCACGAACGTCCAGAACGGGGTCAGGCGTATCCCGGGCATGCCTGCGATCAGGGCGGGTGCGGCAATCAGCAGCATCACAGGAGTCAGGTAGGTTTGGGCCTCCCGAAACCCCCGGGCAAACATGCATACCGCCATCATCAGGGATGATAACAACAGTGCCATGGGGATCATGATGATCCCGATGACCAGCAGAAGGGGAAAAGGATTCCGCAACAGGGCGGTAAACGCTCCGGGGAGGGTATCAGAAATCTGGCCGAAAAAGACATACATCGTTCCCAACTGGGCCAGCAGGTTCACCAGGGCCGTCACCAGGGCCAGACAGAACACCGCCAGAAACTTACCGGTAACCAGTTCGGA
>Ga0308390_1002234_pt1 | contig 11948 bp, 12 predicted proteins | sample Hotspr2Sample149_FD_202358 | JGI IMG/M metagenome (GOLD analysis project Ga0308390, IMG submission 202358) | Hot spring phototrophic mat microbial communities from Mushroom Spring, Yellowstone National Park, Wyoming, United States - 20040719_149 ...
CCGACGCGAACACCACTATCGCAAAAGGTGAATTCGAAACGGCCCTCATGCTGCTGGAAGAGGGTGCAGAACTGGATGTACCCTCAGACGCGTCGCCGATGGAGGATATGCGCGCGGTGCTGCACCGGGACATCGCCCTCGCGCTCATGCGGGCGCTGTATGATGGTGCCGCTTTGGTGCCGCCCGCCGTGGCCATCCCCGTGGCATACCGCGCCCTGTGGCATGTCCGCGAGGGATTGAAGTACAACCCTGCCTCCGCGTATCTGCGCGAAATGGAAAAAGCACTCCTCGATATCCTCAAACCTTCAGGACCGAAACTGATCTGAGACCAGCGGGTCTCAGTCGACCGATACAGCCAGATCCAGCACGAACTGTTCGCCCTGTTCCGTTTCGTACAGAAAGTTGTAACAGGGTGTATCCTGCCGGCGGTATAACTCATGGCCCGCCCCGGTAATAATGGTCGGCAGGGTGATATCAAATTTATAGGGCGTTTGCTGCAGAAGGGCTTTTGCCCGTCCGGCCGTCATGTTCACCAGTTCACCGATGCCGTCCCGGGTGTCGGTGTCGCTGACAGGAGAACCTTCCTCCTGCCCCAGCATCCGCCGCACCAGATCTTCCGCCAGCGCGGAAGGCATCGACAGCGCGCAGGTGCCACGTACCGCTCCGGAAAGACCGATCACCGCGCTCACATCCCCGTACATCGCGTGGCCGTCTTTGATCCATGCGTCCCGCCGGATGACCTGCACGCCGCTCATGGAAAGCAGTGTGTCTTTCACTCCCTGATCAAACTGCTGCGCGATGAGAGCCGGAAGCGTCATGCCGTGTTTCCATCATGAAAAATCAGGCTGAATCACGGACATGCCCAGCACGGTATCCAGCATTCCCAGTTTTTCATACCGGAACCGTTCGGCCGCGGCCAGACCCGCGGGGGCGCCGGCTTCCGCGCAATAGTTCCGCACACCCATTTCAATCAGTTGCCGGTAACGGCCGCTTTCCACCACGTCATCCAGGCCCAGATCCGCCCCCAGGGCCTTTGCCTCCATGGCGAGCGCGTCCGCTGTGAGGACCATCTGGCAGTCATGGGCCAGCAGGGCGGCGATTTTGGTATCGATTACGGAAGAAATATCCACCAGCAACTGGGCCTTTTCGGTGGGATGCTTGGCGAACCAGTACGCTTCGGTTACCACGCAGGGCGGATGCGGGTGGTCCGGATAAAACCGGGGATTTCCCGCGAACGCGGCGGCTTCCAGGGTGGCCATGGCCACCTGGCGGTGATCCGGGTGATCTTCACCCGGCGCGAAGGGATCCCAACTCATGACAACATCCGCCCGGACTTCCCGGATTTTTGCCATGATCTTTCCCCGCAGCACGGCCGGATTTTCCTGATCCAGTTCACCGTCCGGGTACCGCTCGAAAAAAACGTCCCGGATACCCAGGATTTCCGCGGCCTGCCGGGCCTCCGCTTCCGACACGGGTATAACCTCAGCGGGACTGAGCCGGTACGAACCTTTTGAATTATCCGTCAGGATGTACTCGTAGACAGCGTGCCCTTTTTCTTTGGCCAGTCGGGCCACCGTGCCGCCGGCCATGAATTCCAGATCATCCGCATGGGCCACCACCACAAGAATATTTTTCTGCCGTGCTGTATTCATGATTGCTTTCCAAGCCCAAGCGCCGGTTAGCCCAGTTGATCCATGGGAATCCCTTCATCAATCAGCATGACCGGGATGTCATCCCGCACGGGGTAGGCAATCCGGTTGTCTTCCCGGATCAGAAGTTCATGTACCGGCTCTTCCACCAACTGACCGGCCCGGTTTTTCAATGTGCCCGCCGCGATGGCGCCGTTTACCTTCTCCACCAGCGACGTGTCCGCCAGCCGTACCGGCTGACGGGATTCCGGGCACACCAAAATACTCAGCAGTTGTTCGTTGACCATGCCTCTTTCTCCGCTGGATAAACCATGCCTCACCGGCAGGGTGCCGGCCTGTGTCCATCATCCTAACACAGCGGGTGATCAGGGCGGGGTGATTTTACCCAGCACTACCCGATGCCGCGCGCCGGTAGCCTGGGGAACATTCTGGGGAGTCCCGCAGAGGGTTTCATTGCCCAGAATGGCGAACGCGATGGCTTCCCGGGCGTCATAAGAAATGCCGACACGGTCACTGATGAAAATCTTGACGTCCGGAAGGGCCCGGCGCAGACCGAGCATGACCGCATTGTTCATTGCGCCGCCACCCCCGACGATCATGTAATCCACCTCATATTTCGGGGCGACATACCGTTTGTAAGCGTCGGCGATACTCTGGACAACCGCCTGGGTAACCGTGGCCACCAGATCCTCGTACGGGTGTTCCCGTCGGTTGGCCAGCGCGTCCCGCAGATATACGTCCACGCCGAACCGTTCGCGTCCTGTGCTTTTCGGCGGATCCTTCAGGAAATAACTGTCGCTCAGGAGGTATTCAAGAAACTCGGGAATCACCTTGCCCCGCAGTGCGGCCTCGCCGTTTTCATCGTACATTCGCGTGCCCCGGGAGAGCAGCCGCACGGCCCCGTCAATGATGATGTTGCCCGGGCCGGTGTCAAAGGCGAGCACGTCCTCAAAATTCGGGGTAACCACCGTTAGATTGGCGATGCCCCCAATGTTCAGGCATACCGTGGTGCGGCCTTCCCGCCGGAACAGCAGCCAGTCCGCGTACGGTACCAGCGGCGCGCCCTGCCCTCCGGCGGCCATGTCCCGCGGACGGAAGTCCGACACCACGACGCAGCCGGTCCGTTCCGCGATTACAGCCGGCTCCCCGATCTGCAGCGTGCCGATATGATCCGTGCCCGCTCCCGGGGGGTAGTGGGCGATCGTGTGGCCGTGGGATGCCACAAAATCCACTTCCACCCCTTCATCCTCGGCGATATCCTTCAGCACAAGCGCCGCTTCCGCCAGACGTTCGCCCAGGGCGAAATTCAGCAGGCAGACATCCCGGGCGGTCATATGTTCCGCCAGCAACAGATTGCGAAAATCCGGTTCGTATGGGAAAGTCTGATGAGCGATCACTTTGATGACCAGTCCCGGCCCTGTTCCCTTGATCCGTACCAGGGCCGCGTCCACACCATCACAGGACGAACCGGACATCAGCCCGATTCCGAACCTGGCCCGTTTCGCGCGTATTTCCTCGAGATTCATGTCAAACTGCTCTCCATGTGCGAGCCCCCACGGTCCACGGACATTGGCCTCGCCGAAAATATCCTGTCAGCATATTCACGGAAGAACGATTTTGACTCAAGTTCCTTTTTCGCACTTTACGAATTAAGTATACACTAAAAGCGGCTCGTCAGCAATATTTTTTTGAATTCCGCTCCTAATAGTGTCGACTGGATGATATTTCGGGGCAATTAAATCATTATATATTAGTATTAGTAAACTTCAAACCTATTATCCCTTTGCTTTGCCGTATCCCGAAAATACCGTAATGCCTGTTCGAAAATATGGGGTTAAAGGTACTGACTGGGCAGTACGGTAAAATCTTACTGGCGGGTAATTTTTCCCATCCTACCGCTTGATCCGCATTGGTGTTTCCTCCTACACTGAACCCCAGTTGCGGCCGTGTGGGAAAAGGGCTGAATCATGGTCATGCGCGGCCGGGAGACCTCTCATGCGCGGAAAGCATTTCTTTATGTGTTGGATTGTTGTGCTTGCTGCCGTGGCATCGGAATGCGGAGTATTTCGATATGCGGCGGCGGAAGAGCAGGCAGGCTCCGGAACATCCGCGGTTCAGTCTGTGGTGGAGGCTGTCAAGCCGGCGGCGGATGTTTCCGCTCCGCACGTGGAGGATAGCGGTGAAGCCATTCGCCGCGGTATTTCCGCCGACCTGATTGATCTGACAGAACTGCGGCGGGCGGTTGAGCTCGAAGCCCCTCCGGGTGAAGTGGTCCGACTATCCCTTAAGGACGCCGTTTATCTCGCCCTGCAGCAAAACCCGGATATCGTCGTCACGGCCTATGAGCCGTTGAAAGCCGCCGCCGATGAATTCACGGTGGAAGGGGAATTTGACCCCGCCGTAAAAAGCTCGTGGACCCACGACCGGACCTCCGCCATTGCTGACCAGCAAATTCGCCGCTTCGCCGGCATTTCGGACATCGAAAGTTGGCGCTCAACCTTCACGACCGGTGTGGGCGGTAAACTCAAAACCGGTACGCAGTACGGCCTGCAGTTCAGCGCGGACAAATTTCGCAGTACCTTCGGCAACTTCGTGGATGAATATACCGGACAGGTAATCCTGACCCTGACGCAGCCGCTTTTGCGCGGGGCGGGTACCCGGGTCAATACCATCCGCATCCGCCAGGCCCGGAACGCCCGGAAAATCAGCGAGGCCCAACTGGAGGCGACCGCGCTGAAAGTGGTTTCGGATGTGGTCAAAGCCTATTGGGATCTGGTGTTTGCCACGGAGGCGGTCAAGGTTCGCATCGAATCCCTCAAAAATGCGGAACGCCTGCTGGAAATCAACGAGACACGGCAGCGGATTGGTACGGCTGCTGACATTGAGGTGCTGCAGGCCAAAGCGGGGGTGGCGGCCCGGCAATCCGAAGTGATCGCCGCCACATCCCGGGCTCGCGACGCCGCCACCCTGCTCAAGCAGTACCTGGGGATGCGAAAGGGCGAACTGCTTTCTGATGCCGCCATCATTCCCACCAACCGGCCCGCCATTGAAGGAGAACTGCCTCCGGTGGTGCAGGATATGGGGGAAGAACTTGACCAGGCCGTCAAAATTGCCCTTGAACGCCGTCCCGAAATGCGCATGACCGACCTGGAGATCGAGACCGCCCAACTCGAGGCCGATCGTACCCGGAATGACATGCTGCCACAGATCGATCTGGTGGGCGCGTACGGGCAGGGCGGACGGGAGTACGAACTGGGCGGGGCATTGCGCGGGATTCTGGATCGTGAAAATTTCAACTACAGCATAGGGGTTCAGGGTACTATCGTGCTGGGTAACCGCGCGGCCCGGGGAGCGAATCTCAAAGCCCGGCTGGCCAAAAAACAGGCCGAAGCCCGCAAACGCCAAACAGAATTGGCCTTGATGACCGCCGTGCACGTGGCCCTGAGCAACGTCCATTCCAGCCGGGTACTTGTGGAGTCCGCCCGGCAGACGGTGCGTCTGCAGGAAGCCAACGTCGCCGCCGATGAAAAGCGGTTGCGTCTCGGGGTGGCCACCAGTTTCGAGGTACTGCGCACCCAGGAGGACCTGGCCAACGCCCGCCAGCAGGAACTTCAGGCCCAGGTGGCATACGAAAAAGCCCTGGTGGAACTTCGGACCGCTGAGGGTACTCTGCTCGATGAACTGGGGGTGGAATTCAGGCCACCGGAGTCCGTGGAAGAACTGCAAGCCTACACCTGGTCGGAAAGTGTCAACCCCTGGCGGGAGTAAGACAGACTCTCAAACAGGGTTTGGAAAGTACGGTCCCTCTTTCTCGCTTGTGTGACGGGTTCCCCTTTCCACTGCAAGATGCCCTCCCGCCATCTGAGCCCCGGATCTGAAAACATGGCGGAGAGAGAGGGATTCGAACCCTCGGTACGGTTCCCCGTACACACGCTTTCCAAGCGTGCACCTTCAGCCACTCGGTCATCTCTCCGCGGGAATGCAAATTGTAAAGTGTAGACCGTTTTTAAATCAAACTCCAATTAAACAGTTAGGTATATTGGGATAAGAAAATCTGCCTCTTTTTTACGGCGGAAAAGAGACCTGTTTCCTTGCGACGGGGAGGTTATCCGTTTAGACGGGCTAGGATTTTGGCCAGGCGCCGCTCACTCTGCACGGCCGCCCGGACGGTATGGTAGTTGATTTTCCACGCGTGGCCCATGTAGGTCCACAGCACGTTGTTGTTCTCGTCCAGCAGCGGCCACCATTCGCCCACCTTGTGGTTGATGCCATAATCCATCAGAAAACGGTGAATGTTCTCGTAGGCGTCCCAGTATTTCTGCTCGCCGAACAGCAGGTACGCGTCCAGAAAGCCCACCAGTGCCTCCGCCTGTTGCCAGAACTCTTTGTTCCGTTCCCGGGCGGGGCCGTCCTTCGGTCCTTCGCAGTACAGACCGCCCCGCTCCCAGTCCACACCCCATTTCGCCGTATGTTCCACCGTCTTGTGGATCTTTTCCCTGAAAGGTTCGATATCCTTGCCGAGGATGTTCAGGGCGTGGATCAGCAGCCAGATGAACTCGATATTGTGGCCGTAGGAAGTGTTGTCCAGCGGCCGGCCTTCGGGATCGTCCACGTCGCGGTCTGAGCCCCACACGTTTTTGAAGAGGATGGCCCGCAGGGGTTGCCAGTCATAGGTGAACTGGGCGATACCGGTACCATATTCAGGCTCAATAATCCGCCGGTAAATCAGGCTGATTGCACGTTCGAGGTCCAGTCGGTGCAGTGGGGAACCGGTCGCTTCGTACAGATTAGTGAAGGCTTCCATCATGTGCATGTGGATATCGAAGGATTTGCGATCTCCGCCATATACCCCCGGTTTCTTCAGGGTCCAGTCTTCCTCGAAGAACTCGCCCACGCCGCCGTTCTCAAAATCGGCCGCTTTGATCTTGATGGCCTCGTAGGTTTTCAGGGCGTATTCGATGCCCCTGGGATCACCGGAGGCCATGCCGTACTCGGACATGGCGTATACCCCGAAACAGTGTCCATACATAATCTTGGACCGGTCTATTGGATTGCCCTGACGGTCAGCGGTCCAGAACCACCCGGTGTGCCGCTCGTCCCAGTAATGTTTAATCACGAAATCCACGCCCTGGCGCGCGTATTCCAGAAATTTTCCGTCCGGATCCAGGTTCTGCCGGTGCAGCGAGGAGTAGGTGAAAATACACCGCAACTGGCACAGCAGGGTTTTGGTGGTTTCACCTGTGGGGTTGCCATCGCTGTCGAAGTAGGTCAGGAATCCGCCGTATTCGAGGTCGGGACCATGGGTTTTCCAGAAGGGCAGCAGTTCGTTGAACAGGTGGTGACGCATTTCCTCAAGACACTTTTCCACGCGCGGTTTCAGTTCCATGACTTGCTCCTTAATTTTTTATCCCGCGGCCCATAATGGCCGTTGCCACTCCGCCTGACTCCACATGATTGTATTGTACAAAAAAGATCAGGTTGTGTTGCCGTTTCCATTCCTGCCGTTGGGGTCTTTGGTCACCAGATCGACCAGTTTTTCCCAATAGGCCAGGGCAATCCACAGGAGGAACGGCAGGGTGAGGAAAAACTGAATCATTGCGGTAGGAATTTCGCTGGCCCGCATCAGCGTGTCCTGCCATCGCATGGCCACCACGATAAAAATCCAGTGTCCCGCCACGAGAATGGCTGTGCCGATGGCGAGGGCGCGCAGCCGCCTCCGCCACGCCAGACCCGGCGACGCCAGCACCAGCGCCAGGAAAGGTGGAACATTGGTGACCAGCAGAGCGATTTTCAAAGTTCGAGTTCGTCCATCACCAAGGGTGAAAGTCATGTGGGAATCCGTGTTCAACACGCCTTCGGCCTGGATCGTCCCGGAAATGATCGGCACCCCGAGGGCGCTCCGGAGGACGACCCCGGAGGTCTGCATCAGCCCCCACCCGTACCAGGGCAGGGCCATCCACCACGCCGCCAACAGGGGCAGCAGCAACGCCAGGAACCGCGCCGCGAACCCCGCGATACCCACCGTCTTGCCGCCTTTGCTCATCGCGTTGTCCTCCGTGCCACATATTCCACCCAGGCCATCCAGACTGCCACCACGAATATGATGAACACGGCCTGCCATACGTATTCGTGGGCGAAGGTAAACCACTTTCGGGTGGGGTCCACCGCGCCAATGATTGCCAGGCAGAACAGCCGGAAAATATTAACGCTATACATAAGCGGTATACCGATAAGCAGTCCGACCAGCCGGCTGCGCCACGTCGCCGGAAAGGCCAGGACTGCCGCGATAAAAATGGCCATGATTTCGATGGCTCCGCATTCCGATACGACAATGAAGGGGAATGTCCGACTGCGGTCCTCTGACCGATCCCGCTGGCCCCGGCGGATTTCTTCAAGTTGTCGCTGGACCTCGCCGAGGCGCACCCGCAACACGGAGGTCTGTTCGGTCCGTTCGGTGTCGCTGAGCGTGGTGTCCCGAGTGATTGTTTCAATCCGGCGTTGGAGTTCTTCGGCTTCAGTCTGCAGCCCCGGTGTCAGAACCAGTGACACCCGGGGACCGTTTACCGCTTTCGGAGACCGGCTCCGGGTGGTTCGGGCCACGTAGCGCCACTGTTCCCAGGCAGTCAGGGGTTGGTCTGACGCGGCGGCTATGTCTTCGGGGGATGGCTCACGTCTGCCGGCATCCCAGGCCGCCAGGGCCGCCCGCACTTCTTTCGGTGAAAGGTTCATGCCCGGACGGTTCTCGAGTTCCACTGAATGGGCCACCCAGGACAGGGCCCAGGCAGTATGCCGGGCCACCTGAAACAGGTACCAGTCGTTCAGCGGGGTGTGAATGACGTAACGATATCCCGTCAGCAGGCTCAGCACCACTGCGGCGAACACCACCACAAAGCGGAACGCGGGCCGGTTATGAGCAGCCGGTACAGTCTGCTCCAGGGACGATTCCGTGCAGCGTATATCCGGAGATGTATCTGACGTTTGGTATGCAGAATCTCGCAGTTCGTCCATGGTTCTCCGCTATGTCCCGCCGGTATCCCCCAAACGGCAAAAGCATACCATATTTCCCCGAGGAAACCGGATCGCTGCTCCTGGTCCCATCCGGCCCGGATGGGAAAAGGCTTTCTTGACCATGGTTCAGGGACCTGAGCGGATGGAAACAATCTCTTTATTTCTGGTTTTTTACAAAAATTGCTGTTTTGGTGGTAAAATAAATGTGGTCAAGCGTTCATCACAGGCACAGGCAGTACACAACGTCTAATATAATTTTAATACGCATGGCGGGCATCATGGCATATGGATCAGATCAATCAAATGCTCCAAAACTCCGGAGAAGGACATCATCACGACCATCATCATCATGTTCACCGATCGCACCATTCTCACCGATCGCGCCGCCACAAAAAACGCAAATCGTCCCGCACAGTTTACTACGTGCTGGGAGGGCTGGCGGTTCTTCTGCTGCTTGGAGTAGTGCTGGTGGTCCGGGCCATGCGGGCGCCAGAGGCCATAGTTAAGCCCCGGATTCAGTTGACCATTCACTCTGAACCCGAAGAAGGTGCCCAGGTTACCCTGAACGGTCAGATATGGGGCAATACACCGGTCACCATCGCAGGCCTGCAGCCCGGGGAATACGACGTGTTCCTCAGTCACCCCAAGTACAACCGGGCGCATGAGACCATTACCGTCACGGACGCGCTGGAACAAACGTTCACGGTCAAAATGGATCCACTCAAAGGTTACGTGTCCTTCGAAACCCGGCCGGTCGGCGCCGAGGTGATCATCGATGGTGAAAAAGCCGGCATTACCCCGCTGCTTCGGAAAGAACTGCCGGTCGGTGACCATACCTACGCCATCAAAATGGAAAATTATTATCCCGTGGAGGGGACGGTGTCCGTTGAGGAACTGTTTACCCACGAGATCAGACATGACCTGAGACCTCTCGAAGCGAAAATCAGTGTGTTTTCCCGGCCGACTGGTGCGGACATCTGGATCAATAACCTGCTGCAGGGTAAAAAAACACCGGCGGAATTCCGCCTGCCGCCCGGTCAGTATCTCGTCAGCGTCTATACGCCAGGGTACAACCAGGAAGACACCATCGTAACCCTCAATGAAAACTCCAACGAGACGGTACAACTGGAAATGAAATCAGGGAATACCCCCCAGGGAATGGTGTACGTTCCCGCCGGCGAATTCATCATGGGTGCGGACGAAAAAGCGCCGGACGAACGCCCCAAACGGGTTATTAACCTGAAAGCCTTTTATATCGACCGGTTCGAAGTCACCAACGAGGAATTCAAGCGGGTATTCCCGAGCCATACCTATCCCGACGGCGAAGGAAACTTCCCGGTAACGGGTGTTTCCTGGAGTCAGGCGATGCAGTACGCAAGCGCGGTGGGCAAACGGCTGCCCACGGAGGCCGAGTGGGAAAAGGCGGCGCGGGGCACAGACGGTCGGGAATATCCGTGGGGCGCCCTTTTCGAGCCGAACCGGGCAAACATGAAAGACAGCGGTGTCGGCCGTCCGGTCCGGGTGGGACAGTTTTATCTTGGCGCCTCGCCGTTCAACTGCATGGACATGGCCGGCAACGCTTATGAATGGGTGATGGACTGGTACGAGGCTTATCCTGGTAATACGGTGGTCAGCAAGGATTATGGGCAGATCTACCGGGTGCTGCGGGGCGGTTCTTTCCAGTCGGATCAGTTCGATATCCGTTGCGCGGCCCGGCATTTTGACCGGATGGATGCCAAGCGTGCGGATTATGGATTCCGTTGCGCGAAGGATGCGGAATAAGGCTTAGTCGTGGCAAAACATAAAATATTATTAATCAGATTCAGTTTATAAGGAATAAATCCCCTCCCGATGAAGTTTCCTCCTACAACATAGGAAAAAAGTCGCTGATCCGACTATAATGTCCATGGCAGTGCTTGAGGAGAATATCTTATGGCGTTTATCGTATGCGAACCCTGCATCAAGTGCAAGTACACCGAGTGCGTGAACGTATGTCCTGTCGCCTGCTTCCGCGAGGGAGAAAACATGCTGGTGATCGATCCCGATGAGTGCATCGACTGCGGGGTCTGCGTGGATGAATGCCCGGTACATGCCATTTTTTCCGAGGACGAAGTTCCCGAAAAATGGAAGGAGTACATCGCCCTGAACGCAAAATACGCCAAGGAATGGCCGATTATCGACGAAAGCCGCGAGCCCCTCGAAACGGCGCAGGAATACAAGGACGTGGAAAACAAGCGGGATCTGTTTTCCCCCAACCCGGGACAGGGTACCGCCTGAGGCTGTGGCCGCCTCTGCGGCAGGACCCGATTGCCGGGTGTCGCGGGTCTGCCTTGCGCCGGTACCCGGCTGGCAAAACAGGAAGGGATCCGATTGAAGATCCGGCTTTTGGCATGTGCCGCGCTGACCCGTGAAATTTGCTGGTGTGTGGTCCGGTCGCCCAACGTGGTGGATCCCTTGTTTCTGGAAAAAGGGGCGCATGTTGATCCGGCCCGGCTGCGGGAACGGTTGCAGGCTTTGATTGATGAAACGGACGCAGGATCCTATGACCGAATTGCCCTGGCGTATGGTTTGTGCGGCCGGGTGGTGGACGGCCTGTGGGCCCGGCATCTGCCGGTGATCATTCTACGGGCCCATGACTGCGCGACCCTGCTGACCGGAAGCCGCCAGGCCTTTCTCCACCATTTTGGGGACCAGTTGAGTCGTCCGTGGACCGCGGTAGGCTACAGTGAACGGGACGGCGGGCTGTTCCGGCAATCCAGGGAAAACCTGTGGACGAATGGAATACCCTGTCCCGAGGATCTCGTCCGGCAATATGGAGAAGAGGGGGCTCGGGTGATTCTGGAAGCCCTGAGCGTAAACATGCCCGATGACGGCGAACTCTGGTTTTTAGACGTTCCTGAGACCCGACAGCCCGCCGTGGAACATGCTCTGGCGGAGGCCGCCGCCCGGAAAGGGCTCCGGCTGAAGCGCATTCCTGGGGATCTTGCCCTGTTGCGTCGGCTGACGGACGGCCCCTGGGATGAGGCCGATTTCCTCACGCTGGCCCCTGGCCAGCGCGTCGAGGCTGTCTTCGATCACGAAACCGTTATCCGCGCCTCCGATAGAGCCGGATTTAAACTCTAAGTGCAACATTTTGTTAGAAGACTTCATGGGCAGCCAAAACCGAGTTGGTTGTTCAGTTCATGATAATCTCCATTCGTTCTTCTGGGGATATAAGAGGTATATTTCGGAAGTCGGTGGACTTGGGCAGATACTGTCTGTCATATCAGGCCGTTGGTTGTTTATTGCGTT